>Ga0163154_10006558_pt1 | contig 14201 bp, 14 predicted proteins | sample OliLakLV19MP9P1_FD_148649 | JGI IMG/M metagenome (GOLD analysis project Ga0163154, IMG submission 148649) | Freshwater microbial mat bacterial communities from Lake Vanda, McMurdo Dry Valleys, Antarctica - Oligotrophic Lake LV.19.MP9.P1 | ecosystem: Environmental > Aquatic > Freshwater > Lake >... | reverse complement strand
GGAGTAACCAACAACTCGCCAACCATCCGCACCGTCAAGGCATGTGGCGTCACCACTTGGGATACCATCGCCGCGCTTTGCGCTCAACCCGACCAATAGCCCTGTTCATCTTTATTGCACATAGGAGAAACATCAGCATGACCCGCAAACCCACCCGTCCCGTAGTGCCACCCACTCACATGGTCGTCGGTCTCGATCAGGGGTACGGCTACACCAAAGCTGTGACCGCCACCGATAGCGTGACTTTCCCCTCCGTGATGGGTCAGGCGCGCAACATCAATTTTCGTGCCGACGAAATCACCAGCAAATACCCCGGCATGACCTTGCTCGATAATGGCGACCGATTGTTTTTGGGCGAACTCGCGCTCTCGCAACTGCGCACCAACCAACTCCGGCGTTTGCGCGCCCGCGCCACCAGTGGCGATAACGAGGTCGCGGGACAGTTCCGGCAGCGCTTGATGTATGCCGCCCTCGGTGCGCTCGGTGCCCGCGCCAATGTCGAAGAAATCGTCCATGTTCAAATTGCGATCGGGCTACCTGTCGATCACATGCTCGACGCCGACGATCTTAAACAAAACTTGCTCGGCACCCACATGATCAAGACCGATCAGATCGGCTTCGTCGCCCATGTCACTGATGTCATCGTCATGCCTCAGCCCTACGGCACCATCTATTCCCAATTTCTGACCAGCACTGGCGCGTTCAATCCGCATCATATGTACGACCGTACTGCCGTGTGCGATGTAGGCACGTACACCATCGATCTCGCTGTGGACGATGATGGTGAATATATCGCATCCGAATCCGCCAGCCTCGAAGCCGGCATCTACATGGCGCAGGAATACATTGCCGAGATCATCAACGAACACCACCGCGAGCGCCCGGCGCAACGTGTCGTCGAAGAGGTATTGCGCACTGGGCACCTCAACGCTTTCGGGGCACGCCAAGACATGCGCCACGAAGTCGAGCAAGCGCTGAAGCCCCTCCGCGAAGCAGTCGTCAACCTGACCACCGAGCGCTGGGGACGTGGCATGAACCTCGATGTGATCTATCTCACTGGCGGTGGCGCGCCGCTCGTCGTTGATACCCTCCACCCCATTTACAAACATGCGCGCGTGCTAGAAGACCCAGTGATGGCAAACGCGCGCGGGTATCTCAATTACGCCCTTAGCCGCCACCAGCCCAGATAAAGGAGAAAGCGGTGGTATACACATGGTATACCAGTGTATACCACCCCCCGCCGACCATGACCAAGCGCCGTAACCGCCAGACTATCACCATCCAACTCACCAGCGACGATGCTGATCTGCTCGCATGGGTCAAGACCATTCCGGGCGGCGGTCGCAATCAGGCGGTCAAGTCGGCTCTCCGCGACGGTCTCAACTTGCCGCACCGTGCCCATCACGCACCGACCGATCTGGGCGCACTCATTGCCCGCATGGATGCACAGCAGCGTATCATCGACGCCTTGCAACCCGAAGTCGGCGATCTGCGTCAACAGCTTGCACAAGGCATCTTTCAGCCCACGCCACCCGTCCCAACAATTCAACCCGCCGATACCGTTGATCCTGATCTGCCATCCGTTAGCGAAGAAACCTTAAACCGCCGTGCCGAACGATTCGCCCGCCAGCAATGGTGATCCGTCCAAACAAGGAGACTAACCTTAAGCACACCCTGTCCCTGCGCACTTTCGTCGCCCTAGACGCGCTGACCGAGCGCGTCCACGCCGTCGGCTTCTACGAAGGTTACCGCATCCGTTCCCTTCGTCCGTATGGTCTGATCTTTAATCCCACCTACGTTGTCACCCTCGCTCTGAGCGAAGGCTCTGCCGACATCCACCTGTCCGCCAGCACCATGATAAGTGTCCGGCATGACACGTCCATCAATGACATTCCCAATGATCCGACGCCCGATGCCATGATCGGAGCGGATTTCTAATGGGACAGACAAGTATCGAGTGGGCTACCCACACCATCAATTTCTACGATTGGGCGTGCCGGGCACTATCGCCCGGCTGCGACAACTGCTACGCCCGCGCACTTGCCACGCGGCATGGCAGAACGTTCGACAAAACTCCGGAATGGCGCGATAACGGCGTCAAGGAGTGGATGAAAGTCCCTGCCGGCAGTGTCGCCCGTTCGATCCAGCATGGGCGTGCTCGCTACGCGATCTCTGCCAACAGCACGGCACACCATTCATGTTCAAACAGGGATCTGCGTTCAAGCCCGGTGAAAATCGCCTACTGGATGGACGCACTTGGGACGAAACTCCCGACTTCACCTCAGCTCACGCACGCTTCGCAAACGCGCCGGCAGTCCCTAGACAGATGGACTTATTTTGATGACACCCCACAACGATGACACGTCCGAACGCGCCTTGACCACCTATTTATCTCAACCCTGAAAGGGTAGTGCAAGAAAGAATCGCGAGAATTTACGCGCATTTGAACTTCGCGACGCAGCCGACGCTTTCACGCGCTGCCAACCAAATAAGTTTGTTCCGCCTGACGCCGACCCGCATTACTTGACCTAATAAAGAACCCACTGTCTGGCTTCTGAAAGTCCTTATCTTTGGCACATAAGCTGTCCAATTGCAAGAAGAATGCGATCTATGCTTGGGAATGGCTTTTCTGGTTCAAAAAAGCAATATTGTGGTGGATTTTCCATGCTACTCAATCACAGTATGACGTTAGAATCAAAGCAGGCTGGAGTTAAAAGAAAATAATTCGCATATCTCAGGATTGCTATGTCAACTGTTGATCATACTACCCCTCTTGTTTTTCGCTGCCCCTACTGCTTCGCACGTGGCATCGACAGCGCCGAACTTCACTGGGAACAAGACATATATTTTTGCTCACGCTGCGTTTTCAGCGGCGAACGGAGCGATGTTTTGAAGGCATATGAAGCGTATCAGGAACGCTATAAGCTTATGAGACGGCGTTTGCCCATATTGACTACTAATTTCAATTCGAGTAAGTGAGCGCGATGTCTATCTTCTTTGAATCAGACAACGATGCCTTACAAACTGCTTTCGCATCAGCCATCAGCGATCTCAGCAAGAATATCCAGTCGATATACACCTACCCTCACCCTGTTCTGATAGAAGGCGCGGAATATCGTGGGGTGTGGTTGGAATGCGCCCCGCTGGAGGGATTGATCTACAGCGCCATAGACCCACAGATTGCGCTCAACAACCATAAAATTTTCTTCCATTACCAACGCGAAGATGGTTACCTTCCCTGTTGGGTGTGGTCGGAAGACACCGGCACTGGGCAGATTCAAATGGTTGTGCCTATCGCGGCAACCGCCCTCGAACTGTACGAACAGATAGGCGATGTCGCTTTTCTCGAACAGGCTACCACGCCTGCTCGAAATGGGATGACTGGCTGATGCTCTACCGCAATACACGCGGCATAGGATTGTGTGAAGCCTTTTGCGAATTCGATACTGGTCACGACACAAGCCCACGCTTTCACGGTCTGCCCCAAGAATGCCCTGAGCGTGATGCTCGCGTGTGTCCCCCAGTCGGAAATCTGCCTTATCTTGCACCAGATCTGTCTGCGAATATGTATGGTGGACGTATCGCACTGGCGAAGATGGCAGCAATCCTGGGACGAACCAAGGAAGCCGCCGCATGGGATGTAAAAGCTGTGATGATACGCAGCGCGATCCTGAAACATACCTTTGACTCGGAAAGCATGTGCTTTTACGATCTTGACAGTCAGGGAAACTTCGTCCGGGTGCGAGGTGATGCCATGATCCGGGTTTTAGGAGAACATGTTGTCGATCAGGTGCTTTTTGAGAAAATCTATGCCTGGCAAATCAAGAATCCGAATGCCTTCTGGACACCCTATCCCTTACCCTCAATTGCAGCAGACGACCCAGCATTTGTCCATGAACTGTCCCCAAATTCATGGGGTGGCGCGGCGCAAGCGCTGACAGCTCTCCGCGCTCCTCGCTGGTTTGAATACTATGGCAAATTTGCTGATCTTCAACATGTCATGCTTCAATGGGTCAACGCGCTGACCCAAGCCCACGCCGCCGGACAGTTCTGGTTTCAACAGCTCAATCCCTGGACTGGCGAATTTACTCCTTCCAAACCCAGCTATTCCCCTTCTATGCTGGTAATGATTGATTTTGTGACACGACTCTACGGCGTGCGACGGCAGGGAAATTCTCTCATCTGGGGATGTGATCTGCCGATAAATGCCAGCAGCAGCAGATTTGTCTATGAGGATAATCACGGCAGATTTGAGATTTTGAGCGAAGGAAACCAGCGCGTTCTTACGATCAATGGCAAGCAGATCTATCATAGCGCTGGCACGTTTCAGCTTGTGACCGACAACCGCACATCCGTTAATTGATCGCGTGCAGCGTCAGCGTAGAGATCAAGGGTTGCCCAATAGAGATCAAACGAGTGACCCGCAGCACGTACATCATCGTGAACAGATGTGCTTCCATGATCTGCCCTTGTCCGGGTTGCTCAAGTTTCCACTGCACCTCGGTATTGATTTCGGGGACGATCAACCCAAGCCATTGCACATTCTCCCGCAGCGCGGTTCTCCCTTGATAGCCGTCATGGTCAAAACTTATGCGTTCCTCTTCAGTCTCAAGATAGACAACTATGCCTTCAAGATCAGCCGAATATTCAGTTGTGCCATAGATACCATTAAACGATTCGCGTATCTCAATCTGTGCATTCGGATCGGACGACGCGATCAATTCTCGCTCTACCTGTATTGTTCCGCCGAAGGCGAAAGTGAAGCGTGTGACAATCTGAACGTTAACTTCATCACTAAAGATTACTTGCAGCGGATTCAGGGTGAATACAGTCGAATTGTTGTGTCGCTCTACTTTACCTTGTCCATGCCGCGTCGTCAGGGAGCGACTTTCGCCATTATGAACGAGGGTGGCTTCAAAACCGGAACGGGTGTTGCCATCTAACGAGAAAGCGCCTCGATATCCTTGGTGCAGCAGATAGGGGTAGCTGCCGTCCGATTTGAAGGGTGAGTCGGCTCCGACTGGGCGATGAGGTCGCCCGATCCAGGGACGCAGGTCGGTGATTGTGCCGCCAAGCAGCGGATCGATAGTCACCCGCAGCGCAGGATCGGCATACCAGAACATCTGGCGATCTGTTCCGCACAGGATATCATCCCACAACGAAATGACTGAACGACTGCTCCTTTCAGCAGCGCGAAACCAGCGTGCGTATTCGGTCATGGTCATATCAACGACCAGTCCTCGGGCTTTCAGTTCGCCGTAGTAATTCAGGCAGTCACGATAGATGTTTTCGAGACGATGGTTATCCCCATCAAACCATTTTTGATAGCCTACCGGTTTCATCCAGAACGCGCTGGCAAAAACATTACAATAGGCAAAACCACTGTTATAGCGTGCCTGAAGCACCGATTCATCGATAAAGTTATACAAGTAGGGATAGTCGTCACCGTCAAATGCCAGCCCGCGCATGATGTTCATGGGATGACTGCTGAAGTAGTCATCGCGATCTTCAACGCACAGGAACATGTCCCGGTTAAGGTGTGGCAGCCCTACAACACCACTGTCATCGGTTGTACCCAACGCGGGGACTTGTGCGTGGTGTGTTGACGGTATCCATGGCGACCAGTGTCCGCCTTCGGAATAAAGATTCCAGGCATAGTTGCATCCGCGGTAGACTTTTGTCCCTTCTTCAAAACAGGTGGCGACGACCACTTCCAACGTTGGATAGTGCCGCTTGAGCCAGTTGATCGTCGGCGCATCCAAGTAGTAAGAGGATAGTGCCGACGGAAAAAAGCCGAACCGCAAGTAGAACTGCTCAAAGATCAATTCGGCGATTTCCTGTTTTTGCGCCTGACTGTACAGCCAATAGGGACGCATAGTTCCCAAAGGGCTGATCCCAAACCGCGCCTCGAATTGGGGACCGCCAACGGTATTGAGGGCGATCCCGATCTCATCTCCATACTGCGCTTGTGCCTGTTGAGCGAGGCGTACCGCATCATCGCTAAACAACGCACTGTAACTCATCAGAAGTGTGGTTCGCAGCCCGGCAGCGTGCGCGATTTGCTGCTGCACTGCCAGCAAATCGAGGTCGAAAGATGGATATTCACCGGTGCGATGCAATACATTGAGCTGAAGCTGACCGATCATACGCTGCTCCTTATTCCTCTGTAGGCTTCCATTCTGCTTGGTAGATAGGATCGCGCAGCTTTTTCACCGCCCCCACAATCCTACTCATCTCAAATGTGCGCTGCGCCATCGCGGCGATGCTCACCTGTCCGAACTCCACCATACATGTCCGCAGGCTATCATTGAGTGGTGCAGTCCAGTCAACGAGTGAATAGTAGAAATGCAAAGCAATCCCACGATCTTGCAGCGCTACAGCGAGTTCAGCAATGATGTCGCGCTTGAAAGCACTGTTTGTGACCTTAAAATCGGTCAGCTGTGAATTCCAGAGACAAAATCCGTCATGGTGTTTGCTGGTGATCATAAAGAACTTCATGCCTGCCTCAAGCAGCAGATCAGCCTATTCTTCGGCATTAAAGCGTTGTGGATTGAAGCGCTGCATTAGGGGGCGATAGATCGCAAGAGGAATACGATCATTGAAGTAGTCCCACTCATGTCCTGCTAGTACAGAGTAAAGACCCCAGTGTACAGTCAAGCCACATGCGGCGCTTAAAAATTGATTCACCCCTTTTTCTGTGGCATCTAAGACGCCTAAAGGCATCGATTCAGCGTAAAGATGCTTTTTATTTTCATATTGACTCCTCAGTGGTTAATGGTGCGACAGACACAGCGTTGGTTCCCATGCAGCCTTCAGTACAAACCAGTGCAATTCCGCCTTTCAGCAGCGGACGCGCAGAGTCTTCCAGATCAAAAACGAGCTGATTATTGATGCGTGCTTGCAAACGAGAACCCGAGACGATCAAACGTAGGTCGTAAGCGCGTTCAAATGCCCATTCATAGGGCATCTCCGCCAGCACGGTTCGCCCATCCAGAACTTTTACGAGGCGCACTGTCTGATCCTGGCACAACAGCAAGGCGTAATAACGTTGCAAGCCCTGCACACGGGCCGCGATGCCTGCTTCAGCACTCATGTGAGGCACAATAGCGGCAGTCACCTGATAATCATCCCAATCGCGTCCTCCTTGCATAATCAAGCCGGTCCCGGAGTTTTGCGAGATGCGGAAGGCTTCAGCAAACCATATATCAAAGTGATGTGCCCCATTGACCCATGTTTGCTGCCACAGACTGCCCCCTTTGGCTGGACGCTTAAAGGTCGTATTCGGCACGCCACTCCACGTCAGGTAGTCGAGATAGAGGCTCCCGCTGGTCGCAGGGACCTCGGTCGTCAGTTCGATGCCAATGGTCGCAATAGGGCAGCCTTCCGTTTCAGGGATGATCCACTTTATGTCCACAGAAGCTCCTGTATCCAGCGTGATGAGTGGTCCAGAGATACGGAACAGCTTATTCTCTGCCTGATAGACCTCAATGTAAATCTGCGCTGACACCGCACCCTTGTTCATTGCATCGGCGCAGAGGCGTAGATGGGCAGTTTGCCCTGTAAAGAGGGTGGGTGAGGCGTGAAGCTGGTAGCCAATCATGTTGATGGCATCAGGTGGAATAAACGTAGGCGTAGAGGTCCGGGCGGCTCCATTAGCTGTTTTATAATGCATCGCAAGACTGCGTGTGCCTTCGTCACTGTGTCCAGCGACGTTTTCGAGGACGAGAGTTTCAGGCGTGTGCGTGGTAAATCCCTGCACCGATCCAGGCAGTTCAAAGTGAAAACGGCTGCCGTTTTTGGGATCAAGACGGGGTAGTCCTGCAAGAGTGCGACCCGTGTTGACGAGATGATATGTCTCCTGAACAGCATCCGTGATCGCCCGTCCGCCATCGGCTGTAGGCAAATACAAACGATCTGCCACAGGACCTCGCCAATCGGCATCAACGTCGATGCCCGCTAGCCCATTTTTTATGCCGAGCAGACAGCCGACATTGCCGGAGTTACAATCTGTATCCCAACCGGATGTGTTAACAATCATCAGAGATTTTTGGAAATTATTATCGCCATACAACAAGCTCAAGATAATCAGGGCATGATTGGGCACGACATGGCAGTTGCCACCCCATTGATCGTAGCCATACTGGGCAGCGATCTTTTCACGGGTGGTACGCCAATCCGGGTATTGGCTGTGCCACTCGCGGATGTCGCCAATCATACGTTGAATCACTGAGTTGCGCGGGATCAGGCTCAGCGCCGTATTCAGCAGGGTGTTGAGGTCACTTTCCACATAAGCCTGTGATTCCATTGCGGCAATCACCTGCGCGGCATAAACGGCTTCGCCATCGTGGCTAACGCTAGCGGCACGGTTGGCGAGATCTGCTGCTCGCTCGGGATCGCCAGGCGCCACCATCGCCCATCCATCAATGAAAATTTGAGCGCCGATTTGCTCGGCAATCAGTTGGCTGTTGAGCGTCGCCGAGCCACTTCGAGGTGCCTGAATACCATTTTTTAAGCGTAAATACGCCGTATGCTCGGTAGAGTTGCCCATGCCGCCCCACCACAAGATCGTGCGATTCTCGATGATATAGTTGAGCCACGTTTGACCAATCTGAGCCGGTGTCACATTGGGAGCATACTCATAATCAGCCAGTGCCCGCACAAAGGTAAAAGTGCCTGATAAATCATCATCGGTCACAACCAGCGGAACACCGCGCTTCTCATTGACATAAAAATGGATCTCACCCAACTCCCGCATGATGTCGTCATACGACCACTGCTCAAATGGGCGTCCGAGATAAACACCTATCATTTTTCCCAGAACGCCCGCGTAAGTACGTTCAAGATAATTGTTTGGCAGTATCATTGCGTGTCCTTTTCGTGATGTGTGTAGGAATACAGTATTGAATTCCGCGCTGAGTTAGATAATTTGTAACTGCTCAGCCCTCACCCCGTCCGAGCGCGCTCGGCACCCCCTCTCCCACAAATAGGAGAGGGGGAGAAAAGCCTTAGAAAGTCCCTCTCCCCTTGTGGGAGAGGGATTTAGGGTGAGGGCTGAGCATTTACGATAATTTAAGATTACTTGCACCAGATCCAGGGTAAATACAGTCGAGTTGCTGTGTCGCTCTACTTTACCTTGACCGATCACGCGCTGCTCCTTATTCCTCTGTAGGCTTCCATTCTGCCTGGTAGATAGGATCGCGCAGCTTTTTCACCGCCCGCACAATCCTACTCATCTCAAATGTGCGCTGCGCCATCGCGGCGATGCTCACCTGTCCAAACTCCACCACGCATGTCCGCAGGCTATCATTAAGTGGTGCAGTCCATTTTGTTGGCAGGGCTGCCGCGCCTAGCACCAAACCCACGACTGAACCTGCGGTAGCGCCGTTGCAGTCGGTATCATCGCCATACTGCACCGCAATAGTGATCGTCCGCTCAAAGATGATGCTTGGGGACTCGTGCCCATCGCCCCAGCCGTAAAGCAGTGCAGCGGCGACATAACACGCATTGTTGATCGTGCCGCCACTGCCATAATAACCATATGCTTCAGCAATGCGGCAGCCAGTTTTTTCCCAATCTTGATCTGCGCGTACCCACTCAATCGTTTGTAAGATCGCTTCGGTAAAGCGCGATTTATGCGGAATCTGTGCCAGACCAGCACAAATGATCATCTCCATATCTAAGAGCGTGAATGCTGCCGCGTTCATCGCTGCCACCCACAACGCCCCGTAGATACCTGTTTTACGATGTGTGAGATAAGCATCTCGCCAGGCAAACTCAGCTGCCATTTCCGGGCTACCGGGGCAGACGTAGCCGTAAACATCCGTGCGGATTTGCGCACCGATCCATTCGATGCCTGGATTCATATAATCGATCAGGGACTCGACATCCACTCCTGCCGGGTTTTGTTCGCCTACGGCTGTTGCGAGATTAAGGTAGATGGCGTGTTCTGGTCCCCATGTCCACCAGAAAGGAATGGACTCCAACCAATTCATCCCAACGTCAAGTGTAGTAAATTCGACACCCTTGCGCTCTAATAATTTGAGAGCGAGACACATATAATTGAAATCGTCATCTTCCTGGGCGTATTGAACATAGCCGCGCATACTTGGCACACAGTCGCGCCGAAGTAAGATTTTCGCGCTCTGCGATTGTGTAGGCACATAATTGTCGAGTGGGAAGGCATCTGCGCCTTCTAGGTATTCCTTGATTTGTGTGGCGGTTAAACCTTCCTCCAGCGGTTTGCCCAGTATGCAGCCCACCACACGACCTAACCATGCACCATGAATTTTCGCTGCGATCTCATGTTCCGCCAGATAAAATCGAGGCAGCGTTACAGATGCCGGACGTTCAGCGCGGATTCCAGCGAGATCGGAAGGTTCGACGTAATGCCAATCCGGGCGCATCGGTGCCTGCTTGACGCGCGCGTACAAATCCAGCAGTGCGTCGTAGCTGTGACGCGCTGTTTCCCACTCTTCACGCAGCCCATTGATGATGTGACCCTGAAATTCGCGTTCATTGATCTCATGCCGCAGACGTTCGGCGATGACTTCCTTCGAGAGGTGCATGGTATGTCCTTCTACAACCGGCAAACAGAAAACTGAAGTGTCGATAGGGGGTAGCGGTATTTGTCGCTACTCCCCATGTGATAGATGATTTGTGCCTAACGCAACGGCGGCGCATACGGTTGACGCGGCGCACCACCGCCACCGATGCTGTTCGAACTGTTGTTATCAATGATGTGCAGCGCGTCGAAGATCGCCCACACGTCGGTCAACCAAGCGGGCGGGTTTTCCCAATCCACGTTGTCGGGTGTCTCAAAGCTGAAGCCATAGGTTTGCTCAAAGTCATCGAGTACTGCCCCTTCCACCCCAAACTGGAAGACATTGAGCACTGCGTCATCGACTACATAAGCCCCATAATCCTGTAAGGCGTGAAACAACTTCAGCCCCGGCTCGGTTTGAATACCGAGTGCTTCCGCTGTCACATCAGGTGGGAGCGCTAGAAGTGATCCCGCCAACAGCGCGGGATTAGAGCCGCCATAAGACTCTGCTGCCCCCCAATCATGGCGATCTGCCGGCCAGCGATAGCCGAAGCGATCTGTACTGTAGTAGTAATTCCACCCGCCGCCCAGTTCAATCTGGAGTGCATGACGGATTGGCTCATCGCCGGTCAGTTCGCCTGCACGAAGCATACCGCCAATACTCGACAGTCCTGATCCGAAATGCCCACCAAGAATGCCCTGTCCGTACAAGTCTTGGGTCGCCGCCGCATAACCGTACACATCGCCCGTCGCTTCACAGCGCGCCAGCGGTTGGAACTGAACGAGGGTGCGTCCATCTGGTTGGAGCATTGCCCCGGCATTATTTGGCGTTTCGTAGGGATCAAGTGTCGCATCCCCGACGAAGGCGTTATCGGGGAAGTGAAGTACACCGTTATAAATGCTGCCGCCGTTGCAGCGCCATAGACCGTTCGGTTCTTCTTCATTGGGTTCACCGGGATCGAAACTTCCGCGCACAGGATCACTTGTGCCTGCCACGAAAAACCAATTGATGTCAGCGACGATGAAGGTCGGATGCTCGAACGGCTCAGCAACCGTGCTGTCTTCCCATTGAATGTCGGCAGGTACATAAACAGCGTCCGCGCCAATTGGCATATTCCAGATGCTATCACACGAGAACGGTTGTACGTTTGGATCACGCGGATCACCGTCACCACATTCACCCTGCGACGGGCGTTCTGGCGCAGGCGTAAGCGTAATCCGGTCAAAGTAGGCTGCGCCTAAGCCGCCACTGTTGAAGAACCGCAGGGTATTGCTGCCCGCACGCAGATAAATCGGCACGTCAACGACGAGCGAAGTCGGGATATTCCAATCGCCATATGATGGAAACGGAATGGTGATTGTAGGGGCGCTGTAGTTGACTTCCAGCGCCGCCGTGTGAACCGAGATCGGTGACCCGCTGCCGCCGTTCAGATAGTCGATGGCGAGCGTATACCAGCCTTCGTTAGGAACATTGACGCGATTGAATTGCAGCGACCACTGCGTATCGACGTTCGCATTGGATACGATCAATCCTTCGGAACACGCCCAACAGTCGGCAATTTCTGAACTGCCACTCAGTGCGTTATATGGGGCTTCCGCTTCAAACGATAGAATGGTTTCGTCCTCTTGCGCCCCTAATGGCATGACCAGAGCGAAGGCGGCGATAAGCAGCACAAAACTAAACAAGCGATATCTCGTTGTCATGATGACCTCATTTTGAAAACTAGTTTGTAGCGAATGTGATTTACTGCGTAACCTTTGTCATCTTGCCTTTATCGGCGGCGGCGGCATTTGCCCGCGCCTCTGCTCGATCCATTTCCATTTCCTGGATCGACTTTTCATGCAGGCGCGCTGCGCCTTCCGTCACACGAAGTTCTACCCTCGTTCCATTTTGTTCGGCATCAAGCAGTCGCTGACGTGCCGGATCAATTTCATTTGCGTACTGCGGCAGCCACGCCGCTTCTGCGACGAGCATCTCATCCGCCATCTGCCAAATCTCTATTGGATTGCAGACCGCAGCAGTCAGCGGATCGTGCAGCATCGCTTGTTTGAGCAGGGTAACATCGCCATGTACCGCTGCTTCCATACCCATCTCTTGAACGCGCACGCTCGCTGAACAAGTTGCGGCACACGCTAGTGGCAACGCGCCGATGACAGGCATATGGATGCCCGTTTTATCTGCATAGCCGGGAATTTCGATCACGCAGCCGTTGGGCAAATTCGTGATATGGTTCTGGTTGATCACGTTGAAATGACCGCGATACGTCCGCCCGGTTTCTAGCGCCTCGATGATATACGAGCCGTGTTCCTCGCTCCGGCGACCCGCACCCAACACGGGCGGCGTTTCCGCCATCCAATTGGGGAAATCTGTCTCGAACCAGTTGCGCCCTTCGCGGCACACGCGCAGATACCCGCCCGTCTCCCCATTGATCCAGTGCGACAGGTCGATCCACTGCATGATTTCGTCGGTACGCTTGCGATACCAAGGGACATATTCGCTCAAATGCCCGTTCGACTCGGTGCTGTAGTAACCGAAGCGGCGCAGCACGTCGATGCGGACTTTTTCGGTGCGTGGGTAATCAGGATGCCCTTGAAACAGATCAAGCATCATCGGGATCAGGTCGATCCCACGCCATTCGGCTTGCAGATACCAAGTTTGATGGTTGATCCCGGCGGCAAGGATCTGCACATCATCTCGGTGCACGGTTTCCTCGGGCGCGATCAACCCTTCACGCCGCGCCCATACTTCGACGCAGTGCGCTATCTGCCAGTGTCCGCCCTGCACACCATGACACAAGCCGATCGTCTGCACACCGCCGTACTTATTACACGCCCACGTATTCATCGCCATCGGGTTTGAGTAGTTCATAAACAGCACATCCGGCTTCGCGTGGGCACGGATATCGGCGCAGATAGCGAGCAGAGCGGCGATTGTCCGCTGGGCGTACATGATGCCGCCCGGCGCGATCGTGTCGCCGACGCATTGATCGACACCATATTTAAGCGGAATATCCACATCGTGCGTGAACGCCTCCAGCCCGCCTTGGCGGATGACTGAGATCACGTAATCGGCATCCGCGAACGCCACACATCGGTCGGCGTGGCTGGTGAGTTTCGCGGGCAGACGATTGGCGGTGATATCACGCTGACACAGCGCCGTCACGCGCTCTAGGTTAGCAGACGAAATGTCTGTAAAAGCGAAATGCGTATCCTGAAGTTCTGGGACGGCTAAAATGTCATGGACCAGAAGCCGTGTGTAGCCGATGGAGCCAGCTCCGATGATAGCGATCTTGATTGGCATATTATTTCAACCCCGTGGTCAAAATACCTTGCGTAATTTGGCGCTGCATTAGCAAGTAGAGGACAACGAGCGGTAGGGCATAAAGAACAATTCCGGCAAAGGTCTGGGTCAGGACCGGGCGTCCCATCGGGTTTGTAAAAGCGGTGGCAAGTGCCATCGCTAGGGTTTCGTTTCTATCGGTTAAGAATAAGGATTGACCAAACCAGTCCCCCCAAACGCCAGAGAATGAAAATAGGAAGGTGACAGCTAAGGGAGCGGCAGAATTGGGCAAATAGATTCGCACAAAGATCGCAAATGGGTTAGCCCCATCAATTTCCGCCGCATCATCCAACTCCTTGGGGAAGCTCGAATAAAACTGGC
>Ga0163154_10006554_pt1 | contig 14210 bp, 12 predicted proteins | sample OliLakLV19MP9P1_FD_148649 | JGI IMG/M metagenome (GOLD analysis project Ga0163154, IMG submission 148649) | Freshwater microbial mat bacterial communities from Lake Vanda, McMurdo Dry Valleys, Antarctica - Oligotrophic Lake LV.19.MP9.P1 | ecosystem: Environmental > Aquatic > Freshwater > Lake >... | reverse complement strand
TGGGTTGCACGCCTACTGGTTACTCGATGAGCCGCTTTCATTGGACGAGAACACCCGCAAGCAAGCAGCAGGCATTCTGCGCGGCTTGTTCAGCGCGCTCGGCGGCGATCCACAGTATGTGAAGTCGGTCGCGTCGGTGATGCGACTGCCGGGCAGCGTGAAGACAATACCGGACTCGCCGGATTTTGCGCCAACTGCTCCTGCCGGTATTCTTCGGTATCCTGCCAGCGCACGTTAGCTCCATACTTGCGCTGTCCCTTGTAGCCTGCGAACCAGCGTCCGCTGCCAAAACGATAGGCGTAACGGTTTTGGATGCTGCGCCATTTCATGCCTGCAAAGGCTTTCAGAATATCGACCTGATCGGCGCTGTTCTCCACCATCGTCTGCAACCGCTGCAAATCGGTGGGTGACCACGACATCGTCGGGCGCTGATGGGCGACCACGACACTGGACTCGGTTCCATCGCGCCAGTAGACGATAATCCGGCGGTAGAGCAGATCGACTTTGGACACTTCAATCCGCAGCGCCAGCGCATCGAACAATTCCCGGCGTGAAACACGCGGCACATCGTTCCAGCGGGCAATCACCATCTCCAGCACGGGACGCGCACCGATCAGCACGCGCCGATGGCGATTATCCTGCTGAAGCTCGGTCAACTCCGCTCGCCAGCGTTCAATATCCCGTCCGTGCGTGGCATAGCTCGCTTCCATCTGCTTGATGAGTTCAGGGAGCGACACGATCTTCAGGTTATCGACAATCGCCGCTTGCGCTTGTTCAGCCGCCCGAATGGAATTTTCGATCCGGCGCACGTCCTTGTGTGTACTCTTCTGTGTGCTTTCCAAGGCGCTTTGCCAGAGTTCGTCATCGAGCGTCGTCGCCTTGAGCCGCTCCACCAGCATTTCATCGACTGTTCTATCCACCAGATCACAGGCTGCCGTGAGGTAATTCTTTTTGTAGTTATCACGCAGATAGTAATAGTATGCGGGCGAATCCTGACTGTACTGCGTGATCATGCGTTTCGTCGGGAGATCGGGAATATCGGATGAGAAGACTGCGCCAGTGTAGGTCGGTGGTTCAATCGGGCGTTCGCTCTTATCGTGGCGTGTCATCGAACGATAGGGTTGGTATTCCGGGTTCGGGTCGCCGTTGAGATCGACCGGTGAAAGCTTGTTGAAGGCATACATGAACAGGTCATACGGCACAATCGCTTCGTGATTGTGTTTCTTGACCACCGCTTGATGAAACGCCCAGTACCCAATATAGGTGGCGTTGCACAGAATGCTTTGCAGCGATTCCATTTGTACGAGCAGGTCGCCCGTGAACCGGGATCGGGTGCGGATTGTGGTGTGGATGGCAAAACCCGCTGGCAGCGCCCCTTTCCCTAACTCCGGGATGAACGGACCATGCTTTTCGATGTGTTCCCATGTGCGTTTGAGATTGCCTTGATGCTGCTTGAACAGTTCGAACCATGCCAAGACGACACGGGCGTGTGGTTCATACGGCGTGTAGCGGTGATAGTCTGGGTTCGCCGTGCCGTCGGACAATTCCTCGCGCGTGTCTACCATGTAGCCCAACAGCGTTACGGAGCCGCCCCATTGACCACTTTTCATCTGACGGTGACGGGCAGGCAGCAGTTTGCCTTTCAGGTGATACTCGATGAAATCGGCGGCACGCTGCGCGTGTTCGCGGAACGCCTGCATGTGGTAGCGTCCCTGCATCGGGTGAGCGAAATCGTAGATGAACGTCGGCGTCAGCACGAGGACGTTGTTCTGGCGGCAGGCATCGATGAAGATATTGGTCTCGATCTGCGCCATGTCGCGGAAGAAGCGATCCACATCCTGAGCCGCGACCACCCCGATCTGTTTGCCTTGGATCAGGTCAAAGACCTCGGACAGCCCTTCGCGTTCGCGGATTTTCTTCGTGCCGCTTACGCCCGCATCGCTGTCAATCATGATGATCTGTTCGCGCTGCCAGCCCTGACGCATGAGGTGTTCGACCATATCGACGGTTTGCAGCGTCGTCGAAATGTTGCCGATCTGCCCCTCGGTGGACTGGCGATAGTAGACCGCAATCGGGCGACCAAACGGCAGTTCTTGCGCCTTGTAGGGATCAATTTGTTCGGTTTTCGCTTTGCGATAAATCGGCATGTCTCATCCTCTTTTCAGAGCGCTCACCAATGAAAACGCCCCGTCCCTGCGAGTGACCTCTGCGGTTGCAAAGGTGAATCCAATGCAGGAACGAGGCGCGTTAGTGTAAAATGCGTCTCAGCCCTGCGATGTGTTCACGTCACTCGCGGGGTCAGCCGGATCGTCGAGTTCCCGCTCGGCGGTCTGGCGTAATCTACCCTCAGTGTACGGCGTTTCGCCCCAGTGTGCAACAATTTTCAGCAGCGAGCGGTAAACCGTTTCCAGATTCACCCCCGGCTGGTTATTCAGTTGATCCTCTTGCTCACGAATATCAGCCTTCAATCTCTGCATCCCCAGAAATCACTCGACTGTGATGCGCCACAGCCTCCAATATGAAATGCCGCGCCATGAACGAGTCGGGCAGTTTGAGCCGCTGCGCCAGTGCCTCGATCTGATCGCGTTCAGCTTCTGTCAGCCGAATGGCGAAAATACACTCCCGCTTCGGCTGCCGAGCGGGTAGGGTGGATACAATTGGTTTCTCCATCGGTTACGCGCCTCCGTTTTACATGTACCTTCAGCGTACCAAAGCGAGTTGGGCAAATCCCTGAAATATTTCAGTTGGGCATTGTCAATTTTTCAGGTCAGCGCAGTAAAATTTCAGCTCGCCGTGTTGGATGACTTCAACGTATCACAGCGCGCTTGACGAACATCCGGAATCGTCCAGTTTTGCGTTGGGAATCCTCCGGTCGCCTGATGGAGGATTCCGGTGTTTCTGTTGAACTGAGAAAAATATGGGGAAACAAAAAGCTGGTGCATCTCGTGGATCTCCACGCAAAACAGATGCGACCAGCTTATCAGAGGTGGATCGGTTAACCGGCACAAAAATGACAAAGCCCGCTGCCAATGTTCGCAACGGGCTAAGGAGTTTTAGAGACTTTCGTGCCTGTGCTACTCCAAGTCTTCTACAATCTCACGAAATTGCTGGAGAGCAACCTCTAGGTCTTCTAGGATTTGCGCTGCGAGGACATCAGGGTCAGGAAGATCAGCGTTATCCGCGATACTGTCGTCCTTCAGCCAGAAAATATCGAGGCTGAACTTATCTCGGGCAATCAATTCGTCGTAGCTGTATGCTCGCCACCGTCCTTCAGGGTTACTCTCAGACCAGGTAGGGATTCTCTGGAAACGATCATCCGGATTGAAACAGGCAACAAACTCATCAAGGTCTTCACGTGAGAGCGGGTTCTGCTTCAGCGTGAAGTTGCGATTCGTGCGGAAATCGTAGATCCAGAGATGGTTTGTGTTTGGCGTTTCAATTGTGCTCTCGTCTACAGGGCGGCGATCAAAAAACAGCACGTTCGCTTTCACCCCCTGAGCATAAAACAACCCTGTTGGCAGTCTCAGCAGCGTGTGGACATCAAATTGCTGAAGAAGCTTACGGCGGATTGTCTCGCCTGCACCCCCTTCAAACAGCACGTTGTCGGGAACAACAACCGCCGCACGTCCGTTTTCCTCTAGGAGAGTTTTCACATGTTGAAGAAAGTTGAGCTGCTTATTGCTCGTCGTCGCCCAGAAGTCCTCACGAACCGGACTATCATCTTTCTTCTTTTTCCCGTTCGGCTTTTCACTCTGGATGGTGACGCTGCTCTTCTTGCCGAATGGCGGGTTTGTCAGTACAACATCAAAGCGAGTTTTCGGATCACGAGCTAGGCTATCCTCAACTCGAATAGGGCTTTCTCCGCCGTTCATCCCCACACCATGCAAGTAGAGATTCATGACGCACAAACGTGCGGTGCTGTCAACGATCTCCCAACCAAAAAGCGACTCGTGCTGCAAGCTCTTGATCTGATCTCGGTTCGGTCTACGCCCTTTAGTCATTACTTCGAGAGCAGCTAGCAAGAAACCGCCTGTGCCGCAAGCAGGGTCGCAGATACGCTCACCAAGCCGAGGGCGCATAACATCGACAATCGCTCGAATAAGCGGGCGAGGGGTGAAGTACTGCCCAGCCCCGGATTTAACATCCTGAGCGTTCTTCTCAAGTAGTCCTTCATAGAGATCGCCCTTAACATCGATCTCCATACCTGTCCATGTCTCTGAGTTGATCAAAGCAATTAACGTCTTCAACTTGGACGGGTTTTGAATTCGATTCTGGGCTTTGCGGAAGATAACGCCTAGCAATCCCTGCTGTTTACCCAGCTCATCGAGGAGAGAACGGTAGTGCTCCTCTAATTCAGCGCCGTCTTTTTTGAGGAGGCTTTGCCAGTTGTACTTTTTGGGTACTGCACTCTTAAATGGCGTGCCGAACACTTCGGCAGCTTCACGTCGCTCGTCATCCATCTTAAGGAACAACAGAAACGTTAGCTGTTCGACATAATCCCCATAGGACATGCCATCGTCTCGCAGAACGTTACAGTAGTTCCAGAGTTTTTGAACCAGTTGGGAGGCGTTACTCATTTCAATACCTCTAAGTGCCTTCGGACAGCAAGGTCTTTTTAACCCAGTTGTATCGCCCCTCTTGGTTGGAAACAATCAACTTTGTCAAATAGGCTCTTGTCACAGTGGATAACTCTGCTTTAGGAGACAAGAGAAAGCGCAGCCGTCTTAGAACAACTGTAGCGTTTTGTCTGGCGTAATTATAGCCGTCCGGATCGGTATTGCGATACTCAGTTATTTTTCTTAGAGACTCGGAACCGATGTCCACAAGATCAACAATTTCGTTATATAGAACCTTCCTTTTTTCCTCTATCTTGGTGTGATTGAGATGGTAGAGTTGAATTGATATCTTTGCGCGTTTGAATTTCTGCTCATCTTCATCCTCAGCATATTTAGGGAGCGCGCGCCCTTCTGAGTAATCGTACCAAAGCAATCCGGGGTCATCAGGATTTGTTGGGTCAAGCAAACAAGGTTGTTCCAAGCTTATATCATCAGTGCTTTGTTTTGCTCTGCTATCTTCATTAAAAATCGGAAAATAATCTTGCTTGCCGCCTGTATCACCTTTCTTTGCGTCAACACGGCTGCTATTACAAAAAGTGCAGCTCAAGCGGTAATTTCGCCAGTCAAAAGCCAACCACCAATATCCCTCGTGGTCTTCACATTCGGCAACCTTACCTTTTGGACGAAAGTGATCAACGGCATTATCTGATCGACTCTGCTCTGACTCGCAATACCAGCACTTACTTTCTGACAGTTCATCCAGAGATTGCTTTATTTCAGACCATAAGCTGGCACGGCGTTTAACGATTCTTTTCCGTTCACTGGCATCAGTTGCATTGGCTAACTCATCCATTACCTTCTGTGCTCGAAATTCCCAATCCTGCGGCAGCGTGATGTCTGCAATGTTGATGTATCTCACTCTCCGCCTTCCTCACCTTCAAGAATCTCCCCCAAGATTTCCAACGCAACCTCATCACGCGCTTCGATCTCTTCTATTGTCAACGCACGGGCTTGAAAGACTCCATGTTCAACCTCGTATTTTTTCATAGATTTTACGAATAGGGGGTAATAAGGATCGCGGACAAAACGAGTTACATCGATGTCCTCAAGCTCTTTATTCAAGCGATTCAGTTCTGCTTTTTCCTCATCGGTCAACTCATTCGCACCTTTTATAACAAGGCGGCGCTGTTGATCTAGCTTCTCCAGTGTTTCAGGATCAAGCGTTGATTGCAGTCCGAAGATATCGCTGGTCAGAATACCGGCAAAGCCCATGCCTTTCGGATCTTGTTCGGCTGAGGCAGAGTAGATCCGTCCATCTTCTTTGCGATGCACGATCTTGACCTGTGAAGCCTTTAAGCCCGCCAATGTCATAGGGTTATGCGTGGTCATAATAACTTGACTGTTCGGGCGTAAGCCCACAATGTTGCTTTGGTTTGCTCCCTGAATGAAGCTGAGGTAATCGACGCTCCACGCCGGGTTGAGATGCGTATCTGGCTCATCCAACAGGAACAGTGACTCTTTTTCTTTTGTGAAGCGCATCAACCCAAGCACCATGAGAAGCTGCTGTTCACCCTCACTGAGTTCTCGGAAAGTGAGCGAACCATCCACATTCTTGATTCTGACCTTGATGCGAACCTCTTGGATCAAATCAGAAATGTATGTGCTTTCCAGCGCCTTGAAGAACGACTGATAGCTGGTTTCCTCTTCTTGTTGTTCCTGAGAAAGGTATTCCTGCGCCAGTTCTTGAAGCGTGGATTTATCTTTCATGTAGAGATATAGGTACTCTTCCGTTTTGGAAACCGCCCACCTAAAAGGAGCCAGTGCACGCTGGTAGAGACGCTCCATAAGAACGCGCACCGTTCCACGCGCTGTCCAAAAAAGGTCTTCCTTTTGTCTCTTGTTGTTTGCCCACTCAGGTGTTTTGAGGATGAATAGAACGGAGTCTAATCCCACAATATGAAGCTGGTTCTCAAGAAATTGAATGACGTTTTCGTCCTGCTCAAGGAAGAAGGCAAGGAGCGCAAACTGACTATGGATAAGCCGCGAATAAAACAACGGACGCAGGGGCGGTACATTGTCTTCTGGACTTTGGTTAATTAACTCACGGTAAAATCGATCCTGGTGTTCCCGAAAATGATCTTCTAGTCGGTTACTCGGTCCAGAGTAGTACCCGAAAACGTATCGAGGCAAATAGCGTCTTTCGCTGTCACTTGAAAAGCGGTTGATACTGAGGCTTTCCCACGCTGCACTTTCAATACCTAAGGGCTTCACCCTGATGTGGTAGAAATCTTTGGTATTCCTCTTGCCTTCTTTAAAGCGATTAGGGTCAGCGTCAATATGTACTTCATAACCCGCAATTCGGTAAAGCAGTTCGTAGGTGAACAAAGGATCTTTGCCCAAATCCAGATCGCGCATGATGATAACCAGTGCTTCAATGACATTGGACTTTCCCGTACCATTTCGTCCTACGATAACCGAAACGGGAGAGTCGGCGGTTTCGTCAAAGTCGATCAAGAAGTCTTGTAAGTTTTTGAATCTGGAAATCCACAGCTTATCAATACGCATTACCTTGTGACCTCCAGAAATACCTCGTCACTGTTCCTCTGTGGTCGAGTACGAATTGTCCGTGATTCGTACACTGCCTCACGCAGCTCTTCATAAAAATCATCAATGGTTTCATGAGCATACCCGGCTTGCTGGAATAACTCGCGGGCTGATAGTGGTTTGCCTGCTTCCTTCAACGTTTCGTAGAGAGACTTCCTCCCGATTTGCACATTCATTTTTGGTATCCTCGGCAGCTTGGGTATTTGAGCTTCTTCCTCAGCGCGACGCTGTCGCCCCGCCTGAATGCGCTCTAGCAGTTTGATTGCAGGCTCGTCATTCGAGTCTTGGTCAACCAGTTGCCCTTCAAATGCTTGTTTCAGGATTGACTGGCGCATTCGTTCTGCACGTTTAACATTGACTTCAACCGTGGCTTCTAAACGGTCGATAACTGAAAAGCGAGATGCAATATCCTGTACAACCTGCTGTTGATATGATAAAGGCGGCATTGGAATAACGAGCGAACGGATGTCATCAAGGTTCAGTCCAGCCTTTACCTGTCCATATGTCTTGTCTCGGACCTGTTTTTGACCAAAGTCAGAAGCGACCACTAATGCAGCATAATGGGCAATTGTTCCAACAAGCAATCGTGTCAAAGAAACATGCTGATTGATATACGCTTTCCCCCATTGAAAGACACGTTCATCCACCACCGCAGGTAGCCCTACAGCAGCCGTAATTGTGATCAGAAGATCATCAAGTTGTAGACGTGTGCGCTCACCTTCAGCGCCACCCGGCGGATTGACAAACACAACCTCACTAAGGTCGAGAGTGGTGTCCATCTCCTGAAAATTACCAACACGAACAAAGAGATCACCTTCATCTGCGTAATATTTAGCCCATCCGCGCGAACCACTCGTTACTTGAAACGAAAGTTGATCTAGGGTTGCCCACATCCAGTTATCTGGTAGTTCTGACAATATGTCATACTCTGGTTCAATTGGTGCTGGATACTTCTCCTTCCATTTGTCATCCTTGGGCGTAGGTTTGCCCTGTGCAGTAAGTTCAGCAAGATAATCCGCCTCCCATTTTTGGCGACGCTCATCAAGAATGCGCTGAAGCAGTGCATCCGCTGGTTCGTCATTGGGGTCTTGTTCGACCAAGCGACCTTCAACCGCTGCTTTTAGGATGGATGCCCGCAAACGTGGTAACTGCTCGCGCAACTTACCCATTACCGCGAGCCAAGTATCTAACTGAGAGAAGCGCGCCTCAATTGCATCTACAATGCGTTGTTGTTCGCTGAGTGGAGCAAGCAATATATCCTGCTCTTCAAGAATTGTCTTATTGATTGCTGCAAATGTAGTTCCAGTAGCTTTACCAGCGATCTGTTCTTCCAGATAGCGCAATTGATAAAGAAAAAACCTGCTTGGCATCCCAAGTTCTGGACGCAATGCTGCAAGTCCACGCCCGAAAGCAGATTTCTCACGGGCTAAATTTGTAGGACCAACTGGCGCACGGACAGAAATCAAAACATCTTCGGCTTCAGCAACTTTATTAGGTTCTGAACACCACTTGACTGCTATTGGGTATATGTCACCAAATTCTGCTTTGCCCTGGAAAAATGGTAAACCAATTCCCTTATCGTTATATGTCGAGGAAGGTGGGGATTGCCCCATTATAATTTCGCATGTGGCATCCAGGGTGGTAAATTCCCATCCTATAGGTGCTACTATGTGTGCCCAATCAGCCATATCTACGCTGCCAATGTCTCGTTAAGCTCTTCAAGTAAATTGACAAGTTCTCTGCCGAAAACGCGCAGAACTGCCATTCGTCCGCCTCGTTTGAAAAATTCACCGGAGTCGAAGTCGCTGACTTCAATGGTCAGGTTCACGCCAATGTGCTGAGCGATCTCATCCAGCCACCAGCGCTGCTCATCCGAAAACGCATTCCCGGAGGCATGTTGGGATTTCAACCACTCATTATAGCGTCTCTTCACCTGCTCCGCATACGGGACAAGCTCATTCTCTGGTTGGATAGCGTGCCGAACCAGCGCGACCAGATCGGTGAGCAAACGCCGTGCTTCGCTCATGCTCACGCGGACGCTTTCAATTTGTGCGTAAGCCGACCACAATCGCTCAGGCGTCATGTTCAGCGGCTTGAGCCGTTCCGCCAGTTCTTTGATGTGTGTCCAAGTGAGCCGCTGCCCATACGGGCGGTTATAGAGGATTTGCAAGGCGGTGATCTCGTCACGGTTGGTGTCGATGAAAGCGCGAAACGACTGAATAACCTGTGCTGCCTGTGCCTCAGTTGCCTCGTTATATCCGGCAAATTCAACCGAGTCGATGCTGATGTCGTCGATGGTAATCTCATTTCTATGCTGAATGTCCAGCAGCAGCTTTCGCACCTTCGGCTTGAGCAGGTCGGCAGCGGCGCGTTTGAGCTGCTGCTCAGCGGCAGTCACTTGCGTGGGGGACGGATCATCAGCCCCCGCCACCTGTCGAGCGGCTTCGATATGGGTATCTAATTCGGTGGCATCATACAAGCGGTGGACAATATCGCCCAACGTCAGCCCTCCGGTCAACACCTCCATTTGCTGACGATCATCAGGCGTTAGCTGCTGGTTTAAGCGCGATAGACGTTTCGCCAGCGTCAGAAAGGTGTCGTCATCGTATCGACCGAACGAGATCTGCTCCAGCAGCTTGTCCAACGAAATTCCGCGCTGCCGTTCCAATACTGGTGTTTCAGCTTTTGTTGTCTCGACTACACCGACTGCATCAACGATAACGAACCGGTCTTTTTCGACTGCATCGGGTGTGACTGCACGAAGATCGGCAGGGCTGATGACACGGGTTCCGCGTCCCTGCATCTGCTCGAACAGCAGCGGGGACTTCACAAGGCGCATGAAGAGCAGAATCTCCAGCGGTTTGATGTCCGTCCCCGCCGCGATCATGTCCACAGTCACGGCGATCCGCGGGTAGTAGTCGTTGCGGAATTCGCGGATCAGTTCTTCAGGCTTCGAGCCGCTCACACGGTAAGTGATCTTCTTGCAAAAATCGTTCCCCTTGCCGAATTCCTCACGCACAACTCGCACGATCTCCTCAGCGTGATTGTCGTCCTTGGCGAAAATCAACGTCTTTGGCACCCGCTGACGTCCAGGGAAGATTTCCGTGAACAACTTATCTCGAAACGTGCGAATGACTGTGCGGATCTGACTGTCAGCGACGATGTCTCGGTCGAGCTGCTGCGGCATATACAGCAACTCACCATCCAGGTACTCCATGCGCGTTTGTCGTGTGCGCCGGTCACGCTTTGGTACGTACTGCCCGGCGTCAATAATCTCGCCTTTTTCCGTGATGCGTGTGCGAATGACATACACCTGACCATCCACATTGACGCCGTCCAACACAGCGCGTTCACGCGAATACTCCATCACCAAATTCTGATTGAAGAAGCCGAAGGTCTGCTTTGATGGGGTCGCCGTCATTCCGATGAGGAAAGCATCAAAGTATTCCAAGACCTGCCGCCAGATATTGTAGATCGAGCGATGGCACTCATCAGTCACGATCACATCGAAGTACTCGATTGGAACTTGTGGGTTGTACTCGACCATCTTCGGGGCGTCCTCTGAGCCGATCTCCGTAAACATCGACCCTTCTTCCAGTTCTGGGTCTAGGTCGCTCTCGCCTTGCAAAATCGAGTAGAGGCGTTGAATCGTCGTGATGCACACCTTGCTAACATCATCGAGCGCATTGGAGGTGAGATGTTGGACATTGTAGAGTTCCGTGAATTTGCGCCCATCATCAGGAGTACTGAACTGCTGAAACTCTTTGAGCGTTTGACGCGCAAGATTGCTGCGATCCACTAGGAACAGCACGCGCCGCACTTTGGCGTGGCGAATGAGGCGGTAAATGTAATTCACTGCGGTGTAGGTTTTCCCGCTTCCCGTCGCCATCTGAATGAGTGCCCGGGGTTTGTTCATCGCCAGAGAATGCTCAACGTTTGTGATCGCTTCTATCTGCGCCTGCCATAACCGCCCGGTGTGGAGCGGGGGCAGTTGGCTCATTCGTCGCCGGGTCGAATCATTTCCATCCTCAATCCAAGTGAGCAGTGTTTGCGGTTGGTGGAACGCGAACAAACGGCGACTGCGCGGCTCGGGATCGAGTCGGTTAGTGAAAAAGGTTTCCACACCGGTGCTTTGGTACAGAAACAGTAAGGGCAGATATGGCGCAGGCAAATGAGAAGGCAAGCCGTCGCTGTAGTTTAGTGCCTGAGATTCGGTTCCGCTGAGCGGCGTTCCGGCTTTCTTGGCTTCAATTACGCCAACGATCTGCCGATTGACGAACAAGAGATAGTCTGCAAAACCATTCTTCAGCGGGAACTCGCGTACTGCCACGCCGACAGCCGCCGAAATATCGATCTCGTCACGATCTTGTATGTCCCAGCCTGCCTGGACAAGCAGGTCATCTATGGTGGCGCGAGATAGTTCTTCCGGTGTTCTCATAATGCAATGAAAGTTTTCATGTTCGATTTGTGTCTCCCATGATTGATTTTAATCTTTAAGCTATAGAAGGTGAAATGAAGCTAACTGCCCATGGGCATATCATAACGGCTCACCATCGTTGTTATTGGCTGAAGTTAACGTCCCCAGCCAGGACGTGCAGCGTCAGCCCGCATACGCCTCGTGCAGCAGCCGCGCTGCACGCTTCATATGCTTCTTGAACGTGTTGGCGCTGTGGTCGACGTCCGCCGCTGCTATGCGATAGCTCTTCCCGTCGAGCTGCGCCTGCAATGCCAGACTCAGACACGGCGTGTGGCAGTACTGGTCGAGCAGAGCCTCGGCGGACGCGGTGTTCCCGGCGCGGTACTGGTCACGCCAAGCGTGATACGGCGAGACAAAGCGTCCAGTGCAGCGGCTCTTGTCGGGATATTCGATGATCGGCTTCGGCACGGGGTAGCTGTGCGTTTCGAGGAATGCTTGCGCGAACTCGTAGCGCACCTCTGCCACCATCGGCAGCACGTAGGTCTGATACCAGTTTACGGTCGTCATGCCCGCGATACTCGCCGCGTCCTTGCGGCTGACCTGCGTCGTGATGTGATACAGCGCCGCTAGGTGGCGCAGCGAGTCGGCATACTTCGTCGCCAGTTTGTGCATCACGCGCTCGATGTCAATCCGCATGTCGATTTCGGTCGCCCACCCCGCCCAACGTTCGCCGCGTTGATGCTGCATCCCATCAATCACATGCTCATCAGCCGTGTTATGCCAATCATCTGAGGTGAGCGCGTCGAGGCTGTCATACATACCCTCCTGATAACGCATCGACGAGATTTTGCAGCGTGCCAGAACAAAAAACACCGCCTGTCGGCGGGTTTTCTCTTTCAGAAAGTCGCGCTGTGCGGCGAGCGTTTCCCACAAGACCATGAAGCCGTTCTGCAAGCACTCCGGGATTTCGTGCGGGCGAAAGCCGTTGCGCTTCATGACGTTCGAGGCGTAGTGCACAAGATCATCGTAAATCTGGTGAAACGTTAGTTCGCCCGCCCAACTGGTCGGATACACGGCAACACGCGGATACGGCTTGATATTGAACGTGGACATGATGACAACTCCTACACATGCTGGAATCTTCCAGTGCAGTTGAGCGCTACCGCTCAAACCTGCGGGACAGCGCAGAGGAGGGAACCAAGCAAACAAAAACGGCGACCTGGAGTGTGGTCGCCGTTTTAGGAGGTGGTTCGGTGGTACTGGCGCTGGCAGAGCCAGCCTAGTGCCAGCGTACCGCCGACGGTGTTTGCTTGGGAGGCAGCCCGCGCTGTAGGATCGCCGCGTCGGCGGTAGTGCGAGGAACTGCTACCAGCGCATCAACAAACGTTTTGGAAAGTAACCGTGAGCAACAGAAGTGCAACGCACAAATTCGGAGGGTTAAAACAGCAGGGCTAACGCATGAAAAATCGGAGAGACTGGTGAATAATGGAGAGAAGAATAGCCAACGCAATTGAAACGAGGGTTTCCAATGGACGGGATAAGCATTCAACATCTGTTTGCCGATTTGGAAGACCCGCAACAAGCGCATAAAGTACGCCATCGGCTGGATGAAATTGTGCTGTTGGCGATTTTCGCGGTGCTGAGCAATGCACAGAGTTGGACGGAGATTCAGGCGTTTGGCGAAGCCAAACAAGCGTGGTTGAAAAACTATCTGACGCTGGAAAACGGGATTCCGTCTCATGACACCATCCAACGCGTGTTTCAACTGCTCTCCCCCGAAGTCCTGATGGCACGGTTCATCCAGTGGACGCAAAGCGTGATGGACGTGAGTGAGGGACGGTTCATTGCTATCGACGGCAAAACGATGCGCGGTAGCCACGACCAGCATAAAGAACAGCGGGCGCTGCATTTGGTGCGTGCTTGGGCGACCGAGCAGGGATTGTTGTTGGGACACCAGAAAGTGGACGTGAAAAGCAACGAAATCACCGCCATTCCTGACGTGCTCAAGTTGTTAGCCCTTAAAGGGTGTATTGTGACCATCGATGCGATGGGCTGTCAGACCGACATCGCTGAGCAGATCGTCCGACAAGGCGGCGATTACGTCCTGTCCTTGAAAGCCAACCAACCGCGCCTGTACGCCCGCCCATGCGCTGGACTGGTTCAACCATGCGCGACAAACGGACTTTCGTTTCATCCACGACCACGATTATGCTAAAACGGTGAATAAAGGGCATGGGCGGGTCGAAGTGCGCGAGTGTTGGCTGATGCGCGATACGCCCGTGCTTGCCGAGTTTCGCACTCAATATGGCTGGACGAATCTTCATACCCTGATTCTGGTTCGCCGTCAACTCGCCCTTTCCATCCTCAAACAAGACAAGTCCAAGGGCAGTCTGAAAGGTAAACGCTTCAAGTCCGCTCTCAACGATGATTTCCGACTCCAACTCATTCGCAATCTTCATGCGTAAGCCCTGGTTAAAACAGGTCATAAACTAACACATATCGAAATTCAATACCTTCGCCAAAATAGGGGATGAAAGAGTAGGGTTTTCAGGTAAAGTGGTATCTCTCACAACATCACCTAGCCAGAAAACCCATGAGCGAAATTATAGCACTGACGCACTGCCTTGTGCCTT
>Ga0163154_10006551_pt1 | contig 14215 bp, 8 predicted proteins | sample OliLakLV19MP9P1_FD_148649 | JGI IMG/M metagenome (GOLD analysis project Ga0163154, IMG submission 148649) | Freshwater microbial mat bacterial communities from Lake Vanda, McMurdo Dry Valleys, Antarctica - Oligotrophic Lake LV.19.MP9.P1 | ecosystem: Environmental > Aquatic > Freshwater > Lake >... | reverse complement strand
GCCCTATAAGCAAATTGCCTGTACCTGCGGCACAGTCCCAAATATAATATTCGTCTTGCCAATTTTCGCCTAAAGTATCTGCGAGGTATTTTTGAGAAAGCTGTACCCAGATTTGTGGGGTAAAGAAACTCCCTTTGCGTTCTCTTACATCTTGAGGCACAAGCAAATCGCGCCTGCCCACTATATAATCCCAATATTCTTCTTTGGGAGGGCGTTCGTACTTGTTCCAAAATTGGTTATGGGCGCGTTGTTTGTCAGTAAAAGTGGCAGTTTGTGAACTAAACATACCCAATTTATTCAAAGTTCTATCTAATTGATATTGGTCTTTGTTGAGCAATACATACAATTTTTCTTTGAGTGTTTCATTTTCAAGTGAGAGTAAATCGGCCAAATAAAAATCGCCATCAATAATGTCCATCTTTTTAGCTTCTTCCCAATTTACGCCGATCGTAGATTTTACAGTCGTGAGCCATTTGTTGTAAATGACGATGAAATTATTTTTGTCAATCTGTATTTTGGAAAGGTCTGCCTTGCCTGCTATGAAGTTGGCTTGGATAAATTCGTGTATTTCATTGTCATCTTGCTCCCATACAAAGAGCAAAGAGTGGGTGTCAATGGTTGTTTTTACTTTTTCGTGGAGTTGCTTAAATTCTTTGGTTTTGTGGTTCGAAGGGGTAATAGTCCAATTGAAATCGTTTTGATAAAAGATTTCTTGAATCTCGTTATAAGGAATGAAGGCTATTTTTTCGTTATCAAACGCACCTAAGAAAGCGGGAGGGAGTTGTTTGTCAAAAGTACGCGCCTTGCCTACCGTCAGAATAAGTTGGACGACAGAGTTGTAAATATCTGCAGTTTCTTTCTTTGCCTCTGCCCAAAACAAAGATTCGGTTTCAAAAAGCTCTCCAGCCGAAGGGGGAGTTTGGGTAGGCAAGGACACACAAAAATCAATTTCGCCTATCTCTTTGGTGGTATCAAAAGCACCAAAATAATCTTTTGCAACTTTTTTTATTAATTCTCCTTCAAGTATATTGTTGTATTTCATAGGTTTTTTATTATTTGCTACAAAGTTAAACATTTCTTGCGAAAAATAAAAAATACTGGAACGGTATTTATAAAACCAAAGCTGCCCACTCTATTTTAGAGAGCAGGCTTTTAGGAGGTGGCTATTCAATTTTTCCTGCTCAATAAGCTACACTTTCACCCCTATCAATAGTATATCATCACGTTGATAAGTGTTTTGCATGTGTTGTTTGAGCATTTCTTGAAGGGCTATTTTTTGGGCTTCCATGTCTTTATCTGCGTATTGGAGGAGGGAGGCTTTTAGCTTTGCAGTGCCTACTCGAGCGCGTTTTACGTCATTTTGGTCTGTGATGCCATCACTGAATAAGTATAAGATTGTGTCTTTTTCGATGGCTATCGTTTCTTGTGTAAACGACAAGGCGAGGTTTATTTCTCCACCTACTGAGCGGCGTGTACCACTTATTTCCTCTATTTCGGTGCTTTGAGGGCGTTTTAATAACAATGGGCGTTTGGCGGCACCAAAGGTGATATTTATTGGCTCTTTTGAATTTGTTTCGGTGGGTGTCCAAGTGACGACCGCCATGTCCATACCGCCTTGCGAGCTATCGCCATTCATTTGGAGGGCAAATTTTACTTCTTCATGGAGGTGTAGCAATATATCGGCAGGCTGGTCAAAGCCTTGTAAAACCACTACTTTGTCCAAAAATGCGTGGGCAATCATAGACATGAGTGCGCCCGGTACGCCATGCCCTACGCAATCCACGACCGCCAAAATAATTTTCCCATTCGTCTTTTGTAACCAATAATAATCGCCTGACACGATGTCTTTGGGCTTGTTGAGTACAAAGAACTCTCCCAACGTATCTTTCATGCGCATAGGATAAGGAAGCATAGCGGTTTGAATTTGGAGGGCGACTTGTATGCTTGACTCTATGACGCTTTTCCGCATCTCAAGGAGTTCTTTGCTTTCTTCCAATACTTGTTTTTGGCTTCTGAGTTCTGTATTTTGGGTTTCTATATAGTCGCGTTGTGCAATGATTTCCTCTTGTTGTTGTAGGAGTTCTTCGTTTTGCGTTTGTATTTCTGTTTTTTGTTCGGTTAGTTTGTTGTTAAGTTGATGTTTGTGTTCTTTATTTCTATATAAGATAACGGCTATGGCTACCATACCAAGCAGAGCTATCGCGATGGCTATCAGGATAGCAAAAAAGCGGGCAGATTGTGCGTTGCTTTTGGCGGATTGGGCTTCAGCGAGTGCGTTTTTTTGTCTTAGTTTTTGATTTTCGGCTTCTTTGGCTTCGCTTTCATAAATGGTTTTCATTTTGATTATTTGCATGCTTTTTTCGTTTGTGAAGAGGCTATCGCGCAAAAACAGAAACTTGTTTTGGTATTCAAATGCTTCTTGGTATAGCCCTTGTTTGGCTGAAACGTCTGCTAAGTAGCTGTAAATAATTTGCGAACTATTTGCCGATTTGATTTGTAGGGCTAATGCCAAAGCTGCTTTGAGGTATTTTTCAGTGTTTGGAAAGTCATTCAGGGCTAAGTAGATTCTGCCTAATTCAGACATTGCACTTACCATTTCTCGTTTGTTATTTACTTTCAATCGTATTTCATACGAACTTTTTGCATATTTGAGGGCTTTGTCGTATTCTTTCATATCCCGATAAACATTCGCCATAGTTCCCATGCCAGTACTTATTTTAGTAGGGTCTTTGATTTTATCAGCAAGAGATAGCATTTCTTCTAAAGAGGCGATGGCTTCTTTGTGTTTTTTTTGGTTTTTATAGATATTGCCTAAATTGTTCAAGTTGGAGGCTATTAGGCTGTAATTGTTGTTATCGCGGTTAATTTTGAGTGCTTGCAGGAAGTATTTTTCTGCATTTTCCGTATCATCTTCCCGTGCATACAAGGAAGCGATATTGTTCAATATACGTGCTTCGGTATCTTTTTTATTTATTTTATGTGCGTGTTTCAATGCTTTCAGAAAATATTCGAGGGCTTTTTCTGATAGGTTTTGGTTGTAGTAGGCGATAGCTATTTCATTATAGGCTTCGTGCAATAAATTTTTCTTTCCTAATTCATCAAAAATTCGGATAGCTTCTTTATAGTGTCCGATAGCGATTTGCGGATTACTTTGTGTTTCACACACATTGCCCAATACGCGATGGCTGATAGCTATGCTGATGAGACTTTTGGTTTTTTGAGCAAGTTCGTATGCTTTTTCGGCATATTCTACTGCTTTTTTGAGGTCTTTTTTCTTGTATTGTGTGGCTATTTGCGCCAATACGATCACCTTGCCTGTGTCGGAAGATGTTTGTTTCAACAGGGTTTGGAGGCTATCCAATTTGGCATCTTTGGTGGTATTTTTGCCTTCTTGTGCAGTGGCAGGCAAGGAAATAAATCCTAAGCAAAATAGGCAATAACAGCAAAAAAAGCAATATCTATGCATAGTCTTCAGTATATTTTAGAAGTGTTTTCTTTTCAAAATAACAATATACATGTCGCAACTACAAATACTTTGCTACCTTTTTGATTTTATTTTTTTTTATCGGGCTGATTGCGTGGGTGATTGGGGTCGAGGCGCATTTTGGTTTGGAATATTATTTCTCTCAGGACTTCCATCATCGCAAGGAGTGAGTTTGCATTTTTGTCTTTTAAGAATAATAGTGCGTCTGCTTTTCCTTTTTCCTTTTTGCGCGTATTGGCTATTTGGATAGTAGCAGATTCTAATTTGAGGGATTCTTTTTTTAATAAATTGCGGGCGGCTTCTTTGAACAATGATGAGCCTTCCAATGCCTTCTCGCCTATTTTTTCGTCTGCATGCAAGAAGAACCAATTATCGGACATGAATTCAACGAGCTTTGGATTGTCAAACTTTACATTTTGGAGGAAGTCATCTTTCACCATTTCGTTTTTGGTAAAATAGACCATGCTGTCGCGCTCCAAGACGAATATTTCACCAAAAAACAGGCGGTGGTCTTTTTTATCTTCCAAGATACCTGTTTCAAATAAATTCTTCTTCAATTTTTCGTATATAGGTTTATTTTGGATGCCTATGCCCAGCACCATATCGGAAGTATGGCGCATATCGCGTATAGAGTCGTGGGGCAATAAGTGTTCGAAGCTCTCGATGTCTTTCAGGGCTACGACCATATCACCACTAAACATGCGCAAAAATTCATCAAACGTGAGGGTGATAGATTTGACTAAATTATCGGCTTTGGTGCTGAACTTTATATCTTTCAAGAACTGTTCGATGCCTGCGGGCTTTATACCAATGGCTATGAGCATAGCAGGTTTCGCTATAGGCAAATTGCTTATTAGTTGTTTGTTTACGTGGCTGGAGAGGAGCGTTTGATAGTCTTGAAATAGTTTTGGGTTGGTGAAATATTGTGTAGCGACACTTACCTGCCCGTCATCAAAATTGGCTTGCAGGTGCATATAATTGTCTTTCAAATTTATATCTTCTACCCATTCTTTTATTTTAGGAGCTTCGGTCAGTCGGGCTAGATTGAGCCACATGGCGAGGTCTTTATCAGTTTTGAGTGCTTTTTTAAAGTTTTCGTTTGTTTCAACAAGCATTTCATTTTTTTTCAAAGTTACGAGTTTGCGAAAGAGTGCGCGCAGTTGATGTTCATTTTCGGCATGTGGTGCATTGATATAAAGCAGGTGTTTTTTGTTCCACGCCAGCATGCTTCTATTGCGGAGCGTAAATCTATAATCCTTAAAACTTTCAACAGGCAAGTTGGGATTGAGGCTTTTTAAAAATTTCTCAAGATTGCGTTTGCTCAATAAAAGGATAGAAAGGGCAGTATAATTCTTCTCTGCCTGCATGATATTGCCAAATACAAACGCCTTTCCGCTTGCCAAGAAAAATGGATTTTTTACCGTATCTTGCGACAAATCAATGTCTAATTCTTTCTTTAATACTTGTTTCCATTCCAATACTTGGTATGTAGCCCGCAAAGCATTGGCACGAGAAGCATAAAAAACATCAGCGGGAATACAACGCATAGAAGGGCGAGTGGAACAGCCCAAACACACGACACACATACACAAAGGAAAGAAACGAGAAAACGCCATCATAGCCCGAAAGTTAATTTTTGCAAAATTAGTTAAAATAATAGAAAAAAAAGCTATCTTTGCTTGCAAAAATATACCTTTGTTCTAAATCTGACATGAAAATTTTAGAGTCGCAGGTTGCGCTTGTTACCGTTTTTCCGAATCGCGCCCAAATAACGCGCACCGCAATTGCGTCCTTGCCTGCAGGCGAACATTGGCTGGTGTTTGATAACTTGCCTGCCAGCATAGACCAGAAAAGTGTACAAGTAAACGGGCGTGGCAGTGCCATTATCACCAAAGTCCAATTTCAGCAAACCTTTCACGAACCGCCTTCTGATGAAGTATATAAGGCATTGCAGGCAAGTAAACAAACGAAAGAAACTGCTATCCGCGTTTTGCAAGAGAAGTTAAAGCGACTCGAAAAACAAAAACAACTGCTGGACGGCATTGCCCAAAAAATCACTAACACCAATAAAAGCTACGACGCGGCTGACCTAAACCCTGCAAGCTGGATGGACATGATGACTTTCTACCAAAATAATTTGGCGGAAACTGATGCGCAAATATTAGCGACCGAACAAGAAAAAAAAAAAGAGGAAGAAAAAATTACCAAAATAAACTGGGAAATGCAGTACATCAGCAATACCCCTCAACAACGCAAAAACCAAGTTGTGGTGGGCATTGAAGTACGCAAAGAAGGCGAAATAGGCTTGGCACTTGCCTACATCGTACAACATGCGTCATGGAAACCCGTTTACGATTTGCGCGTTTCGACTGAAATCAAGCAAATGCAAATGAACTATAAAGCTGTCATACAACAACAAACAGGCGAGCATTGGGAAAACACAGAACTCCGCCTCTCAACTGCACAACCTGCCATCAACGGACAACAACCCGAACTTAGCCCTTGGCGCATACAACTTTATGACAATAAACCCGGAGGCGGGGCGTATCAAAGCAGCCAAATGTTAGTAGGTGGGATACAACAAAACTATCCAGTGAGGGCGATGTCCAACATGTTTCACCCAATACAAGAAGAAGAAGAAAATGAAGATAGCGAACTAAATATGCCCGAAGAGATAGACGTATTAACCGCTACTGTAGAAACAAAATCGACTTCTGTTTTTTTTAATATTGTAGGCAAGCATAGCGTAAAAAGCGATAAGACTGACCACCAAGTTACAATCATGCAGACCGACTTTGCAGCGCATTTTCGATACTCGGCTGTACCCAAACTCTCTACGTATGCGTATCTAAAAATCAAAGTCAAAAATGATACTGCCTTTCCTTTTTTGGCAGGCGAAACAAACATTTTTTTGGACAACAACTTCGTAGCCCACGCCCGTATGAATGCTGTAGCTCCCACAGAAGAGTTCTGGACTTTTCTTGGCATAGATGAAGGCATCAAAGTTGAATACAAGTTTTTGAAGAAATATGAGAAAAAAGAAGGTGGCATGTTCACCAAAAAAATACAAGTTTGGCTTTACGAATACCTTATCACTATCCATAACCATAAACCTACAACAGAAGAAATCGTGATTTGGGACCAACTCCCCATCTCAGGCAACGAGCAACTAAAAGTCCATTTGTTAGAACCCGTGTATAAAGAAGGCAATGACCAACTAAAGAAAACTGATTTGGAGTATTTGGAATGGTTCTTTTTGCTCAAACCTGAAGAAGAAGTAAAAATCCCTTTTAAGTTTTCCGTTGAACACCCACAAGATATGGCTGTAGATGGTTTATAGCAAACAGTCGTTTGGGTGTCAAAAAAACCTTTTTGAATGTGGAGTTACCTGCCCAAAATTGGAACTTAACAGTTCTCGGTTTTCAGGCTATGTTCCCTATATGGTTCATAGAAAATTATCGGAATGTCAAATAAGTTGCGCTAAAATAACAAGGCCTTACGCAATAACTATTTTGCGTAAGGCCTGCATTTTTGGGCAAATTGTGTTATACTGTGTCCACTTCTATCACTTCAACTTTGTCCATTTTATCGCCCGCTCTGATGAGGTCAATCACTTCCAAACCTTCTACGACTCTGCCAAAGCAGGTGTGTACGCGGTCTAAGTGTGCTGTTTGTTGTCTGCTATGACAAATAAAGAACTGCGAGCCGCCTGTGTCTTTCCCTGCATGCGCCATAGAAAGCACGCCTTTATCGTGGAATTGATTGCCTCCTGTAAGTTCGCATTTGATACGATAGCCGGGGTTGCCTGTGCCTGTACCATTCGGGCAACCGCCTTGGATAACAAAATTTGGAATAACACGATGGAAGGTAAGCCCATCATAAAAGCCTTTCTCGGCAAGTGTAATAAAGTTTTCTACATTCTTGGGAGCATCTTCGTTGTAAAACTCGATTTTCATATCCCCCTTCGCTGTGTGGATTATTGCTACTTTCATGCGGCAAAGTTAGTAGGCTTTTAGGAATAAAACAAAAAAAGCCTTACTTTTGCGCCCAATATCAAAAACTAACATCTAAATAAACGCATGCAAAAGAAAATACAATCCGCACTCGTATCGGTTTACAACAAAGAAAACCTTGAGCCTATCATTGAATTGCTCAAACAACACAACGTTACTATTTATTCTACAGGTGGCACACAAACTTTCATAGAAGGATTGGGTATGCAAGTTATTGCTGTAGAAAGCCTTACAGATTACCCTTCTATATTCGGAGGACGAGTAAAAACCTTGCACCCAAAAGTATTTGGCGGCATCTTGTATAGGCGTGATGAAGCAAGCGACATTGAGCAAGCGCAACAATACGCTATTCCTGCTATAGATTTGGTGATTGTCGATTTATATCCTTTTGAGGCTACGCTTGCGAGCGGAGCAGGCGAGGCAGATGTAATTGAAAAGATAGACATTGGAGGCATTTCGTTGATTCGTGCCGCTGCTAAAAACTTTCAAGATGTTGCCATTGTAGCCTCACAGGCACAATACGGCTTGCTTGCAGAAATGCTAAAAAGCCATGATGGTGCAACAACTATCGAAGAACGCAAACTATTGGCTACACATGCTTTTGCAGTAAGCTCTCATTATGACACTGCCATTTTTCAATATTTCAACAGCACAACCAACGCTGTTACCGCCTTCAAACAAAGTGTACAAGGAGGACGCGGACTCCGTTATGGCGAAAACCCGCACCAAAACGCTACTTTCTACGGCAATCTTGATGAGCTGTTTGAACAATTAAATGGGAAAGAACTTTCCTACAATAACTTAGTAGATACCAACGATGCCGTGGCTCTTATCCAAGACTTCAAAGCCTGCGCTTATGCCATCATAAAACACACCAACGCTTGCGGAATGGCAACCGCACCTACGCCCAAAGAAGCCTATTTGAAAGCCTTGGCAGGCGACCCTGTATCAGCTTTCGGAGGCGTGATAGCAACGAATCGAAAAGTGGACAAGGCGACTGCTGAAGAATTGGACAAGCTTTTTTTTGAAATACTCATAGCTCCCAGCTATGAAGAAGATGCATTGGCTATACTGAAAGGCAAGAAAAACCGTATCTTATTGGTGCAAAAACAAGCCCTTGCCTACACCAAACAGTTCAAAAATGTATTGAACGGCGTGTTGCAACAAGATGCCGACGTATATGTAGAAAGCCTCCAAGACTTGCAAATTGTTACAAAACGCGCTCCCACTGAAGAAGAAGCCGATGCGATGCTATTTGCCAATATTTTGGTAAAACACACCAAGTCTAACGCTATCATATTGGCAAGTAAAGACCAACTTTTCGCAAGTGGTGTCGGGCAAACCTCGCGTGTCGATGCGCTGAAACAAGCCATCGCAAAAGCACACGCTTTCGGTTTTGACCTCAGAGGGGCCGTGATGGCTTCTGATGCGTTCTTTCCCTTTCCTGACTGTGTAGAAATCGCCTTTCAAGCAGGTATTATGGCGGTGGTTCAGCCCGGTGGCTCTGTAAAAGACCAAGCTTCTATCGACTATTGCAATAGCCAAAATATCGCTATGGTCTTTACTGGTTACAGGCATTTTAAACACTAAATTGAATTGTTGAGGGCTGAGGGTTGATGAATGTTAATTCGCTCAACCCTCATCGCTCACCTTTCATAGCCAGGATAGTTAATTTATTGCCTATGATGCGATAAATGAGGAGTTCTTTGTTCTTATCATCATAGCGCAATGCGATGGGTGCGTTGCTTTGAAAAGGCGCGCCTAGTAGCTTGCCGCGCATGTCGTATAGAGCAGTTTTGGCTTCGCTTTTGTTGGTTACAGCCAATACAAAATGCTTTGGTGTAGGTTCAAATACTTGCAGATCCCATTTGCCAGAGCCGTTAAGTATTTCATCCTCTATTAGTTTTCGTCCGTTTTTGTCCATCAGTTGCCAACAAGCGTCTGCGCTTACTGTGAACCAATAGTTTTCCTTCGCTTCGTCTTGCAAAAGGGCAAAACGGGCCTTGCCTGAGGGCCTGTGTAGCTGGTCGGCTTTGAGCAACTTGCCTGCCAAATCAAACTGAATGAGCTTGCCCTCCTCGCTTACGGTTGTGATGTGCGTGGTTGCCAAAGTTGCCCCTGCCTCTATGTGCATTTGGGTAGTAAAGCGTTGTTTGACTGTGAGCGGAAAGCCTGCGAGTGGCTCTCCTGTGGCTTTAAAGGCATTTATTTGTCCGTTTTCTTGCAAGGCTATATAATAATTTGCTTCTTTTATACGTACTGCTTGTATGGGTGTGCCTAAGCGATATGTTAAGCGTTTGGGACTCCAGTTGGCTACCCACTGCACACTTTTATTCAGCACAAACAAGCGTCCTCGCTCATCAGCACTTGCAAATAAATAGTTTTTATTGTGTTGTGCATCAAGAACCGCAATACCTTGCAAGACTCCTGTAGAATCCGTCATGCTTACAGGAAAAGCGGGGACGTTGCGCCCAAGTTTATCAATAAGATGCAAGCGATTGCCTGCCGCCCAAACATATTGGAGGCGATTGTTGTTGTAAACATCTATTTGTGCGGGTGCTCCTATCATGGGCGCGCCCATGTTGCGCCTCCACAAAACCTGCCCTTTTTCTGAAACTAGAAAGAGGTTGTGGCGAAAGTCTTGTATCAGTATTTCGGTTGCTTGAGTTTCAAAATTCTTGACCAAGTACGGCTGTGTATAAAGCAATTCGCCGAATATAATTTGTGCTTTTACGGCATAATTTCCTTTTGTTGTATCTTCTGTGGGTGGTTCTTGTGTGTAATTTTGCGAAATGATTTGCAGGCTTGTTTCCATAAAAGGCTTACCTGCTTTTTGTTGCCAAATAACCCAATCCATCGCTTTTAATTCTTTTTCATAAATGCCCATAAGCATTTGAAAAGTAGGCGTTAGCCACTCATAACTCCTGCCCCACAGCAAGGGCGGGTAGGCAAGGACTGAAAAAGAGGCGTTATTTTTCAATGTGGGTACTATTTTAGAATAATAGGGGGCATACGTCCATGTCTTTTTTGCTTGATAATCTTGCAAATACTGCCTCAGAGCATAGCGGTCATTGCTGATGACTATATACGCCCCCATGATAGCAAAATAGGCTTGTTTAAAATGGTTTAAGGCGGGGGTAGCAAGTTTCTTTTGCAATTTATCCCAATGCTCTATAGCCTGAAAAGCATAATCGCCTACTTGTTCGCGCTCTCCAAAAGTAATGGCTTCTTGCCCAAGTGCTTTGAGTAATTGAGCAGGCCTGGCTATTTTTAAAAACAATAAACTGCCGTCATCTTTGCCTTCGTTGGTGAGGTAGGCGAGGGCTATTTCACCATCAAGTTGTTTGGCAAGCGCGTTTAGCGGCGCGTTATTTTGTGCCAATACTGTAGGATTATCTAAATTTAAGGCATACAGTAGGTACGTATTTTGTGGAATAAGGTGTGCCATATTGAAGGGCTTGCCTACCTGCTCGCGCAAAAACCCGAGTCCTTTGGTGGTGTCTTTTTCGTGTTCGAATGTGTATCCCTTCCAACTCAAAGCAGTTTGATTGGCTTGTTGTTGGAGGTAAGTTTGCGGACTCCAATCTCCCAAGTGTTTTAATTCTTGTTGCAAATGTTCGGGCATAAGTTTGCCGATTGCTTCGGCTAATCGCGGAAAATTCAAGTAAACTTCTGTGTGTGTACTGTTGATAGGGCTTTTTTTCAACATGTTTTTAAGCATGTTGGCTTGTGGGAAAGTATAGGCGCTTTCCTCCATGTTTATTTTGCGGACTACATCTTCCAACAACAAAGGGGAGAAACTTCCTACCCAAAAACCTCTATAGACTAAAAAAGCAAAACGTTGTTCGGTTTCTTTTTCTTTGACTTCCGTTATGGTGAGGGAGGCGAGGTTGCGTTGTGAGAACACAAGGTTTGGGTTGCGTTGTATAGTTGCGATAAATTGTTGATAAATTTGGTTATCGGGTTGGGTAGCGAGTGGCAAGATAAAGAGGGCATCAAAATTTTCCTTGCCTACCCAATGCAGTGAGAGTGTTACACGTTTATTTTCCCAAAAATTGGCTTTGGCACTTGCCTGCTCTACAGTTTGAAGAAAATACTGGAATTTTTGTTGAAGGGTAGCAAGGTAAGGCGCGTTTTGTATATTTTTCCAAGCCGTTTTCTTTTTTAAGTCTTTGTAAGCGTTGGGTAAATGTGTAGTTTCTAAGACCAGCATGGCGTTATTTGGTATTAAATTCCACGCGCTAAAAGGCGTTTGCCATATCCAGTAAAACAATATCAAGGCGGTGAGTAGGCTAATACCTGTTCCTACAAACAAGTAGTTTTTATATTTTCTCATTTTTGTATCTCTTTGTAGCTAAATTACAACTGCGCAAATATCGTAAAAAAGCAAGTTATATACAAATGTTTTGTTTGTCCAAGTGCTATTTATATGCCTCACTCCTGCCCTTTTCTATTGCAAGTAGCATAAAAACACTGGTGCAAGTACCAACATGTTTTAGCACATACTACAAAAATCGAAAACGAAAGTCCTATATTGTTTTGATTTTTATAGCATATTCTATAACTTTGCGCATGCTTTTTTCTATCATCATACCCGTTTACAATCGTCCACACGAGCTTGAAGAATTGTTGGCATCACTTACTGCTCAAGCTTTTGAGCGGAGTGTATTTGATTTTGAAGTGGTAGTAATAGATGACGGCTCTACACGCCGTTGCGAGGCAGTCGCGCTGGAATACACTACACGTTTGCGTTTGCAATATCATTATCAAGCCAATACAGGGCAAGGTTTTGCGCGAAATGCAGGCTTCGAGCAAGCGCGAGGCGATTATTTTTTAGTCTTTGATTCAGATTGCATCCTGCCACCCGAATACTTGCAAACGGTTTACACATACTTGCAACACCATCAGCTTGATGCTTTTGGGGGTCCAGATGCGGCACATGCGTCTTTTTCTATGACGCAGAAAGCCATTAGCTATGCCATGACTTCGCCCTACTCCACTGGCGGAATACGCGGGGGCAAGCACAGCGCAGAAAAATTTAGACCGCGTAGTTTTAACATGGGACTTTCACGCAAAGTGTGGCAAAAAGTAGGCGGCTACAAAATCACGCGAATGGGAGAAGATATTGAGTTTGCTATCCGTATAGAGCGTGCAGGGTTTCGGGTTGGTTTGATACGCAAAGCATACCTATACCATAAAAGGCGCACAAGTTTTAAGCAATTTTACGACCAACTGCACTTTTTTGGAAGGGCGCGCATAAATGTACGGCGTTTTTATCCACAAGAACTGAAGTTAGTGCATACCTTGCCTGCCTTGTTTGTATGTTTTCTGTTGGTATTGCCGTTTGCATGTTTTCTGTTGCCGTCTTTAGCACAATTACAAGGATTGGTATTGGCGTTGTATGCAAGTTTATTGTTTTCTGATGCTGTAGTAAAAACTAAAGATTTGAGTGTAGCCAGCTTGGGCGTGTGGGCTGTCTTTGTCCAACTTACGGCGTATGGCGTTGGTTTTATTACAGAAATTTTCTTTCCACTCGCTAAAAAAAAACAAGCAAAATTCCCAACACACAAATAGGAATAGTCAAGTTATCTAACCCACGCCCGCTCAAGGCTTCAGCAATTGTGGCAAGACTCGCTACAATAATAGTGAGCAAAACAACTGCACTTGCCTGAAAACCATACAGTTGAAAATAATATGCCATATATATGGTAAGCAGGCAACTGCTTACAAAAAAAGCAGCACTACCCACTACAGTCTTACTTGAAACGCCTATTTTGTACTTCCCATAAGGATAACGTTTGCCAAATAACGCCGCCAAAGGGTCGCAAATAGCCAACGTAAGCACAGGCAAATAAAAAAAAATTAACTTTTGTTCATACAAAGTGTAGGCAAGGTAACAACTATAAACCGAAATAGGATACAACAAACTGCCATGCGACTTGCGGTCTATAGCATTGATAGAGGGCAACAATTTATACTGCAAACTCGCTATCAAAATAACCGCAAAACTACTACACAACAACAATACTAACCAATGATTGCCCAACAATACGGGAAATAAAAGTGTGAGCATACCCGTTCCCAAATGCACAAACTTTCGAGTAAGTTCTACCTTCACTTTCTGAATATGATAAAGCCATTCCGCTACCAAAAATAAAACGAGAAAAGATAATCCAAGTATAGTAGTATTGATTATATCGTGCATAAAGAATGAATGATTGATTGATTGAGCGAATGAGTGATTGAGCGAATGAGTGATTGATTAAGCGAATGAGTGATTGAGTGATTGATTGAGCGAATGAGTGATTGAGCGAATGATTGAGCGATTGATTGATTGAGCGAATGAGTGATTGAGCGATTGATTGATTGATTGAGCGAATGAGTGATTGATTGAGCGATTGATTGATTGATTGAGCGATTGATTGAGCGATTGATTGATTGATTGAGCGAATGATTGAGCGATTGAGCGAATGATTGAGCGATTGAGCGAATGATTGAGCGATTGATTGAGCGATTGATTGATTGATTGAGTGAGCGATTGATTGATTGAGCGAATGATTGAGCGATTGATTGAGCGATTGATTGATTGATTGAGCGAATGATTGAGCGATTGATTGATTGAGCGAATGATTGAGCGAATGATTGAGCGAATGATTGAGCGAATGAGTGATTAAATGTAAATAGTTGCCCCCCCCTCCTCTCACCTCTCTTCCCTCAC
>Ga0163154_10006547_pt1 | contig 14221 bp, 10 predicted proteins | sample OliLakLV19MP9P1_FD_148649 | JGI IMG/M metagenome (GOLD analysis project Ga0163154, IMG submission 148649) | Freshwater microbial mat bacterial communities from Lake Vanda, McMurdo Dry Valleys, Antarctica - Oligotrophic Lake LV.19.MP9.P1 | ecosystem: Environmental > Aquatic > Freshwater > Lake >... | reverse complement strand
CGATCACCGCCTACAAAGAAGCTGCCCAGATTCGCCGCGACGCAGGGTTGACCAGAGACTTGTCATCTACCCTCACCAATTCGGGAAATGCCTACAGGATGCAGGCGGAACTGGGAGTAGAACCAAACTCCAATCTCGACCGCGCGATCACCGCCTACAAAGAAGCTGCCCAGATTCTCCGCGACGCAGGGTTGACCAGAGACTTGTCATCTACCCTCACCAATTTGGGAGTTGCCTACAGTACGCAGGCGGAACTGGGAGTAGAACAAATCGCCAATCTCGACCGCGCGATCACCGCCTACAACAAAGCTGCCCAGATTCTCCGCGACGCAGGGTTGACCAGAGACTTGTCATCTACCCTCAACAATTTGGGAAATGCCTACAGGACGCAGGCGGAACAAGATGGACGGTCTGAACCTGAACGTAAGCAATATCAGCAAAAGGCGATCGAATACTTTGTAGAGTCATTACAGGGTTTCGATCCAAAAATGCTACCAGTTGATTGTCTTAGAACCGCACGTAATCTTGGTAATCTTGGTTTTAAGGAAGGCATGTGGGATATTGCCATCCAAGGCTATAGCAAAGCGATCGAAGCAGTAGAGCAAACTCGCAGTTGGGCAACCAATGACGACCGACGCGCCGAAATCCATGCCCAAGCGATCGAAATTTATACCAACATCGTGCAAGCCTTCGTCAACCTAGAACAATACGACAAAGCGATTGAATATGCCGAGCGCTCCCGTTCTCAGCGCATCGTTGATCTCTTACACACCAACGACCTTTACCCACAGGGCAATATTCCTGAAGTCCAACAACTCCTCGCCGCCTTTCAAGCCAAACAGAGCGCGATCGACATCCTGCTGCAACAACTGGCAAATGGCGACCAGCGACAAAGCGAAGCGATCAGCACCCCGCGTCACCGTGCTATTACCGAATCTCTTAGTACCGAACTCGAACAACTCGAAGCCGAAAAACAAGCGATCTGGAAGGAATTACGCAACTATAACCCCGTACTTGCAGGACAGCTCAAAGTCGATGCCCTGCCCTTTGCCAAAATGCAGCAACTCCTCGCCAACCAACCCCACACCGCCATCCTCTACTTTTACACCACCAGCGCCGCCACCCTCGTGTTTGTGGTGCAAGCAAACTCGATCGCCCTGCACCAATGCCTCGACCAAGGCACAGATGCAATCAATGACTTTCTATTCCAGCAATGGTTGGAACCCTATCGCACGAATAAAACCCAATGGCGCGAACAAATGCCCAGCGTGCTTGCCGACCTTACCGAACGTCTAAAATTCGACCAACTGCTCAGCCAACATATCCCCACCCACATCCAAGAACTAATTATCGTTCCCCACCTTTTTCTCCATCAAATCCCCTTCGCCGCCTTACCTCTCGATCCTTCTAACTCCCCTCGCTCTTTGGGAGAGGGGCTGGGGGTGAGGGCAAAATATCTCAGCGATCGATATCGGCTCCGTATCGTCTCTAGTCTCCAAATCTTGCAATATTGTAGCGATCGCGCACCCATCACCACCCAAACCTATGCCACCGTCGAAGATGCCAGCAACGACCTCCCATTTGCAGGTTTTGAAGGCAACCAAGTCGCGCAAATGTTTAACGTGCCACGCAATCGCCGACTCAAAGGAAACACCGAAGCCACCAAAACCAACTATCGCCACCTGCTCGAAACCAGTAACTCCCTGCTTTCTTGTCACCATGCCAAATCCCGCATCGATAAGCCTCTAGAATCCATGCTCCAACTCGGTGATGGCTTTATCGCCCTAGACGAGTTACTCATGTCTCGCTATCCCCAACTCAACGAAGTGTTTTTATCCTGTTGCGAAACAGGGCTAGGCGCACCAAAAGACCTCACCGACGATATCCTCACCCTCGCTACAGGCTTCCTTTGTGCAGGTGCGCGCAGTGTCATCAGTTCCCTTTGGACAGTTGACGATCTTGCTACGGCATTATTTTCCATTCTCTATCACCAATCTCGTCAGGCAGGGATCGATCGACCCACTGCAATCTACCAAGCCCAAACGCAACTGCGAGCACTCCAAGGCAAAGACCTCGGTAAGGGTAAACCAATTCGTAGATCGATCGAGCAATATCTCAATCAGAAACTAGAAACATTAGGAAACTCACCAGAACAGCTCGATGCCCGACTTAAACTCGATCGACTGCTAGAGATCCAACTACCTTACCTAGCCCAACAGCCTTTTCCCTTTGAGTCACCGTTCTATTGGGCTGGTTTTATGTGTCAAGGCTTGGCTTAGAACCTAGTCTTTCCAAAAAGAATTTGACTAACATTACATAAATTTGCCAAAAACCTAAAAGACAAAACGATAGGTATTTAGAACCGCAACAAAAAACAAAGATCGAGCAGTCTTCCTTACCTGTCTCGATCCTTGTACATACTTCTGAATACCAAAACACAAAAACTATGGCTATCGTCGATCGCAACATCAAAGACTTTATCGAAGCAATTGAATCCAGAGTGGATAAGGTGGAGTATAAAAAGACCAGAGGTGAAATCCGCCGTAACAGCGATGGATGCCCTAGAGAAATGGAGATTCATCATGTCATTCCTATCAAAATTGCTTCTCATTGGGTTGTCCTTAAGGCAAAACAAGCAGGTTGGAAAATCAATGACTTTGAGCACAATGGTATTCCACTGCCAGCCAACATGACAGACAGCAGGCTTTACAATCTGCCCTGTCATCGCAGGGGTTACGATCACAGTCGCTACACCGAAGCCGTAGCGAAACTTTTGGACGATCTGGAAACTGAAGGCAAAAAGAACGATTGGAACGATCGCCGCGTTCGTAATGAGCTAGAAAAGGTGCTTGCCAAAATCATCTTGACTATTACTGGGATGAAGGGCGGGCAGTATCTTGATGAAATCAGTTTTTCATCCTCGGGTGGATGCTATATTGCCACAGCAACACTGACGGGCGGTGGATCGGAAGCGCAGCTCAATGTTTTGCGCGAGTGGCGAGATCGGGTGATGGCAGTCACTATCTTTGGGCGTGGTCTTGAAGCTTTTTATGACAAGACTGGCCCAACCGTAGCAAACCACGTCAAGCACAATCCAACTCTAGCAAATTCCTTTCTCTATCCCTTTGTCAAACCTGCAATCTGGCTGATCGAAATGCGATCGCATTATCCCGCATTAGCACTATTTTTCGATTTGGCAATTTACACCGTATTTCTAACTGGCTTAGTTTATGGAACGGCAGTTTATCTGTTCCACCCTAAATCATAACCACAAAGTAAAGGCGTTGCTAAGTAACGCCTTTACTTTGTGACATCCACATAGCATCAACTAAAAGTTTGCAAAAAATAGATCGGATTTGTCGATTAATCATTAATCGTTGAGTTATTCGCGATCGCCAACATAGCGAGCCGAGGTGAGTCATGTCCAAAAATAAGATGACTAGATGCCCTAAGTGCGGAGAGAAGTCTTTCACGGAAATCAGGCAAAATATCTATCAATGCGTATCTTGCGACCATCGCAAAAATCTCAATGATTTTGAATGGTACTGGCTGATGCCCTCGATCGCCATTGGGAGCTTCGCTGGTTTAATCGTGGTCATATTTGGTTGGAGTTTGCTCAACAAAAATGCTCCCAACAGTCCTAATAATTCTGTCGTCGCACCAACTACTAAGTTCCAGCAAGCTCCGATCTTGCCAACGATCGCTTCTGAAAGTATCTTTACCAGTATTGTCCCCATTCCAACACCTCAACCTCAGCCTCAATCTCAGCCCAAGCCGATCGCCAAAGCGATCTCAGGAAATCAGGTCACGATAGAACTCAAGGGCAAAGCCACCACAGTTTTACTCTGTGGGCTAAATTCGGCGACACCAAAGAGTAAATATTTCACCGCAGCCACCAATCATTTGCAACAACTTCTCGATCGAACTGGAGCTGATAATCTCGATCTGGTAGCGATCTCGAAGGCTCGTGACGTAGCGATCGTAGAGCTTTACGATCGACGCGAGAATATTTCTTTAAATGCCCAACAGGTGGCGAGTGGTTATGCGGTCTCTTCGCAAGTTTTGGCAAAGCCATGCCGCGATCGTAATCAGATCGTCAACGCGGCGCAACAAGCCCAAATCGCTAGGAATGGAATCTGGGCAAATTAACGCCTGCAATCCACATCGCATGAACTCAAAATTTGCAAAAAATAGATTGATTTATCTGATACACGAATGTAAGCATTAAAGGAGTTCTTTTTTATGCCGAGCCGAAATTATCATCCGTTGTCGATCGCCATTTTGCCATTTATATTTGTTTTTCTCAATAGTTGTACCACTGAGAATATCAATCCATCGGCAATAGGTGCACCTTCCGAAAGTGCCAAACAATTGGCAGCCGAAATCGCTCAAATCAAAAAGCAACAGCCACGAACAAACGAGCCTGTAGCGGTCGTCGTAGCGATCGATCAGTCAGGCAGTATGGAGAGTGCGCGGGTTTCTTTTGTAACGACCTCAGACTTTGCACCTATCCTAAAAAAGCTAGAACAGTCTGGTGGAGAAATTGCAGTCAGTGCCATTTGCGATCGATCTAACCGTCCGTTGACCAGGATTCTAATCGCACCACCGCCCAAGTTAGATGAAAAAATCCTGACTTTGCCCACACCTCCTGCTCCTTTGGCTGAAGAAGGCAGTCCCTTTGAGAAAGAGGAGCGGGAGAAAGCCCACAAAGACCAGTTGGCGGATTACAACAACAAAGTGGATGAAACTCGCAAACTCTTTGCTGATTTCAAGTTGCAACAACAGCAATATCGCACCGAGACAGACAAGCGCCTTACTGAGATCAAACCTCAGATCGAGGCAATTTTGGTCGCTCCACGCAACTGTGTGGCAACTGATATTCAGAATTCGATCGGACGTGCCAATTTATTTTTGGCTGAACCAAGCTGGAAAAAAGGAACAAGGCGATTTGCTCTATTTATCACCGATGGACTGGATAGCTTTTCACAGGCTCCAGCAAACTTACCGCCTGATGCCAAGGTGATTTTGGTAAATGGCAGTACTAATGTCGGCATCTTTAACAAGATCGCTCACGATCGCTTTGAATCTCCTAAACAGGCGATCGCCCATCTTGCAGGATTGATCTAGCCAAACAGAAGGTGAAGGGGTGGAGGCAAATCACCTTCACTTTCGCAAAAATTGCAAAAATGCCTAGCTTAATTGAGATATCTAATTGTTAGTCCAATACCTGACATAGCAGGAGAATCACATGAATACTACTAATAACCACCGACAGCGAAAGAGAGAACGCCAAACGCAAGGAATTGCCGTCAATCGACGCGATCGCGCAATCCGTCAAATCGATCGAGACCAAGACATGTTGGATAAACAGAGTGCCATCGCTACTCGGGCTGCATTTATGGCTGGACGGACTTATACCAGTTGGCTAAAGTCATGGAAGGCATTGCCAGAGAGCTATACCAGTCCACGCCGAACGATCAGGCTTTACTTCGTGCTTTTAGGCACAATCTCCGTTGTAATTATCAATCTCTTGCTGATCCAAGCGCCTGTAATCTATCTCGTGAAGTTGGGTGGTATGTTTGGCTTCTGGCAAAACTTTGCGACCATCGCTTTCCCAATCATCCTGCTGATTTTTGAACTGTCTACTGGCTCGCATTTACAACAGGCTCTAGACAATGATGATGAAGAGGAAGAACGGACATGGAAAAGGTTTGGTTGGCTTCTGATTTGTTTCACACCATTGATGATCTTGGGGACTTACATCGCTGGCGGGGCATTGGTTAAACCGTTTAACTGGGTGTTGATGATCGCTTTGATGCTTCTCGCTGGCGTAACTGATGCATCGATCGTAAATGGATATGAACAGATCGAGGATGCTTACGGCTTTGCATTATCTCGATTTTTGATGGGAACTGCGAAGTGGAAAGTTTATCGCCAAGAGCGGAAATTTAGCAATGCTAAAAACAATGTGGTGAGGGTATTCCCTCGTCTTGCTAGAGTTTATGCTCGGCACAACGAGAGTTATCCCCAAACTCCAATTCCCACTTTAGCGATTACGCCGTCAACGGGATGGTTTGTTAACCATGCGATCGGTCGAGAGGCAATTGAAGATCTGCCGCCAAAGCCACCCGAACCCAATTTTGACTTCTTTAACAATTTGGTATGGGGTGAAGATTCATCCAATATTGGCACAGATTTTGGCGATCGAGGTGGCAATCCCAACCCTGCCCGTCCAGACCGCAATCCTGATGAAGGAGATCGAGAAGATACGGAGGCGGAACGGGATTTCTATCGCGATCAATTGCGCCGCAACGCTCAACAAAACGAGCGCGAAGTCCGCCCATAAGAGTTTGAGAATTTAGTGTGTGCCTTATTCACTAAATTCTCGAAATGATTCAACTATTTAATTATTTTAGGAGTTTAATTATGTCTAGTATTGAGTATCGTCCGATCGTTAAAAGTGTTGCTCTCACTTATACAACTGGAGTTCAAGCGGTAAAGGTAACGGGTGAGTTATTCAATCTTTTTGGCAAAGGTTTGAGCGTTGCTGCCAAGTTGACCTATAACGCTGTTAAAAGCTCGATCAAATTGTCCCAAACCGCAATCCAATCTGCGAATGAACTACGATCGACTGTGCAAAATATCCAACAAGAGTCGATCGCTACGGCTCGAAAAAAAGGTTTGAGCGAGGCAGAAGCACATAAGGTTGCAGGGTTGGCAATGGCTTCAGTCTATGTCGTGAATGATTCGCAGGTTCTCCACCAGGCGATTCAAACACTCCACAGCAATCCATCCGCAAGCACCTTGCAAGCAATGCAGACAAGTCTAGAAGTTGCTCATCAAGAGCTATTCACCGAACGATTGAGCCTTGCTGTGAGTAACGCAGCACTTAAGGTCGGGTTTACCCCAATTCAGTCATCAATCAAGGTGCAGAATGGAGTAATCCGCTTGGTGGCTGACGATCAGACAGGACGCTTGTTAGTTACCGAGATTCGCAGCGATCGCGACCATCCAACCAGTTTGGCAACTGAAATCATTGGCTCTAGTGACAATACTTGCAATGAGATTTTGGATGCTTTTAATGTTGCGCTAGAAGCTGAAGGAGTCAAGGTTGGCGATCGAGATCGCAAATTTACAGGGGGCATTTTGGAACTAGATGCTGCCCGTGAATTTGTCAATCAAAGGGTAAAGTCCAAGTCTGCTAATCGGGCTGAATCCAATGCCGTGAAGCAGACAAAACCTCGTCCAGTTGTGAAGAAACTCCAGCAAACACAGCGTTTCTAGGCGTTTCTGGTTAGCTCTAAGCTCTCTCAACGAAATCTTTGCATAGCTTTCAATGGGAGAGCCAATTTCTCTCCTTATCCCTTCTTACCACTTTTTCCTGAAAACAATGCCTACAACGATCTCACCGATTTTACAAGCTATTCGAGAAGGTCGCCATGCGATCTTGCTAACTGGAAGAAGTCTCAGAGATCTAGATATCTATTCTAACTCTCAGAAACTTGGGCCAGTATTGGAAATCCTACGAGCTGAACTCAGAGATAGTTTTGACATAGTGCTAATTACTTACAGTCGAGCTGAAGGACTAGATCTAGAATCAGCAACACTGGGCAACGATCGCGATCGACAAGCTATTGAGACGGCGTTTCGCGCCCATAATTTGCTCGATGTGCCGCAGGACGATCGAGAAATTCCGCATATTATGAGAGGCATCTCTAGCCTATGTCGTAATACCAAGGGCTTGCAAGGGGCAAATGGCAAAGAAATTCATCTCTGCTTTGTATTAGAATTTGGTGAGGATCTGGTTCCAGGATGTAATATCACAAATCCATCAGATGCCCAGATCGTTGCCGCCGAACTGGCACATTTACTCGCGCAGAGTTTGGCATTGCGAAATAACGGACATATTGCGATCATCCATGCCCAAGATGAAGCATTGGTGAATCCACTGGTGAGATCGGCTATGTATCCTATTCGCTTGCCTCAACCCAACCAGCAAGATAAAGAGCAGTTTTTGCAAGCAGCACTCGAATTATATACAACGGCAAGCTTTGAAGCTGGATTAACAGTTGATTCGATCCCTTTTTTGACCAGCAACACACCTAATCGCGCCCTAGAGTCACTACTACGGGCTTCTCATCGCTGCGATCGAGCTTTGACCACAAGGGAATTAATTGCCCAAAAGAGTGCAGATGTGCAGGCTCTCTCCGAAGGAAGCTTAACAGTTTTGGATACTTCGCGAATTTCTGTAGATTTGCAGTTACAAGGTATGAATAGCGGGTTCCCTCAATCTCTATTGCACCATTTCGCCAAGTTGTTGGCAGCAGCTAATCCCCATATGCCTGCTAACGTTTTGTTGGTGGGACCGCCTGGAACTGGTAAAACTGAGATGAGTCTGCTAGTGGCGAAACAAGCAGGTGTATCAGCCTATCAGATGCACAGTGCTAAGCGCGGCATTGTTGGCGAAACGGAACGGCTTGCAGATTTGCAGCAACGGACTTTGCGTGAGTGGATTCCGAATGTAGCTTTTGTAGATGAGATCACCGAGGCGTTACCCTTAGAACGCTCGGATTTTGATGGCGATAGTGGCGCAACCAGAGCAGTAGCGGCGGCTTTATTAACGGCTTTGGCGGATGAAAGTCGGCGCGGGAAATCCCTTTTAATTGCGACGACAAACTGCCCTTGGCGCATGGGAGCAGCAATGCGATCTCGCTTTGTGATGATTCCTGTATTGCATCCTTTGCAAATTGACTATGCCGCGATTGTGGTGGCAACGGCACAAAGGGTGGGGTTAATGACTGAGGATGTGAACGATCGTCATCCTGCGATCGCGAGAGCTGCGGAAATCTTTTATCAAAAAGGAGCGAATCCCCGTCATATCCGCTCGGCGTTGAGTAATGCATTGTTACTAAAGGGCAGTCTCACGCCTGAGATTGTGCTGTTTGCGGCTCAAGACTGTACCGTGCCTAGCGATCGAGTTTCGGCGATTTATAGCGATCTGTGGGCGGTGGCGACTTGTTCGGCTAAGTCATTTTTTCCATGGAGTAATTGTTTGGATTCCTATCTATTTCCACCGCATTTAGAAGGGTTGGTCGATCGACTGACGGGTGAAATCGATCGCCAAGAACTAGACCGTCGAATTGAGGAGCTAAAACCCCATGCCAACCTGTAATCAAACTGCTGCCGATCTCAACCCTGATATCCATGATTTAGCGATCGACGCGATCTCGAAGTATTATGACGAACTGCGCGATCGACCGAATCTTGCTCGATCGCATCTGGCGGGGATGGGAGCGATCGCCGAACTAGAAGCGAAAATTGCGCGACACTATGGCAAAAAATATGCCCTATGCCTGAACAATGCCACGACTGCACTGATGGCGATCGCCTTGGCTCTGGATTTACAGGGCGAAACGTTCATCACAACTGGCTATAGCTATGGCGGTACGGTAGCAGGATGGCTGATGTTGGGCAATCGTCCTGTGTTTGCTGATATCGACCCGCATAATCTGACGCTCGACCCCGAAGCAGTGCGCCGTGCGATCACTCGATCGACAAAGGCAATTCTCTCTGTGGATACGTTTGGGAATCCTGCGGATATGGAGGCACTAAGATCGATCGCGGATGAGTTCGATCTGTGGCTGATATCTGATGCGGCGCAGAGTTTGGGAGCCGAGCGTAACGGTCAACCTGCAAGTAGTTTGGCTGATGCGATCGTGATTTCGATGACGGCAGGAAAGACTTTGTTTGCAGGCGAAGGTGGCGCAATTGTGACAGATGATGCGGCACTTTATCAAAAACTGATCTACTTGACGCAACATCCCGATCGACAACGCCGTGATATTTCGCTCTTGATTGGAAATCAACTAGGACTGAATGGGAGAATGCATCCATTGGCGGCGGTAGTTGCTAATGCTACGTTTGAGAGATCGTTATCCAATTTACAAGAACACCAACAGTTCTGGCTGGCGATCGCTGATGTGCTAAATCAGTCTGGGTTAACGGTACCAATCTTGTTTCGCGATCGAAATATTCTGCCTGCGTTTTTTTGTTTCTCGGCTGTCTGGCGAGAGCAGCCGAAACTGCAAGATCTGTTTGGGATTTTGAGCGAGAGCGGCTTTAACTTGTCGATCGGTGCGCCTCCGATCCAACCGATTTACCAGCAGGCGGCTTTTGTGGCGAAATATGCTGAGTTCGTGCCGATCGATCGATTACCAAATGTCGAACTTGCGAATGACCGTTTTGTATTGAGATCGCTCTCCTAGTTGTCTTAGAACCCTCACCTTCAGGCCTTCTCCCTTTGGGAGATGGGAGAAAAATAAAAAAATTGCCAAAATCATAGCCTTTTAATGATTAACACTCGAAAGGTCGAATCGATCGCGACTTTTTTATCTGGTTGTTGCCAAAATTATTATGGAGTAAGCTACTTATGGAAGTATCAGCCTCGCGAGAAATGCCTCAAAACCCAGAAGATCCTCGTTCGCGACTACTCGAATCTGTTGAAGCCTATACGGATAGTGAAGATCCCCGTGATCTAGTTTTCATAAATCATATCCGAGAGATGGCTGCCCATCCTAAAGGTTTACATCGATATCGAGCGGCTGCTAGTGAGTTCCTCAAATTTACCCAAAAGCTGCCTTACAAGATAGAGCGCGGCGCAATCAAACGTAAGGATGGTACTGCAACTGGTTATGATTTTGGCGGTGGCCCAAATGCTCAGCAATTCAAGCAGGAGATGGATCGTTTGCTGAATGATGCACTTATCGTGGCATTCAACAAACTTTTTTCGGAGTTTAACCCAACTAGCAAATCGCTCACAGGTTGCTTTATCAAATGGGTAAAAGAAAAGTGCCGCCTCAAATATATGATGATTGACTGGTATCGGAAAGAGTTTGGCACACCAAAAGCACTAACGGAGAAGCAGCAAGCTCGTCTGATTAAAAAATATCAAAAAGAGGAGCGTGAAAGAAGCCGTGAGGAGGCGCACGAACTTCTGACAAAAGATATGGATGATCAATCCAATAATTTTTTCTGGCTCAAACATCTTATGGATGACTCGCGCTGCACCTATAGAGTGCTTGCAGAAAATGTGCTTTTGGGTGATGGGGCACTTCAGGAAATCACCAATCGATTTGGATTTGATTATGATGCTTTTTATGCGGAATATAAGCGGCATTTTTGCCCAGCTATTATTTGCCATCGGCTAGAAAACAGTCTGTTTACACCACAGGATCTAGACCGAATCCAAATGGCGATCGAACAAGATCGATCTCTAGACAATTATGTCTATAATCATTTGCCACTGATCACGCCAAAGTTTATGGCAGAACGTCGTTTCCGAATGTTTGGCAATTCCCCTAGAACATTCGATCGGATTGTTGAGGAACTAAAAAAGTGCAAGCCTAAAACTTATGGAAAGTTGACTCCAGCAGATTTGGAGACGATGTATCGCAAGAAGATTGTTCCTATCCTAGGAAAGCTAGTGGCAAGGGTTCTGAATTATAAAGGTACAAATATTTTAACGAAGTGAGGCTAAAGAAATGAGTATGGATTTTGAGAGTTTACTTGATGCCGAGATCGAAGGGCAGGACTTCCAAGAAAAGATTATTTGGTACGAACATGAAGTGGAAGTAATATTGCCAAGTGAGGCTTTGGAATGGGCGCGACTGTTTGAGGCAAAACAACCTGATGTGGAAACTGGCAAGCGGGTTTATCTAAATACCTTAGCTGTATATGCCGTGCATTTTTTTCTTGAAAGGAATGGGATTGAAACCGATCTTGAAGAGAGTGATTGTTGGTATCCCAATTTGGCGACTCCGTTTGATGTTGCAGATTTGTTGTTACCTGAGATTGGCTCTGTAGAATGTCGTCCTGTAATACTCGATCGAGCATCAGAAATAAAACTGCCCGAACTGGAATGGAGCGATCGAATTGGCTATATCGCGGTTGGGTTTGGCGAAGTGCTCGATCGAGCTAGACTGCTCTGTTATTTCCCTGCTTTTAAACCAGATGCTTTCATTCCCGATTCGATCTCTTTAAATTCCCCAGATCGGTTACCAATTTGTGATTTAATGTCGCGGCTGAAGGCGATCAGATCGATCGAAGAGGTGTGGGCGGAATGTGAAGATACAGAGGAAGTATTTATTGAAGCAAAACCGTTGCTCGAACCTTTTCCTGTTTCGGCGCTCGCGGCACGTTTGGAGCGGATTTACTTAGAGCCAGATCCTTATTTGCAAGCGCATGATATGGAAGCTCTATTCAATAGTTTGGGCAAGGAGACTGGAACGCCGAAACGTGAAGTTGTTTCGCGAGGCATAGAACTGAAAGGGATAGAACAAAAAGGTGCTGCCCAAGAGCTAACGGATGACGAGGTGGATGAAGGCATAGAAGATCTTGCTAGTCGGTTTGCAGCAAGATTTCGGGAACTGCTCGATCAAAAATTGCAAAATTTAGGTGATTAGAGTCGATAGGTAAGTATTCAGCAAACTTTTGAATGATAGAGGATATCCACAATGGCGATTACATTAGAAACTCTCACCCAAAACCTCGATCGACGCAATTGGAAATATCATGTCGATCTCGATCGATCCAGTGTGATTACTGGAATTAAGGCTGAAAATGTCGATGACTTTATGATTCATTTTCGCCTGAGTGAAGATGGTGAATTTTTACAGTTGATTGCGCCGCAATTGCTCCATGTTAAAGACCATGTTTACAAGGGGGTGTTGTTTCAAACTATGCTCAGTATCAGCTATGAGGTGAAGATGCTACGGTTTGAGTATGACCCGATCGATGGTGAAGTACGGGCTTCGATCGAAATCCCGCTTGAAGATGCGACATTTACGCCGCGCCAGTTCGATCGTTGCCTCAGTGGGTTGATTCACTTGGTTGACGAAAGAGTGATGCCTCGCCTTAAGGCGGTGATGGCGACGGGTGAAGATCCTGGTGCAAAAGATTTAGCGACCCAGCTTGTCGATGCAATGCCACCAGAAATGCTAAATATGTTGGGACAGATGGCGGAGCTAATCCGTCAACGGCAGCAAAACTAAGTCTCTTGTTTTGAGGGGAAAGATTAGTCTTTCCCCTGATTGCTTTTAGATATTTAATGGAGGCTAGGGCAATGGAATTTATCTAATGAGGGGTTCGGGGAGCTATAAGACCCCCGCCATATTGCTTCACTTGGCGGCGGGATACATAGACTCAAGAGCGTATATTGAGTAGGCTCGATGCCTATTCAATATACATTTACTGTATAGCTTAGCATGACTAAACCGTGCCATAATATCCCTATGCTAACGATGAATTACCGCTACCGCATATATCCAGATATCGCTCAACAGGAACAACTGTCAGAGTGGATGGAGACGTGTCGAATAGCCTACAACTATGCGTTGGCAGAAATCAAGGATTGGCTAAATAGTCGAAAGTGCCAGATCGATCGATGCTCGATTCAACGAGAATACATCATGGCAGCCGACTTGCCATTTCCCAGTGAAATCAAACAGCTTAACGCCTTACCCAAAGCCAAGAAAGTATTTCCCCGATTAGGTGAAGTGCCATCTCAAGTCTTACAGCAAGCAGTAAAGCAGTTACATAGAGGCTGGGAAGCTTTTCAAACCAAAGGAATAGGATTCCCAAGGTTTAAAAAGTATGGACAGTTTAAATCCCTACTATTTCCCCAGTTCAAAGAATCTCCCATATCTGGGAATATGATTCTTTTGCCCAAGATTGGCAACATTGAGATCAACTTGCATCGACCAATCCCAGAAGGGTTTGCAGTTAAACAAGTTCGCATCGTCAAGAAAGCTGATATCTGGTATGCCAACATCGCAATTCAATCCGATGTCAACGTACCAGATCCAATGCCACATGGTCATCCGATTGGAGTTGACATTGGCTTAGAAAAGTTTCTCGCTACCAGTGATGGTGTTCTCGTAAAACCGCCCAAGTTCTTTAGAAAGATGCAAAGCAAGCTGAAATCGCTGCAACGCAGACTATCTAGAAAACAGAAACGGTCAAGTAATTATGAGAAGCAACGAATCAAGGTAGCTCGAATGCACCACACAATAGACAACACTCGCAAAGATTTCCACTATAAACAAGCTCATGCCCTTTGTGAATCGGCTGACATGATCTTCATGGAAGACCTAGACTTTCGGATCATGGCTAAGGGAATGCTTGGTAAACATATGCTTGACGGTGGGTTCGGACAATTTCGCTC
>Ga0163154_10006544_pt1 | contig 14223 bp, 13 predicted proteins | sample OliLakLV19MP9P1_FD_148649 | JGI IMG/M metagenome (GOLD analysis project Ga0163154, IMG submission 148649) | Freshwater microbial mat bacterial communities from Lake Vanda, McMurdo Dry Valleys, Antarctica - Oligotrophic Lake LV.19.MP9.P1 | ecosystem: Environmental > Aquatic > Freshwater > Lake >... | reverse complement strand
GCGTAGCCTTGTTGTTCACCGCGCTGCTTTTGGATTTTGATGGCGCGCTGATAATAGCGCCATGCGTCATCCAGTTTCCCCATCTGAAAAAACAGTATCCCGAGATTGGACAAGCTGCGGGATACCCCGACATCATCGTTGTCTTTTTGGCGTATCTTTAGGCTGTCATTCAGGTGTTTTTCGGACTCGTCGTGCGCGCCCCGCATCCGAGCCGCAATGCCCAGATTGCCATAGCTGCGCCCGACCTTTCCATAGGCTTTATAGCGCAAGCCGAGCGTTACGGCCTGTTCGCCGTAAATCACAGCTTGCTCATTGTTTCCGGTACGCCAGCCGATTTCGCTCATGTGGTTCAGCAGATGCACCCGCCGCGCATCATCTTCGGAGAGTTGAGTCAAGGCGTATTGGGTCAAGGTGCTGGCTTGGTCATAGTCCCCGCTCGTCCACAGCTTCCACTCAATCACCATCCCCGCGTAATGCAGTTCTTTTTCGGTGTTGCCAGCCACGCGCCAGTGATTCATCAGGATTTCGGCGCGGCCTCGATCATCCGGGTACAACGACTCCAGCGCCTCGGCGGCTGAACGGTGCAGACGGGGGAGCGAATCGGCGGGGATTTGGCCTAAGACATATTCGCGCAGCTTGTCATGGCTGAACTGCCAGCCCTCGCCCAAAATCACCAGAATCTGTGCGGCGGCGCAGGCGTCTAGCCATACGTCAACCGAGTCTTCTTCTAAAAGTTCTGGACGCATGAACAGCACATAATCAATGATTTTGAGGTCGATTCGGCGACCAGCCACCGCCGCCAATCGCAGCAACGGCAGACCCCACTCCGGCAACCGTTCGATGCGCCGCCCCAACAAGCGCTCCACCCCGGCGGCGTGTAGATTTTCCGGCAGCACGGCGTGAACGACCTGTGACAAGCTGCCAACATCTTCCGCGAGGGCGCGGATGAACTCTACTGCGAAAAAGGCGTTGCCCTCGGTTTCGCTCTCTAACCGCCGCAAGATCGGATTTTTGGCGTTGACTTCGCCCAACACCGCCGTACACAGCACCAACATCTCTTGGGATGAAAACGGCGACAAGGTGATGGGCTGCATATCTGGCAAGCGTGTCGGCAGGTCTGGGCGCTCTTCACTGCGGTATGAGGCCACAATCAGCAGCGGGCGCTCAAGCGTCAGGGGCAATAGCGCGTCCAACACGTCAAGGCTTTCAGCCGCCCATTGCAAATCCTCTAGGAACAAGACGATGGGGCGGGTTTGCCGCCGAAAGACCTCGATCACGGTTTCAATCAGGCGACTGTGCTGCCCAGACCCGACCAGCGCCGGGACATCTGGGATGAAGCGCCCCAGAAAGGTCGAGATATGCGGCAGGATGTCTAGCAAAATCCCCGCTTCAAGGTCGGTGAGCGAGGTCGAGAACAGCAGACGAGGCAAGACATCGCGCCACAACTGATAGCGCACGCCGCCGCCTTCTACCGCTTGACCGTGTAGGACTTGTGCGCCTTTGATGAGCGCCTGTACGCGGTATTCTTCCAACAACCGCGACTTGCCCACGCCGGACTCTCCGCCGACCAACAGACTGCCTCCCGTCCCGTTTGGGAGGTGTTCCAGCGCGTCTTTGAACTGCGCCATCTCGGATGCCCGCCCGATAAACGGCGCGTGTTGGAGGAAACTCTCGCGGATGTCGAGCGTCTCGGCGTCATCGGACACAGCCCCCAGCGCCATAAACTCTTTGAGCGCGGCTAAGGCATTGGCTGGGCGATGCTGGGGTCGTTTGGCGAGCAAGCGCCCGATTAGGTTTTTAATCGGCTCATCGGCTTGGATCGCGTCCATTGGGGGCGGATCACTGACGATGCTCTGAATCATTTCGCTGACGTTTGTGCTTTGAAATGGCAGCTTGCCGCTGAACATCTCGTATGCCATCACGCCGACGGAATAGAGGTCGCTGCTCACTGAGGGCGTCCCGCTGATGAATATCTCGGGGGCTATATAGTACAGCGTCCCGGCCACCGTATCGCCTTTGAGGTCGCGTTCGTAGACGGCGATTCCGAAGTCTAATACTTTGACCGTCCCGTCCGCCTCGACCCACACATTGGCGGGTTTGAGGTCGCGGTGGATGACGTGATGACGGTGCAGATAGACCAGCGCCGACAAGAGTTGACGCAGCATGTCCAGTTTTTGGGCGCTATCGGCGTGGGCGGCGGCCACGGTGATGGGCTGGCCGCCGTCGAGTATCGGCATGGTGAAATATGGGACGCCGTGGGCGTCGAATCCGTAATCCAGCGTGCGAAGGATGTTCGGGTGATATAGTCCAGCCGCGATTCGGAATTCATCGGCCAGCATCGCACGGGCTTTGTCGTCAAAGGTGGGCGGCATCACCCCCATCGACTGCCCGCCCATCGTGATGGATTTCAACGCGACTTCATGCTGGGTCAGGGCGTCACGGGTTTTATAGACCACGCCCATCCCGCCAGCCCCAAGTTTGCTCAATACTTCATAACGGTCATCAATGATATGGGGCATGGTTGGGGTTTCTTCTGAGGCTAAAGGTGAGTTTTGTCGTTTAGAATACCACCGTTTTGTTGTTATAGACGAGGACTCTGCTGTTGATGTGCGCCCAAACCGCTTCCGCGAGGACGAGCTTCTCAACATCTTGACCTTTCCGCACGAGGTCGGTCACGTTGTCACGGTGATTCACCGCTAGAACATTCTGCGCGATGATTGGCCCCGCATCCAATTCCTCGGTGACGTAGTGACTGGTCGCACCAATCAGCTTGACGCCGCGTGCGTAAGCCGCATGATACGGTTTCGCCCCGGCAAAGGCTGGTAAAAATGAGTGATGGATGTTGATAATCCGGTTGTGAAATTCGCGGATGAGTTGGCCGGTCACAATTTGCATATACCGCGCCAAGACCACCAAATCGACGTTGTGCTGCTTGAGCAGGGCGATTTGGGCGGCCTCTTGTTCGGCCTTGTTCTCACCTGTGATTTTGAAGACGTGGAACGGGATTCCAAACGATTCCGCCACCGGGCGCAGCGACTCGGGGTTGCTGATGAGCAACGGAATATGTACCCGCCACTCGCCGGACTGCACGCGCCCCAAAATGTCGTACAGGCAGTGTGACTGTTTGCTGACGAATAAGGCCATGCGCGGCACAGCATCGCTGAATTGCAACGTCCACGTCATCCCGAAACGGCGGGCGATGGTCAACTCGAAGGCCGTGCCGATGGCATCGCGTTCGAGCGAAAAACCGGCCATATCCCATTCCACACGCATGAAGAAGGCGCTGGCCTCGGTATCGACGTGCTGATCCAGTTGCACGATATTGCCGCCCTGTTCAAAGATGAAACGGGTGACGGCGGAAACCAGCCCTTTTTGGTCGGGGCAAGAAATCAGAAGGATGGCAGAATGGGAATCGGGCATAGGAGGACAGTGAATCCTGAATAATGGGCAAAAGGACGCCTCATAAGGCGTCCGTACAGCAAGGAATTTCGTCTACGGCGAAACATCGTTGCTTGCTGTACGGACACGTCATGATGTGTCCGCTATCGAATCTAAAAATTGTTAGGTCGGTTCGGATTTGAAACGGCGATACGCGCCCGCCCATAGCGACTCGTCGCGGGTGAATTTGGTGATGGTGATGTCTGCGTACTTGGGCATTAACCGGACGAGGAACATCGGCAACACGCCCCAATCCTCGCGCCGGATGAGGTTCGCCAGTTCGTCGGCGCTATTGCCCGCCCACATCCACCGGCTGCGGAATTCCTCGGCCTTCATCCAATAATCGCGCTTCTCCCACGCCTTAGCCGATTCCTCAATGCCGCCATCGACCTCGCGCAAGGTATACACCAACTGCGCCAGCATGTCTTTGGCGTCATCGGTGATGGTGGTTTGCAACATCAAATGGCGCAACAATTCTGCCCCGTCGCGCATCAGCGCATTACGGCGCTTGCCGGGGTCATTGGTATTAACGACACGTCCCATGAGTTTAAGTCCTGAGTGATGAGTGATGAGTGATGAGTGATGAGTGATGAGTGATGCGTAAACATCGCCAAATGTGCGAGTCCTGAGCTAAGGCTTTCCTTTCTCATCACGCATCACTTGTAACTCATCACTGTCCTTAAGCCAGTCGTAGCCCCTTATACACCCGCATGCCGCTGAGCAGGCGCAGGATATTCTGCGCGTCGTGGCCGGTCTGAGTGGACAAATCACGCGGGGAAAGGGGGGTGTTATTGTTCTTGATGAAAACCCGGAAAATACAATCCACGATGGCGATGTCGCGGTTGATGAAGTCCGGGGAGTCTGCCGCGTGGCGCAACGTCAGCCGTAGCGCGTCCAACCGTCTGACCTCGCCGGTGGCAGGGTCGATGAAGTCCATCACCGCGCCCTCACCAGCGGCGGCGGCCTTCTCACGCAAGTCCGGCGGCAAGTGCGTGAGCAAGTAGACCCGCAAATCCTCCCCCGGCGTATGAACCCACCACTCATAGTCGATGTGGTATTGGCTGTCGAGCGTCGGCTTGATAAAGCGGCTGGCAGTGGGTTGTGGCGTAGGGGAAGACATGGCGGACTCGTTTCTATGGGGTGGTGCGGCTAGGCGTCGCTTAACTTCCAGTAATGCCCAGCCACATTCTCGAAATCAGGGTTGGCGTTGAGAGTCGCCATCAGCAAACCGGGAGGGGTTCGCCGCAACACATTGACCGCCGCATAGATGGTCTTAAAGTGCGAGACGCCTTGCGGGCTGAGGCGGGTTAACGCCGGGACGAGCAATTTCAAGATGGTGGCGAGATTCTTACGGCTCTGTTGTAAGGACTGCGCCAACGCCTCGACAGGCTGAAGCTCATCAATGCCCAGAATCATCAGGTCGTCATACGATACCCCGATGGGGCGGGTATTCAACTCGAAAACCGGATGATTGTCCTTGACCGACATCAGCGGGATGTACTCGGTACGCGGCTTGTGCGCGGGGAAATCAACCACGATTTGCCCCGCCTGCTGGCCGCGCCGCAAGGTCATTGTAGACCCCAACGGCAGCTTATGTTTGCTATAGAACGCGCTCAGGCCGAACACATAGCCCTCATTGTGGACAACCCATCCGGTGAAGGTTTCATTGTCTTTCGCATCCACCAGCGTGATGTAGATGCGCGGGGCGCGGCGTGCCGTCGGGAAAACGCTCCGGGTCTGGCTATTGAGCGGCAGAGTTCCGGCGCGGCGGTGCGGGTAAATCAACCGGACGGTGGCCGTCTCGACGGTTTCCTGCGGCAAGTCGGACAATTCGTCGTCGATTTCGGCTTCGACCTCTAAACCGTCTTCGGCCACGAAACGCGCATCATAATCTACCGGCGTATAGCGCAACACGGCGGGTTTTTCGCGCACTTCGGCGGGTTCCATCCGCTTGAGATACCACAAGACCTCACCAGCGGGGCCGACCTCATCAAAGCGTTCGTCGTTGAGCATGGCGTAATTCAACGAAAATTCTTGGAGCGATTGTGGCGCACTGCCGAGTCCGCCGATTTGCTCAAGGATGTCGGCGGTGGTTAGCGGGCCACCTTCCATAATCTCCAAGACCGCATCAGCGAGGTTGATGTGGCCGATGTTGACGTCCATCATCAACTCACGCGGGAACCATTTTCCGACCAAACGCACGAGGTCAGAACGCGCCTCAAGTGAGGCGTTTAATTCGGCGATGATGGCCTCGCCGTGCTGGGCGAGGATGTCATCGGCGCTGAGGGCAACCGTCCCCGGCATACTGAAACTGGCTTCGCCTTCGACGCTGAGGGCGTGCGGGGTGGGCAGTTCGGCGGCATATTCGCGGGTCGCCTCATCATCAAATTTGACCTCAATCACGCGGTATGCGCCGTGGCTGGGGTTATCACCTGCGCGCTGCCCGATAACCGTGGCGGTGGCATATTCTTGGGTCGGAAAGACCAGTTTTTGGCCGGTCTGATAGGCGGAAGCTGGGTTGTAAGCCGTGACGCCGCTGAAACGCGCTACCAGCGCCTCGGATGCGGCTTCGACACGCTGTTCCAGCAGAAGGCGGGCAAGGTCAGCGGTGCTGAGGGGCGTCTCACGTTCGAGAAGCACCGAAATCAGCATGTCGAGGTCACTATCAGTCAATGAGAGGCTGTCAGCGTAGGGGATGGTTATGGACAAGCGGGGGTTCTCCGTATAGCGTTTGGCGGAGCGGGTGGGATTCAGGGGTGACAGGCATAAGGTAAGCCTACAATTGAAAAGGCCGCCAGACCGTGTAAAATATTGACGGCGGTTTCATCCCCCGGTGCATGATTATACCGGACGCAAAGCCTCGCTATCAAGGGACGGCACACCGTATGCGAACCGCGACACCCACCTTGACTCCTCCCCCCATGCGTTGGGTTTAGGAGAAATTGATTAACCGCACGCAGACTCCCTGCGTCAGAGTTTTAGAGGAAACACACCAATGTCTACCAAGCGTACTTATCAGCCGAAGATTCGCCGCCGCGTGCGCGTCCACGGCTTCCGTGAGCGTATGAGTACCCGTACCGGGCGTGCCGTGCTGAAGAAGCGTCGTGCCGCTGGTCGCCATTTGCTGACGGTCAAGGCCACGCACGTCAAGAGCGTGAACTGGAACGCCACCAAGGGCAACCGCTATAAGGGTGACCGTAAGTAATTTGGTGACCCAGCGTGGGGCTGCCGCGCCCGCTGCGTCTGGCGAGGTCTGAGGACTTCGCCCGCCTGCGTCGTGAAGGTCAAACCTTCCGTGGGCGCTTCATGCTGCTCAATATCGCCCCCAATACCCTCTCACACAATCGCTATGGGTTGGTAACAAGCAAACGGCTGGGTGGCGCGGTTGTCCGTAACCGCGTCCGCCGCTTGATTCGTGAAGGTCTACGCCAAGTCACCCCGACTCTCACCGCTGGGTGGGATGTGGTGTTGGTGGCACATCCGTCGATTGTCGGCCAACCTCTGGCCGAAATCATGCGTGCGTTCGACGCACTCGCCCGTCAATCTGGGCTGTTGACCCCCTAGGAGGCCACCCGTCAACGACCACTCCCATGAAGGGAGTGGCTTGCGATGAGCAAGCCCATGTTGACCAGCCTCAGTCGCATTCGTGAGACTACGTTATTCGGGTCACGATACCGCCGGGTGACTGAACCAGCCCGTCGCTCTATCGTCCACCGTTAAACATGCCGAGGGTCTAGGAAAGTGCGGTGGGCATGACAAGCCCGAATAACATTGGCGAGGTTCACTTTATCGTCGTAAGACGAGAATAATGAGGTAACTCATGCAACGAGTATTGGTGCTAGATAAGAACAAAACCCCGCTGATGCCGTGTCATTCGGCGCGTGCGCGGCAATTGCTCACGCGAGGGAAGGCGGCAGTTTATCGTCGCTATCCTTTCACAATTATCTTGAAAGAACGGGATGGCGGGGATGCTCAACCAGTAACTTTCAAGGTAGACCCGGGCAGTAAAACCACTGGGATAGCACTGGTGGCTGACTTCAAACGCGGCAAGCGGGTGATTTGGGCGGGAGAGATTACCCATCGTGGGCAGCAAATCCGAGATAAGTTGTTATCGCGCCGTCAAGTAAGGCATAGTCGGCGTAGCCGAAAAACACGCTATCGCCCGCCTCGTTTCCTGAATCGGCATTGTGCAGAAGGCAAACTTGCGCCGTCATTGCAAAGCCGAATCGAGACTATCCTAACTTGGGTCGGGCGTTTGCGCCGCTGGTCGTCTATTAGCTCGCTCTCCATGGAATTTGTACGTTTCGATACGCAATTGATGCAAAACGCTGAGATTTCTGGTGTGGAATATCAGCAAGGTGAACTTGCTGGCTACCAAGTTCGAGAGTATCTGCTGGAAAAGTGGGGGCGCGAGTGCGCTTACTGCGGTGTCGATAACACGCCGTTTGAGATCGATCATATCATCCCGAAATCACGTGGTGGCTCAAATCGTGTGAGTAATCTTACGTTGGCTTGCCATGAATGTAATCAACGTAAGGGTAGCCAAACTGCGGCGGAATTTGGGCATCCGAACATCCAACAACAAGCAAAGCAACCCCTCAAAGACGCGGCGGCAGTCAATGCGACTCGGTGGGCGCTGTGGAGACGTATGGACACATTAGGGTTGCCGTTGGAAGTCGGGACAGGCGGACGCACGAAATTTAATCGGAGAAAACAAAACTATCCAAAGGCGCATTGGGTGGATGCGGCCTGTGTAGGGGAAAGTGGAGAACAAGTTTACATTAAACCAAGTCATGCGCCACTTCAGATTAAGGCGATGGGGAACCAATCGCGCCAAATGTGTAGCGTTGATAAGTATGGCTTCCCACGAACCCGCGCCAAGCACGGGCGTGTCCACTTTGGTTTCCAGACAGGAGATATAATCAGCGTAATCGTTACAAAAGGCACAAAATACGGTATGTATGTCGGGAGAGTCAGTGTGAGGGCTAGTGGTTCTTTCAATATCACCACCCCCACCGGAACGGTGCAGGGTATCGGCTATCGCTACTGCACCCCGATTCACAAATCTGATGGCTATCTTTACGAGAAAGGAGAGGCGCTTTCCTCCGCTACCACAAGGGTAGCGGTATCCTCGCGCCAAATTCAGTGAAAACTTTGGTGCTTGCCGCCCTCCGCTTTTATAAACGCCGGATTTCCCCCAAACTTCCGCCGTCTTGCCGTTTCACCCCCACCTGCTCGGAATATATGATGGGCGCGGTTGAGGTGCATGGCGTGGTGCGCGGGCTATGGATGGGGGGCAAGCGCATCATGCGCTGTAACCCCTTCAACCCCGGCGGATACGACCCCGTTCCCCCAAAGAAAGAGCGTTCTGCAACATGATCCGCTTTGCCTCTTTGCGCCGCCTGACTCTGGTCACGGCGCTGTTCGTTTTAGCCGCCTTCATCACCGGCTGCGTTGGCTCCCGCGTGGGCGTGAGTTGGGCGTCGGTGTCATTGGTCGGCGACCAGCAGAATATCTTGCTGGCTTACCACAATTACATCGTTCAGATTGACCCCAGTAGCGGCGCACCCGTTCAACTGCGTGACGATGAGGGTCAGGTGCGTGTCGTGCCTGAGACCGGCGAACCCCGGACATGGAACTTCCAAGACACCACTGCCCCTGAACAATTCTATACCGCCCCTCTCGCCCTCGAAGAAGGCAAATTGTTGTTTGCCAACTACACCAAGAAATTGGTCGAAGTCAATCTGCTAGGGGCTCGCGTCGATAACCCGGCCGGCATTCCGATTCTTGATGCGGTGGTGGCTGACCCTATCGTTGACGAGAATCATATTTACCTCGCCTACCTGAACAAGAACCTTCAGGCACTGGACATCGACACCCCGTCTGTGGTGATTTGGACGTTCGAGACAGAAAACGGCATCTGGTCTGAACCGTTACTCGTCAATGGCGTCTTGTATTTCGGCTCGATGGATCACTATCTGTATGCGGTCAATGCCGACAATGGCCGTATGATTTGGAAGACCGAACTCGGCGGCGCGGTGGCCTCAACCCCGGTTTTAAGTGGTGGGGCGCTCTATATCGGCAGCTTTGCCCGCAAGGTCTTTAAGATTTCGCAAAGCACAGGCGAAATCTTGGAAGAACGCGCTGTAGATGACTGGGTATGGGGGTCGCCGGTGGTGCGCGATGGGGTGGTCTATACCGCGGACATGGGCGGCAACGTCTATGCGCTCAATACCGATGACCTCAGCGAGAAGTGGCGCGTCAAAGCGGCCAATGGCGGCATCCGCCCAAGCCCGTTGGTGACGGAAGATCACGTCATCGTCGGCGCACGCAGTGGCGAAGTCGTCTGGCTTGACCGTGATAGCGGCGTGATCGCGCTGGAAGGCGCACGCGCAATTGGCGCCGAAATCCTCGGCGACCTGCTCTTGGTCGAATCGACGGAAGCACGTCCCTTAAACGAGCCATTGGTGATCGTCACCACGGTGGCAAATGACAATCTGTTGGTAGCCTACTCTGCGACGCGGGGCGTCAAGATGTGGGTCTATAAGCGTTAGGCGGAGGCGAAACGAACGCTCATGGATATTCTACTCAACCCGTTCGTCACGGTCTTGGCGCTGTTGTACCAAATCTTGGGCAACAATATCGTGCTGGCAATCACCGCTTTGACGGTGATCATCCGCTTGGCGACTTCACCCTTACTGCTCCAACAGCAAAAATCAACCGAGGCGACGCAAATCGTCCAACCTCAGATGAAGAAACTGCAAGAGAAGTACAAGAATGACCGTGACAAACTGGCCGCCGCGCAGATGGAACTGTACCGTGAACACGGCGTCAACCCCTTGGGCGGTTGCTTTCCGCTACTCATCCAAATGCCGATCCTGTTCGCGCTGTACGGCTCAATCACCTATGCGCTGGGCAGCACGCCCTTCCAAGTGGTCGATATGTCGCGCCGCTTCCTCATCCCCGGCCTAGAGACGCTCATCCCGTTGAACAAGACGTGGCTCGGCCTCGACCTGACCCATCCGCCGACCTTCGGCGGCGTCTCGACCATCGCCACCATCGCGGCCATCACCTTGCCGGTGTTGGTCATGCTCACGACTTGGCTGCAATCCAAGCTGACCATGCCGCCCGTCAAGCCGGAAGATAAAGACAACCCCGCCGCCGCCACCACGCGCTCGATGACTACTATCATGCCGTTGATGTTCGGCTTCTTCGCGCTGTCGTTTTCGGTGGGTATCTCGGTCTATTTCATCGTGTCCAACGTGGTCGGCATCATCCAATACACGCTGTTGGGCAAGGCGCATTGGGATCAATTAGTGCCGGGTTTGAAAATTGGCGGTAAAGTTATCGGCAAATCCGAACTTACGCCGGAACAACTCCGTGAACATGATGCCATTATCAAGCGCGTGATCGATAAGGTAGACCAGATGCCCCGTGGTGGCAACCCAGCCGCTACCCGTACCCCGGCTCGCGCCGAAGAAGTGTCGGCCAAAACCAAGTCAATCAGCGCACCCGACAAGGCAGACAATTCCAAGTTGAACGGCAACAAAAAGAAGTAGGCCGCTATGTCTGAACGACGTTCCATTGAAGTGACAGCCGATACGGTGGATGAAGCCATCCAACAAGGCCTGAGCGAACTCGGCGTACAGCCGTGGGATGTGATGGTCGAAGTGGTTGACGAACCCTCCGTCGGCATGTTTGGCACGCCGCCGCGTAAGGCGCGGGTGCGCTTGCAGATGCTCCGCACGGGGCCAACCACCCCTCCGCCGTCCACGCTTCCGCGTCTCGCACAGCCCGACGAAGAAGCGCGGCGGATGCAGCAGGGCAGCGTACCGTCCTCGCGCTATGGACAGCCGGAACGCCGCGATAACGAGCGCCGCGACATCGGCCAGCCTCGCCGTGAGGGGGGTGATGCTCCCCGCCGTGAGGGTCAGACCAACAACCGTCCAGACCGTCCCCCGCGTCGTGAGGGCGAACAGCCCCGCCCCGCTGGGGAACAGCGCACGGGTGGGCGTGACAGCCAACCGCGTGACAACAAGGGCGCGGGGCGCACCGACAATCGTGGCCCGCGCCGTGACGGGGCAGACCGCAACCGTCCGGTATCACGCTTGATGGACGCGCCTCCCGGTGGTGGGCGCAACCGCCATAGCCAATTCGACGACGACTCGCTGTTCGATGACCTCGAAGACGAGACGGCCTCGCTGTTCAGTGGCTATACCACCATCGAAGAGGCCGATTACGATGCCGATGTCACGATGGCGCGTGAGATGCTGGTGCAAATCCTGACGCTGATGAACGTCCCAGCCAGCGTACAAGTCAGTCGCGTGGACGCAGCCCAAGGCGGCGGCCCGTGGATTCTGAATGTGCAGGGGCAGGGGCGCATCAGTTCGTTAATTGGGCGGCGCGGCGATACGCTCAGTTCGCTGCAATATCTCTTGCGCCTGATGGTCAGCCACAAACTGCAACACCGCGTCAACCTCATCCTTGATGTGGATGGCTATAAGGCCAAACGCGCCGAACGCCTCCGCACGCTGGCGACTCGCATGGCCGAACAAGCCATCAACGAGCGGCGTACTGTGGTGATGGAGCCGATGCCGCCGCACGAGCGTCGACTCATCCATATCGCGCTACGCGCCAATCCCGCCGTCACGACCAAATCCATCGGTGAGGGCGATACGCGCAAAGTGACGATTGTCCCGGCCATCCCTAAAGAAGCAGCCCCAGCGCCTGACACCACAGAAGCCGTGGGTGACGCAGAGGACGGGGACGAGGCTTGATTGTCAGCCCTGCTTCCGCCGAGGCCGTCGATTACGTCCTTATCGGCCACATGACCGCTGACCTCACCCCGCAAGGGCGACGGGTCGGCGGTACGGTCTCGTATGCTATCCGCACCGCTTACTCGTTCGGCCTACGGGTCGGCTTATTGACCAGCGCCCAGCCAAATGACCCGTTGCTACAAGAACTCGCCTCATACGGGCAAATCGTGGTCATACCCGCCGAACATACCACCACGTTTGAGAATATCTACACCCCACAAGGGCGGACGCAATATGTCCGTGCCGTAGCGGGCGCGATTCTAGCGGAGCATGTGCCGCCTGCGTGGCGGTCTGCTCAATTGCTGCATGTCGGCCCCGTGGCAGGGGAGGGCGAAAGCCTCGAATTATTGGATTGTTTCGGGCAAGCGCGGTGGATGGTCACGCTGCAAGGGTGGCTGCGCCAGTGGGACGCCAGCGGACTCGTGCAATTCAAGGCGTGGTTCCGCCCGATGATTCTGCAACGCCTAGAGATGTTGGTGTTCAGTGAAGAGGACATCAGCCAGCAGCCGGGGCTACTCCATCAGATAGCGCCATATACCAAGCACTTGCTCTATACCCAAGCAGAACACGGCGGCCTGCATCTCCAAAACGGCCTGCCGACCTCATTCCGCAGCCCCTCAGTCAAAGCGGTAGACCCCACTGGCGCGGGCGATATTTTCGCCACCTCCGCCCTGTGCGCCCTCTACCTGACCGGCAGCATCCGCCGCGCCGTGCAGATTGCGGCTGCATTGGCCGCAAACTCGGTCACACGGGTGGGCGTGGCCGGAGTCCCCAACCCTGCGGAAATCAAAATGGCGCTGGACGCCACGCGCAACTGACGCGCATATATTCCTCTGATTTGCATTTGATACACGTCATATAGACCGCTTACAGCCTTCATATATGGCGGCGGTATCGTTATGGTATCGAAACGAAATGCAGCAGCGCCAGCATAAAGGCGCACACTTGGAGGAAAAAATCATGTCTACTTTAATCCGCTGGAACCCCGCCCGTGAGATTTCCGCGATGGAGCGCATGTTGAACACCATGATCGAAGACCGCACCCGCGCCATTCGCGGCACAGCCTCAGACACCGCCACCGGCACATTGGCGCTGGATGTCACCGAGACTGAGACCGGCTACACCGTCACCACCACCCTCCCCGGCGTCACTGCTGAGGACATCAAGATTAGCCTGCACGAGGATGTCTTGACCATCAGCGCGGAAATCGCCCAGAACACCGAGAAGAAAGACGGCGAGCGCGTCTTGCTCCGTGAGCGCACTTGGGGCAAGTTCAGCCGTAGCGTCCGCCTGCCCAACAGCGTGAAATCCGACGCGGTGGAAGCCAGCTACGAGAACGGCGTCCTGAGCCTCAGCCTCCCCAAGACCGAGAACGCCCAGCCGCGCACCATCCCGGTCAAGGCGAACAAAGCGTAATCTCACCCTCACCAGTTAAATCAACAACCCCCATCTCATGCTTTGAGATGGGGGTGTTTTGTCTGATACGCCTAATGTTGAATGTTTTGAGGTGTGGGCGCACACACAGGTGCGACCCTACCAAAACCGGCGATTCGTAGGGGCGGGTCATGTCACAGCCGCAGATCGGCTATTCCGCCGAAATTTCCTTCAACAGAGTCACCGTCGCCTCAACCGTTTGCCCCATTTGGTCGGCGCGGCTGAGGGTGGCAGCATTGTCGCCGGATTGGTCGCCGTACCAGCCGAATTGGGCGTGATTGCCGCCATCTAGGGCGATAAAAACCGTATCGGCGGGCAGATAAGCGCGTGAGGCCGCGATGTCATCCGGCGTGGCGAGTCCGTCCAGCGTCCCAGAGACCGACAGCACCGGCAGGTCAAATTCCGCGAGGCTGTCCGATTCTTGGGCGAACGCCGCCCACAATACCAGCCCGTCCGTCGCATCCGGGTTGGCGTGGACGAAATTGGCCGCCATCGCCCCACCCAGCGAGTGACCGCCCAGCGCCCAATGCTCAAT
>Ga0163154_10006543_pt1 | contig 14226 bp, 12 predicted proteins | sample OliLakLV19MP9P1_FD_148649 | JGI IMG/M metagenome (GOLD analysis project Ga0163154, IMG submission 148649) | Freshwater microbial mat bacterial communities from Lake Vanda, McMurdo Dry Valleys, Antarctica - Oligotrophic Lake LV.19.MP9.P1 | ecosystem: Environmental > Aquatic > Freshwater > Lake >... | reverse complement strand
CTGGCCATGCAGGTTGCGGCAGAATCCGGCGGCACGATCATCACCACGGTTCTCGAGCGTGACGAGTGTGCTGCACTCGGCATGAACGCGTTCCTCGCCGTCGCCAAGGGCTCCAAGGTGCCGCCGAAGTTCATCATCATGGACTACGCGCCGGCGCAGTGCAGCCCCAATGGTCCGGTGCTCGGTTTGGTCGGCAAGTCGGTCACCTTCGACTCCGGCGGTCTGGACATCAAGCCGGCTGACGGCATGCGCGACATGAAGTACGACATGTGCGGCGGTGCCGACGTGATCGCGGCCATGCGCGCCATCGCCCGGCTCGGCTTGCCGATCCGCGTGAAGGCGTACTGCGCAGCCACCGAAAACATGACCGGCGACGAGGCGTACCGTCCCGGTGACGTCTACACCAGCATCGACGGTCGCAGTTACGAGATCGACAACACCGACGCCGAGGGTCGCCTGACGCTCGTCGACGCGATCTCCTACGCGCGCATCCACGGCAAGGTCACCCACTTGGTCGACTACGCCACCCTGACCGGCGCCATCCTGGTTGCACTCGGCGACATCACCGCCGGCGTGTTCAGCAACAACCAGGCGTTCGCTGACCAGTATCTGGCGGCTGCCGGCTCGATGGGTGAGGACGCGTTCCAGATGCCTACCAGCGAAAAGTACAAGGCGCTCAACAAGAGCACCATCGCCGACATGAAGAACGCAGGCGGACGCTTCGCAGGTTCGATCACGGCAGCACTCTTCGTCCTGTCCGCGGCGCGCGACCTGCCGGCTATCCACGTGGATATCGCCGGTGTGTCGTTCCGCGGCAAGGAAGTCGACGCTGATCCGGCTGGTGGCACGGGCTGGGGCGTTCGCACGCTCGTGGCGCTGGCTGCCAATCTGGCGAAGACGGCGTAAGCTTTCCTCGCTTCAACGTGACCGGGTCGGGCGGCTAAAACCGATTCCGACCCGGTCTTTTGACTAACACCAGTGGAGGTGGCAATCTTTCGCCACCTCCACTGGTGCCATGTCGATTCTAAATCGACTCAGTTTTTTTGTTCGTCAGCGCCTGCCAAGGGCATAAGGACTAACCGCATCACAAGCCATTCACCGGCGCCCAGCGCCAGAATCCACCGTCAAACCAAGGATTCAGTCCAATGACGGAAGCCCCAATCGGAAAGCCCACCCGCGCAGCGCACCTGCGTGTGATCGTCAATGAAGACTTCGTCGACAAGGTCGAAGAGACGGCCAAACTGTTCGCCGACCGGCTCGAAGCCGATTATGCGAGCATGGTTGTCGCTCGAGACGAGCTGCGAAACAGTGGTATTCCGCAGGCCGGACAACAGTCAGGTCTCAATTTCGCGTCGGCGATTGATGTCGACAACTACCCCGAAGATGAGGTCGTTGAGCGCGTCGTGAAGATTCTCGGCGAGCGCGGCTGGTCGGTCGATCCCACGGAACACGCCTGCGCAGGCGGACGGGCAGGCACGTTCTGGATGACTCCTCTCAACGTGCACCGCAAGTTCTAAATTCAGTAATCCGCGTAAACCGGACGGACTGTCATTGATAGCCCGTCCGAAACGCGTGGCGATCGAAACAATTTTGTTTCTTTCGCTACGTCGTTTTAGCGATATTATTGCTACAACGGATAGTAAGCGACGGGAGATTAACGAGAGAAAAGTTTTGCAGCTCGAAATAATTGAAACCAAGAACCTATGCCCTGTATGCGTTTTGAGCCGTGCTCGAAACTTAGCGGAGCTAGCTTAATCGGTCGCGCAATTGTTATGGAAACATAAAGACAGATCAAATGCACATCCCTAAACATCGCTTGGAATGGCTCCTACAGGATCACTTAAGTTAAGCGTATTGTTCTTCCCCAAATTCAACTGAGATTCTTCCCCACATCCAGACCTAGCCCACACTCTCAATTCGTTTCCACTCATTTCAAAATGAGAGGAGGACAACGAGCTGACAGTGCGCTTTGTCGTGGACACCTCAGTTTGTCGTAGCCGATTCAATTCAGACCCGGCATATCCACCAAACAAATCTGTCCGTTGCCGACTCTTCTCGGCTTCGGAACGGTTGGGCTCGCACCCAGTCGCTATCGAGGAGAATTTTCTATGCCCAAGCTAAAGTTTTCTCTGTCGCCACAATGGAAGCAGTTCATCATCTGGATGATTTGCATTCCAACGATTGCGGCATTTATCGGGTTCGTCCTCGTCTCCGAGGGCCCCGTCTCCAGCCTTGCCAACAAGCCCTCAGCGCCCATCGCACGCGGTGGTCGAGGAGCTCCTGTTCAGGTCACGGCACCATCTGCGGTCAAACCCGCGGCACCAAGTCAATCGGTTGCGCCAACTGGTCAAACGACCGCGCCACCTGATACGACACCATCAGTCGCACTTCCCGGTGCGCCTGCTGCTGCTCCTGCCGGCACGGCTGTTCCTCCTGGCACTGGTGTTTCCACCGGCGCTCCTGTCGCCTCGAAGCCCAGCACTGCACCATCCGGTCGAGGCGGCCCTCCAGCAGCCTATATGCAGGCTAACGAGCTTTTCGATTTGCTCAACAGCAAACCCGACTCGATCGGCTCGATCACATTCCTCAATGGCAGTGAACGCATCCTCGTTTACAAAGGAGGCGTGAAGCATTTTGTCACTCTTCCCGAACAGGGAGGCCGTCAGGAAATTCTGAAACTTGCGATCGAGAAGAAGGTCTCGTGGAAAGCGGAGGATGACTCCACCGCCGCTCTTCGTGGCTTCGCCTTCTCGTTTGGACCGCTGATTGTCATCGGTCTTATCGCTCTGTTCTTCTTCAATCGCAGCCGCAACGCAGCGGCTGGGAGTGCAGGCGGCGGCAAGCCCGGTTTCGGCAAGTCGCGCGCTCAAAGTGCTGACGATAAGGACTCCAATCTTCGCACGGTCACGTTTAACGACGTAGCCGGCTGCGACGGTGCCGTCAAAGAACTGAAGCGCATCGCCAAAGGTCTCAAGCGTCGCGGGCTCTACCAATTCTTCGGAGTCAAACTCCCGAAGGGCGTCATCCTCGAAGGTCCTCCCGGTACCGGTAAGACCCTTCTGGCCCGCGCTCTGGCAGGAGAAACCGAAGGCACGTTCGACGCCACCTCCGGCTCGGACTTCGTCGAGATGTTCGTCGGCGTGGGCGCTGCCCGCGTTCGCGACATGTTCGAACAGGGTCGAGCCAAGGTCAAGAAGACCGGCAAACCGCACGTCATCTTCATCGACGAAATCGATGCGATTGGCGGCAAGCGCGGCGGGGGCGGCTCAGGAGAGAGCTCCAACAGCGAGCGCGAACAGACGCTCAATGCCATCCTCGTCGAGATGGACGGCATGAAGAACAACGAAGGTCTGATCATCGTCGCAGCCACCAACCGGCTCGACATGCTCGATGAAGCCCTTCTGCGTCCGGGCCGCTTCGACTGCCAGGTTACTGTCGACCTTCCCAACAAGGAAGGCCGCACCGCCATCTTCGGCATTCACACCCGCAACAAGCCGCTGGCTGCCGACGTCAATTGCGTCCTCCTCGCCGAGCGCGCCTATGGCTACAGCGGTGCGGAAATCGAAGGTGCCTGCAACCGAGCTGCGCTGATCGCTGCAGAACGGCATGGTCAGGGACTTCCGGACGACGCCACCGACGAGATGATCGACAATGCCCTCAAGGCTGTCGACGCGACCGTTTCGCTGGCCGACTTCGACGAAGGCATCGACTTCGTGCGCTATGGTGCGACCAACGAGTCACGCCAGAAGGGCATGAGCACAAGCGACAAGAACAACACCACTGTTCACGAAGCTGGTCACGCTGTCGCCTCTGACGTCATGCCCGGCTCCAACCCGGTCGTGAAAATCACGATGGTCAATCGTTCCAAGGCACTCGGCTATGTGCAAAATATGCCAGCCGAGGACAGCTACAGCCAGGACTTCGAACAGATGGTCGGCCGCATCGTCACCTTGATGGCAGGTCGAGCCGCTCAGATGCTGCTTCTCGGCAAGATGGACACGGGCGCTTCCAACGACTTCGAACAGGGCTGCCAGATCGCTCACCGCATGGTCACTCAGTGGGGAATGTCGCGCGTCGGCATCATCTCGGTGGGTCGCGGCGGAAGCTCCATGCGCGGCTTCGGTTCGGGTCCGGTGTCCAACTACGGTCCCAAGCTGGCCGACGAAATCGACGACGAATGGCGCCGGATCGTGGCTGACTGCTATGCCATGGCTTGCCACATCATCGAAACCGATCGCGAACGGCTCGAGAAGCTGGTCGCCAAGCTTCACGCTGAAGAGACGATCCTGGGACCGGGCTGGAAGGAATTCACCGCGGAGAACCCCTCCAAGGTCGATCCCAAAGTTCTCGTTCTCGACATCTCGCCAGTAACCAAGAAAGGAGCAGAATAATGATTCCGATGTTCCAACCTGACCCATCGGGTCTGGCCAGCATCAGCGACCGCGTCCGCGGCTGCATCACGCTGGTCATCACCATCGCTTCTTTGACGGCTGCAAACTACGCAGTCGACAATCAGTGGCTCGCGTTCTTCATGATCAACGGCATGCTCAACTTCCTGGTCACGATCGGTATCGTGTTCAAGGAAACCTGAGCACGCTGCGCGCACCACCATTGGTATCACGTTTACGGATAATCATCGCCTTTGCGACGCATAGGCGGAAGTTATCTGTGATTGATGTTACGCCCGCGGAAACGCAGGCTGACTCGATTACCAGTGATTGATAAGTTGCTCTTCCCCGCAAGGGTTGAGCAACTTGTCTTTTTGCGTCTCGCCTACTATCCGTTATCGCATGCGAAACGACACGCCAGAGGACAGGGGTGTCCCGTTCAAGGATTATCCGGCTCGCGCTAAGTCTTCAGGTCGATTTACAATCGCTTACTAGAGAAAAGAGACATAATCAGGGAGCTTTAATAAACCCGCATGAAATCTCGAGTTCAAGCAATCTCACCAGTAGTCAGTATGTAACGTTTAGAGAAAAGAAACCAAAATCTCTTGAGCGTAACAAAGCCAGACGGATAGGTTCTTTTTATCAATTCACCACCCCGACCCCTGAGCCACTTTAGCGTCCACATCCTCACTTCCTCCATCTCACGATGTGGAACCTGGATCGGACTTGATGCGGTCTTCTTGAATGGCTGAGGACGGGCTGAATTGGGTGCTGTGAAATCTGCATTCTTAGAATCTCTCTCTCCGCAGGACGCCGCTATTAATTTCCTGCCGCATCCCTCCGCTCCATGCAGAGGGTCCAAACTCAACAAAGGAAACAGTTCCAATGACACCCGAAAAGTATATCCAGCTCGCTGGTCGTCTGCGCTTCCTCCTCGAGAGATTGAGGTCGATGGAAGCGGTCGTGAGCCGACTTCCCGACCCCAAAGATTCGGCGGCCTTCAGCCGGCGGCACATGCTCGCCCGCCTGATGAGCAACGCCGGCAATCAGTGCAAGAGCCTGACGATCAACTTCGGTCACTCTCCGGAAGGTCTCAGCGCCCTGGCGTCCACCAACGTCGCAGGCACCATCCTCGATACCACCCAGGTCGAGTTCATTCGCGACCAGGCGGCAGACGAGCTCGCCTATAAGACCTTCTATGGCGCCAACGTCAGCAACGACGAGATCATCAATGCCAGCGGCTTGGAGATCGAGGAGATGCTGCCGATTCTGACGACCATGGTCGATCGCTGCGGCAGCCTGCTCGTCAACGAGTGCTGATTGCGCAAATCATTCCGTGAATGGTGTGCCAAATCGCGCACTGAGTGCTGAGCCGCAATTCCTCATTAAGTGCTGAGCAAATCGCATCTTAGGCGCGCCAGTACGCAACGAGTGAAATTGAGGCTCAGCCTTAGTTTTCACTCGTTGCCTTTTCCGCACGCGCGCTACTATTCATTGTAGTTTTTTTTTTAGACCGGGTCGCTGGTTCGGCTCGGTACCTGCATTTTCCTTCGACTGTATCAACAGATGGGCAAAAAGCATTAACTTTGGAGAAACGGCTCAAGGCAGTCCCTGAGGTGAATTTGAGCGTTTCTGATCGGTAGTGATTTGTGTTGTCTATTTGTTGCTTCAACCAAGGTGCAACGAAAACACTGGGTTTCGGGCGGGAAGGGTTGTTCTGTTTTACGAAAACACTGGGTTTCCGGTCACACCTCGAGCCAGTCAACAAATCATTGTAATGATAGGAGCACCCACACGACAGAAAATTTCCCGTCTAAAGACACAGCCCAAGCGTTTTTTTCGCGATTGGTAATTCAGCTGTTAAATCCACAGAGATCAATGCTATGTTGTTTCAACCGAAGGCAGACCGGTAGTTTCGGCGTACTCGCGCAGGGCGCGGGCGGTGGTGAAAACGAAACTATTGATTCCGATCGCTGCGGCAGCGGTTGTGTTGACCTCGCGGTCGTCAATAAACAGGGTGTTCTCGGGCGAGTGCCCGACACCGGTGAGGCAGTGTTGGTAGATTGCTACGTCTGGTTTGATGGCGTTGACGTCGCATGAGAAGGTGTAGTGATCGAAGGTGGGAAGCCAGTCTATGCCGCGCATGTACTCACGGATCGAAATCGGCATGTTTGATAAAATCGCGATTTTGATTCCATGCTTTGTTAGTTTTGCTGCCCACTTTGCCATGTCCGGATTGGGTCTGGTCCAGCTCAGATTGTCGAGTTCGATGAGCTTGAGCAATTGATCGGCGGTCGGTTTGATGTCTAGTTTTGCAGCGATTTGAGACCAGTAGGCTTGACCGTCCAACTCGCCGATATCGTACTCATCGCGCAGCTGCCAGTACAACGTTTCAACACGCTCGAAACTTACCCCCAAACATTCGGCCATCAGCTGCATATCTGAAGCAGCCTGCGGCATGCAGAGCACATTTCCATAATCGAACAATACAGCTTTTATCTCAGTCATGGTCGCCTCTTCAATCGAACGACACCTAGCCTCTTCAATCGAACGACACCTAGCCTCTTCGATCGAACGACACGTAGCCTCTTCGATCGAACGACACTGTCGCCTGTTCGATCGAACGACACTGTCGCCTCGTTCTTTGAACGACATTGTCGTTCCGTCGCTCGAACCACACTATTTTAGCTTAAATAGTTCACCTAACATTCACCGCTGGGATCGAATAATTGGAATGGCGATTGAGGTTTTCCTATCGGATTCTGGTTTATCGAATCAAATTGTTTAGTCCGAGCAACAACAGCATTAACAATCGTTTCGTTCTATCAATAAAGATGCTGCAAAACCACCTGCAAAGATTCGAGGAGCGCTAAGAGTAAATTGCGCAATTCGTGTATCCTTAGGCGCAATTACGCTGCGCGATGGAGCTTCCAATGAATGTATTAATCAGTGGGTCGCGAGGACTAATCGGTTCGGAGATCACGCCGCGACTGAAAAAGAATGGGCATCAGGTCAGTCGGATGGTGCGGTCGGCAAAGGACGCGACGGCGTCGGATTTTGTTTGGAATCCGATGACGGGCGAGGTTACCGGGGACCTCACAGGCATTGATGCCTTCATCCATTTGGCTGGCGAGAGCATCGCCTCAGGGCGATGGACAGACGAAAAGAAAAAGCAAATTCGTGAGAGTCGGATCAAAGGCACCACATTGTTGAGTGAGACGATTGCGAAACTTGATTCGCCGCCGAAGGTCATGGTGTGCGCGTCTGCGATTGGGTTTTATGGCGATCGCGGTTCAGAAGTGCTGGACGAAAACAGTCCGGTCGGCAATGGTTTTTTGGCAGAACTCTGCAAGGAGTGGGAGGAAGCGACCGCGCCGGCGAGACAATCGGGGATACGTGTGGTTAATGCGCGCATCGGGGTTTCGCTGTCACCGAAAGGTGGTGCGCTCAGCAAAATGTTGTTGCCGTTCCAGATGGGAGCAGGCGGTAATGTCGGCGATGGCAGGCAATACATGAGCTGGATATCGATAGATGACGTGGCGCAGGCGATTGTTTTTTGTGTCGAGAACGACAGCGTATCAGGCCCTGTGAATTTGACTGCGCCGGAACCTGTTCCGAACAGCACCTTTACGAAGGCACTAGGGGCGGTGCTGAGCCGACCAACGATCATGCCGATGCCAGCTTTCATGGCGCGCACGCTTCTTGGCGAAATGGCTGATGAACTGTTGCTTTCCAGCGCTCAGGTGATGCCCAAGAAATTACTGGCGGCTGGGTTTGTTTTTGAATATCCAGAGATAGAGGGCGCGCTTCGTCATGTGATTAAGGGCAATTGAAATTGATATAAAACAAGAGACTAAGAGACTCAGAGGATGAGAGACCAGGGGACTGAGGACCAAGGACCAAGGACTGAGGACCAGGACTGAGGACTGAGGGCTGAGGACTGAGTACTAGGTGCTGAGTACTCAGGACTGAGTACCAGCGGCTGAAGATCAAAATCTGGAAACTAAAAGACTGAGTACGAGAGAGATAGAGAGACTCTGTGTGAGTGAAGAAGAGCGGGAGCGCGCGAGGAGTTCGAGATGAACAGAAATCATGAGGTAATAATCGTTGGTGCCGGTCTGGCGGGACTGGCATGTGCAGCGCATCTCAAGAAACACAACATTTCCTACGTCATCTTCGAAGGTGGCGATGCAGTCGGCGGAAGAATCCGGACTGACAGTGTGGATGGGTTTCTGCTCGACCGTGGCTTTCAGGTTTTGTTGACGGCTTATCCGGAAGCAAAAAGAATGTTTAATTACGACAAGCTAGATTTGCAGAAGTATTCGCCGGGAGCGCTTGTTCGGTCGAATGGGAAATTCCATCGCATCTCCGACCCGTTTAGAGAACCTGAAAAGGCTCTTGAGACCTTAATGTCGCCGATCGGAAATTTGAGCGACAAGTTGCATGTTGCGCGCATGCGACTGACATTAATGGGACAGACCATCCAACAAACTTTGACGGCGCCGGAAACCACAACATTGGAATATCTACGCGGGCAGGGCTTTTCCGATGCGATGATCGATCAGTTTTTCCGCCCATTTTTTGGTGGCATTTTTCTTGAACCGCATCTTGAAACCAGCAGCAGAAAATTCGCGTTTCTGTTTCGTATGTTTTCGGCAGGAGACACTGCGGTTCCACTGCTAGGCATGGAAGAACTGCCCAAACAATTAGCTCAGACTCTAGGAATGGAGCATATTCACCTGAACACTGAAGTGTCCGCAGTTGCGGACAATAAAGTAGTGGTCGGCAAGGGCGAAACTTTCAACGCACCATACGTGGTGCTCGCGACAAACCGAAGATCGCTGGGAAATTTGCTGTACGACATCGACATGGAACCGACGGATCGTTCGACCACCTGCCTGTACTTCGCCGCGCGTAAACCGCCAATCGAAGAACCAACTCTTTTATTAAATGGAGACGGCAAAGGACCAATCAACAATTTATGCGTGCCCAGCAACATCTCGGCAGCGTATGCGCCTGAGGGCCAGTCGCTGGTATCCGTCACCGTCATCGGAACACGCCCGGACAACGCCACACTGGAATCCAGCGTGCGAGAGCAGCTCGAAGATTGGTTCGGCTCTGAAGTGAAGGACTGGCGCCGCCTGCGAACTTATCGCATCGACCACGCCTTGCCGCGCCAAAATCCGCCAACGAATTTCCTTCCGCAAAAATATGAGGTGCGCCCAGGAACGTTCGTGTGCGGAGACCACATGAGTACCGGATCCATCAACGGCGCGCTGGAATCTGGACGAATGGTGGCAGAAGCCATCGTTGCACGGAGCAACGCCCTCACACAGCCACACGCATCTTCGCAGAGCAGTGCCGCCAGTGCAGATGGCGCAAGTTCATCGAGCGCCCAATGAGATGGAACAAAGCCTCGAATGAGATGGAACAGACCAATCAATGTCTGGGTTCAATCGGTGCATTGCATAACGCGAGGCTTGCCGGGGACGGAACGAGATGCAGCAGAACGAACAATGTGCAGGTCCAATCGATATGGAAGCATCACGCGGAGTTTCCGCACGCCGTCAAACGACGGCAGCGAGCATCTGGCGAGGTCGCCGCTCGGATGTCGCATAAGAAGAATAAGGGTTTATACGGCGCAGCATTTTGAAATGCCAACTGATTTTACAGAAGTGAGAAATAGGCGGGAGCGGTAACTAGCATGAACAGCCAGCCGGCAAAGTCAAAAACAGATTCCGGAAAAGAATTCCTCGATTCTTTTCTTAACTCACCGGACCGTTTGCAGATCCTGGAGCAAGCGGTGGCGTCCGCGCGAACCGGCATTGTGATTACCGATCCGTTATTGCCGGACAATCCGATTGTTTATGCCAACCAGGCATTTATTGATTTATCCGGCTATCCGATGGAAGAAATTCTTGGAAAGAATTGTCGCTTTCTTCAGGGCGCTGATCGCGATCAACCTGAACTCAAAGTGCTGAGATCCGCATTAAACGAGGGTGCTCCGTTTGTCGCTACTCTCCGCAATTACAAGAAGAACGGTGCACTTTTCTGGAACGAACTGAGTATTTCGCCGGTGCGAGATGCACGTGGAAAAGTCATTAACTACATCGGCGTCCAAAACGACGTGACCTCAAGACTAGAGGCTGAGCGGCGTGTATCGGAATTTTACTCGATGGTTTCGCACGAATTGCGCACTCCGATGAGTTCAATTCGCGCGTCACTCGGATTGATTGATGATGGATCGGCTGGCGAGCTGCCACCACCGGCGATGCGACTGATTCGAATCGGATTACAGAACGCCGAGCGGCTGCTCAAGCTGGTCGACGACATCCTCGACATGAAGAAAATCGAGTCCGGGAAATTGCGTTTGAATACGACGCTGGTTGATCCGAAACAACTTATTACTGATGCAATAAACTCTCTTTCGACTCAGGCGGCCAGCGCGCATGTTCAGCTAGAAACCAATGCTGACGGGCAAAAGCAATTCCTCGCCGACCCTCATCGGATATCTCAAGTTCTAGTCAATCTGGTATCAAACGCGATCAAATTTTCCCCGGCAGATACTACAATCTCAGTCAAGGTAAAACAAGAAGACAGTATGATGCGGTTCTCTGTAACCGACCAGGGACCAGGAATTGACGCTGGTGACTTCGAGAAAGTATTCGTCAAATTTCAACAGCTGGATTCCTCTGACACTCGATCGCAAACCGGCAGTGGTCTCGGATTGGCAATTTCAAAAACGATCGTCGAGTTGCACGGTGGCAACATCGGCGTCGAAAGCAAAAAGGGCTCTGGAAGCACGTTTTGGTTTATGCTGCCAATGGTTCCGAACGAATAGTTAAATCGGCCGGACGAGTGACTTTCCCCGGCTATGAACATCGCAGGTGGGAAGTAGAGGCTAATGGTTCCTGACGAATAGCTAATGGTTCCTGACGAATAGCTTAAACTAATGGTTCCTAACAAATAGGTTCAAATTAAATGAACGACCGGCACACTTCGTTGAAGTATTTTTGAAATAACGATATGTGCATTTTGAACACGCCGTTCTCTTTCATTTCAAACTTGTGGTGATTTGGATCGTCGGCCATCCAAAAGCTCTGAGAGTGCTTGCCGTGCGGGTTTCGGATGGTAATCAAATTGCTGGCTGGTTCAAATCCAATGATTGTGTACGCGTGCTGTGGCACAACCAGTGATTCCATTCCCATCAGGCGAGTGTCGTGCCAGGTTCCACAAACTATTGGATTCTTCGAGGAGATTGCGCCGCCGATGAAGCCTGAGAGCTCGACGGCGTCTACGTTTCCGGGACGAAGTGATTGGGCTTTGCAGCCGGTGATACAACCAAGGCCAACAGCCAAACGTGAATCATCTCCGGCTTCGCCTTCGGCACCTCTGTTATCTGGAAACTTCATGACTTGAGCGCATTCAATCAATGAAGCCCACAGAGCTTTGTCGTTTATCTGTTTCATCCTGAGAGTATGCTCAGTGATTCTGTACTCAAAACCATCGCCAGGAAAGCGCACGACGTAAGCGCCCGGTCCGCCCGAGCGAATCATACTGGCCAACAAGCGCTGCCCGCGCGGTAGTTCCGCGAGCGACGCCATCGACGCCTCGAACCAGCAATTTGGGTTTCGTCCTTGATCGATACCATTGGAGCCATCCTTGGCGATGTCCGCACTGGTAAAAGGATAAGCGCCCGGCTTGAGATTCTTGTCGGCAGCGAATTTGTGCATTCCGCCAGAACCTTCGCCTTCATCGTCGTCCTTGATCGGGCTGGTTCGAATGCTGGCAACGTGTTTCGACGATTCTGCTTTGTGGTGAGCGGCAATCGCTCTTTTGTTGAAGTCCGCCACCGCGGCTTTGAGAGCGACTTTGCCTGCAGGAGTCTTTAATTTCTCGCGCACATCGGGCGTCAAAGACGCCCAAAAGTCCGCAGGTAGCTTGTCCTCGGTCAACAGCCCCGGCACTCCAGAAGACGTCGAAGCTCTGGCACTGCTCGTCGAAGCAGTTGCCGTAGGCTTATCGCGGTCCGAGGCACTCAATTGCTGACACAGCATTGACTCCTGGGTGCCGGAGAAGTGCCCAAGCACGTAGCTGCACAGCTGCCTGGCGCGCGCTTTTCGATTGGATTTGTAATTCGCCAGAGCCGCGTAATAATAGAGCCGCGCGGTCGGAGCGCTGGTTTTAATGACGGTCTCGAACGCATCCGCTGACTCACCAAAACGATTGGCACCATACAAACCCCACGCGCTTTGCGCCGTGTGCGACTGACTTTTAGGCGCGCCATCGGCAGCCGACGCGGAACGGAAACTGAAAAACAGTGCCACACCAAGCAGCGTTGTGCCGACGATCAGGATTGGCGCAGCCGCGCCGCTCTTTGTCTCACGCCTAGCTGAATCGCTGCTTCGCCAATCACGCATATCAAGCCAATCCTCGAGGTTTAGTCAAATGTTGTGTTTACTAACGCTCAACTCTACCCCCTATTTTTCCCGTATTTAACCAGTTTCAACGATCACTGCTCTACGGAACCTATCGAAAGATTGAACGATGGATTTTTAGGAGCTAGAATTGGCCATGGCCAAGATATTGCTAGCCGAAGACGACCGCGACCTTTCCGAGGTGATTACGTTTGCGCTGCAAACCGGAGGTCATCTCGTGCAGCCGGTTTTCGAAGGCAGCGAGTGCTTGTCGTACTTGCGAACATGCAAATTCGATTTGATTATCCTCGACTGGATGATGCCTAAAATCTCCGGGATCGACGTTTGCAAGACTTACAGAAGCCAAGGCGGCAAAACTCCGATACTGATGCTCACTGCAAAAACAACAATCGAAGACAAAGAAATCGGCTTGGATAATGGTGTTGACGATTATTTGACTAAACCATTTGATCAACGAGAACTCGCCGCTCGGGTGCGCGCCTTGTTGCGAAGACCGGACACAGTCGTCGCTAACGTTATGAGAGCGCAAAATATTGTGATGGACACAGTCTCGTGTAAAGTCACCATAGATGGTGCCGAGATTCATTTGCGCCCGAAAGAATTTACGCTTCTGGAATTTTTTCTTCGACATCCAAACCAGGCATTCTCTACCGATGCCCTGCTGCAGCGCGTTTGGCTCGACGACTCGGCAGCGACGCCGGACAATTTAAAAACGCACATCAAAATGCTGAGGCAGAAACTCGACGCGAATCGAAGCCAGTCGTTGATCAAAACGGTTCGCGGCCGCGGATATTTGCTGGCCACAGACGACTCTGACTAAAAAGGTTTCGTCCGAATCAATTGCAAAAAAGCGCAAGCGTTTTTCGATTTGATTTTAACGAATTGTACTTTCAATCTCGCTCTGCGCGCCAAGTTGCCAGGAGAATTTTTCAACACGCGCCATTACCACGCCAAATAGTACAAGGACGGATCAAAACCAAGGGATGACAGGAAAGTCCTGCCATCCCCGGTTTCAGTCAGTACGATCGGAGTAGCGTGCCGGCTTAGCAGCCCCAACCGGTCGGACCGAACGGCTCGCGCGGCACCGACGGACCTTCGCCGCCACCCGCTTTGTCGGGCGCTTGGACACCGGGCGAGGCACCGTCAGCGGTGCTGCTGGGCGGCAAAGAGCTGCCCGCCGAGCCAGGCGCCGAGCCCGTCCCCGCGTCGAACGATTTCGGCGGGGCGTAGTTGACCGGCGCGTCGAGGCTGCCGTGCACTCCGGCGAACCAGTCTGCAATGATGCGCTTGTCGGTGCCGAAACAGATGTTCGGAAGGGCGTCGGGAGCGAACAAGCCGACCTCGTCCGCGTCGTCACCGGGCTGCGCCGAGCCACCGATGACGGTGGCAAGGTAGAACAT
>Ga0163154_10006532_pt1 | contig 14236 bp, 9 predicted proteins | sample OliLakLV19MP9P1_FD_148649 | JGI IMG/M metagenome (GOLD analysis project Ga0163154, IMG submission 148649) | Freshwater microbial mat bacterial communities from Lake Vanda, McMurdo Dry Valleys, Antarctica - Oligotrophic Lake LV.19.MP9.P1 | ecosystem: Environmental > Aquatic > Freshwater > Lake >... | reverse complement strand
AGTGCCGTTGAGTCCGCACTTGCCTAAGTCGAGGTAGGGGTTTTTGGTTTGGAGGTTGTCTTGTATGAGTTCGAGAGCAGACATAACGTGCGTGAGTGAGTGAGTGGCAAATATAGTGTTTTGTTTGGAAAAGTGTCTAGGCAGTCTTTTTTTTTCTCTCTCCTCATACAGATAGCCTGTTGTATATATAACACTACCATATTTTTAGCCTTTGGATTTCTCAAGACTTCACACGTCAGTAGTGTTAAGTTCTCCAAAAGGAGGGCAGGCAAGGCGGTTGGTTATTTCAAATCTGCCAATAACTTCTTGTACCATCTTTTCAGTTTCACGCCTTGCACACGTAGATTTCCGATGGGTCGGTAACCAATAAGTGGCTGCATAGAGCCTAAGAAACTCCCTTGACTTACAATGGTTGGGTGGGTCCAGTAGATATTGATTTTGTCCAACTCGGCGCATGTTTCGAGAAAGCAATCTATAGGTCTATGGCATTTTTCGGTCATGACTTCTTGCATGATATTTTTAGTGGCTTGTAAGTCAATGATATACGCGCCTGTACCTCTCATTTTTGTTCTTTTATAAAAGTGTTTGTTTTTGATGCGCTCACTTTTTTTCACAAACCTATGCCCGGAATCTTCTAAAGAGATGAGAAAATTTTGGTGCTTATCGCTTTGCGCTTCTGCTACTATTTTGGTTATCTCTTGCTGAAAATTTTTAGACAAGATGATGTCGTCCTCAAATATGAGGGCGATTTCCACATTGTTTTTTATGATTTCTTGATATGCCAAGAAGTGTTTATAGGCGCAAGACGTAGTTGGCATGCGGCGTTTCATCTCAAGCCCTGTAAAATATTTATCGAGTACCGTAGGCGATAAGTCTTTCAAGTCGCCTTCGTTGATAAAAATGGCATCGAGTGTTTTGTCTTTTATTTCATTGTGGACATGCTTTTCTCTTTCAAAAGCATCACTGACGTGAATGATATATGTTTTCATATTTTTTACATTAAATAAGTCTGCGAATATGCCTTGCTTTTCACAAAAGGAGTACTTTCGCAAAAAATCTATTGGTAGGGCAAAATGAAAGTTCAAAATTACACTATAATTGTAATACTACCATAAGATTTTGAAAATAACAAGATTAATTTGTCTAATTACTTTAAAGTGCTTGGTACTCTGACAAATTTTGTGTTGAACCACACAGAAACATAGCGGACATAGCCCGAAACACTATGTTCCATATCAAAATTGCCGGAGCACCAAATGCTTTTAGAGAATGCTTTTTGCAGATGCGGACATTTCTTGCTATCTTTGCATCATGAATAGACCAGTACGAGTACGATTTGCGCCCAGTCCTACGGGTGCATTGCATATAGGTGGTGTACGCACTGCCCTTTACAATTATTTGTTTGCGCGCCAGCATGGTGGGCAGTTCTTAGTACGTATAGAAGACACAGACCAGGAGCGTTTTGTAGAAGGAGCAGAACAATATATTTTTGACACCCTTCGTTGGCTTGGTATTCCTGCTGATGAATCGCCTGAAACAGGTGGTTCGTTTGCCCCTTATCGCCAATCAGAGCGGAAGGACATTTATGCTCCGTATATCCAAATGTTGTTAGAGAAAGGGCATGCCTATTATGGGTTTGATACCAAAGATGAAATAGAAGATTTGCGCAACCGTCTCGAGGCTGCTAAGTCCACCAATCCGTCTTACAACGCACTCACACGGCTGCAAATGAAAAACTCACTCACCTTGCCTGCCGATGAGGTAAAAAGGCGATTAGAAGCAGGCGAGCCTTATATTATCCGTTTGAAAACGCCTGCCCGCGAGGAAATCCGTTTTCACGACCTTATTCGTGGTGCGCAGTATATTCACTCCTCGACGCTTGACGACAAGGTTTTGATAAAACAAGACGGCTTGCCTACCTATCACTTCGCCAATGTGGTAGATGATTATTTAATGAAAATCACCCACGTTTTTCGCGGGGAAGAGTGGTTGCCGTCTGCGCCTGCTCATATTTTATTATATCAATTCTTTGGTTGGGAAGCAGACATGCCCGAATTTGCGCACTTGCCTCTGATACTTGCACCTGATGGCTCAAAACTCAGCAAACGCAAAGCAAGCGAATACGGTATTCCTGTTTTTCCGCTCAATTGGTTCAATGAAGATACGAAAGAGACTATAGAAGGCTTCCGCGAGAAAGGTTATTTACCCGAAACATTGATAAATTTCTTAGCCCTCATAGGTTGGAATGCAGGAACTGAACAAGAAATTTTTAGCCTGCAAGAGCTTATCCCGCTTTTTCAAATAGACCAAATTCATAAAGCGGGCGCAAGATTCGATATTGACAAAGCAAAATGGTACAACGAACACTATTTGCGCCAGAAAGACAATGAGGTGCTTGCGGTTTTATTACAAGCGACTAACCCGAAAATAAGCAAAGATATGGCGGATAAATTGGTCGTACTCATGAAAGACCGCGCAACCTTTCCTGCCGACATGTGGCTAAAAGTGCCTTATATATTCGAAGCACCTACAGAATACGATACGGCTATCACAAGTGATGCTAAAAAATGGACGGCGGATACTGTTTCGTTTATACAAGATTTGATAACGCAGGCAAGGCAATATGCAGGCGAGTGGACAAGCGAAAACATCAAACATTTTATCCATGAAACTGCAGAAGCAAGAGGCTTGAAGGTAGGCAAGTTTATGCAAGCTATTCGCGTAGTTACTACAGGTGTTGGACAAGGTCCTGATTTGATGCTTATCCTTGAAATTTTGGGCAATGCGACCACACAAGAACGCTGGACAAACGCCTTAGCAACTATAAAATAGATACTCAAATGTTATAAAAAAACGCCTTATTTCGTGGAGAAATAAGGCGTTTTTAGTACAGTGCTTGTTATTGTCTTGGTCTTACTTTGGGTGTATTATTCGCAGGTGGTTCGGTGCGTGTGGGTGTATTGTTGCGAGGTGTGTTGTTGCGTTCATTATTTTCTACTCTGTTGCGCACGGGTGTTTCTGAGCGGGGCGTGTTGTTTTCCACTCTGTTGCGTACAGGCGCATCAACGCGAGGACGTGTCGCGGGGGTTTCGTTCTCTACTCTGTTGCGTACAGGCGCATCAACGCGAGGACGTGTCGCGGGGGTTTCGTTCTCTACTCTGTTGCGTACAGGCGCATCGACGCGAGGACGTGTTGCATTATTGTTATTATCATCCTCTACTCTACCGCGTACAGGCGCATCAACGCGAGGACGTGTTGCATTATTGTTATTATCCTCTACCCTGCCGCGTACAGGTGGCGTTTCAATAGTACGTCCGTTCATAGTCGGATTAGTGTTGTTTGCAGGGCGACCACCTTCGCGCACTCTGATTTCTCCATTGTTGTTGGGTGAAATAAAGCCACTGCCTCCATTGTTATGACGTGGGCCTCTATAGCCATTATTGCCTGACGCTGTTCCTGTGTTGTTATTTCTTCTTCCTCCCCAATTCCATCCCCAGCCACTTCTGTTGTTGTTCCAGTTGTTATTGTTCCAACCGTTATTGTTATTCCAACCGTTGTTATTCCAACCGTTGTTGTTCCAGTTGTTATTGTTCCAACCGTTATTGTTCCAGTTGTTATTGTTCCAACCGTTGTTATTGTTCCAACCGTTGTTATTGTTCCAACCGTTGTTGTTATTCCAACCGTTGTTATTGTTCCAACTGTTATTGTTGTTCCAACCGTTGTTATTGTTCCAACTGTTATTGTTGTTCCAACCGTTATTGTTGTTATTCCAACCATTGCCCCAGCCTATGCTGGTAGTCCAGCCCCAAGTATTTCCCCATCGGTTTATAGGTGCGGGATATTGATTGTAGGCATTGTAATAGCGGTTGTTATTGTTATTATTATTATTGTTTCCCCAGGCACTGTTCCAGCCTTGCCCAAAATTGGTATTTTGGTTTTGGTTTTGATAATTGGGGTCATAATATTGGTTGGCATTGACTACATAGCCTTCTTCTTCTTGGTAGTCGGGATCGTAGTTGTTATTTGGATTGTCTGCTGTATTGGTTACGGGTATTTGCGCGGGTGTTTCTACAGGTTTCGCTACCACGGGAGGTTTAGTCTTTACGGTGCGGTCTTTTGATGTGTAATATACGTCGTCGATTTCTTCGGTAGAAGTTGTTTGTTTAGCTGTTTTGCAAGCTGTGAATGCGAGGAGTACGACCAAGCTTAGGCTTTTGATTGTACGGTATAAATTTAACGGTTTCATATACTTAGCGTGTTTACCTATCCAAATATACGCATTTTTTTTTAATTGCAACAATATTTGGATTAAAATTAAGTTAAACCTGTGTTAATGGTTTTTATAAATAATCTAAGTGCTTGATTAAAAAGTTTTTACACCTTTTAGCCAAGTGCCATGAATATGTTCTGTAGTGGCGGCTTGGTACAATATGTTTTTGTAATCTGTAGTTTTAAAAGTAACAAAATCTGCTCGTTTTCCAACTTCTATGGTGCCTCTATCTTGCAAACCAAGTGCGTAAGCGGCACGAAAAGTGATAGCTGCAAAGACTTCAGCTGTGGATAGTTTTTCATACATAGCTAAAATACTTGCCTGAAGCAGTAAGTTGCCCATAGGTGCGGAGCCAGGGTTTAGGTCAGTAGCTATGGCGAGTATTGCTCCTGCGTCAAGTAATTTTCGCGCAGGAGTAAACTTATCCCCTACGCCTATTGATGCACCCGGTAACGCGACTGCGACAGTGTTGGATTGGGCTAAGTACTCGATGGCTTCTTCTGTACTATTTTCTAGATGGTCGGCACTCTGTGCGTTCATTTCTACGGCAAGTTTGCTGCCAAATGCGTGAAATTGGTCGGCGTGCAAGGTAAGAGCAAAGCCCATTTTCTGAGCTTCTTCAAGGTAGTAGCGGGCGTTTTCGGCATCAAAAGCTGTTTCTTCTACAAAAATATCTATGCGGTGGCTAAGGTTTCTTTTTTTAACTTCAGGCAAGAGCATTGTAATTAAATGCGTTATATAAGCCTTTTGATTTTCAAATTCAGGTGGGCAGATATGTGCGGCGAGGCATGTTGGAATGAGGTCAATACCTGTATCTTCTTGTTGCAAATCTGCGATGACTTGCAACATTTTTAGTTCTGCCTCAAAAGACAATCCATATCCGCTTTTTATTTCGCAAGTGGTGATTCCTTCTTTTTTGTGCCTCAATAAGCGTGTTCGTGTGAGGGCTTTCAATGTTTCGAGAGATGCTTCTCTTGTGGCTCTTACGGTGTGCATGATGCCTCCGCCTGCTTTGGCTATGGCCAAGTATGCCTTGCCTGCCATGCGCATAGCAAAGTCTTGCGCTCTATTGCCTGCATAACAAGTGTGTGTGTGGCAATCTATCAGGCCGGGTAGTAAGACAAGGGATTCCGTAATAGTTTCTATGGCATATCCCTGAATGAGTGCGTCTTTTTTCATTTCAAGGAACTTGCCTACCGCCATGATGATGCCGTCTGCGTTATACAATACACCTGCGTCAGGTATAATCTCTATTTGTTCATCTTGCAATGCGCCACGCATAGGCAAGTTTTGTAAAGTAAGCAGTTCGGTAAAAGGTCCGAGAAGTGTCATAGGAAAGAGAAAGATTAGCCCCCTGCCCCAAAGGGGATGGCTGTTGCGTTCTTGTTTTGGGCAGGCAAGTTGCCAAACATTTAAGGGACTATGTAAAAAATAATACGCAAAAAAAGATGCTTTTTTGTAGATATACAACAGGGCTTCAGGATAAAAAACACCGTTTTTCAGGTCATTTTCGTATGTGATAAGAGTTGCAACCCCTATCACATACAAAAATGGATAATAACATAACACACAACTTGGGTTAATCTAATCTAATCTAATTTAAGTACTGCCATAAATGCTTCTTGTGGAATTTCAACATTGCCTACTTGGCGCATACGTTTTTTGCCTTTTTTCTGTTTGTCGAGGAGTTTGCGTTTACGTGAAATATCACCGCCGTAGCACTTGGCGAGTACGTTTTTGCGCATAGCTGTTACTGTTTCGCGGGCAATAATTTTCTGCCCTATGGCGGCTTGGATAGCAATTTCAAACATTTGGCGTGGGACAAGTTCGCGCAATTTTTCGCATAATTTCCTACCCCAATCGTAAGCCTTATCGCGGTGAACGATAGCCGAAAGCGCATCTACGCGGTCGCCATTGAGCATGATGTCCAATTTTACCATCGTTGATTCGCGGAAGCCAATCAATTCATAATCTAAAGAGGCGTAGCCACGCGAAATGGTCTTGAGTTTGTCAAAGAAATCAAAAACTATTTCGGCTAGAGGCAATTCAAAAACAAGCTCTACACGGTCGGTAGTGAGGTAGTTTTGATTTTTGAGATGCCCACGTTTGTCCATACAAAGCCCTATCAATGCACCTACATAATCAGATTTGGAAATGATTTGCGCCCTCACATACGGTTCTTCGATGTGTTTTAAACGCGATGGGTCAGGCATTTCTGAAGGTGCTTGCACTGCGAGTACTTCGCCATTGGTGAGGTATGCTTTGAACTGTACAGAGGGGACAGTAGTGATGACAGTCATGTCAAATTCGCGTTCAAGGCGTTCTTGCACTATCTCCATGTGTAGCATGCCCAAAAATCCACAACGGAAGCCAAACCCAAGTGCGGCGGAAGTTTCTGGCTCCCAAACCAATGAAGCGTCATTGAGTTGTAGCTTTTCCATGGCTTCTCGCAGGTCTTCGTATTCGGAAGTTTCGACAGGATAAATACCTGCAAAAACCATCGGCTTTACATCTTCGAATCCTTTGATGGAGCTGGTGCAGGGGCGTGCTGCGTGCGTGATGGTATCTCCTACTTTTACTTCTTTTGCTTGCTTGATGCCCGATATGAGGTAGCCTACATTGCCTGCGCTCATTTCTTTTTGTGGCTCTTGTTGCAGTTTTAGTACGCCTATTTCATCTGCTTCATATTCCTTGCCTGTGGCAACAAATTTCACTTTATCGCCTTTGCGCAGTGTACCATTAAAGATACGGAAAATAACTTCTATTCCACGAAAGGAGTTGAAATGTGAGTCAAAAATCAAGGCTTGAAGTTCGCCATCAGGGTCGCCTTTTGGAGCTGGGACACGTTCTATTACAGCAGTGAGAATATCCTCGATGCCTATGCCTGCTTTGCCACTTGCTTTGATGATATCCTCGCGCTTACAACCCAATAAGTCCACTACTTCGTCGCTTACCTCCTCTATCATAGCATGGGGAAGGTCAATTTTATTCAATACGGGTATAATCGTGAGGTTATTGCCTATGGCGAGGTATAAGTTTGAGATGGTTTGTGCCTCAATGCCTTGCGAAGAATCTACAATCAACAACGCACCTTCGCATGCCATAATAGAGCGCGAAACCTCATACGAAAAATCGACGTGTCCAGGTGTGTCTATTAAATTGAGCGTATATTCTTCGCCTTTATAGGTATATTTCATTTGGATGGCGTGGCTTTTGATAGTAATGCCGCGCTCTCGTTCCAAATCCATGTCGTCTAATAATTGGGCTTGCATGTCGCGGTGCTTTACCGTTTGGGTAAACTCCAGCAGGCGGTCAGCAAGGGTGCTTTTTCCGTGGTCTATGTGCGCAATGATACAAAAATTGCGCGTGTTTTGTTGGCTCATATAACGTATTGACAGCTTTTTTGTGCAAAAATACAAAACTATTGGCGTTTTTTTTTATTTAACGTGTAATTTAAAGAAAACGACTTTTTTACATATTTCAATAAAAAAATTTGATATTATGCAAATATAAGGTTATTTTTGGAAAATTATATAATTTTTATTTTATCATGTTTGATTTTTCTCAAAAAGTAGTGCTTATTACGGGTGGAGCTTCTGGCATAGGCAAAACGAGTGCCGAAAAATTTGCACAACAGGGTGCTAAAATTGCGCTGTTAGACCTGAATCCTGAAGGGGCAAAGGTAGCAGAAGCTATGCGAGCGCAGGGGTTTGATGTTCATTTTTGGCAAGTGAATGTAGCAGATGTCGAGGCTATGCATATCACACACGAGGCTGTCGTGGCACATTTTGGCGCGTTGGATATTGCTGTTAATAATGCAGGCATAGGTGGCGCGTGGTGCAGAACTGCCGATTATCCGCTCAAAGATTTTGAACGTGTGATGCAAGTCAATCTTTTTGGTGTTTTGTATGGTATGCAATCTCAAATTAAGCAAATGATAAAGCAAAAAGCGGGTGTCATCATCAATGTAGCTTCTGTAGCTGGCTTAAAAGCATTGGCGAATAGTGCGGCGTATGTGGCAAGCAAGCATGCTGTAGTTGGACTAACGAAGACTGCAGCTATAGAGTACGCCAAACAAAATATCCGCATCAATGCAGTTTGTCCGGTATTTACGCGGACGGCTTTGGTTGAAAAAATGCTCTCTTTTGATGCTTCTATGGAAGAAAAACTCCAAAAAACAAACCCTTTACAACGGTTTAGTACAGTTGAGGAAGTGGCGCATGCTATTCTCTGGCTTGCCTCCCCTGAAGCTTCGTTTATTACAGGGCAGGCGATGCCTATAGATGGTGGTATGTTGGCTTGATAAAAGAAAATAGCAGACGCACCTCATATTTAAAAAAATTAGTTTTGTGTTTTTTTTGTAAAAATAGTCCTTATTATGGTAATAGCAGGTTATATATTGGCTATATTTATTGGTATTTCGTTAGGCTTGGTAGGTAGTGGCGGTTCTGTTTTGGCTGTGCCTATCCTTGTGTATGTGGTAGGTATTCCCCCTTCTTTGGCTACTACCTACTCATTGTTTGTGGTAGGCGTTTCGGCTTTTTTCGGGACAGTGAAAGCCAGCAGAGACAAATTGCTGGCTTACAAGATAGCCGTTGTATTTGGAATACCGAGCATCATCGCTATCTTTGTCATGCGCAAATATATCTTGCCTGCCGTCCCAGACGAGTTGTTTACGGTAGGCAAGTTTCTTATTACTAAAGACTTATTGATAATGATAGCCTTTGCAATTTTGATGATATTTGCTTCCTTTTCTATGATTTGGCAGAAAGTAACAGATGGTGAAGGAAAAGATAGCTTGGATTATGTCCAAATTTTTTTACGCGGTATTTTGATAGGCGCATTAACAGGTTTTGTAGGTGTGGGAGGTGGATTTTTAATTATACCCTCTTTGGTTTTTCTCACCAAATTGCCTATGAAAAAAGCCGTCGTTACGTCCTTAGCACTTATTAGCATCAATTCGTTCATAGGCTTTTTCAGTGGATTGCAAGGCGTTGTTATTGATTGGCAATTTCTACTTACGTTTTCGGGATTTGCTGTTCTTGGTATTTTTGTAGGTATGTTTTTAACAAAATTTGTAAGCGACAACAAACTAAAACCCGCTTTCGGCTGGTTTATATTGGTTATGGGGATTTATATCATCATCAAAGAGCTATTATTCAAGCATTGAATACTATTTGGCTTTTTTCAAATCACACATCTAAGTTTATTTTAGTTTTCTGTTGCAAAGTGTGTATCATAGACGGCTCGTCCGTGGACTGTACACGGAAAAATTACAGCAACCAATCATCTAATTTTGAAAAATACAAAAAAAAGACTTGAAATTTTGCTTTTTCAAATTATACGCCTAACTTTGCAACATAATCAAAAACAAGAAGCCCAAAGAACAATAAAATATGTCCAATACAGTACTAAGTGTAGAAAATCTTTGGAAACAATGTGGACTGTACACGGAAAAATTACAGCAACCAATCATCTAATTTGGAGTTGGCGACTTTGTTTTTTTGAAAAATGCAAAAAAAAGACTTAAAATTTTGCTTTTTCAAATTATACGCCTAACTTTGCAGCATAATCAAAAACAAGAAGCCTAAAGAACAATGAAATATGTCCAATACAGTACTAAGTGTAGAAAATATTTAGAAACAATGTGGACTGTACACGGAAAAATTACAGCAACCAATCATCTAATTTGGAGTTGGCTACTTTGTTTTTTTGAAAAATGCAAAAAAAAGACTTAAAATTTTGCTTTTTCAAATTATACGCCTAACTTTGCAACATAATCAAAAACAAGAAGCCTAAAGAACAATAAAATATGTCCAATACAGTACTAAGTGTAGAAAATCTTTGGAAACAATACCGATTAGGTACAGTGGGTACAAGCACTATAAAAGATGATTTGGCACGATGGTGGGCAAGAATGAGCGGAAAAGAAGACCCAAGTCTGAAAATAGGCGAGTCAAACGACAGAGAAAACATCAAAGGCGACTATGTATGGGCATTGCAAGACATTAATTTTGAAGTAAAACAGGGCGATGTATTGGGTATCATAGGTAAGAATGGGGCAGGCAAATCCACCTTATTGAAAATCTTATCCAAAGTTACCACCCCTACCAAAGGAAATATCAAAACTAAAGGGCGCATAGCTTCCCTACTCGAAGTGGGTACAGGCTTTCACCCCGAACTAACAGGCAGAGAAAACATCTATTTAAATGGTGCTATATTGGGCATGGATAAGGGTTATATCAAATCCAAATTTGACCAAATAGTAGAATTTTCAGGCATTGGCAAATACATTGATACACCTGTAAAACGCTATTCTTCGGGTATGTATGTAAGGCTTGCCTTTGCGGTAGCGGCACACTTAGAACCTGAAATCCTTATCATAGACGAGGTACTCGCAGTAGGCGATGCAGAGTTTCAAAAAAAATGCCTCGGCAAAATGAAAGACGTAAGTGGAGAAGGAAGGACAGTGCTGTTTGTTAGTCATAATTTGACATCTATCAAACAACTTTGTACATCAGGGCTTTTGATGAAGCATGGTAAATTGGAATACTCAGGCGATATAGGCAAAGTAATAGGCGAATATATGAAAAATAATGCCGATATATCTGCAAGTGGCGAAATTCCAGAAGATGCAGAGAGAGGCGGTTTGGGGGAAGCCAAATATGTAAAAGCTTATATTCTCGACAACAACAAAGAAATAACCAAACATTTGTTTTTTAAACAAGAGATAGATTTATATTTAGAATTAGAAGTTTATAAAGAAATTCCTAAAGCTCTTTTAGGAGTTAATATAATAACACAAAACGGAGAAAAAATTGCTGTCCTTACAAGTGATGACGATATTGTAAGCCTAAATAAAGGGAAATACAAAATCAATGTCAAAATCTCCAATATTTTTTTAGAAGGAGATTATAGTTTTAATCTCAGTATTAGCCATTATCCTTCAGGAAGTGATATAGATTATGTAGAAAGGGTTAATGATTTTAGTATTGATAAACTTGCATACGTAGGACAGACAGATTATCAATGGACTAAGCACGGACATATATTTTTAAAATCAAATTTTCAAATAAGCAAAAATAGCGCAAATGCAGTTAGCTAATTCAAAAATACTTGTCATTGGTGGTGCGGGCTTTATAGGAAGTTTCGTAGTTGCTGAATTATTAAAAGAAGATGTTGCAGAAGTTATCATTTATGACAACTTCGCACGTGGCAAAAAAGAATACCTTGCTGAGTCTTTAAAAGACAAGCGTTGCAAAATGTTTCCAATTGGCGGAGATATACGTGAGATAGATATTCTCAATAAAGCTATGGAAGGAATGGATTATGTAATTTCTTTGGCTGCTATGTGGCTTTTGCATTGCAAAGATTTTCCAAGAACTGCCTTTGATGTCAATATCGCAGGAACTTTCAATATTTTGGAGGCTTGCGTAAAAAACAACATCAAAAAATTGATATGGTCTTCTTCTGCCTCTGTATATGGTGACGCAGTGCAATTACCTATGACAGAAGAACACCCTTTTAATAACAAAAATTTTTATGGGGCAAGCAAAATTGCAGGTGAGGCAATGGCAACTGCTTTTAATGATAGATATGGTTTGCAAGTAATAGGTTTACGTTATATGAATGTTTACGGACCTCATCAAGACCAAACTGCTGCTTATACAGGCGTAGTGCCTATCATGCTCAATAAAATTGATGCCAATGAAGCACCAACCATAAATGGAGATGGCTCACAGGCTTATGATTTTATTTATGTAGAAGATGTAGCTCGTTGTAATGTGCAGGCTTTGAAAAGTGAAGTTACATTTGGTATGTATAATGTAGGTACAGAAGTGCAAACTTCTATCAAAGAACTTTGTGATTTGATATTGCAACTCAAAAAATCAGATTTGAAAGTTACTTATAAACCTTATAGTGCAGATGATGCACGTGCATTAGTCCAAAATCGTATTGGTTCGGGGGTAAAAGCAGAGAAAGAATTGGGCTTTAAATACGAATATACCTTGGAGCAAGGATTGAATAAACTAATTGAGTGGAGAGACAAAAACAAAGCCTAATTTTATCATAAAACTAAAAGTATGTGCGGAATTGTAGGCGTTTTTAATACAGATGAAAGTCCTGTATATGCCAACCTTATCAAAGAAATGACAAAAGTAATTGCCCACAGAGGACCTGATGGCGATGGCATTTTCGTGGAAAATAATATAGGTTTAGGGCATAAACGTTTGGCTATTTTAGATGTTTCCAACTTGGGTGCGCAACCTATGGCTTCTAAAAATGGAGAATGGATTGTGGTTTTCAATGGCTGCATCTATAATTTTCTTACCTTAAAAATAGCACTCAAAAAAGAAGGACACCAATTTATATCTACTTGTGATACCGAAGTGCTTTGCGAAGGTTTGGCAGCAGAAGGAATTAAGTTTTTTGAAAAAATAGATGGTATGTTTGCGGTTGGTGCTTGGAATACAAAAACTAAAAAGCTGTATTTGAGTAGAGATAGGTATGGTGTTAAGCCTTTATATTACTGGTTTAATGGGAAAACAATTGCTTTTGCATCTGAAATAAAAGCCATATTAAAGCATCCTGATTATAAAATAGGTGTAAATTTAGAAGCTCTGAATGAATATTTTTCGTTTCAAAATCTATTCAAATTTCATACGCTTTTTCAAGGTATCAATATGTTACCTCCTGCAAACACTGTAGAAATACAAAAAGGAGCAACTTTTGTAAAGCATCAGTCTTGGTGGGATTATGATTTCTCGCAACCAGACGAAAAAATGTCTTTTGAAGATGCCGAAAGTGAAACAAAACGATTGTTGCAAAATGCTGTAGCAAAACAAATGATTGCAGACGTACCCGTAGGTGCGTATTTGTCAGGTGGTATGGATTCAGGCTCTTTGGTGGCATTGGCAAGCAAACACATTCCTCGATTAGCCACTTTTACTGCAGGTTTTGAACTCTCAGAAGTAAATGGTGTAGAGGCGACTTTTGATGAAAGAATGGACGCAGAGTTGATTGCTAACTATTATAAAACGGAACATTACGAGCAAGTAATCAATGCAGGTGATTTGAAATGGTCTTTGCCTCGTGTAGTTTGGCATTTAGAAGATTTAAAAGTGGGTATGAGTTATCCAAATTATTATATCAGTCGTTTGGCATCAAAATTTGTGAAAGTTTGTTTGCAAGGGACAGGTGGAGATGAGTTGTATGGTGGCTATCCTTGGCGTTATTACCGTGTTTTTGACTCTATCAACCAAAAAGATTTTTTCAAAAACTATTATCATTTTTGGCAAAGATTAGTATCAGACGAACAGAAAATTGAGTTATTTCAAAATGATATTTACAAGCAAATCAATATCAATGCCCCAAAAGAAACATTTGAAAGGGTATTTACTTTCAATGATAAATTAAAATACAATACTCCTGAAGAACATATACAAAATAGCTTGTATTTTGAAATAAAAACTTTTCTGCCTGGACTTTTATTAGTCGGTGACAAGTTGGCAATGGCAAATGGTTTAGAAGAGAGATTTCCATTTTTGGATAATGATTTGGTGGATTTTGCTCAAAAAATACCTATACGTTATAAGTTGGCTAATTTAGAGCAAATGAAACGTATAGATGAAAATGAACTCAAAAAAGTACGAAAATTTCGTGAATATGACGATGGAAAAAATGTACTTCGCAAAGCAATGCGCGATATTTTGCCCGAAAAAATAATCAATCGTAAAAAACAAGGATTTTCAGCACCAGATGAATCTTGGTATAGAGGCGAAAATGTAAATTATGTAAAAGATTTGTTGCTGAATAAAAATGCTGCTTATATAGAATTTATTAACCCTGATTATGTTAAAAAAATTCTTGATGAACATATAGAAAAACATATCAATCACAGGCTTTTAATTTGGTCTTTCATGTGTTTTGAATGGTGGTGTAAATTGTTTTTACATAATGAAAAAA
>Ga0163154_10006519_pt1 | contig 14254 bp, 6 predicted proteins | sample OliLakLV19MP9P1_FD_148649 | JGI IMG/M metagenome (GOLD analysis project Ga0163154, IMG submission 148649) | Freshwater microbial mat bacterial communities from Lake Vanda, McMurdo Dry Valleys, Antarctica - Oligotrophic Lake LV.19.MP9.P1 | ecosystem: Environmental > Aquatic > Freshwater > Lake >... | reverse complement strand
GTTATCAGGAGTGCCGTAGGTGGAGTTGTTGCGATACGAAGAGCGGAAGAAGGACGGGAAGTTGATGAACCACGAACCACCCCGCAGCACGCGGTGCTTCTTTTCTCCGACGGACTGATTTTCGGCGTTGAGGTCGCTGGCAAGGCGGCTGCCATAAAAATCCTTGTCATACCAATCTGAACACCACTGCCACACGTTCCCTGCCATATCCAAAACCCCATAAGCACTCGCCCCCGATGGAAAACTTCCCACCGCCTTTGTTCCGCCCGCGTCGCCAAACTTTGCCGTGCTGCACCACAATTTGCTGGTGTCGAACTCATCGCCCCAAGGGAATTTCCGCTTTGCCTTCTTCGCGTCGTCCCATGAAGCCGCTTTCTCCCACTCCGCCTCGGTTGGCAAGCGTACTCCTGCCCACGCGCAGTAGGCAAGCGCATCATTGTAAGAGACGTGCACGATAGGATGATCCCGCTTCGACCAGTTCGGATTAAAATCGGGCGCAGTTGGCTTCGGATGCTTTGTCTCATCGCAGAACTTCAGATACTGCGCGACGGTCACTGCCGTTCGGTAGATATAGTACCCATCCAGTGTCACTTTATGCACGGGTTTGGTTTCAGAAAATATCTCGTCGCCCATCACAAACTCGCCTGCCGGAATGAAAATCATGTCGGCGTTGTCTTTGGTATTCTTCTTGAACTTTGCCGCCGCGATATTGGGATTCCCGCCGCCTCCGGGATTGACGACAACGATAGGCTGTACGATGGGTTTCAGGTAGACGCCGAGACGCAATTCCGTCACCACGTCACCGAAATACTCCTCCCATGCGTCGCGTTTCAGGCGTCCGCCCGCCGTTTTCAGCGGTCCCAGCAATCCTCCTAATCGCGCACTCGCTTGCAGTTTGCCCTGGAAGGCTTCTGTTGGCAGTCCCGCCTCTGCCGCCGCCTGCGTGATGTCCACTGTCGAATCGTAGCGTCCCTGCAAGGCATAGATCGGTTCGCGCTTGGTGAGTTCCGCGCCTGTTTCGCGCACCGCCTCGGCAAAGCGTTTGATGTCCTCGTCGAGTGCGGCGTCCATCTTCGGCTTTTCAACGTAGAGGGCAAGCGCGTGGTCGCGGTCAAAGTCGGTCTGCCCTTGCGTTGTCGCGGCAAGCACCGCCCGCGTCGTATCGGCGAACCGCTTCATGCCCTGCGCGTGGCAGCTCATGCAGGTCAAGCCGTTGCGAACCACCGGATCGTTGACGTTCTCTTTGTTGCTCACGATGTCAATGGGACCCGTATCAATGCGCTTACCCTTGTCGTCTACCAACAGATAGGCTTGCAGTCCGTTCGGCAGGTTGAAGATGATCTCGCCGCCCGCCGCCTCGAAATCCAGTGGATGCTTGAAGATGTTCTGTTTGCCCGCGCTGCTGTTGAAATCGTAGGAACGCCAATATGCTCCATACGGCGACTCGTGCCGCTCCACGATGCGGTTGTTGCGCGATACGCCGCTTTCCGAAAATCCGGCGCGAATGGCGGTCTCTTCCTTCTGGTTCCGCTCGATGTCCACGCCGAGTTTCGCTTCTAATTTTCCTGCCGTGTCGGGCAAATCCAGCAGTTCATGATAGAGCGGCGGCAGGGCGGCACGCGACACGAACCAGTCGGCGCGGACGTAGGGCAGAGCGCATTTTGTGGTGGCGTAGGTGTTCTTTGCGGTCGGCGTCTCGGAAACAATGCCATAGGGATACGCCGCCAGCAATCGCTTCCAAGTCTGCTCCGTCCACGAGAACTTTCTCATATCAACTCGCAATATCGTCTTGCCGGAGTCAATTGGCTGCGGCACGGAAATCTTCTTCTGCCACGACAGGCTGTTGAGCAGTTTCGACAATCCAACACGAAACGCCTGAATATCGTCCTCGCTCTCGCCCGCGTTTGCCAGATGTGTCAGGGTGAAGTAGCGCAGATACGGGCGGTCACGGTCATTGGCGCGGTTGAGGTCGGCTTCGATTTCGCGCAGAATAGCGGCTTCGCTCAGGAATTTGCGCGGCGCAGCAGGCTTTTCAACTTTGACTTGTGGCGCACCGGCTTCAATCCACGCTTTGAGTGTGGCATTGTCGCTGTCACTGAGCGGATCGTTTTCACTGCGGGGCGGCATCGGGTCGCCGGGAGTTTTGGCAGAGCGAATGTAAATGCGGGATTCGTCCGGCTTGCCCGGCACGATATGCCCGTTGTCCTCCATAGATTTATAATCGCGGAAGGTGAAGCCCGCCTTTTTGTCCTTGCCGTGACATTTGCCGCAATGCTTATCCAGCACCGTATAGGCTTTGGTCGCAATATCGGGATTCTGTTGCGGCGCGGCGGGGCTGTTTGTCCACGCCGCCGATGCCAGCAGACCCAACGTGGCAAACGAAAGCAAAAAAGGGGCAGTGAGATTCTTATTCATGGCGCAACGAAGTTCCTCAGAAGAGTGCAATGATCAATGAGAACAGACGCATCGAACCAGTCTATGATACGCCCTTGGTTTTCTATTGTGACATGAATTGCCACAAAATCAGGCGAGAGATTTCGGCGGCTATGGATTGAGTCTTTATGTCGGATACCAAGCAGAACTGACCAAACTCTCCCCGAAATGCGCCATACTGAAACCGCCGCGCAAAATTTCTGTCTGTTTGCTATGACATCGGCAACGGAACGACGGCGCAAAGCAATCTCGTAAATAAAAATACCGCACGCAAATTTACCCATTTTATTTTTTGGTTTGAGGGGGCAGGAAGGATGAGGAATGGAAGGGACACTGGCAATACGCCGCACCCTGATTTTAGGCATTGGAACCACGGGGCGCGAAGTCGCTGAAAGCCTTGCCGAACATCTTACATGGCAGTTCGGGGGCTTGGAGAAAGTCGCTTGGGTACGCATTCTTGTTCTGGAAACGGAACAGCCTGTCTCCACCTTAGGGGATCGCGTGCTATGGAGCGGCATGAAGCCTGAAGAATACCACCAGTACATCACGCAGCCGCGCACAGCGGGGGCGGAATTCGGCTTTTTCGACTGGCAGGACAGCCCCACTCTGAGCAAAATTACAAACCCCTCGACAGGAGCGGGCAACCTCCGAATGCTGGGGCGACTCTGCCTGTTCCATCCGCGCACCTACACCAACCTGCGAATGCGCGTCACCCGCGACATCGCCGCCTTGCAGCAGCTCACGCCGCAAAAAATCGCCGATGAGATGGGCGATCCAAATTTGAGTGTGAATATCCACACAGATACCGTCGTGTATGTAGTTGGTACGCTCTGCGGCGGTACGTGCAGCGGGGGCGCAGCAGATTTGGGCTACCTCCTCGACGTGTGGACAAACAGCAGTGTCAACCGTCAGGCGATTTTCACGATTGCTCATCCCGGCGTCGCTCGCTCAGAAGGTCCGCGCTATAAGAAGAATTGCTATTATGCCCTTAAAGAGTTGAACCATTATCAACTGTCGGAAAACCCTTGGGTACAGCGACTGCCCGGCTACGGCGAGCCGTTTGTGCGCCAAACCGTGCCGTATGATATTCTGCGCGTCGTGATGCCCGGTGGTCCGTCCGGTGAAGACGTGCAGAGACTCAATTCCATGATCGGGCAGTATTTGGCTGCGGCAGTCGGTCCGGCGGGGGCGGAGATTGCCGCCAACGATGTCAACGCGCTTAATAAAATGGCGTCTACGGAGGCGTTAGGGTTTATGCGTCCGTTGTTCAGTACGGTGGGCGTGGCGGCGTTGGAGTATCCGGGCGAGCATATTCAGCGCGGTGCGACCAATCGCCTGATCGCCGGAATGCTGACAAAGTGGGGGCGGCATCGCACAGAATCGGACAACTTCGATGCGGCACTGAAAACGCTTGGCGGCGGAGATTTCGATCTCAATATCGGGAAGTTGTCCGCCGGTGTAGAGCCGTTGCTGGGGACGTTTCAGGATATGATGCGAGCCGCACAGGAGGGCGATCCGCCGCGAGTAGAGCAGGTTCGCCAACTGCTGCGGGATATTACGGCGCGGCTCGAAGCGTTGAATCCGCCCGCGCCGGAAGCCGCGAATCCGTCCCTGCCGACCCTCATTGAACTGATGCAGCGCAATCAAGAGACGGGCTTGAAGGCGGTGCAGGGGGAACTCAATCGCTTCTTGGAGCAGTTTTTGTTCTCGCTCGACGGTGGTCCCGGATTTGTGGCGGCGGCGTTGAGGAAACATTTGCTGAATATGGAGGGTTGGAGCGATGTGGCACAAAATCGTCTGCCGGAAAGTCAGCAGGACGCCCGCGCCCTGCGTGATATTCTGGAGCATCATTTAGACGAAGTTGAGAAGGCACAGAAGGGATTCAATCCGTTCGGCAAGCAGGAGAAGGTGCGGGCGGCGTGGGAGGCGGTTGGGCATAGTCTGAACAATTATCTGGAAGCCGAAATCAAGACGCAAACCGTCAGTCATCTCACGCGGCGCAACTATGTGCGCGAACGGATCGATCAATACCGCAAACTGACGACCGTACTGCTGAGGCGATTGGAGCAGATGCAAGCTGCGTTCAATCAGGAGGCGGCAGAACTGGAGCGCGTTTGGAAGGCAATGGCGGCTTCGTCCCCAACGGTGAATGGGCGCGTCTATTTTCAAGCGGAACCGCCCGCCCCGACAGGCACTATTGGCGAGGAGTATTTCAGTCTGCTGCGCCAAAAGCGGTGGGCGGAAGAGCCGGCAATCGGGTGGGACGACAGCCAGAAAGAGGAAGCGGCACAGCGCGACGTGTTGAAGGCACTGGCTCCGCTCGCGACGGAGTTGATTCGGGAGGAGGGCGCGGGGGCATTCGATGCGCGTCCCGGCATTCAGTCGGCACGCGAGATGATCCCGCAAGCCGTTCGGAATGAGATTGAGGCACGCGCCCGCAAACTGTTCGAGCCGCTGCGCCAGCAAGTCCATATTGCGGATAAAGCGAGTGACGCCGACCTGAACACGGTGATTCTTTTGAGCGAGCCGAAGTTGGGCGTTTCCGGGACTCAGGTCAGTGATCAGTTGGCGGGAGTGCGAGGCGTCACTCCGGCGATTCAAGACTTGGCATTTACAGACATGGAGACGGGCGGCGGGCGCAATCGTCCGACAGTGGCGGGTTTGGAGGAGCGCGTTCGCAACAATATGACTCTCGCACGCGGGCAGATCACGGACAGCAACGATCCGTTCCGATTGCTGCTAATTCGGGAAAAGCACGGCTTCACGATGGGGCAGATGGAGGGGGTTGTGCGTTCAAGCTCGCACGATCTGACTTCGCTACAGAGTGCGGAGTATTGCAACGATTTTCACTTCTGGCATACGCGCCGTGATGTGGATTGGGTGAATCCGCTGACGCCGCCCGCGCAGGTGGAGGCGACAGAAGAGGCGTGGCTGTTGGCGTTGCTTTTGGGACGCCCCGCCGATGGGATGATGGCGTGGACGCCCGCGAACAAGGGCGAAATCGAGCCGGAGGGTTGGTATACACTCTCGGCGGGCGAGTTCCGGGTGTTTTATCCGCCGGGAATGCTGGATGTGAGTGATCGGGAGGCGAGTCTGCCGAACAATTTCCCGGAGGCAGTCGCCAAACTGCTCAATCCCGATTATGCGACACTGCGCCGCAGTTTGACGATGCGGTTTAATGCGTACCGCGATAAGTTCACCGATGACAGGGCGGTTCGGGTGATCGATACGGCGTTGAGCGCGTTGGATATTTTCGGGGCGCAAGACATCGAGCGCAAACGGGCAGAGCAGATTGTTCGCCGTGCCTATCGCCGCAACGACAGCCTGACCCGCGCCTTTTTCCATTTCCGTACGGAGAGTATGGAGAAGGGACGCGGGGAATTCGCCTATTTGCGGCACGTTCAGGGCGAACCGATTCCGGGCAAGAGCGCGGCGTATCCGGCAGACGGCTACTATTGCCCGAACTGCAATTATCCGCTCGGAAGCACGGTGGAGCAATTGCTGGAGACGATGTTCCTGTGTCCGGCGTGCAGTCAGGGCGAACGCTATTGGCCTTAGACATGAAACAGACTGCCAAGCAGTAATCAGGTACTCGCTCAAAAGAAAACCGGCATTTTCGGCTGCAATAGAGATTGAATCCGTGCCGAGGAATGCCCGAAAACTTTTGAGCGAGTACTTAGTCGCGGCGTAACCAGAGGTGTCGGAGGGTAATCGGTGGAGCCGGTTGTTTTGTTTCGATATAGGAGAAAGAGCGTTCATGGCAGGAAATATGAACTGCTTCACACCATGAACGGGCTTGTGATATTGATTTGGGGCAAGGAATGGGATATTGAATCGTTTTCATTGCAATTCTTTCTTGCAATGCACTCTGAAGTTTGGGAATAATAGAGTAGCCCGCTTGAGTATAGCCAATCATCATTGCTTGCGACATTGTCCATGCATAGTTCCCTTCAACGAATCGAATTAGACCCTTGCCGCAATAATGTTTGCCTACTGTACGCTCCGCACCAACTGGTTTACATTCTATATAGAGGCGGTCTTCGGCGAAGAAATAAACGTCTGGACGGTCTGCCAGTAAGTGTATAGATAAATCAGGCATTTTGTCAGGATTTCGTCTATTATAATTCGGGTGTTTCTCTTCTCGGCTGACGCGAAAGAGTTCTTTGCTAAAGCCTTGAACCGTTTTATCAATGAGAACTTCGTTGACAATAATAGCGAGAAACTTTTCGGTTACGATATCTTCATGGGCATCCGCGAGGTTAAAACCCTTTGGAGGATTATTTCGGAGCATTTCCCACGCAGTGCGAAGGGCTTCTTCTATAATGAGAATCACCGACAGAGGTATTTCGGGGTGTGGCAATTGTGGCGGCTGGGCAAAAAAATCGAGAGCCATTTATCGATCCTCGAAAATGTGCATGAAGCGTCTGATAATTTCTGCCGCGCAAAGACGAGTTCGCGTAGGAGTCCAATAGCGGTATTGATTTAATAACGCAACTGCCAGACCACCTTCGATTTCAAGAAATATGCGCGTTGCGCCGGTTTCATTCGCTAATTGGACGATCTGAAGCCACAATAATTCATCAGTTGGAGGCACAGGTTTTGTTTGCGTACCAATGAGCAAAATCTTGAAGGGCGTTTTTTCTAATGCTTTAGGTGACTGTCCTGTTGACGGTTGCCAAAAGGTCAGATTTAGTTGTTTTCCTATCACGTTGAAAAAGGGACAAAGCAATGATTCAAGTTGTTGGCGAAATCGCTCATGTTCCCCAGAAGTTGGTGGTTTACACGCACGTTGGCGAACTTCCATATAAGGGAGGCAAACCTCCAGCGTATCGCGGATGACTTGAATATCTAGTTCATCCAATCTATAAAGCTGTGCAAAAAAGGTATCAATCTCCTCAAAAACGCTTGTGTCGCCTTGAATTAGTCGCTCGGACAAAAGAAGGATAGTTTGTTTTTGCTCAGGAGTCAACGATTCCAGTGGAAGAACACAACAATTGTCAAAATCGCTCTTGTGAAATTTTCGCCTTTCTGCTCCAAACTGTGCACTTGTCAGCAGTGAGTAGTACATCCATAAGTCACTATGAGCAAAGAGTTGAATATAACGAGCGAGTAATTCTGCATCGTTATGCCCTTTTGATGAGTATCCATAATAACTTTCATTATACGCAACATCTTGAAAGGAAATTATTGCTCTTCCTTTTTGCCTGTCTATTCCGGGAGCGGCTTTAAAAAGTACCAAGGGCGCACGATAAACTTGAAGTTTATCTCCTTTGTCTGCTAAACGTGTGTACAGCACTTTGTCTCGTGAGAATGGGTTTAGTAAGGAACTATTGACAACGAAACGAAACTGATTTGTAGAAGTCAAATTAGGCAATCCTTGAAGGAGACGAGCATCTTGTTGATTAGGCTGATCTTCTGCCACTTGGTAGCCACTCTTACTTACCAAACCCAATTGTTTTTCCCAATAATCTATCAAAGATAGCCCATCTACACTTTTTATTTTCCTTATTATTTCGATATCAAGTGCTGTTCCTAATGTCAATGCCTTCCACAGCCAAGGATCGTTGAAAGTGACTTCTGGTGATACAGGTATAGTTGAGTTGGAATCGATCCACATTTCGCCACGCTGATTGAGTTTGGCGTCATAATGAGGTGTGATAAAGTGTAGCGTATAGCCTTTGCGCGGGACACAGTTTGTGGCAAGCAGCAGCATAAACGGCTGAGCCATACCCTGCCAAACTGGTGTATCGGAAAGGTTGGAACCGTTGACGATGCCATTGACTTCAATGAGGCGGAACAGCACTTCACGCGCCTTACAGGGAACAGGCGTTTGCTTCAGCAAAATACGAGCGGGCAATGCCATGGCGATGCGTCCGTTTGGCTTGCACCATTCTGTAGACTTCCAAAGAAAAGGCAGGTCGGGTGATTTATCAGGGTTTGTATATTGTTGAGAGAATTCTTCCTGTCCTCTCCGCTTGATAATGTCTTTGCTGAGTTTGTTGAAGTCGGAAGCGAGACTTTTCTCTTCGAGTGCTGTCCATGGGGGATTGCTAAGTACGATGTCAAATTTGCCATCGAAGCCTGTTTCGTTTTTCGGATTCAGGCTTCCAGCAACGACGCCTGTACCTTGCTCATTTTCCCGCCGCCAGTTGTATAGCACCGTATTGTTTAAGTCCTCAAATTTGAGTTTCTCCGGTGGTGTTGGGTTTGGGTCGAGTTCGATAGCGGTTAGGTAAAGACTGAGGGCGGCAAATTTCAGAGCCGAATCGCTGATGTCGAAGCCTGTAATCTGCTCCATCAGGATTTTACGAATCTCTTGAGTTGCAGGTCGTGTTCCTGTTGCTTGCCAATGCTCACGGTAGAGTCTTCGGAATGCAAGAACAAGGAAAACCCCTGCGCCACAAGCAGGGTCAAGGATACGAGACACAGCCGCATTAGGCAACCCTTGAAATACCATATCTACCAGTGTAGAGGCGATATTGCGAGGGGTATAGTAGACACTGGTTGAATGCGCCTGAGTATCGAATTCATGAGCAAAAATTTCGTAAACTTGACTGAGCAAACCGACAGGAATATGAGCGAAATTGAAATCTGTCCAGTGATCGAAACGTAGAACTGATTGGTAGTTTCCGCTTCCAGCCGATTCATGCCCTCGTGCAATCGCTTTAAGTGGTTCGAACGCTCTCTTACTTTTATCTTGCCCCATTTCACGAAAAAGAGTAGAAAGCGCATGAGTACTCAATGACAAAAAATTTCCATTGAAAGTTTTGTCAAGCCATTGGCAGGTTGCAAGGGTGTTATCTAAATCGTCGAAACAGTTATCAAGATGTTGTGCTTTGGGCGCAATCGTTGTTATATCGTTCTCTTTAATGATCTCTCGGTCATACAAGAAGCGGAAAAACAAAGCACGCCCTACAAAAGACAATACATCTGCTTGCCCTATGCCATTGCCGCTTAATGAGTTCGCGGCATCATTAAGCAACTTTAGCATTTTTTCAAAAACAAAATCGCGTCGAGAGTTATCTCCCTGTCCATCGTAATGACCAAGAGCAAGACGAGGGAAGAATGCGAGGGCTTCATCGCTGTCTGCTTTGTAAACTTTTGATTTAGGGTTTTGTGTCGTTTCAACAGGAAAAACGCACAATTCACCGTGTCGTAGAACGGCTAAATAAGCCCGTTGCCCACGACAAGCTAATGTATGGCAGAGAGGGTAATAGTCTGTTTCCTGACGGGGTGCGAATATATCTTCGCTCACAACAAAAAGCAAAGGACGGTCTTGACTCTCTACAACGAAATTGGGCATCAACCGCTCATCCGATTCATCAATAAGGTCGAGATAATCGAGCATTTCGGGAGCATCAGATTGTAATGGCTTGATGCTGGTTTCAGGAACACCGTATTTCTTCAATTCCTCTATTGAATTGTCTGCTTGATTATTCATGGAGTAAAATTATAGACGAGCAGCCTTTTGCTGAGGTTAATGGACAATTGTCAACAAATCTGATGGTTATTATGATTCGCACGAGTCAAGATGTCAAGCCCTGAAAGAAATTCTTTGCTTACGACATCGAGCGTCGTCGTGCCGAGCAGATTATCCGTCGCACTTATCGCCGCAATGACAGCCTGACCCGCGCCTTTTTCCATTTCCGTACGGAGAGTATGGAGAAGGGACGTGGGGAATTTGCGTATCTGCGGCACGTTCAGGGCGAACCGATACCGGGCAAGAGCGCGGCGTATCCGGCAGACGGCTACTATTGCCCGAACTGCAACTACCCGCTTGGCAGCACGGTGGAGCAGTTGCTGGAGACGATGTTTTTGTGTCCGGCGTGCAGTCAGGGCGAACGCTACTGGCCGTAAATCGTTGATAAACAGAATTCATCAAGGAGCGTTTTTGGAGTAAGGGGCATGAACACTCAAAACCCTTACTCCAAATCGAAAAAGCGGTTGAGCGGCGTTTGCCCTGTGTAAAACTGAGCGGGCTTCGCCCACTTGGCGTGTCCGTCCAGCCAAAAAATATTACTTCCCTCACTGTGCATCGTATTGGGACGCCCCCAGCAATCTGCATTTCCCTCTGAAGGCGGGAGCAAAAATTTGCCTTCATCGCCGCACCAACTGGCACTCACACTGGATTTGGCATCCGTCATACAGACGGTTTCGGCAGGCAGAGGGATAGCACTCAGCGAGACAGCCGTCTGACTGTCGATATTGCTGAAGTCGAACGCAATTGTGGTGAGATAGCGGACATTATAGCCAAAGTGCGTCGTTCGTGTTCCATTGGCATCTGTCCTTGCAACCTGACTGCTGGGACAAAGCCAAACATCCTTGTTTTTGAGATAGGGATCAATCATATCGTGCCATGTGATGGCTCTCGTGGCTGTGGCATAAGCGGCAAGCGGAAGTTGTTCATCGTAGTCTTGAATATACATCAGCATTCCAGTGCCGAGCTGTTTGAGATTGGATGAACAGGCGGTTTGTCGGGCTTTCTCGCGGGCTTGAGCAAAAACCGGAAAGAGAATGGCGGCAAGAATAGCGATGACGGCGATAACAACGAGCAATTCAATAAGAGTGAATGCGTGACGGCGGAGCAATCTTCTCCTCCTTGAATAAAGAGTGTTTCTTTGTTGGACGGTGTGAGAGTTGTCAAGTTACAGGTTAGAAGCTCCAGATAATCTTACAATCCGTTGGCACAGTGCATTTTTCTCCAGGCGTTTCTGCTTATATTGCTGCGGCGAACGGGTACTATCCTCAATGAACGAGCGACAACCCGATTTTCTCATGGAGGAAACTTATTATGCCGTACGAGCATTCCCCGTTGAATGACATTATGCCCCTCGATGCAACGGAACTGGCACAGATAGATGCCTATTGGCGGGCGGCGAATTATCTGTCCGTTGGGCAGATCTATCTGTTGGACAATCCTCTCCTCAGAGAGCCGCTCAAGCCCGCGCACATCAAGCCGCGTTTGCTTGGGCATTGGGGAACGACGCCCGGACTGAACTTTATCTATGTCCATGCGAATCGGATTATCAAGAAGAACGATCTTGATATGATCTACGTCATCGGTCCCGGACACGGCGGACCCGGAATTGTTGCCAATACCTATCTCGAAGGCACTTACAGCGAAGTCTATCCCAACATCACCCAAGACGAAACTGGCATTCAGCGGCTGTTCAAGCAGTTCTCATTTCCGGGCGGAATCCCGTCCCACGTCGCGCCTGAAACGCCCGGCTCTATCCATGAAGGCGGAGAACTCGGCTATTCCCTCTCTCATGCGTTCGGGGCGGCGTTCGACAATCCCGACCTGATTGTGCTGTGTGTTGTTGGCGATGGCGAGGCGGAAACGGGACCGCTTGCGACGAGTTGGCACTCTAACAAATTCCTCAATCCGGTGACGGATGGCGCGGTTCTGCCGATCCTGCATCTCAACGGTTACAAGATCGCGAACCCAACGATTTTGGCACGAATGAGTCATGTCGAGTTGGAGCAGTTGTTTCTCGGTTATGGGTATAAGCCGTATTTTGTGGAGGGCGACGACCCGCAAGTTCTGCATCATACGATGGCGGCGACATTGGATACCATTGTCGCAGAGATTAAGGCGATTCAGAAGGCGGCGCGTGAGGACGGAGTCGCGGAACGCCCGCAGTGGCCCTTGATTATTCTTCGGACGCCGAAAGGGTGGACAGGTCCCAAAGAGGTTGACGGGCAGAAAACGGAAGGCTCATGGCGGTCGCATCAGGTTCCCATGGGCGACATGGACAAGCCGGGTCATCTCCAAATTTTGGAGACGTGGCTGCAAAGTTATCGCCCTGAAGAGTTGTTCGATGAGACGGGGAAATTCAAGGCGGAACTTGCCGCGCTCGCTCCGCAAGGCAATCGGCGCATGAGTGCCAATCCGCACGCGAACGGCGGCTTGCTTCTCAAAGATTTGCTCCTGCCCGATTTCTGCGCGTATGCCCTCGATGTCCCGAAGCCCGGCGCGACGTTTGCCGAAGCCACTCGCGTGATGGGAACATTCCTGCGCGACGTGATGAAACAGAACTTAGTAGCGCAGAACTTCCGCATTTTCTCGCCGGATGAGAACAATTCTAATCGTTGGGGCGACGTTCTCCAAGCGACAAATCGAATGTGGATGGAGGAGATTCTGCCGGAAGATGATCATCTCGCGCACAATGGGCGCGTCATGGAGATTTTGAGCGAACACTCGTGTCAGGGCTGGCTGGAAGGCTATCTGCTCACGGGGCGGCACGGCTTTTTCTCGTGCTATGAGGCGTTTATCCATATCGTGGACAGTATGTTCAATCAGCACGCGAAGTGGCTCAAGACGACGCGGCATCTCGGCTGGCGCAAACCGATTGCGTCGCTGAATTATCTGCTGACTTCGCACGTTTGGAGGCAGGATCATAACGGCAACACGCATCAAGACCCCGGCTTTATTGACCATGTGATGAACAAAAAGGCGGAGGTCGTGCGCGTCTATCTGCCGCCCGATGCCAATACGCTCCTTTCGGTGACGGATCACTGTCTCCGCAGCCGCGATTATATCAATGTGATTGTCGCGGGAAAACAGCCCGCTTTGCAATTCCTCGATATGGACGCGGCGATCAAGCACTGCACGCACGGCGTCGGGATTTGGGAATGGGCGAGCAATGATCAGGGCTTGGAGCCGGATGTGGTGATGGCGTGCGCGGGCGATGTGCCGACGCTGGAGACGCTCGCGGCGGTGGAGATTTTGCGCCGGAACTGTCCTGACCTGAAAATTCGGGTGATCAATGTCGTTGACCTCATGAAACTCCAATCCGAAACGGAACACCCACACGGTTTGAGCGACAAGGATTTCGATACGCTGTTCACGACCAATAAGCCAGTGATTTTCGCGTATCATGGCTACCCTTGGCTGATTCACCGCCTGACGTATCGGCGCAAAAATCATGGAAATCTCCATGTGCGCGGCTACAAGGAAGAGGGGACGACGACCACGCCGTTCGATATGTGCATCCTCAACGATCTGGATCGGTTTCATCTCGTAATCGATGTGATAGACCGCGTGCCTTCGCTCGGTTATAAAGCGGCGTATCTCAAGCAAGCCATGCAGGACAAACTGCTCGACCATACCCGTTATGTGCGCGAATATGGGGAGGATATGCCGGAGATTCGCGAGTGGGTTTGGGTGGTATAATGCGGATTACTATTCCGTCTGAGAGGCTCATTATGGCATTGCCTGTTTTGGAACTTGAAGGGACAGTCGAAGAGATTCGCGCCCAACTGCCCGATCTCCCCGACCAACGGTTTCATGTCACCCTGCGTCCGCTTGATCCCGTGACACCGACGGAGACGCTGTCCCTCACCATCACGGAGAAGATTTTGGCACGGGCGCGATCCATTCCCTCCGAAGACCGCGCCTTGCTCCCCATCGATCTGGCGGAACAGCATGATCATTATATTTCTGGCTGGGAGAAACGATGAGGCGGTTCTTTGCGGATACCTTCTACTGGCTTGCTCTCGCCAACCCCTCGGATCAGTGGCACAACCGCGTGATACAGATTGCTTCTGCGCTCGGCGTGTTCTCCCTTGTGACAACAGACGAGGTGCTGACAGAGTTTCTGACGGGAATGGCGGCGTTGGGGGAGCATCGTCGGCGTGAAGCCATCGAAACCGTGCGTGATATTCTCACCGATCCTCTCGTCACAGTTTGTATTCAGACGCACCAAACGTTTTTGGAGGGAATGGCTCTGTATGAACGCCGTGCCGACAAGCAGTACAGTCTGCCCGATTGCGTCTCTATGAACACAATGCGCGAGATGGGACTGACAGAAATCCTCAC
>Ga0163154_10006518_pt1 | contig 14257 bp, 12 predicted proteins | sample OliLakLV19MP9P1_FD_148649 | JGI IMG/M metagenome (GOLD analysis project Ga0163154, IMG submission 148649) | Freshwater microbial mat bacterial communities from Lake Vanda, McMurdo Dry Valleys, Antarctica - Oligotrophic Lake LV.19.MP9.P1 | ecosystem: Environmental > Aquatic > Freshwater > Lake >... | reverse complement strand
TCTAAGGCACGAGCTAGCCGGCCTGAAACGCAAGCGTCTTGGTTACGCAAAGAGCAAGGCGATGTGGAAGTTATCTTTACGGTTGGTAGTGCATTACCTAAAAACAGGGGAAATCCCACTTCTCCCCGCTTTCATTAGCTGCTTGTGCAACGCCTAAATACTTGCTATGGCGTTGACCGGCTAGGTAAATTCGTGGACAGGCTCATCTTGAGGATGGGTTTTTTTCTCCCAGCGGTCTAGGTAGAGATAGATGACTGGCGTGATGTAGAGCGTGATGGTTTGGGAGAAGAGCAGACCGCCCACGACGACGAGACCGAGAGGTTGACGAGTCTCAGCCCCGGCTCCGAAACCGATGGCAATGGGAAGCGTACCCATGAGCGCGGCAACACTCGTCATCATGATCGGACGAAAGCGGACAAGACAGGCGGCATAGATCGCTTCGGCGGGGTCCTTCCCGTCCTTGCGCTGGGCTTCAAGGGCGAAATCCACCATCATGATGGCGTTTTTCTTGACAATCCCGACGAGCAAGACCAGACCCAAAAAGGCGTAGATATTCAGGTCTACCTTGAAGATAAGCAGCGTCAAGAGTGCCCCGAAACCCGCACTGGGCAACCCGGAAAGGATGGTTAAAGGGTGAATAAAGCTCTCGTAGAGGATACCCAGCACGATGTAGATGACGAGGACTGCCACCGCGAGGAGCAGACCCAGGTTCGCAACGGAATCCTCAAAGACTTGGGCAGAACCCTGGAAACTGGCGGTGATAGTTGCTGGTAGGACGGATTGGGCAGCAGCTTGGACTTTTTCCGTAGCTTCACCGAGGGAAACACCGGGTTTGAGGTTAAAGGAGATCGTAGACGAGGTGAACTGACCGACGTGGTTGACCTGGAGCGGGCCTACACCCTGGGTAAAGTCTGCCACGGTTGCCAAGGGGACTAGCGTACCCATGGTTGAGCGCACGTAAAGACGACCTAGGGAAGCGGGATCGTTCTGATATTCGGGCAATAGCGTGAGGATGACCCGGAATTGGTTGGTGTCAGTGTAGATCAAGGAGACCTGGGGCGTACCGTAGGCACTGCCGAGGGCGGACTCGATCTGTTGGGCCGTAACCCCGAGGGCGGCGGCTTTGTCGCGATTGATAGTGAGGTTGATTTGGGGGTTGCTTAATTTGAGATCGGAGTTGACATCCTGGAGTTCAGGGAGGGTGCGGAGCTTGGCTTCTAACTGAGGGACGACGCGGTAAAGCTCATCGGTGTCAGGGCTCTGGAGGGTGTATTGATACAGTGCCCTAGTCTGTTGGCCCCCAATACGGATCGCGGGGGGGTTCTGGAAGAAAACGCGGATACCGGGGACGCCTGCCACTTGGGTCCGCAATTCCTGAATAATCTCGTCGGCACTGGGCCGCTCGTCACGGGGTTTGAGTCGGATGAACATTCGTCCGCTGTTGCTACCGCCGGCTCCAACGCTGGAGTTGAAGGCCGCGACATGGGGATTACGGTCAATGATGGCGGCGACGGCCTGTTGATGGCGGACCATCTCAGCGAAGGAAATCCCTTGAACACCTTCAGTGGAAGCTGTCACCTGACCCGTGTCTTCTGTGGGAATGAAGCCCTTGGGGACGGTGATAAAGAGCCAGACCGTAGCCACTAGCACCCCCACGAATACACCCATGGTCAGCAGACGACGAGCCAACACCCACTGCAAACTCCGCTCATAGAGGTGTAATAGTCCATTAAAGAATCGTTCGGAGACTTGATAAAACCAGTTGCGGGGTTCATCGGGATTGGGAGTTTTGAGGAAACGACTACAGAGCATCGGGGTCAAGGTCAAGGAGATGAACCCCGAGACCAGAATCGCCACCGCCATCGTGACAGCGAATTCACTAAAGAGTCGTCCGATAATCCCGCCCATGAATAATAGGGGAATAAATACGGCAACTAATGAAATCGTCATTGAGACAACAGTAAAGAAAATCTCACGGGAGCCATTGAAGGCAGCCGTCATCCGGTCCTCGCCCATCTCCTGGTGCCGGACGATATTCTCTAGGACCACAATCGCATCATCTACTACAAATCCAACGGCTAGGGTCAGGGCAACTAAAGATAGGTTGTTGAGACTGAAGCCAAACAAATACATCGCGCCAAAGGTAAACACAATCGAGAGGGGGACCGCCAGACTCGGGATAATCGTCGCCGTGAAGTTCCGTAAGAATAGAAATATAACCATCACGACCAGACCAATCGTCAGCACTAGTGTAAACTCCACTTCTTCCACCGAGGCGCGGATGGATTGGGAGCGGTCAAACTGGACCTCTAGGTTAACGGAGGCAGGTAACTGTTGGCGGAAGGTGGGTAATAGCTCTTTGATATTATCTACTACCTCAATCGTATTTACCCCCGGTTGCCGCTGGATCGCCAGCACAATCGAGCGAGTATTGTTATACCAACCCGCCGTTTTATCGTTCTCGACGCTATCAATGACCCGTCCGAGTTGTTCTAAGCGAATTGGTGCGCCGTTGCGGTAGGTGACAACGAGTTGACGGTAGGCGGCGGCGTTGGTTAGCTGACCGTTGGACTTAATGTTATAGGACTGGTAGTCGCCATAGAGAGTACCCGTGGGTTGGTTGACGTTGCCACTTCTAATCGCAGCTTGCACCTCGTCAATGCCGATGCCACGGGTGGCAAGAGCAGCCGGATCGAGCAGGACCCGGACAGCGTACTTCTGGGCACCATAGACCTGGACCTGGGCGACCCCACTGACGGTGGAGATCCGCTGGGCAATGTCGGTCTGGGCGTATTCATCCACCCGGGACAGGGGCAGGGTGGGCGAGGTCAAGGCCAGATAAAGGACCGGGGCATCGGCGGGGTTGACCTTACGGAAGGAAGGCGGGTTGGGGAGACCGGGGGGAAGTAGGGCAGAAGCGGCCTGGATTGCCGATTGGACATCTTGAGAAGCTGCATCAATCCCACGGTTGAGGTCGAACTGGAGCGTGATTTGGGTGTTGCCCAGACTACTGCTGGAGTTCATTGAGTCAATGCCAGGGATGGTGGCGAATTGGCGTTCAAGGGGGGTGGCAACGGTCGCCGCCATCGTATCGGGACTCGCTCCCGGTAGACTGGCAGAGACCTGAATCGTCGGGAAGTCCACACTGGGCAGGTCATTGACGGGCAATAAACGATAGGCCACCACCCCAAAGAGTAGGATTGCCACCATGATTAAAGCGGTCGTGATCGGGCGACGAATAAAGAGGGCAGAGGGATTCATGGCTTTACCTCAGGACTTGGACTGGACTTTTGCACCGGGGACAAGCTGAAGCTGACCATCGGTGACGACGACTTCACCGGGGCGCAAACCTTGGTCAATCACGGCGAGGCCCTGATAGGTGAGCTTACTGGTGACGGACCGTTCTTCGACCAGTTGGTCGGGCTTAATCACAAATACATAGAGGCCCTTCTGTCCGGTCTGTACGGCTTGGGACGGGACTACGATGGCATTATCTAAGGTGTTCAAGGTCAAAGTCGTATCCACAAACTGACCGGGAACTAGATAGTTATCGCGGTTGGCAAAGGTCGCTTTGAGTTGGATGGTGCCGGTCGTGGCATCCACAGCGTTATTGACAAAGGTGAGGTTGCCTGTAGCCGTACCCGTGGCATTGGGAGCTCGGACTGTTACCTTGAGTCCGCTCTTGGTCATCTGTGCCCGGAGGTTAGCGAGTTGCACCTCAGGAATGGTGAAGCTGACATAGATCGGATTAATTTGGTTAATCGTTACTAAGGGCGTAGTGTCATTGGTCCGGATCAGGTTTCCACTGTCAAAAAGGAGGTCCCCGGCTCGTCCGCTAATCGGGGCGCGAATGGTGGTGTAGCCGAGTTGCACTTGGGCATTAGTGACGGCGGCAAGGTCGGCGTTGACCCTAGCCTGGGTATTACGGATATTGGCTTCGTCGGCGCGTACCGTCGCAACCAGCGCATCTACATTGGTACGGTACTGGTCTAACTGGTCCTGGGAGATGGCTCCTCGGGTATAGAGTTGCTCATAACGCGCTAATTGGGTCCGGGCGGTCCGCAGTTGGGCTTGGTCTTTGACCAGCAGTGCTCTCGCTTGTTCGACACTGGCGAGGGCCTGATTGACAGCGGCTTGAGTCTGAAGCAGGTTGGCTTGGACCGTGCGCGGGTCAATGGAGAACAATACTTGACCCTGACGGACTAGCTCCCCTTGCCGGAAGTGGACTTTGAGCAGTTGTCCTTCCACCTGAGAACGCACGGCTACAGTTGCCGCTGCTTCGACATTCCCGACACTGGTGATCTGGACCGGAATGGCTCGTTGTTGGGTGACAGCACTCGTAACGGGGATTGCTGGTTTTGCCCGTGGAGCCGGAGCTTGTTCAGCATTCTCGACTTGTTGACGCAAAAAATACACCCCGCCGCCAATGACGAGTAAGCCTAGTAGGAGTGGGACCCAGGGTACTGAGCGGGGGGGTAGTCGCTGGTCTGGGGTTTTCGCCATAAAGACTCCGTGGGCTGACAACGGCGGGTAACTTTGCCTAATCTAACCGGAGACGGGCGAGCCCACTAGTTCAACTGGGAGAATCTGGACCCTTGGGTAGGTAAAGATTAATCTCAGAGACATTCCTAGCTTTGCCGGACGACTAAGCTAAATACACTTAACTTGCGAGATGGCGATGAAAAAAGCGATTGACCAATTTGTGGATGCTTTTTTGAACCTGTTTCAAGCGCGGTCCTTTAGCTTTCCTCGTATCGGTCCTCAACCTTTTCAAGACACGTCCTGCCGGACTAGTGGCGGACGCGCTTGCACCCTGGGCAACCTTGACCGCCGCCGTTAAATCGCTGCATCAACTGAGTAAACCCGGCCTAAACCGGGTTTTGTTTTAGGCATAGCCTAGGATACGGCGGTAGAACTGTTGCGGTAATTCGATGGGTTTCTGTTCGTTGTAGCCCGGCATTGTCTCCACCAGATAACCAATGAACTCGGTATTGGGGAAGGCAACTTCGTAGGCCAAGGGTTCACGGTTGGGGACGACAAAAACCACCCGACACACGGTTAGGTCCGAGGGCAACTGTTTGACCGCCCAAGTGGCGGTGAAGGGGACTTCCCGGCGTTGGGGACCTTCGATGCGGCGCACACCATCTGTTGCGCCCTGTTTGTAGAGACCCAAGGCCAGAGGCAAGAAGTTACGGCGGGTTGCCGGGTAGTAGGGGTAGTAGAGGGCGACTTCGCGCTGGGGGGCTGGGGTAATCTGCATGGTGGCAGTAGGTAGACCGTGGCTTAGGCTTCCCTCAGGGGTGGAGTTAATAACTATCTAGGTCCACGCCCCAGCCTAGATGGGCCAAAGCCGCCGCGCAGTCCTGCTGCACGCCTAGATCCGGGTCACTCAGCCCCCGGCGCAGGGGTTCACGGGCACTGGGGTCCCCAATTCGGCTCAAGGCCCAGGCACAGTTCGCCCGCACAGCGGCATCGGGGTCGCCCTGGAGGGCTGCAATCAAGAAGGAGACGGCTTCCCGGTCCCCCAATTGTCCCAGGGCACTGGCACTCCAGAGCCGAACCGCCGCCACATCAAAACACAGACTGGCGATGAGGGGATGGAGAGCACGGAGGTCCTGACAGTTCCCCAAGGCCCAGACTGCACCCTTACGGACGTAATCATTAAAATCTTCTAGGCACAGGACCAGAGGCTCGACCGCCTGGGGGTCCGGGTTACGGCCTAACGCATAGACAGCACTGATGCGGACTAACGGGCAGGCATCCGCCAATAGATGAATTAAACAGGGAATCGCACGGGGTTCGACCACTTCGGAGAACTGACGGGCCGCTTGCATCCGCTCCGAGACTTGGGGCGAACTGAGCTGAGTCAGGATAGCTTCGACGTCCAGCGGTGGGGCGGGGTCTAGAATATCATCCCCATAAGCTGAGTCCGTGTCCAGCATGGCAAGAGTCGCAGATTCTTCTAGTATCGTGCCTGTCCGTTGCATAGCGTTATTGTAAACTTTTACTAGCGATTTTTACACCTTCTGGGGAGTGGTGATGGCCCTGAGTTTCGAGCAAGCCCTCGTCGTGGCTCAAGACCTGCTCCAGCGGTACCCCCAGGACCCAGCCGCCCTCCTGGAAATTGCCCGTCTATTGGAAACGCCTGCCGGAGCCCGTGGCTTCTTGGTAATTTTTCTAACTGGGGATTGGTCTGTGCCTAACGCGCTTATCGAAATCCTCGCCCAAGCCCCCGCTCCAGTTCCGGAACTCCTGGTCAAGAATTTAGTCATGTCCACCGCCATGGTCCTCACCCACCAGCGACGGGATGATGAACCCGCTGCCCAGGGTTCCAGGGAGACCGCCCGCCGCACCCATGACCTCTTGGTGCAACTTCCCCACTGCCAGCCGGAGGCCCAGTGCATGAACCAAGCCCTCACCGACCACGCCGGACCCTACGCTTTATTCCTCCAGAAATGGGGTTACGACGAGGAACAACAACAGGTCATGCAAGCGGCCTTAGCAAGAATCAGACCACCGTCAACCGTTTCTCAAAATAACTCCGCTGTCCCAACCGAGCCGTAGTCCGCCGCAATAATTCAGGTAACGGACCCCAGATCCACCGCAACCGCCCATCTATCCCCACGGGCCGTAACCTCCCCGTGACCAGAGGTAAAAGTGGTTCCGCCGCAAGTAGCACCCGCCCTTGGCCCCAGACTAAATGTAGGGTCTCCGTATTGACCTGAAAAAGAGCTTCCGCCGCCGTCTGTGCCCCAGGAGCCGCCACCAGGATGAAGTCTGTCGTCTGAGCTTGGCCCAGGATACGACTTGCTGCACTCGTCACCATCGCGTAAAGCGCTTCATCGCTCAACCAACCCAATCTCCGGGCCGCCTGTAATTCACACAACAAATCCGCACTGCCCGAAATCGTACTGTCACTGCCCAGGGCCACCGGGACCCCTGCTGCCAGCAGTTCCCGCACTGGGGCGGTCTGTCCATACAAATAAAAGTTACTGGTCGGGCACCACACCACCGCCGCCCCTGTATCCCGGAGTTGGGTAATGGCCCATTCATCCAGATTGATGCCATGGATTAGGACCGTACTCGGACCCAGCAACCCCCGTTTAGCTAAGACCCGGACCTCTTGACCTGCTACCGTGTCCACGCCCTCTGCCCCATGAATAAAGAAAGGCCGTCCCTGGTGTGACCGTTGGTACTGCCCTTGCCAATCCCGTCCTGAATCCAGGGAATGTGCCCAGGTGTAGGGCGGCACCCGCACGGGAAAATTCCATATAGACCAGTGCCAGGGGTTGTGGTGCTGAACCGTCGTTACCCCTGCCAACAGGTTGCGATAGGCTCCCCAGCGTAGGCGGTCTCGTTTCGGTACTCTGAGAATCGAGCAAATCGGCTCCTGCTCAGGCCGATAGACCTCCCGGCCCCATTCATAGCTATTGGCATAGGGCGGATGGCCTAGACGCGGGTACAGGTTGAAATCCAGATGGTCATGGGCATTGACCAATCCCGGCAAGACCCAATAGGGGGTACCCGGCACAGGTTCCCCCGGTCCCGCTCCTCCCAGAAACTCGACTAACCCCGGCGGCATCATCCATTCATCCTAGGAGTTGACAATACAAAAGAGGTCCCTCCGCCCCATACCCTGACGGGCACAGGCGTGGTGGGGGACCAAGGCAAAACACAGAAGAGCATTTTTAATTCTTACTCTCCTGCCTCACCACGTGGGGGAGGGGCTAGGAGTAGGGAGCGGCTGTTGAGGTTTTTCCGCTTTGCAAATAAAATTATGTTATTGCAAGAGTTACAGAAGCATTGTGCTTAGTCAACATGCCATTGTGCGTAGTCTATGTGCCATTGTAAATCATCAATATGTCATTACAGGAGCTACAGAAAGATTGTAAACTGTTAACATGCTATTGTTGGTCATCAACATGCCATTGTGTCTAGTTAACATGCTATCGCAGAAGTTACAGAAGGATTGTAAACCGTCAACATGCTATTGCAACAGTTACAGAAAGATTGTGGGGAGTTTTTTAGGATGGGGGGGCTACGAACTCTTGAGGGTGGTTGCTCGGGGGGTATAATTCGGGGCAGTGTTGGGGATTGGCGATGGCGTTGGCGGCAGAAGAGATACAGCGGTTGCGGGTACAGTTAGCAGGGCAACCGCAAGCTATACAAGCGTTGCAAGCATTGGAGACCTACCAGGGCAATTATGAAGCGAGTTTTGCTGCCTTGATGCCGAAAGAAACGCTTGCCGCCGTGTCCTATGCTCCGGGTCGGCCTTCGCTTTGGGAAGTGACGCTTGAGGTCATGCGAGAGAGGATCTGTGGGGACGGTGGTTTTAGTAGCAAGGTTAAGGAATATTCAAAGAATCCAACTCAGGGTGCATTGCTTGTCGGTGTGATTACTTCTCTAGCGGAGGCTGCTCAAAACGCGGGTTTAGATATGAGTACAGCCGCAATGACCGTAATCGCCCTGTATATCTTGAGTCTTGGACTAGATGTTTTTTGCAAGTATACAAAGCCGAGTTAGACGCTCCATCGTTCACGTAACTCCTCCACTGTCACACCCAGCATCTCAGCAACTCGAATTAGTAAACTTTCATCTTGAGTTGCTTGATAAATACGACCAAGGCTACTCAGTGGAATCCCACTACTATCCTCGTCTTGACTATCTTTGTAAATCTGTAAAGCCTGCAAGAAATACTCTTTCGCCTGCTCACCATCCCCTTGTGCTTCGGCTATTTTTCCTAAATGATGATAAGTCTGGGCTTGATTATAGAGGTCATCGAATCTAATAAAGATATCTAATGCCTGCTGATAATTGCGTAGAGCTTTATCATAGTCTCTTTGCTCTTCAGCTATTCTCCCCAATTGATGATAGGTGTAGGCTTTACTGTGGCGTTTATTGTATTCGTCATAAATCTTTAGTGCCTGCTCACAATATTGCTGCGCCTGTTCGTATTTTCTTTGCATTAAGGCCACAGTTCCTAAATGATGATAAACGCTGGCTTGTTCGTAACGTTCATCGTACTCGATGTAGATATCTAATGCCTGCTGATAGTCTCGTCGGGCTTGGTCATAGTTCCTTTGCTCTAAGGATATTCTCCCTAACTGATGATAAGTACTGGCTTGTTTGGGTTTTTGGTCGTCGAATTCAATATAGATATCTAGAGCCTTCTGAAAATATTGTGTTGCCAACTCATACTCTCTTTGCTTCTGAGCTACTATTCCTAATTGATGATAAATGGTAGCAATCCGTAAAATATAATCTTTCCTTTGTTTGATACAGGTAGACGCTTTAAGTATTCTTTCAAGTATTTGTAATGCCTTTTCATAGTCTTTTTTAGCTTGTGGATATTTTTGAGTCTTTAAATATCCAGATGCTCGTTGACCAAAAGCTATAATCATTTCACCTAGTAACGCGCCTTCTTTAAGTTCGGTTGGATATTGCTCTAATGTTTGACAAATAAATTCACTAAGTTTGAGTCCACTTTGGACATCCCCAATTTTTTCATAATATGTATCCAGACAATAAAATATAGTAATTTTCTCATACTGTTCTAAGCAAATCTCTAATGCTTTGAACATATTGTCATACTCAAGTCTACAGATGAAAGTACCTATTTGTGCTTTCTGGAAGTCTTTGGATAACAGGAGTTGATATAAATAATATCTTGCTAAGTCTCGATAATGGCTTTTAAACCCTTCTTGTAAAGCCTGCTGTGTTTGTCTATCAAGTTGAGTAAGTTTCGTCCTGAGAAAGTAAGGGAAAAGTGGTTGTATCGCCAGGATGTCAGGCTCGTTTGTATTTAATGGAGAAATTAACCCCCAATTAACTGCTTCTTGAATAGCAGTATCAAATTTATCAAAAGGGTAATCTTTGAACGGTTCAAGTGCTTTTAGACTATTAGAATAATTCACAAGAGCAGTTCGGTTGATAAATCCCTGAAATGGAGCTAAACACACCAATAGCTTTTGTGACTCAATGTCGAGATTGCTATACGAATACTCTACACATTTTAAGATGCTCTCAGTCTTATCTCCACTATCTTTATCTAGCCGTACATCCCCCGCATCCAATGCCTGTAGTATCTCCTCCGCTGTCTGATGCTTAAGATTAGCAAGGACAACTTCCATCGCTAGCGGATAGCCCGCCAGCACTTTCATCAACCGCACAAAGTCATCCCCCTGCTGTAACTCCTTGGCCCGTGTATCCCCCACCTGCCGCTTAAGAATCCGTTCAGCTAATGTTGACCGAGACTCCCGGTCCAACCCCTGTAAAACATAGACATTCTCACTAACAGTCTGTGGTTGTAACCACTCCTCACGCCCCCGCGACCCCAACACCACCCGCGTCTTCCCACCAACCAACCGCCCCAAAAACTTCCGTAACCGCTCCCGCTCCTCACCAGACAACGTATTCTGAATCGCCAACTGCTGCCCTGTCACCGACTCCAAATTATCCAAAATCAACCCATAACAGTTACCCCGCAGTAGTTCAATCATCTTCTCGATTCGCGCACTCAACCCCATCGCCTGAAAATTCGTCCGGTCATACTTCCTAAACACAATCCCACTTATCTCATGGAGCATCTGCGCCACCGTCCAAGCCCGCTCATCGTAACCAAAATAAAACACCGCCCCCGTGAATTGCGTCCGCTCCCACCACATCCGCACATACTTCAACAGCGTCGTCTTACCCGTCCCCCCCATCCCCTGTAACAGCAAAATATTATGCCTCAACAACCCCTTCTCCAACTTCAAAATCTCCAGATCCCGTCCTACAAACCCATGAGTCGGAGTCTCAAACTCAGCCCGTTGTCCCCGCCGCTCCAAATACTGTGCCTCCTCCTCCGGCGTAAACTTCCGCAGATTCAACGCCAACTGCCGCTGCACATAAACCACAGGCAAAAGCCAATCCTCTAGGGGAATCAACATCTCAAAATAAGCCCGACGCTCCTTCCGCTGAAACAACTCCCAACGCCCCAGCCGCACCGCCTCCAGAAACTCCTGCTGTTCAAATAATTCTTGATAGAGCCTCGTCATCATCAGTTCCGCCGCCGTGACCGTGACCGACTAGCTCATCGCCACCACCGCTTGCACCCCCGCCGCCAGCAACTGACTCCCCAGACTCGTCTCCTGATAAGCTTCCGTCTCTACCTGCATCCCCGACTGACAAGCATTCAGCACACACACCGGAATCCCCCTCCCTGTGAGCAATGCCGCCAACTCCGTCGCCTCCACCAAATCCGCAGCCCCCTTCTGTTCGCCCTCCAACACTAAAAACGCCTTCACCCCTACATAGGATTTCACTTCCGAACGTCCAAACCGCTCCCGATACGCTCGTGCCCGTGGCGCAGCATTCGACTCCTGCTGCCCAAGCTGCTCATAAGTTAATAACGCACCGTGAGTATCAAAGTGAATGACATGATAAAATCCCGCCTCCTTCACCTCAAGATGTCGAGACAACGCCTCAAAAGTCCCCGGACGCAATAAGTCCACCTGTACCCGCAACTGCCCGTTATCCACCGCCTCAATCAAAGGCCGCGAAACCGTCCGATAGCCCACATCCTCATCCTCATCCGGTCGCGCCACCACTACCAACAACCGCACCAACGGTGAAGCCTCCCCCCGCGCCAAAGGTGCAACAGGTCTCACACTCCTCCGCACCATCACACCCGTCACCGCCAAAGGACTCGGCGCGTTAGGCTCCCACATCGCCTCCCAATGCAACGCCTGAAATTCCAACGACCTCCCCACAATCTCCACCCGCAGTGGCCTTGAGTTACTAGCTGCCTCTCGATAAGCCACATAAACCTCGTGATTATCCACAAAAACCTGTCTAAAAAGTGCCTCACCATACCTGCGGATACTCAACTGCGCCCGTTCCGCCCGGACCCGCTCCAACATCGGACGCACCAACCACTGCTCAAAATACCAGCGCAACTCCGCCGCCTCCGCCGTAAAAGGGTCAGACACAACCACGGCATACTCCCCGCCGTCCCCAATCTGTACTGTTACTGTAAAACTACCATCCGTCAAACCCTGTTCTCGGAGCGTGATAACTGTCATGGATTCATTTAGAAATTTATAAAGACTAATGTAGTCGCAAAGCACATGGATACATAGTTAAAGCTGGAGAATTCTTACCTCTCCTACAGATACCGAACCTATCTTGAGTCTGGGGGCACCTCTTGAGCAGCTATGCATAAGTTAAGGTAATTTGACTAGGACAATTAGGTCTGCGAGCCAAGCGTCCTACACGCTCTGGCCCTGGGAGTGTTGAGATGTTCTCAGTATGATGGGAAGAAGCGGTGGTGAAAGTTGATGGTAAAAGTTGAGATTTACACTTGGCGTTCCTGTCCTTTTTGTCTGCGGGCCAAGGCCCTTTTGAGCCATAAAGGGGTTGCTTTTACAGAGTACGCGATTGACGGGGATGAAAAAGCGCGTGCGGCAATGGCGAACCTGAGCGGGGGGCGGCGTTCGGTGCCCCAGATCTTTATCAATGGGAAACACCTCGGCGGCTGTGATGACCTGTACGAGCTAGAGGATGAAGGCCGACTCGACTCCCTCCTGGCGAGTTAGCTGGCCCAACGGCTGAGGTTGGTCTGGGGGAAGTAGAACCCTAAAATACGCTGGTAATCCCAACCGCGTTTCGCCAAGCCATAGGACCCGTACTGGCTGAGGCCCAACCCGTGCCCCCAGCCCCCCCCGACCAAGCGGAAGCCTTTATCCCCAGCGGACTCTACATAAAACAACGTGCTGGGTAACTGATTGATAGCGGAGAGAATCATATCTTTGCTCAAGGTCAACTCCCCCCGGTTCGTCTGGACTGCCAACCGGAGCACCCGCCCACTCGTGGAACGCTCGGCAACTTTAAGACCCGTCACGGTTGTCAGGTCGGGTAACGCCAGCCCCAGTGTCGGGAGATTCTCCTGCAATGAGGCGACGAGCTTGGCACTACTGTAGGTACGGACCCAGCGGAAGGCCGGGGACCCGGATTCGTTGAAGTCCTGCCGATAGCCCAAAAGTCGTTTCAAGTTGGCTTCCTGGTCGAGACGACCCAGGTTGGGCGGGCGGAGGCTTTCGGGTTTGGCTTGCAGATAGGGCCGCTCTCGCCCCAGCCAGAGGTCGGAGTAACGGGCACTGGTCCCGCCATTGGCTGATGTATAGAGGGCATCCACCAATTCGCCCTGGTAGGTCAGCACTTGACCCTGGGTACTGGCAACCGCTTTATCCGTCAGGGCTGTCACCCCACTCAAGCCTTTGTAGACCTGACAATTCGCGGTCGCGCAGAGGTCATAGCCATCGAAACTGAAGCGTTTAAGGTTTCGTAGGGCAAAGGTCCGCGCGACGACGGCTTGGGCTTTGATGGCTTGGTAGGGCGCGACCGGGGCAATCTCGTAGGGGACGACCCCGCGCAGGTAGGTCTGGAGGTCTACCCGGTTGATGACGCTATAGGTCCCGTAGCTGTTGGGCATGAGCCGCAGATTGCCGCCGTAGAGCCGTGTACCGAATTTCACCCGGTTGTTGGGGGCTTGGATAGTGACTTGACGCGCTCGGTACTGTTGGTTTAAATCCAGGACTACTTCCTCGGTTTGTAACCCGCTCTCGACACGGGCGGTCGGGTAGTTCTGTTGTAACTGCGTCACTAGCTGGGCTTGGGCTGGGGTCGGGGGAGTAGCCTGACGCATAACCCAGACTTGCCAGCGTTGGGGGCGGACGATGGCGGGGTTGAGGTGGGCTAGGGTCCGGGCGACTCCCTGGGCATCCTCGAAACTCCGGTGGGCACTAACCATTACCCGGCTCCAGGGCATCGGGGTTGTTAAGGGGACGCGTGTGGTCTGAATTTTTAGTCGCCGGGTCTGGAACTGTCTTTGTTCTGAAGTAACGACGGTTAAAGGTTGCTCCCCGACTGCTTGGACCGTGGCCTGCTCCAGATTCTCACCAAATCGTTGAAATATCCCGATGTCTAGGGGAGCGGCCCCACAGGCTAACCCCAACGCCCACAAAAATCCCCCGACTATTACCCACACCATTGCCGTCCCCTTGGTCTGACCTGTCTATTCTAGGGGGGCGGAATTACAATTCTCTTCGGCCTTGGCTGCCGACTTAGCGGTGGGAGACAGTGGTTGGCATTGCATTCAACAGCCCGTGAGGGTAAGAACCTAAGGTTCTACCCTCACACTCCCGCTGACCCGTGAGGGGCCCCCCCCACCCCCCGTGCAACTAAAGCTCTCCACGAGAACGGGTAAGTTATTTAC
>Ga0163154_10006516_pt1 | contig 14260 bp, 8 predicted proteins | sample OliLakLV19MP9P1_FD_148649 | JGI IMG/M metagenome (GOLD analysis project Ga0163154, IMG submission 148649) | Freshwater microbial mat bacterial communities from Lake Vanda, McMurdo Dry Valleys, Antarctica - Oligotrophic Lake LV.19.MP9.P1 | ecosystem: Environmental > Aquatic > Freshwater > Lake >... | reverse complement strand
CATCAACCCCGCAAAGCTCCGCGATGTCGTCGAGACCTTCTCCGATCCGCGCTATCGGCTGGGTCTTGCGGATGTGGACCCTGACTTCCTCGGCCGCGCGTACGAGTACTTGCTCCGCAAGTTCGCTGAGGGTTCGGGCCAGAGCGCCGGCGAGTTCTTCACGCCGACCAATGTCGGGTTCTTGATGGCCTACATCCTCAAGCCCCGGCCCGGCCAGGAATGCCACGACTACGCCTGTGGCTCGGCGGGCCTGCTCATCAAGCTCCAGATCGCCGCTCGCGAACAAGACCCGACCAGCAAGGTGCCCCTCAAACTGACCGGCCAGGAACTGCAGGCCGAGAGCTACGCCATCGCCCGAATGAACGCGATTATCCACGACATGGATGTGGACCTGCAGCGCGGCGACACGATGATCAACCCGAAGTTCCGCACCGCCGACGGGCGCATCCGCCGGTTCGACATGATCGTGGCTAACCCGATGTGGAACCAGCCGTTCGCGCTGGACACGCTGACCAACGACCCGTTCGACCGCTTCCGCGGCGCGGGCGGAATCACCACGGGCAGGGGCGACTGGGCGTGGCTCCAGCACACACTGGCCTGCATGAACGACAGCGGGCGGGCCGCCGTGGTTCTTGACACCGGCGCGGTTACGCGCGGCTCGGGCTCCAAGAACGAGGACAAGGACCGGAACATCCGCCGCTGGTTTGTCGAGCAGGACCTGATCGAGGGCGTCATCCTGCTCCCGGAGAACCTCTTCTACAACACCACCGCTGCTGGCGTAATCATCTTGCTCAACAAGCGCAAGCCGGAGTCTCGCAGGGGGAAGATTGTCCTGTTCAACGCGAGCCGTCGCGGCAAGAAGGGAAAGCCGAAGCACTACCTTGCTGAGGAAGAGCTGCGTCCGCTTGCTGAATTGTTCACTCGCGGCGAACCGGTGCCGGGCGAGTTGATCACCATCACCAACGAGCAGGCTCGCGATACTGACTACAACCTGAGCCCGAGTCGCTGGATTGGCGGCGCTCAGTCCGGCCAAATAGTGTCCATTCCTGATCTGATCGCGCGAGCGCAGAGCCTTGCTGACCAGGGCCACGATACTGAGCGACAACTGTTCGCCGCATTTCGCGGGCTCTCCGAAAATGCGGCCGCCGTGTCGTATCCCGAGCGGTCGCTTGGAGAACTGATCGACTCCGGCATCATCGAGGCCACTGTCGGCTTCCCGTTTGGCGGACACAACGAGGCCGACATCGGGGTTGCACACATACGTCCGTTCAACGTCCGGACAGATGGCGAGATTGTGCTGGATCAGATCAAGTCAGTTCCCGAGGAAGCGACTTCGCGCCGTCCACGACTGCGCAGAAATGACATCGTGTTTAACAACACGAACACCAAAGAACTCGCCGGCAAGTGCGCGCTCTGGGAGAGCGATGGAGATCCCGTGTTCTCCAATCACATGACGCGCATTCGAGTCATGATGGCATCTGCATGTGATGCGACGTACTTGAACTACGCCATCCTGCATCACTGGGTGGCTGGAAAGTCCGAGATGCTTGCACGCGCCCATGTGGCCCAGGCAAGCATCATGGGCGAGCGGTTCCGGGAGATCACAGTTCCCTGGCCCGGCGTAGACGACCAGCGTCGAATCGCGGCTCTGATTCTGCGGGTGCGTGATGCGCGCCGCTCGCACGCAGCTCAGGAGCGTGTTCTCAAGGACCTGTTCTCCACTGTGCTACCCAAGCTCCTTGCTGGCGTGATTTCTGGTGCAGCGGCGGCGTCGTCCATGTGCACCGAGGAGAGGTCTTCATGAGCACGGTGAAGATCAGCGAGGCAGGGACGGTGCAGTTCCCGATGGTGAAGCACGCCGTCGAAATCGGGTGGGACCCCATTACGCCGGAGCATGCCATGACGCTCCGCGGTGGCGAGGCGGGTGTGTTCCTGCGCGAGGTGCTGCAGCGAAAGCTGGCCGAGTTCAACACGTGGCTCACGGCAGACTCGATCCGCTCGATCGTGGAGACTCTCGATGCGCTGCCGCCGACAATCGAGGGCAACCGGGAGATGCTCTCATGGCTCCGCGGCGAGCGCGGCTGGTACGACGAGGAGGAGAAGCGTCAGCGCCCGGTGAAGGTGATCGAATTCGGGCAGCCGGGGCTCAACACGTTCAACGTGACGTGGGAGTGGAAGATCAAGCCGCCGGCGCGGAAGGGGAACCGCGCCGATGTGATGTTCCTGGTCAACGGCATCCCCGTGTGCATCGTAGAGCACAAGAACCCCAAGCTTGGCGATGCGATCGACCGTGCCGTGAAGCAGTTGAAGCGATACGAACTGGAGACGCCCGAACTGCTGGCCGCGCCGCAACTGTTCAACGTGACGCACCTGCTGGACTACTGGTACGGGGCGACTTGGACCGCGAGCCGGCGCGACATGGCCCGATGGAAGCAGGCGCCGGAGGAGACGTACAGGTTTGCCGTGCAGTCCTTCTTCGAGCACACGGACTTCCTGCGGACGCTTCAGCAGTGGATCCTGTTCTATGTGAAGGACGGCGAGACGAAGAAGTCGGTACTCCGCCAGCACCAGCGGCGGGCCATCGACGCGGTGGTCGGGCGATGCTTGGACCCCCAGCGCCAGCGCGGGCTAGTGTGGCACACGCAGGGCTCGGGCAAGACGTTCACGCTGCTCACGGCGTCGCGCCTTGTTCTGGAGCACAAGGACCGGTTCCAGAACGCCACGGTCATCGTCGTGGTGGACCGGATCGAGCTGGAGGGACAGCTCCGGCGCTGGGTGGACCGGCTGCTGGGCGAGGTGCAGCAGCACGACATCCCGGTCCGCCGGGCAAACACCAAGGCGGAGCTGCAGGCGCTGCTGGATAGCGACTTCCGCGGGCTGATCGTCTCGATGATCCACAAGTTCGAGGAGATCCGGAAAGACAGTTGCCCGCGCGACAACGTGTACGTATTCATCGATGAGGCGCACAGGTCGGTGGCCCGCGATCTGGGCACATATCTGATGGCGGCGGTGCCGAAGGCCACGATCATCGGCTTCACCGGCACGCCGATCGCCAAGACCGCTCAGGGCGAGGGGACTTTCAAGATCTTCGGGGCGCAGGACGAGTCGGGGTATCTGGACAAGTACTCGATCCGGGAGTCGATCGAGGACGAGACGACCCTGCCGATCAAGCACATGATGGCACCCAGCGAGGTGCATGTTCCCACCGAGCAGCTCGACAAGGAGTTCTTCGAGCTCGCTGCTGCCGACGGCGTCACCGACGTTGAAGAGTTGAACCGTGTTCTCGATCGCGCGGTGGGGCTGCGGACGTTCCTGACGGCGGATGATCGTGTTGAGAAGGTGGCGGCGTTCGTCGCGGAGCACTTCCGTGAGAATGTGCTGCCGTTGGGCTACAAAGCGTTCCTGGTCGGCGTGAACCGCGAGGCGTGCGCCAAGTACAAGAAGGCGTTGGACAAGCACCTGCCGCCCGAGTGGAGCGTGCCGATCTACAGCGAGAACGCCAACGACATTGTGGACCGCCCACTGGTGGCGCAGCTCCAGGTGTCGGATGAGAAGGAGGAAGACGCCCGCCAGATGTTTGCGCGGCCCGACAAGGAGCCGAAGATCCTGATCGTGACCGACAAGCTTTTGACCGGCTACGACGCGCCGGTGCTGTACTGCATGTACCTCGACAAGCCGATGCGGGACCACGTGCTGCTGCAGGCCATCGCCCGCGTGAATCGGCCGTATGAGGATGAGTCCGGCATCCGCAAGCGGGTCGGCCTGGTCGTCGACTTCGTCGGCGTGCTGCGTGAACTGCGGAAGGCGCTGCGGTTCGACTCGGGCGATGTGAGCGGCGTCATCGAGGACCTCGACGTGCTGTTCCAGGACTTCCGCCAACGAATGGGCGATGCCGAGAAGCAGTATCTGGACGCGGGCGAGGGCGGCACCGCCGACGAGAGGTTGGAGCGCCTCGTGTTCGGGCGATTCCTCGATCCCGCGGCACGGAAAGCGTTCTTTGAAGCGTTCAAGGAGATTGAGGCGCTGTGGGAGATTCTGTCACCGTCGCCACAGCTGCGTGACCATATTCAGCCCTACAAGCAGTTGACGCAGCTCTATGCCGCCGTGCGGAACGCATATGCGGACAAGGCCGGTCTTGCGGTCGATCTTGCGCACAAGACGGAGCGGCTGATTCAGGAGAGTGCGATTCAGGAGGGCCTGGGCCGGATCACAAAAACGGTCACGTTCGACGTGAAAACGCTGGAGTCGCTCCGCAAGGACGGAGGGCCGGACGAGGGCAAGGTCTTCAACCTCGTGCGAGGCCTGAACAAGGAGATGGACGAGAACCCGGACGCGGCCGCGGTGCTCCAACCACTGAAGGACCGCGCCGAGCGGATCCTAAAGGACTTGGAGGAACGTAAGACCACGGGCATGGCCGCGATGGACGAGATCGCCGCCCTAGCCGCCGAAAAGGACGCGGCGATGAAGTCGGCACGCGAGAGCGGTTTGTCGGCGCGGGCGTTCGGCGTGTTCTGGTCGCTCCGTGACGATGCCGCGATGAAGACGGCAGGGATCGATCCGATGGCGGCGGCCGCCGATGCCGAGAAGCTGCTGGGCCGGTTCCCGAACGCGGGCGTGAACCCGGAGGAGCGCCGGCGTCTCCGCGCCGCGTTGTATCCGCTGGTGCTCAAGCTCGGAAACGAGGACCGTGCGCGGGTTGTTGGCATCGCGATGGCCCATCTGCTGCCCGAGGAGGAGGCATGAGGTCATCCCTGTACCCAGCCGATGAGCTCCGCCGCCGCACGCACGCGTGGGCCGTGAAGCTCCGCGTGAACCCCACGATCGTGCGCGTGCAGGAGATGCGGCGCAAGTGGGGATCATGTACGTCACGGGGGACGATCACCCTGGCCGCCGAACTGGCAGACCAGGAGACGAAGTTCCAGGACTTCGTGATCGTCCATGAGCTGCTGCACCTGCGGTATGCGACACACGGGCGGGTGTTCAAAGCGCTGCTGAACGCCTATGTGCCCGGGAGTTCCAAGTTCGATGTCGCGATGGGGCAGCCTGCTGTGATTGTTCGGCCTATTGGCTTGGCAGCCATGTCCGGGAGGAACCGTGCCATCTGACCCCGTCCCGGCGGCTGCGCCCGATCCGCGAGAGCAAACCTACAGATCGCTGGTCGAAGCGATCGCGGGTGGTGCTGTGCTGTTTGTCGGCGCGGGAAGCAGCCGGAAGGTCGGCTACCCCATGTGGGGCGGACTTCTTTCCGAGCTTGAGACGGCCGCCCGAAAAGTGGATGATGCGAAGGTCAGAGTGGTCGATGGCGTTGACGGGCTGCTGCGCGCGAGCACCTATAAGAAAATCCTTGGGCCGAATGAGTATCAGCGAATTCTCCGCGAGACATTTGCGCCGCGAACACCTCCGCATGATGCAGCACATGAAACCCTGGTGGCGATGCCGTTCCGTCACGTCCTCACCACGAACTACGACGGTGTCCTCCAGTCGGCGCACCGCAATGTGCACGGCTCGACGGCGTCCGGCTTCGATGCGGACGAGTGGGACAAGCTTTCTGACCTGAGGCAGCGGCAGACCGCCATAGGAGCGGCCCGCTCCTATGTGCATCTCCACGGTTCGATCGGCCGACCGCAGAGCATCGTCCTGTGCAAGGAGGAGTACGACCAACGCTATGTCCACGAGCAGCGGTACACGGATTTTCTTCGCGAGTTTCTGGTTGGGCAGCGGCTCGTATTCGTCAGATTCAGCCTGACGGATGAAGCATTCAAATACATCTTGCGGGCGGTCGAGGGGAGCCTGCAGCCGTCCGGCCCCAGGCACTTCGCGATTCTCGCTGCGCCCGCCGATGCCAATGACGAGCGAATTCAGGCCGCGAACCTGCGAGGACTGCAGGGCATAGAGCCGGTGTACTTCGACAACGCTTCGGGCGACTTCTCCGGCCTGTGGATACTGATCGAAAAGCTCCGCGCGGATGTGGACGCGCACAAAGCCAAGAACGGACTCATCCCCGCCGCGGCCCTCCATCAGCTGGTTACCGAGCTGTTGGGTAGCGATCCCGATCTGCATAAAGCTGCACTCCAGCGCCTTCCTGGTCTCGTCAGTAAACACAGCGTCACCGTGTCTGTCAGTGACGCCGGCGCGGGCAGTACGACGGAAGTTGATCGCGAGATCGATGCCGTGTTCAAGCTAGTCGCACGTGGGCTGCCTGACGACGCGATCGCTGAGTACGAGGCTATCCGGACCAGAGAGGGCGACAAGCTCACGGCCAAGCTGCGGTACCGACTGGAGGCCAACATCGGCAATGCCCTGTATTCCAAGGGCGAGGCGGCGTTGGCATCGCAGGCCTATTTGCGAGCGGCCGGGCACTACCGCGACAGCCGGGACGCAAAGGGCATCGAACTGCTTGGGAAGTTTCTCGCCGGAGACATGGCTGAGACGCAGCGACTTGCCGCCGAGTTGTGTGCGAGCGAACCGACCTACGGGCGTGCATGGTCTATCTGGGTCCGCTCGCACGAGGATGGCTCAGACTTTGGGGCGGTCGAGGCGGCCGTTCCGGAGGCGGTGCGCAAAGACCCAGAGGTTGCACAGGCACTCTCAGATCTCGCCGCACGCTGTGGTCAGTTCGACGCACACGTGCGCCATGCACGCGCCGCCGTTGCGGCATCTCCTGAATGGGAAGACGCTCACTCGATGCTCGGTGCCGCCATCGTCACGTCGGAGCGCCGCTTCACCACATTCCACGCCGATCGTGGATTGGTGCCCGAGCATCCGGACCTCATCGCCGAGGCAGAGCTCGCGATTACCAAGGCGATCGATGCGCTAGGTTCCAGAGACGCGGCTGGCAGACTTGCTGGACTCCACTTCAATCGGTCGGTTGCCAGACGACTTCTTGGACGGGAATCGGATGCTACCGCAGACCTTCGAGAGGCCTTCCGCCGTGATCCCACAGAGCCCGTGATCGTTCTCGGGTTTGCGATGGAGGCGGAGGCCCGACCAGACATGGACGCGGCAATCGCTGCCCTGTCGGCGCTTCCACCAAATGGAGAGTGGGCGGGCCAGGTGCAACTTGCGGCTGTCATGCTGCGGCTGCGACGACGCGCTGAGGGTGACATCGAGGAGGCTCGGGCAGAGGTGGAGCAGTTGTGCGCTCGCCTCGGCAATGTGGAGCCTGCGACCCACCGGGCGGACATCGTCAGGATGGCGCTGCGTGTGTGCTACGAGCAGGGCCGCTCTGGGGATGGCCCCGGCATTGTGACCGGCCTTGCTGATGGCGCACTGCCCGAGCACCAACGCTCGGCGCTACTTGCGAGGGCACAGCTCCAAGCGGGCTCCCGCGAAGAGGCAACCAAGATCGCGGAATCAGCGGTGCGGGCGCTGGGGGAGAGCCCGTCGTGGTTCGATCGCCGGGAGGCCGCGCAGCTTGCTCAGGATTGCGGCCTGCACTCCGAGGCGGTTCAACTGTGGCGAACAGTGCTTCCCCCAGAGGATGCTGGTTCGGACACGGTTCATTTGGTTCGCGCGGCGTACTTCGCGGGCGAGTGGCGGACGGTGCTCGACGTGTGCGCGACCGTTCGTGCGGCCGGCCGCACGACACGGCGGCATCTCGAGGTCGAGGTTGAAGTTCTCGCGGCATCGCGGGAGGTGGCGCGCGCCATCTCGTTGCTCAGGGGTTGGGTGGCGACTCACCCGAATGACAAGCATGCCGTCCTGCATCTGTCGGTGCTTGCCCTGCGCGATAACAAGCCAGAACTCGCAGTCTTTGATGAATCGAGGTTGCCAGCCGTCCCCGAGGTCGTGCACCCCGGCGAAGGGGCCGCGCTTGTGTTCGTGCTCCGTCGCGGACCGGCTCCTGAGCGATCGCTCGAAGTCGCATACGCCGTGTACCGCCGATTCCCCGAGCATCCCGACTCGCACCGTGCCCTCGTCGCCTGTGTGTTCGACCCCTCGGCGAGTCCGCTGACGATCGAACGGCATCAACGCGTCGGCGATGGTGCCGCTGTCTACGTTCGCAGGCACGACGAACAGCCGCACTGGGTGTACATCGAATCAGCACGGGACCCGGCGACATCGCGAAACGAGTTCCCGAGCAAACACGAGTTCGTAAAGGCCATGTGGGGGCGTGCAAAGGGCGACAAGTTCGACTATCTCGAACACCACTACGAAATTCTCGGTACGGAGAACCGGATGCTCCGGCGTGTCCATGACATCATGGATCGCTACGAGGAGACCTTCCCGGACAAGCCGATGTTCCGGCGGTTCTCCGCACCGTCAGCACCGCCGCCAGACGCGCCGATCGAGGAGAAGCTCGGCGAAATGTATGGCGAGCTCAAAAAACAGGAGAACAACAGAGAGCTGCTGGAGTCGATGTACCGAGAGAACCGCTTACCGATCGCCACGTTTGCGGCGATGCTCGGTCGCCGCGTGTTCGACCTGGTGAGGTATCTCACATCCGACCGGACGATGGGCGTACGCGCCGACGACGGGGAAGCGGCCCGGTGGCCGCAGGCTTTAGTCGTGGCCCGCGATTGCAAGGAACTGGTTCTCGATGGCACTGTGCTCGCCGGTGCGATCATGCTCGATGTGCTCGCCGACTTGCCCAAGCTCGGGGTCAAGCTCATCGTGCCGCAAGCGGTGCTGGATGAGCTACGAGAGTTGTCGCTTGAAGCTGGAAGCTCGCGAAGGCCTCAGGGGACCATCGGGCTACATCGTGGCAAACTCTTCTTCCTGGAGCCGTCTCCCGAGCAAATAGCGCAGGAGGTCGCTCGAATCGAGAGCGTAATTCAGTTTGTCCATTCGCACTGCGAGGTTGTCGGTGGCGAGTCCACCTTGGATCTTCCCACAGAACTGAAGGAGAAGCTTGAGGAGATCCTAGATTCGACATCGACTGATGCGGTGGCAGTTGCCATCAAGCGCGGCGCACCCCTGTGGACGGACGACCTTGGACTACAACGACTTCTGATCGAACTCGGTGCTGGCGTCCGCACCGTCTGGACACAGGCCGTCATGCGGGCGGCAATGGACCGCTCGCGAATCAGTGAGGAATTTTATGAACAGATTCTGGGCCGACTTCTCGACCGTGGATATGCGTTCACCCGGCTATCCGCCGCCGAGATGGTCGCGGTGCTTCGACATGCAAACTGGCAGATAGACAGCGGCTCGGGCGAGGCGCTCATTCGCGTCGTCTGCGGGGTCGCACTCATGAACCCGCACAATCGATTTATCACGGCCTTGTTCATGAAGGGCGTGTGGACGGAGTGTCCGCAGAGAGATTGGGCCAAGGCAATCATCGTCGCTGTTCTCGAAAAGATTGGGCGCGAACGCAGCCAGACGATGCTCGCGGCATTCATTTATCGGTTCCGAGGAATGCAAAGGACAGGGATAGACCGGAAGTCCTGGGTCGTGGGTTCTGCTGGCAAAGAGGACGGGGTTCGATCGGCGCGGCGGGTTCGCTACACGTTGAACCCATTCAGCGATCGAGCGGGGCGGGCATTGAAGCGGTTCCTCAGGTCCTGGCGTTCGCGGGACGGGGAGTTCAAGCCGACTCGCCATCGACCTCGTCACGGGAACTGACCACTTTTAGGCGATCTGCCCCATTCGTCGGCTGCCTCAGGGTCGAGTCGTTGCGAACTGTCTGGGCATAGCAGTGTTGCCGCAACCATCCTGTAAACCCATCGGCCCGCTCTCTCGCCGCGACCGAGAGTCGGCTGCGGAGAACTGCCCCGCATGCTCCCGTCACGGTTCGCGTCGCTCGCAACCACCCGAACCAGAGAGCGAGGCGGAATCGGGACGCCTCGCGATTCCGGGCGAAAACTCGGGCGCTTTTTGGCGGGCCGCAAACCCGATCCGTAAACAAACAGGGCCGCGTCTTTTGGACGCGGCCCTTGAAGCTCCCCGACTAGGACTCGAACCTAGAACCTAGCGGTTAACAGCCGCTCGCTCTACCATTGAGCTATCGGGGAACAGACTGGATTTCGGCCTTCGGACGACCGGGTAGAAGCCTAGCCGCCGCGCGGGGTTGGTCAAGCGTCTTTTGCTGCTGACGAACCGCGCGGGGCAAGTCTGAGGGCGGCGGCGCCCGGGGTCGTCCCCGAGCGATCCGCGACAGGACCGGGACATCGGCATTCTCGGGGCTTGGCACGAGCCGACTTGTCGCCTAGAGTCCCTCCCTCATCGCCCCAGGCCTCGTGGCTTGGTTGGGTGATGGTTATCCTGAACGAGTTTCTCGATCAAGCCGCGTCACCTGACGTGCCGATCGGGCCTCCTGAACGAGAGCTGGCCATGAAGAACGACATCCACCCGAAGTATTTCAACAACTGCAAGGTCTACCACAACGGGCAGGTCGTGATGACCGTCGGCGCGACCGTGCCGGAGATGCACGTCGAAGTGTGGTCCGGCTCGCACCCGTTCTTCACCGGCAAGCAGACCTTTGTGGACGCGGCCGGGCGGGTCGAGAAGTTCCAGCGGAAGTTCCAGGGGAACTACTTCAAGAAGGACGAGAAGAAGGCCGAAGCTCCCAAGGGCTGAGCGGACCTCGAAGGTTTTCAACGAGTGTTTTTCAAACCCGGCTTTGACCGGGTTTTTTTGTTGCACGAATCGTGTCGCGGCGCTGCTTCATCGAGACCCGGTGACTGCCTCTGCGGATCAGCGGCCGCTCATTCCGCCGGCCATGTGTCCAACGCCTCACTCAGCGAGTCGATGAGCGGCTAGAGGCTGAGTCGAACCGTGTCTCGCACAATCGCCGTGTTGATCGTGTCGTACCCGTGGATCAGGCGTCACGTGTGCGACGGACCGCCAGCCGTTCGATCGCGGAGAGACGCGTGCGAGTGCCTTCGATGATCTTGGTGGATGCCTCGTCGATCACTTCGATCGCCTTGAGCAAAGCAAAGAGAAACATATCGTCGCGTTTGAGGCATTTGCGTGTTTTTACGGTGCAGAACAGCCGCGCACACTTGGCCTACTCGAGCATGTGGGTGAGCCGGACGCGGCCTCGTCCAGAACATCGCGCGGGTCACGCGGCATGGAGCAGCCTCGCGCCAGCGACAACGTTCTCCCGGAAATAGCGGGAGAGATCGGCGGGCGTGCGAAGATCAACCTCGCGCCCAAGCATCTCTGTGAGATCCGCTTCCGTCCGAGCCATCGTGAACAGTGTTGGCGTGATGCCCGGCGAAACTCAACGAGCATGTCCACGTCGCTGTCGAGGCAGAAATCATCACGGAGAATGCTTCCAAAGAGAGAAAGACGGGCGATGCTGTTGACGCGGCTAAGAGCCTCGATCGCGCTGTCGAGAAAGTTGAGGCCGTTGACGTGCACGGCTGGAGATATTCCAGCAGTTCGGGTCGCTCGAGTCACAAGTCAAACGCGGGCGGCCCGTGGTATTACGATCCTCCCCTTGCCACTGAACCCCCAAGTCAAAGGCACACGAGGCCGCCCCGGCGAGTTCAGAAGTTCGAGGGTCAACGTGGGCGACTTAGTGCCACGAAGTCAGTGCCACCCAACGGTGGCTAACGCGCACCCACGAATATCTGCTTTGTGCAACGAGGATTATGTTGTATGATATTGTAAACAGATTCACTTCTCGCGAAATTAATTTACTTTCAAGCAAAGTTTCCTCTGAATGATTTTACGTGGGTTGATGCCTGCAATCTATTGACTTTCGAAGTGAAGTGCTAGGATTTCGCAGTCGAAAGATGTCGACCCGCAGGCTCGCGCACTTTCGTGGAGCTGTTCGATATCGCCGATGCTAGCACAGTAAGGAATGCTATGAAAGACATTGTCGAGACTGCCGTTGCCGCTGGTTCGTTCAAGACGCTCGCCACAGCACTCGGCGCCGCCGGGCTTGTGGAGACACTCAAGGGTCCTGGTCCGTTCACCGTGTTCGCGCCCAGCGACGCCGCCTTTGCGAAGCTTTCGGCTGGCACTGTAGAAAGCCTTGTCGCGCCTGCGGCCAAGGCGAAGCTGACCGGGATCCTCACTTACCACGTCGTCGCGGGTAAAGTGCTCGCCGCCGATGTGATGAAGCTCCACGAGGCTAAAACCGTCAACGGCCAGTCCGTCGCGGTCAAGGTCGTTGATGGGAAGGTGAAGATCGACGCAGCCACCGTGGTCACCGCAGATATTCAGTGCACGAATGGTGTGATCCATGTCATCGACTCGGTGCTGATGCCCAAGTGATTGCCGGGCTTTAGTTCTACGGAAGTGCCGCCGGCCGTTGCTCGACAACGGCCGGCTTACTTACTTAGGGGATGTCAAGAAGTTGTCCGCAAGTGCTTCAGCTCGCGGGCTGGCTAAAAACCCATCTTCAATACTTAGGCGTGCTCTCACGTCGTCTCTCTCCCGATTGCTGCTCAAGACGGACGCTCGGGCCGAGAGCGGGCATCCCCTTAACTTCACCGGCGGGGTTAGACGTAGGACAGGTGCATTGCGTCGTCCTATCGAACACGAACCCGCGAGATACCCCTGAAAATTGTGTCACTATGCCGTATTTTTTTATTTATGAATCCACTCGGCATCCTGAGCGAACACGAAGTTTCGGGCGATCCCGGAGTTTACTGGACCGTTTGGGCAAATTTTAGGGGCAACCATGTCACTCGTCAATCCTTCGGAAGCATCTCAAGCTCTTCATGCCGGTCTGTCTATCGAGGGCATCACGATGTACCTCTTCTGGATCAGTACCGTGTGCATGGGCGCGGGCACCGCGTTCTTCTGGCTCATGGCCGGAAACGTCCCTCGTGTCTATCGCTCGGTGATGGTCGTCGCTGGCATTATCACGGGCGTCGCCTGCTACCACTACTTCCGCATGTCTAGCATTTATCTCGAGAACGTGGCGAGCCTATTCGATGTGAACGGCGATCGAATCGCCGGGAAACAGCTTGCACAGTTTCCGACGGCCTATCGCTATATCGATTGGCTGATCACGGTCCCCCTCCTTGTGCTCGAGATCCCGCTGCTGCTCAATCTTGGCTCGAAAGCCAAGGGTCTGTTCGCAACCTTGGTGGCGGCGTCCGTCGTCATGCTCGTCTTCGCATGGATCGCCGAGGTCTCTAGTATTGGCTCGGTGTCGTGGTGGACGAACTACGCCATCTCGTGCGCGGCCTGGTTCTATATCGTGTTCTTCCTCTTCACCAAGGTCAATGAGCAGATGATCGGCCAGCCCGCGGCGATTGTCCGGTCGCTCAAGACGCTCCGGCTTTACATCCTCATCGGCTGGACAATCTACCCCATCGGCTTCCTGATGAGCCTCGCCGGCCCCGGTGGCGAGTCCGCCCGCGAGATCTGCTATAACATCGCCGACGTCATCAACAAAGTTGGCTTCGGGCTGGCGTGCTATGCGGGCGTGAACGCGTTGGCAAAGCACGAGCTTGATCTGACGGCTGTACCCGTAAGGTCTTGAGTGTCCCCTGAACGTTGAATTTGGCATCATTGTAAGTGTGAACACGGCACCACAGCTGGTGCCGTTGTTCTTTGCAAACATCGGCTCGTTGACGAAGATTCTCGAGCCCGTGGCGGAATGGGTCTGGACTCTGAGTTTGCTCTTTGCGGGCATGCCGCACGGGGCGTACGACCTGGCGGCGATCCGAAAGAGTTCCGCGAGCCCGCGTCGAGCGATCTCTTGCTTTGCCCTGTACACCGCGACGATGATTCTCTGCGGCGTGTGCCTTGTGCTATTCCCGACGCCCACCGTCGCGGGATTCCTGCTGCTCGCGGCCTATCACTTTGGTACAGGCGACTCGGTGTGGACCCGAGGCCGTGCTCGGTTCAGCACCCTCGATCACCTCGCCGGGCTTGGGAGAGGGCTGGTCGTCATCGTCTCGCCCTTTGTCTTCCAACCGGCAGATTCTTGGCGCCCCTTCGCGGACATCGCGCGTGCCGCTGGCGCCGGGCCGACGCTCCTCCCCGAAAGTGCACCAACCGCGGCCGCATTGCTTCTCGTACTGAGCATCTGCTTCACGCTGGTGCGAACATTCCGGCGTGCGACCACGATCAAAGAAATCCGTGAGGAGTGGCTCACAATCTTGGCCGTGCTGGTTCTCAGCGCGACGACTCCCCCGTTGTTCGCGATCGGTGTCTATTTCGTCGCGGTCCACGCGTTTGGGCACTGTCTCCGAGCAACCACGCCAAATAGGCCATCTTCAACCCGGCCGTTTCTGAATGCGTGGCGCGTTCACGTCGAGTCGCTCCCGCTGCTCGTGCCATCCATCGCGATAGTGTTGACCGCGGCCTGGCTCCACGGCAGCTTAAACCCCGCCGGCATTACGGTCGCTTTCCT
>Ga0163154_10006514_pt1 | contig 14265 bp, 8 predicted proteins | sample OliLakLV19MP9P1_FD_148649 | JGI IMG/M metagenome (GOLD analysis project Ga0163154, IMG submission 148649) | Freshwater microbial mat bacterial communities from Lake Vanda, McMurdo Dry Valleys, Antarctica - Oligotrophic Lake LV.19.MP9.P1 | ecosystem: Environmental > Aquatic > Freshwater > Lake >... | reverse complement strand
GCGTGCGGAGTCGCTGCCGACGTTGGTCGCGGGGCATGGAAGGCGGGGTCGCATGGATGAAGGCACCGCGGCCTCGCTGAAGCTCGATGACGCCGTCGTGCTCGAGCTCCGAGTAGGCCTTGGCGATCGTGGCCGGATTGACGGCAAGGGTGTGCGCCAGCTCGCGAATCGACGGAAGCTGCTGGCCGGGGGCCAGTGTGCCGGCAGCGACGTGGTAGCGAACCTGATCCATGATCTGCCGGTAGACCGGCACTCCTGAATGCGGGTTGATCGAGAAGAGCAGCATGCGTGCGTCCTGGTGTATGGCAACACTAATACAGTTGTCAAGGGCTGTCTAGCTGGTGGCCTTGGGGTACGCTCGGAGCGGGACGATTCGATCCTGACCCCACCGCCCGTAGACACCGGCACCGGAACGCGAAAGTGTTCGCTCCGAATCATCCCCTGCGGCCGCGCGTGACGGCGATGGCGATCGGGAACATCGGGAAGACCGTGGCCAAGGCGACCGCCACGCATGCCGCAAGCGGTCCTCCCTCCGGGGCGGCCGATGGCGACGCAATCGACATCCACTCTCGCTGACCAACGACACGCCGGACACGTCCCGGCCACGGGCATGCTCTGGGCCCGGCGTGAAAAACGGTGCTCCGGTAGCGGATTCTGGGAGAGATCGTGAGGCTTCGACACCGTCCCGCTGCGCCGTAAGACAGCTTCAGGCCAGATCGGCTACCCTCAGAACACAACCAGCACCCGCCCGCCACGTGCGAAACCGCCGTTGACCGTCCTATCCTTACATGGCTTTTGACTTAGAGGCCCCAATTGATCGAAACCGACAGTACCGCGAGTAAACGGGCGGAAGAGGCGTTGCTCAAAGCGGGCGCCCTGCAAAACGCGATTTTCAACAGCGCCAATTTTTCAAGTATCGCCACGGACGCGAAGGGCGTCATTCAAATCTTCAACGTCGGTGCCGAGCGGATGCTGGGCTATACGGCCGCCGAAGTGATGAACAAGATCACCCCGGCCGACATTTCCGATCCGCAGGAAGTGATTGCGCGTGCGGCGGCGTTGAGCATGGAACTCGCCACGACGATCACCCCGGGCTTCGAGGCGCTAGTTTTCAAGGCCTCGCGTGGGATCGAGGACATCTACGAACTGACGTACATCCGCAAGGACGGCAGCCGCTTTCCGGCAGTCGTCTCGGTCACGGCGCTACGCGATGCGCAGAATGCCATCATCGGCTATTTGCTGATCGGAACCGACAACACCGCGCGCAAGCGGGCGGAAGAAGCGTTGGTCGAAGCCGGGGCGTTGCAAAACGCGATTTTCAACAGCGCCAATTTTTCAAGTATCGCCACGGACGCGAAGGGCGTCATTCAAATCTTCAACGTCGGTGCCGAGCGGATGCTGGGCTATACGGCCGCCGAAGTGATGAACAAGATCACCCCGGCCGATATTTCCGATCCGCAGGAAGTGATTGCGCGTGCGGCGGCGTTGAGCATGGAACTCGCCACGACGATCACCCCGGGCTTCGAGGCGCTGGTGTTCAAGGCCGCGCGCGGGATTGAGGACATCTACGAACTGACGTACATCCGCAAGGACGGCAGCCGCTTTCCGGCGGTCGTCTCGGTCACGGCCCTGCGAGACGATCACAACGCCATCATCGGTTATCTGTTGATCGGCACCGATAATACCGCGCGCAAGCAGGTGGAAGCCGAGCGCATGCTGCTCGATCAGCGCGTGCGCGACCAGCAATTCTATACGCGCTCCCTGATTGAATCGAACATTGACGCGCTGATGACCACCGACCCTCGCGGCATCATCACCGACGTGAACAAGCAGATGGAGGCGCTCACGGGATGCACCCGAGACGAGCTGATCGGTGCACCGTTTAAGGACTACTTCACCGACCCGGAGCGAGCTGAGGCCGGCATCAATCGCGTGCTGGGCGAAGGCAAACTCACCGACTACGAACTCACGGCCCGCAGCAGAGACGGCCAGGAAACCGTGGTGTCTTGCAACGCGACGACCTTCCACGACCGCGACCGGAAGTTACGGGGAGTGTTCGCCGCCGCCCGCGATGTCACCGAACGCAAGCGTTACGAACAATCGTTGCAGGAAGCCGACCGCCGCAAGAACGAGTTTCTGGCGATGCTGGCGCACGAACTCCGCAACCCCCTCGCCCCCATCCGCAACGCCCTGCAAATCATGCGGCTCACGGCGAGCCGGGAGCGTCAGCGACCGGAGGACGAAGCCATCCGATCGGCGTCCGCGATGATGGAGCGTCAGGTCGGCCAGATGGTGCGGCTGGTGGACGACTTGCTCGATGTGAGCCGCATCAGCCGGGGCAAGATCGAGCTTCGCAGAGAGCGGATCGAACTGGCATCCGCGATCCACCACGCTGTCGAAGCGGTCCAGCCGCAATGCAAGAGCATGGACCATGTCCTGACCGTCTTGCTGCCGCCGAAACCGATATTCCTGAACGCCGACCCGACCCGGCTGGCTCAAGTGTTGGGCAATCTTCTCCACAACGCCTGTAAGTACACCCACAAGGGCGGCCGGATTTGGCTCACCGTCGAACGTGAGGGCGCGCAAGCGGTTATTCGAGCGCGGGACAACGGCATCGGCATCGCCGCCAATCAGCTTCCCCGCATCTTCGAGATGTTCGTGCAGATCGATACGTCGCTGGAGCGTTCGGTCAGCGGATTGGGGATCGGCCTGACGCTCGTGAAAAGCCTTGTGGAGATGCATGACGGCACGGTGGAAGCCCACAGTGCCGGTGCCGGTCAGGGCAGTGAGTTCACCGTTCGTCTGCCCATCCTGGTGGAAACACCCAAGCCGCTGCCAGAGCCGACCGCCCATGACCCGACGACGACGACGGACTACCGCATTCTCGTGGTCGATGACAACCGGGACTCGGCCACGTCTCTCGCCATGCTGTTGAACCTGACCGGCAACAAAACGCACACCGCTTACGACGGCCTGGAGGCAGTGGAAGCGGCGGCGACGTTCCGGCCCGACGTCATCCTGCTCGACATCGGCCTGCCGAACATGAACGGCTTCGAAGCCTGTCTTAAGATTCGCGAACAGCCGTGGAGCAAAGACATCGTGATCATCGCCTTAACCGGATGGGGACAGGATGAAGACCGCCGGAAGTCCCAAGAGGTTGGGTTCAACGGCCATCTCGTCAAGCCGGCCGACCATGCCGTCCTCATGAAGCTGCTGGCCGAGTTACGGCCGACCCCGGCCTGAACTTGGCGATGGCCAAACTTATCAAGGCTTTAGGACTTCCTCCAATTGCTGGATCAGGTCGGGTAAAAGAAGCGGGCTCGGTCGGCTTCCTGTGCGAGATAGATTTTCCCGGTTTCCCAATCTTCGCTGATTCCGATGAGTACGGCGGAGGCGTGATCAACCTCTCACCGCACGAGTTTCTGGACCGGCTTGCGGCCCTCGTGCCGCCGTCCCGAAAATACCGGCATCGGTATCACGGTGTCTCCGAAGCGCCGGACACGGGCATGCTCTGCGGCCGCGCGTGACGGCGATGGCGACGCAATCGCAGCGACTCGCTCCCACGACAAAGTCCCGCTGCGCCGCAAGACAGCCTCAGGCCGGATCGGCTACCCTCAGAACACAACCAGCGCCCGCCCGCCACGTGCGAAACCGCCGTTGACCGTCCTATCCTATTCCCCAGATAAACTCCTTTCCCATGCCCACCATCGCTTCCTCTCCCGCGTCCGAAGGCACCGTCGGTTACTACGACGACAAATACTTCTCCTACCAGGCCCCGATCGGTGAGTTCGGCGGCTGGGCCAACCTCATCAAGTTCCGCGACTCCATCAAGCCCACCGACACCGTCATCGACTACGGCTGCGGCGGCGGCTATCTCCTCAAGCGGCTCGAGTGCAAGGAACGCCTCGGCATCGAGGTCAACGAGGCCGCCCGCAAGACCGCCGAGAGCATCGGCATCCGCACCGTCGCCTCCGCCGCCGAGGTCCCCGACAATTGGGCCGATGTCATCGTCTCCAACAACGCCCTCGAGCACACCACCCGCCCGCTCGACGAGCTCAAAGCCCTGCTCCCCAAGCTCAAGCCCGGCGGCAAGATGGTCTTCGTCGTCCCCAACGAATCCATCATCTGGGAGTACGCTCCCAATGACGTCAACCAGCACCTCTACGCCTGGAGCCCGATGAGCATCGGCAACCTCTTCACCCACGCCGGTTTCGAGGTCGAGGAGAGCAAGGCCTTCCTCCACAAGTGGCCCAAGAAATACCGCTTCTGGGCCCGCCTCAGCCCCGCGATCTTCCATTTCACCTGCCGCCTCTACGCCCGCTGGGAACGCTCGTGGTTTCAGATCCGCGTCATCGCCCATCGCCCCACCACGCCCACCAGCGCATGAAGACCGTCACCTGGGCATGTCCGACATCTACGGCGGGAACGGGAAATTAGGGACGGGCTGTCGTGGACGATCATCCGTCAGACCGTCGCGAACGTGCCGCTGACCGTCCTATCGATCGTCGGCACGCTCTATGCCGTGCTGCTCGGGCTCATCGTGGTCGATGCCATGGTCCGCTTCGAGCGGGCGATGGACGAGGTGCAGTAGGAATCGAACAGCCTGTCCGACATCGTCCTGCTCGCCGACCGGCTTCCTGATCCGCAACGGTCGCGGCTCCAGAACCTCTGCCGAACCTATGCCCAGGAGGTGGTCTTTCCTCTGGTCCTGGAGCAGTCGCGGCAGCTCTGGAATCTTCGCCGCGACCGGTCGAACTCAGTGCAGTTTGGAATCCCGGCCGTGGAGTGGGTCGCGCTGTTCGTCGGGGCGCTCGACATCGGGATCTTCGAAGGGCAGTTCCAGTCCGGCCCGGCGCATGACGGCGAGGACCATGGCGGTCCGCGGTGACGGGCACTCGGCCGCCGTCTCTGTCGTTCAGAAAGCACCGGCGCCGGAACGCGAAAGTGTTCGCGCCGAATCTTCCCCTGCGGCCGTTGCTTGAAGTCATGCAGAAAGGCTCCTCTGTGCGGGAGACAGGAGACGGAATCGACACGGGCTCAGGGCCGACGGCATGATGGTGAGTTGCCGTAGCCGATCGTGGAATCGCCCGCTGGCTTGTGCGACGTTCCCGCTCGTTCCCAGGACCGCCCTCCGCTCATGAGTCTCCTTGTCATTCTCCTGCCCGTCGCCGCAGTGCTCCTGTTGGCGTACCGGATCTACGGCGCGCTTCTGGCCCGTCTCTTCCAGCTCGACGAAAGCGCCATCACTCCCGCCGTCGCCCTCCGCGACGACGTCGACTACGAGCCGATCCCCCCGAGCCTCCTCCTTGGCCAGCACTTCTCGGCGATCGCAGCCGCCGGCCCGATCGTGGGGCCGATCCTCGCCGGCGTCGCCTTCGGCTGGGCACCGGCGCTTGCCTGGATCCTCCTCGGGAGCATCTTCATCGGTGGCGTCCACGACTTCGCGGCGCTCGTGGCCAGTGTCCGCCACAAGGCGCGTTCGATCGCCGAGGTGGTCCGCGACCACATGAGCCGCCGGAGCTACATCCTCTTCCTGTCGTTCGTCTGGATTGCGCTGATCTACATCATCGTCGCCTTCACCGACATCACCGCCTCGAGCTTCGTGGGGAAGCAGGTGCTCGAGAATGGCGAGGGAGTATCGGGCGGGGGGATTGCTTCGTCGAGCCTCCTCTATCTCGTCCTGCCGCTCGTGATGGGCGCCTGCATGCGTTTCCTGAAGATGCCGATTTGGCTGGCAACGGTGATCTTCGTTCCGCTGGTTGGCTTGGCGATCTGGGTTGGCCAGCACATCCCTTTCGAGCTTGCGACGGTCCTCGGCACGACCGACGCCACGGCGCAGCGGATGTGGGGCGTGTTGCTCTTGAGCTACTGTCTCGTGGCCGCGATGGCGCCGATGTGGCTCCTTCTCCAGCCTCGCGGCCATCTTGGCGGATGTTTCCTCTACGTGGCTCTGTGCGGCGCCGCGATCGGCCTGATCCTCTCCGACAAGCTCGTGGCGGGGGATTCGCAGATCCGCTATCCCGCATTCACCGCTTGGACGACGACGTCGGGCAGCCTCGTGCCGATGCTCTTCATCACGATTGCCTGCGGAGCCTGCTCCGGCTTCCACTCGCTGATCGCCTCCGGCACCACGAGCAAACAACTAAAAAACGAGCTCGACGCCCGGCCGATCGGCTATGGCACCATGCTGCTGGAGGCGATGGTGGCGACGGTGAGCCTGTGCTGCGTGATGGTGCTCTCGCCGGAGGATCCGCACACCGCGCAGCCGCCGAACTTCGTCTATGCCTTGGGGATGGGCCGGTTTCTCGAGATTCTCGGCGTGCCCACCGCGCTGGGAGTATCGTTTGCCCTGATGGCGTTCACGACGTTTGTGTACGACACCCTCGACGTGTGCACGCGGCTGGGCCGCTACATCGTCCAGGAGCTCACCGGCCTTTCCGGCAAGGCGGGGGCCTGGCTCGGGACGGCGCTTACCGCCGGCGCCCCGCTCTTTTTCCTTTTGCGTCCCCATCTCGACGCCGCTGGCAATCCGATTCCCGCGTGGAAGACCTTTTGGAGCCTCTTTGGGGCGAGCAACCAGTTGCTCGCGGCCCTGACACTCCTCGGGATCACCGTCTGGCTGTGGCGGACTCGGCGAGAGACGTGGGTGTGGTATGTGACCGGAATTCCGACGCTCTTCATGTATGTCATGAGCACGTGGGCGCTGGCTGCAATGACGCTGCCGAGGTTTCGATCCGAGGCGGGCTGGATGTTGCCGGTTGATCCGGTGCCGTGGGCGGGGGTGGTGTTGTTGGTGCTCGCTGGGGTGATGCTCGTGGAGGCGATCCGGGCGATCGGTGGCGACTGGCAGCCGCCCCGTGGTGGAGTACGATACCCGCGTGCACAAGCGCCAGCTCGATAACGTGATCTGCTAACAAACGCTCCCCGGACCGCGATGGTTGTTTCCTGTACGCGCGGCATGTTCATCCCACGGCCAGCTCGGAACGAGGGCTTGAAGGATGAAAAAAGTTGAATCTAGACTCGTGCTGTGTCACGTCTTGAGTTTCGAGTAGAGGGATTTGAGTTTTCGGCGTGCGTCCGTGACTCGCATCTGCCAGTCTACGCTGCGTTGCGTGCGGTTCACGCCGGTCGACTATGCACGCGTCTCGCGCCGCGCCCCGTCGAGCGTCTCCCGGAAGCCACGCTCTACCAATCGCTGGCGAACATTCTTGACCGTCTTGGTGCGGCAACCGAACGCCTCGGCGATTCGAAGGTCAGTCCAGCTCGGCCCATCGCAATCAGCCTTCAGGAGAATCTGGGCTCGCCGAACCTTTTGGCTCGTGCCCTTGAACTTGCGAACCGTCTCCACCAATTCCGATCGCTCCTCGTCGGTCAGGCGAACGATATACTTTTGCTGCATAAAACACCTCCTTTGTGTTGCATGCAGAATCGTCGATTTCGGCGCGCCAAGCAGTCCTACTTTGTAGCCGTGACGAAGAACTAGAAGCCAAGCTGAGGGCTCTCGAATCGAAAAGATAAGACGCGTGAGCGAAGGCACTGACCGTCATGAACGATTCATGCGACGTGGCATAGAACTGGCTCGTGAAGCCACGCACCAAGGAAACACGCCGGCCTGCAGTGTGGGCGCTCTCGACGACGACATCACGGGTGAAGAGATGGAGCAACTGCCTGTCAGTGCTCGCCATCGGCCGCCCCGGAGGGCGGACCACATACGGCATGCGTGCGTGCCGGTCGCCTTATCCACGGTTTTTCCGACGGCGTCGCGTGGGGTGCCTCCGGTCGGAGCGTACGGCTCAGCTTCCGGTGCAGCTTCCGGTGCAGCGTACATGGCCAGCGGGATCGGGCGACCGAAGGTAGACTTCGACGACGGGCGCTCGCCGATGTCGGCTTCAACCTTCGTTCCCGTATTCCCGCTCTCTCACGCCCATGCGTCTGTCATTCCTGCCGTGGCTCTTCGCGCTTCTTGGCCTTGCGGCGGTCGGCTGCACCCGCCCCGCGCCGCCGATCGTGTCGCCCCCCGTGCCGCAGGTGAGGATCGCCAAGCCCGTGGCTCGCGACGTGACGGAGTATGTCGTCTTCACAGGCAATGCTGCGGCGATCGACGAAGTGGACGTGCGGGCCCGCGTGTCGGGGTTCGTCACCAAGGTTCACTTTGAAGATGGCCAACGGGTGACCAAGGGCCAGCCGCTCTTCACGATTGACGAGCGGCCCTACGCGATCGCACGCGACCAGGCGGCTGCCGAGGTGGCGAAGCAGGCAGCCGAACTGGAGCAGTACGAGCGGGAGGTGGTTCGCATGGCCCCGCTCGTCCCCAAGAACGTCGTCACCCGCGAGCAGTACGAGATTCTCGAGGCGAAGCGCGACATGTCGAAGGCGATGCTCGACAAGGCTCGCTCGGCACTGGCAAAGGCGAGCCTCGATCTTGAGTTCTGCACGCTCACGTCACCGCTCGACGGCCGAATCTCGTCCCGCAACGTGAGCCCCGGTGACCTAGTGACAGCCGACTCGACCGGGAGCAAGCCCCTCACGACCGTGGTGAGCACCGCCCCGGTGTACGTCTCCTTCGATGCTGATGAGAGATCGGTCCTCCTCTCGCGGGCGCGGGCCCAGGCCAAAAGGCTGGCCAACGGCACGCCCGAGGTCGAGTGGCGGAACATCAAAGAGCTCGCGATCCCCGTGGACGCGGCACTCGTCGCTGACGAGGGGTTTCCGCGGCAGGGCATTCTCGATTTCGTGGACGTGGCCGCGGCGTCCACCACCGGCACGGTTCGCTGTCGGGCTGAACTCCCCAACGCAAACCAACTCATTCTTCCGGGGATGTTCGTGCGGGTACGGCTCCCCTTCGGTGATCCGGAGCCGGCGATCCTCGTGCCCGACCGCGCGATCGGCATCGACCAGAGCCGCCGGTATGTCTGCGTCGTGGGGCCCGACGATCGCGTCGAGCATCGGACGGTCGAGCTTGGCATTCTTGATGGCGACATGCGGGTGATCACGCAGGGGCTCACCGGCGGCGAGCGTGTCGTCATCGAAGGAATCCAAAGAGCTCGCGACGGAGCGGTCGTGCGGCCGATCGAGTCCACCAGCGCGGCTGCAACGAACGAGGCCTCCTGACGGCCAGTCGGCCCAGGGCTCAGCATGGTAACGTTTTTCATCGACCGCCCCGTCTTTGCGACCGTCCTCGCGATCGTGATTCTGATCGTTGGAGGCGTGGCGACCATCGGCATGCCGATTGCCCAGTATCCGGAGATCACACCGCCCACGATCGCGATTCAAACGGTTTATCCCGGTGCTTCCGCGCAGGTGGTGGCCGATACCGTCACCACGCCAATCGAGCAGGAGGTCAATGGAGTCGAGGGCATGTTGTACATCGCCTCGACGAGCACGAATGACGGTCAAGCGACCATCGACGTCACGTTCAAGCTCGGAACCGACATCGATCAGGCCCAAGTGCTCACCCAGAACCGGGTGGCCGTGGCGATGGCCAAGCTGCCCGAGGAGGTGAAGCGACAGGGCGTCACCACGAAGAAGAAGTCAACCAGTATTTTGCTGTGCGTCAATCTCGTCTCGCCCGACGACCGCTACGACCTTCTCTACCTGAGCAACTACGCGCTCATCCACGTAAAGGATGCGCTCGCTCGGATCGAGGGCGTCGGCGACGTGGCCTTCTTGGGTGCCCGCGACTATGCCATGCGGGTCTGGCTTGACCCCGAGGCGCTCGCCACCCGAGGCCTTGCCGCGTCAGACGTCGTGGGGGCGCTGCGCGAGCAGAACGTCCAGGTAGCCGCTGGCCAGCTCGGCCAGGAGCCGACTGCGGGCCAGATCGACTTTCAGGTGCCTGTCACGACACTCGGAAGGCTTGCAAACGCCGAGGCGTTCGCCGAGGTGATCGTGAAGTCGGAGCCAGGTCGCCTCGTGCGGCTTTCCGATGTGGCCCGCGTGGAGCTCGGGGCCAGAAACAGTGACATGACGAGTTGGCTCGATGCCAAGGAAAGCGTCACGATCGCCGTCTTCCAACTGCCGGGCTCCAACGCCCTGGCCACCGCCGAGCGGGTGCGGCACGCAATGCACCTGCTGTCCGAGCGGTTCCCGAAGGGCCTCGAGTACGGGATCTACTACGACACGACCGTCTTTGTTGACGAATCGATTCACGAGGTCACCAAAACCCTCTTCGAAGCCGTCGTGCTCGTCTTTGTCGTCGTGCTCGTCTTCCTCCAGCAATGGCGGGCCACGCTCGTGCCGATGCTCGCCGTACCGGTGTCGCTCATCGGTACATTCGCCGTCATGCGGCTCCTGGGCTTTTCACTCAACAATCTTTCGTTGTTTGGGCTCGTGCTGGCGATCGGGATCGTCGTGGATGACGCCATCGTCGTGGTCGAGAACGTGGAGCGATGGATCCGAGAGGGCCTTTCCGCACGCGACGCGACGCGGAAGGCGATGGAGGAAGTGGCGGGGCCCGTGATCGCCATCGCGCTGGTGCTCGCGGCGGTGTTCGTGCCGACCGCGTTCATCGCTGGCATCAGCGGCCAGTTCTATCGGCAATTTGCCCTGACGATCGCGGCCAGCACGGCGATCTCGGCCGTTGTCTCGCTGACGCTCGCGCCGGCGGCGTGCGTGATTCTCTTTGCCGGCCAGTCCGGTAAGCCCCACGCGTCAGGGCAGCAGGACGCCTTGCCGGCCTTCGGGATCGCGCTCGTGGCTGGGCTTTTCGCGATTTGGCTCTTTGAGAATCTGGCGATCGTGTGGGTAGGGCTTGCTGCTGCTGCTGTCGTGCCCGACGAATGGAAGGTCTGGGGAATTCGGCTCCTGCTGTTGGCTGCTGGCGGAGCCGTGGGGTTGCTTGCTGCTCCGCTCGTGAACCTTCTGCTCTCGTGGTTCTTCAAAGCCTTCAACGTCTTCTTCAACGTGACGACAGGGGCCTATGGCGCGGTCGTGGGCCTGCTGCTACGGACAGCGATCGTGGTCGTGGCCGCGTATGTGGGCCTCATGGCGCTGACGTACTACGGCTTCACGAGCGTGCCGGTCGGCTTCATTCCGGAGCAGGACAAGGGCTACCTCATCGTCAACTGCCAGTTGCCCGACGGCGCGAGCCTTCAGCGCACGCAGCCCGTGGTGCAGCGGCTCGCCAAGGAGGCGCTCGCGACGCCCGGAGTCGATCATGTGATTTCCGTCGCTGGGTATTCCCTCATCACGAGTACGAACCTCGCAAACTCCGGAGGCATGTTTGTCCTTCTCGAGCCCTTTGCAGCCAGGGCCGTGGACCCTGAAAAAGCGGCTGCGGCAATCGTCCGGCGGCTGCGGCGAGCGTTTGCGGATGTGCCCGAGGCGATCGTGTCGGTGTTTCCGGCGCCGCCTGTGGAGGGCATGGGAAATACGGGCGGGTTCAAACTCCAGCTTCGGGACCAGTCATCGGCCGGTCCGGCGGCGCTCCAGGAGGCGCTCGAGACGCTCGCCGACGCGGCGGCGGCGCAGCCTGGGCTGACCGGCGTCACGACGACGTTTCGGGCCAACGCGCCGCAGGTGTTTGTGGAGCGGGATGTCGCCAAGGCACGCGCTCAGGGCGTTTCGATTGCCGCCGTGAATGACGCTCTCCAGCTCTACCTCGGCAGCGGTTACGTGAACGACTTCACTGCGTTTGGTCGCAACTGGCAGGTGACCGTGCAGGCCGACGCGCCGTTTCGGATGAAACGAACAGACATCGGCAGGCTCCAGGTGCCCAATGCCGCGGGCGACATGGTGCCGCTTGCGACACTAATCACCGTGGGTGATTCGAGCGGCCCGGCGGTGGTCAACCACTACAACCTCTACCCCTCTGCCGAGCTCTCCGGTTCTCCCGGTGCCGGTACGAGCTCCGGCGATGCGATCGCCATTCTCGACGCGCTGGCGGCTCAGCCGCCGGCAGGGCAGGGGGTGATCCCACCGGGCATGGACATCGAGTGGACGGAGCTCTCACTCCAGCAGATTCTGGCTGGCAACACGGCCATCCTCGTGTTCGCACTCGGAACGGTTTTTGTGTTTCTGGTGCTCGCGGCCCAGTACGAGAGTTGGGCGCTGCCCCTGGCGATCATCCTCATCGTGCCAATGTGTCTTCTGGCTGCGATCGCCGGGGTGTGGCTCGCTGGCCTCGACAACAACATCTTCACGCAGATCGGGCTTGTCGTCCTCATTGGCCTGGCCGCCAAGAATGCGATCCTCATCGTCGAGTTTGCGAAGCAGCGTCAGGATGCCGGCGCCACCGCCGCCGAAGCCGTGCTGGAAGCTGCAAAACTCCGGCTTCGCCCGATCCTCATGACGTCGCTCGCGTTCATCCTCGGCGTCGTCCCGCTCGTCCTCGGCACGGGTGCCGGTGCTGAGATGCGTCGAGCCTTGGGTACCGCGGTCTTCTCTGGCATGGTGGGCGTGACCGTCTTCGGCATCTTCTTCACGCCCGTCTTCTATGCCGTCATCATGTGGTTCTCCCACCGCCCACGCAGCAAAACGTGAACGGGCCGCTCGCTGGGCGGCAGAGCCTTGAACCTGGAGGCTGGTCGCTCTCTTCAGCCATGACCAAGAATGCCTTTCGTGAGCGTCCGACCGCCATGAACCACTCCACTGCATCGTGATTGTCTCCGCAGTTCTCCAGGCCTGCGCTTGGGCGCATGAGGGGGATCGGCCAACATCCCCCGATGGTCCTGGCGGAAAATACGACGGCACGTTCGTCGAGGACTACGAGTACGTCGCGGGATCGGGTGACCTCGACGAGTGCAACAGACGTTCTGGTGTCACACCCGAGTGTCCCCAGGGTACGTACTACGACGTTCTCACTGAAGCGTATCCCTTCGTGCCGCGAGCGTTCCGGGGGCAGCCTGATCCAAGCCGTTCCAGTCGATACGGTGCTGGGTCGATGTGCGGCTGCACCTCGACCCCGTGGAAAAGCGCTCGCGAAGCAGGTCATCCGTGTGACGGTAGTGTTCGAATGCCGCGCGCGTGCGGAACATGAAGAGCAGGCCCTTGGTTTCCCATTCGCAGTCGAGATGCTCGGCTGCGATCAGCTCGTCGAACACCATGCGGGACGACCGCAGGAGCGATTGAATGGCGGCGCCGGCGGCGAGCATGTCGCGGGTGTTGCAGCGGCGCCGGAAGCCGAGGAACCAACCGAGATTGGCGAGCAGCGTGCGAGCGCGGATTGTGAGCGGCGAGTTGCGTTGGATCAGTGTTGTGAGCGTGGACCAGACCGCGCCAGGGCCGGCGAAGGGCAGGACATGGCTTGGGCAGACGTAGCCACAATTGGCGTGCGAGGCGCCGCGGCCGAAGATGCCGCGGTCCAGGAGGGTGACATTGTTGCCTGCGGCAGCGAGGGAGTACGCCGAACACGCACCCACCACGCCCCCACCAATCACGGTGACATTCGCCATGCATCACTTTTTCGGAGCCGCGGCACGTGCTCCATCACACGAGACTGGGCATGCCGGAGGCACCGTTCTAGGACTCTGGGCTGACCATGTCGATCGGGCCGCCCGCCCGCTCGACGCTCGATCGCCGTTTTTTAACGTCTTGCCGCTCTGGAGCGGCGCTTCCCTCGTTTTGCTGCCGCCCCCTGCAAATCAGGAACGTCGCGCCAGCCACGCTTTCGATGAACGCCTAATTCGCCCGGGTGGCGGCGCCACTCGCAACACCTGCGGAGGGCAAGCCGCTCGGGCTCTCGCTCCAACTCCTCTGGCGGCGGTAGGAAATCTCTGGCAGCCGGGAGAGCATCGCCACCGCTTTCAGACGACCGGGCCGGCGGGATAATGATCGCGACGGTCTGCCTCGCCGGTAGATTTCACGCACTGGACATGCCATGACGCCCGCGCTCGTTCAGCCCTCCCGAGGCACTCCATGAGCGTGGAGCATGTCTTGGCACGACAAGGGCCGCGGCGGCTCTTGTCACTTGACGGCGGTGGCATTCGCGGGGCGCTGACGATCGAGATCCTCGCTCGGATCGAGTCGTTGCTGCGCGAGCGCAGCGGACGCCCCGACCTGGTTCTGGCGGACTACTTCGATTACATCGGTGGCACGAGCACCGGGGCGATCATCGCCGCGTGCCTGGCCGTGGGGAAGTCGGTTGACACGATCCGTGGTTTCTATCGCGAAAACAGTGCCGCGATGTTCGCGCCCGCTGGGCTGTTGAGCCGGATTCGCAACAAGTTCACAGCCAAAAATCTTTCGGTGCGTCTCCGGGCAGAGCTCGGGGATGAGACGAGGCTGGGGGACGCGTCCATTCGAACGCTCCTCATGCTCGTGTTACGG
>Ga0163154_10006513_pt1 | contig 14267 bp, 15 predicted proteins | sample OliLakLV19MP9P1_FD_148649 | JGI IMG/M metagenome (GOLD analysis project Ga0163154, IMG submission 148649) | Freshwater microbial mat bacterial communities from Lake Vanda, McMurdo Dry Valleys, Antarctica - Oligotrophic Lake LV.19.MP9.P1 | ecosystem: Environmental > Aquatic > Freshwater > Lake >... | reverse complement strand
ATTTATGAAGCGCGTCCGAATGTCACGGTTGAGGTGGCGTCGCTGGCGCTCAAGACCGGCAACGCGGTCATTTTGCGCGGCGGCAAAGAGACGCTCCGCACCAATCTGGCGCTGATTGCGGCGGTGCAAGAGGCGCTCGACGCCCATAACATCCCCGCCGACGCCGTGCAATTGATTGGCAGCACGGATAGGGTCTACGTCGGGCAGATGCTCAAGCTCGATAAATATATCGACGTGATTATCCCACGCGGCGGCGCGAGTCTGCATCAGTTGTGCAAGGAAAATAGCACCATCCCGGTCATCACGGGCGGGGTGGGGATTTGCCATTTCTATGTCGATGTCAGCGCCAAACCCGCCGAGTCGCTCAACATCATTTACAACGCCAAGACCAGCCGCCCGTCGGTTTGCAATACATTGGATACCGTGCTTGTCCATCGCGACATTGCCGGGGAATTTTTGCCCAAAATCGTCCAGCATCTGCGCGGCGGCGGGGTGGTTTTCAAGGCTGATGCGCGTGCGCTAGACATCCTCGGCCAGCACTCAGACATCGAGGCGGCGCAAGACGACGATTTCGATACCGAATGGATGGCGCTGATTTTGGGCTTGAAGGTGGTCGATTCGATGGATGAAGCGATTGACCATATCCGCGCCCATAGCCTTGACCATAGCGACGGCATCTTGACCGAAGATGTCGGCAACGCCGAGCGCTTCCTGAACGAGGTCATGTCATCGGCGGTGTTCTGGAACGCCAGCACCCGCTTCAATGACGGCGGCGCATTGGGACTCGGCGCAGAAGTGGCGGTCAGCACGCAAAAACTCCACGCACGCGGGCCGATGGGTCTGGAAGAACTCACGACTTATAAATGGGTCATCATCGGTGAGGGACAAGTACGCGGTTAAGGCGTTGCCTCGTTTGTTACACGCCGTAGGGACGACATTCTTGCCGTCCGTTTTTGGATACGTAGGGACGCCCTTCTGGGCGTCCCTACGTATCCGCGATTGTTGAATAATTACCCCGCCCCTTCTCTGATAACCGATGGAGAAGGGGCGTTTTTTCACCCGATGTTAACGTCCTCCTATTGACAAATAAACCGTCCAGACGGTATAGTAAAGTGAGTAATCTGCGATGAGCAAACACACCGCCAATGTCACTCGGTTAAACTTGTTGAAAGCCGCCAACGCTTTATTGTTGGGACAAGGGGCGAACGCCCTGACGTTGGATGCGGTAGCGGCGCGGGCAGGCGTCAGCAAGGGCGGCCTACTCTATCATTTTCCGTCCAAAGACGCGCTGATAGAGGGGATGGTTGAGCGCTATCTGGCCGATTTCGAGGCGCGTATTGAGGCGCATTTGGCCGGAATCGAGCAGCCGACGGCGGTAGCGTGGGCGCGGGCGTATCTGGAAGCCAGCCTCGAACCCGACCCGGAGGGGATGGCGGTCAGCGCGGCGTTATTGGCGGCGGTAACGGTCAACCCGGTGTTGCTCCAACCGATGCAAGTGCGTTACGAAGTCTGGCAAGCCCGCCTAGACGCCTTACCTGACCCCGCCGTGGCGTGGCTGGTGCGGTTGGCGATGGATGGGTTGTGGATGACCGACCTGTTGCAGATCGCCCCGCCCGCGTCAGACCAACGCCGCGCCGTCGCGCAGAAATTAATTCGGTTAATCGAATCACAGTAAACGGATGGCAGGAATGCCGTCCCTACAAATCATGCTAAACGGATGGCAGGAATGTCGTCTAAATCATGATGAAATTGTAGGGACGCCCTTTTGGGCGTCCGCCCAGACAACCAAACTACCCCAGAGGGGCTATGAGCGCATTCACCTATCTGCTACTGGCAATCGCCAGTGAACTGGTCGCAACGACCTCTCTCAAATTTTCGTATGGATTCACCAAACCGTTGCCGAGCATACTGGTCGTGATCGGATACGGCGCCTCGTTCTATCTGATGTCGCAGGCGTTGAAGATGGCGATGCCGATTGGCACGGCCTACGCGATTTGGTCGGGAATCGGCACGGTGGGCATTGCGATTCTTGGCGTGCTATTTTTCAGCGAGACGATGGACATGGCACGCATCATCGGAATCAGCCTGATTGTGGCCGGGGTGCTGGTGCTGAATATGTTCAGCCCTGTCGCACACGCTTAAGGGCTTGGACATCCACATGCCAAAGATTATTCAAGCGCCCATGCGGGTGGAAGTTGTTGTTTATTGATATACCACTTGGACACAAAGTGTCCGCCGTAAATGGCGATACCTGAGGTTATTAATCCCCCAATTAAAACGACCCAAAAGTTAACCCGATTATCATAGGCGTAAAACGCCAAAATAGTGGTATAGATAAGGTCACTCATGATGAATGTAGCCAAGGCAGAGAGGGTTATCATTACGCTTTCATAGTAGCGCGGGATGGTTTTATTGAATCGGAACGCGGTTACTATCCCTAAAACCAATCCGTTGAAGCCTCCTACTAGACCTCCAAATATCAGGCCGATGGCAAGCGCAAAGAATATATAGGCCAAATAGGAAAAAGCGTAGAGGTTAAACCCAGTTAGCACGAAATACACCACCGCAGCGAGGATACAACCGCATCTTATGCCTATAAGCGTGCCGCGCCCGATGAAATTTAGCAGGATTTCGATGCGAGACATGTTTGTGGCCTCTTGTTCGTGAAATTTATAATTAATTTTGGCATGGTTAAACTTCCAAAATCTCTTATCTTTACCATTTCGATAGAAAAGAATGTGACTAATGGAGACCCTGAATAGTAACTACTCAGCCCCTATTTGAGGGGAAAACAGGATATTAACCAGTACTCAGCCCAATCATCTGAGGGAAGAATTTCCCCACATCTCAGCCAATTTGACGCTCTACGTCATCAAATTGAGGGAAGAAATGATGGCTGAGTAGTTACCCTGAATAGAACTAGCATAATGCACATCATTGGGAATTTTCGTAGGGGCGAGGCTTGCCCGCCCGCTATTTGAGATGACACAAACGCTGGTTGTAATCATGCCATTTTTGTTGCGGTTCTCCATAAGTAATGCTTCGATAGTGCAGACAGTCGCTTCTAAATTCTCATCCAAGCCCCCTCAACAGAAAAAACGTTCTATGCCAAGATAGAGGTGTACTAAAAGGAGTATACAGTGATGTTGGATGCACCTGCGCGTACCAGACTCTCTAGTGCAGATTTCTGGGCATTTGTGAATTTACCAGAGAATCAAGACCGTTCCTTTGAGCGCGTTGAAGGAGAGATTGTCGAGATGTCACCGGCCAATAACTGGGCTTCTGAAGTCATAGCGGAACTTATCACCCTTTTGACCCTTTATAACCGTCAGACACGTCTGGGACGCATCAATGACTCTTCAGGCGGGTTCGACATTAGTGCTACAACAACCCTCGCGCCTGATGTCGCCTTCACCACTTTTGAGCGCATCCGCCAGATCTACCCCGATGGGAAATTCCCACGCACTGGATTCGCCTCACTGACTCCAGACTTGTGTGTAGAGGTCAAATCACCCACCAATAGCAAACGTCAGATGCGTCAGGAGGCCGAAACCTACCTCAAGGCAGGGGCGCGACTGGTCTGGTTGATTTTCCCTGAAACCGAGACGGCGGAAATCTATACCCCCAATGCTGATGTGGCCGAAATCCCTCGTGAAGGCATCTTGGATGGTGGGGATGTCTTGCCCGGATTTAGCACGCCACTCACCGATATTTTCCCAGTATAGCCGCCTGTATTCACGACCAAGCAGGTATTACATCGTCAATGATATGGGCGAAATCAATGTAGAAGTTCAACTTATGGGGAAACTGAAACAAATCCAAACGATTATTTAGGTGTGTTTTATGCTAAAACCTCGATCAAAGATCGTTTGGATTTTAAATCATCCCTCCATTAGCGGGCGGCTAGGTTGAGGCGGGCTTGGGCTTTGATTTGTTCCATCAGGTGGCCGATTTGGGTAAATTCGTCCAATTCGGCCTGTTCCTCTGCAAACAGGCTGCCGTCGCGGTGGAGGGTCAACAATTCCTGACCGCGCTCGGTCAATGTCTCCGAGAGATGAAACGCGATGATTTCTTCCAGTGACGGCGCAGAGCCTAAAAAGGCGCTGACGGCTGCCGTGATGGTAAGTGCGGGGGCGGTTTTCATGACATCATCCTCTAACTATGGGATGCCATTATACCCCAATCTCACGACGGTAGCGTTCACGCAGGGCGTCAATGGATTCCCCCCCGTGCTGCCAATAATCCCAGCCGTTAGTCGGACGTCCGCTGATGTGCGTGGCGACTTGATGTATGCTCGCGGTGAAATCGGTTAGCATCAGCCGCCCATCGGCCATCACCAGCGCGTGATGCACCCCGTCTGGGCTATGTAGCGTGTCCCCCGCCGATAGATAACCGTTCTCAATCAAGGCGCTAAACTTCACCCGCGCCTCTTGTCGGCGTGATTGCACGACAGCCAACGATTCCGCCATCGCGGGCGTCACCGCGTCAATGCGGGCGCGGGCGACTTCGACATAGTGGGGTTCGCGCTCTATCCCGATGAATTGTCGCCCCAGCATTTTGGCGACTGCGCCCGTCGTGCCACTGCCAAAAAACGGGTCGAGGATGACATCACCGGGGTCAGTGGACGACAGAATCACGCGGTAGAGCAACGCTTGGGGCTTCTGGGTGCTGTGTGCTTTTTTCCCATCCACTTTGATACGCTCTGCGCCAGAGCAAATCGGGATATGCCAGACGTTAGTCATCTGCTTATCGTCATTGAATCCCTTCATCGCCTGATAGTTGAAGGTGTATTTTTTCTGGCGCTGCGATTTCTTCGCCCAGAGCAGCGTCTCGGTTGCATTGGTGAAGCGCGTCCCCCGGAAATTCGGCATCGGGTTCAGTTTTTCCCACACGACATCATTGAGAATCCAATAGCCCAAGTCCATCAGGATCGCTCCGACGCGGTAGATATTGTGGTACGAGCCAATCACCCAGATTGTGCCGTCGTCTTTGAGGATACGACGGCACTCGGTCAGCCATGCGCGAGTGAAGGCGTCATAGGCGGCAAAATCGTCAAACTTATCCCATGCGTCATCTACGGCATCGACCACCGATTGGTTGGGGCGGACGAGTTCATTTTGAAGCTGAAGGTTATAGGGCGGGTCAGCGAATATCAGGTCAACCGATTTGTCTGGTAGCGATTTTAAGACGCTCAGGCTGTCACCGTGAATGATTTGGTTCAGAGGGAGGGTCATTTTTAAGTCTATTGATTAAGGAAAGGTTCAATCGTTTTAGTATACAATATTATTATCTGCGTTGTATGAACAGCCCTACAAATCACGCGGTTTTCACAAAGACGGCTGCGCCCACTATGCAGAAATCTAAAGCACCCTCCGCGCTGAACATTCGCCCAGCGCGGAGGGTGCTTAGGTCTCACGGTGCGCCAGTCCTCATCAGACCGGCGCGCTGTGGGTCAAATTACATGTCGGCTTCTTCCATCGCAGGGATCAAAACCGCGTCGATGACGTGGATGATGCCGTTGGTGGCATAAATATCGGCGGCGACCACATTGGCAACTTCATTGATGACGACGCCGCCATCCACAACCGCGATGTCAATCAGGCCGTTGAAGGTGGCGATGCTGAAGCCTTCTTCACCGGCGACGGCGACCACGGTCTCGGCGTTGAAGCGACCCGGGACGACATGGTAAGCCAAGACGGTGTTCAACAATTCGGTGTCAGCGAGGACATCCTCAGCGGTGACGCCCAGTGCTTCCAACAGCGCGGTGAAAGCGGCGTCGGTTGGGGCAAAGACGGTGTACGGCCCGCCATTGCTCAACATGTCGACGATGCTGGGGTCAGCGGCCAGAACAGCGGCCAACAAAACGGTGAATTCAGGGGCGTCGGCTGATTCAGAAGCCGCAATCACGATCTCAGCAATCGAAAGGGTCGGCTCTTCCATTTCAACCATCTCGCTCATATCCTCGGCAGGGACGAGGACGGCATCAATGACGTGGACGATACCATTGGACGCGGCGATGTCGGCAGCGACGACGGTGGCATCATTGATTTGAACGCCGCCCTCTTCGGTCACGGTGATAGCGAGCGCGGCATTGTTCAAGAGCGTGCCAATCAGGGCGCCATCAGCAGCGACGACATCTTCGGCAGTGAAAACGCCGGGGATGACATGGTAGGCCAAGACGCTGTTGAGCAGGTCGGTGTTGGCTAGGACTTCTTCAGCGGTCAAACCCAGAGCGCCCAACAATTCAACAAAAGCAGCGTCGGTCGGGGCGAACACGGTGTAGCTGCCTTCTGGGTTGCTGAGGGCTTCGAGGAACATCGGGTCTGCGGCGGCCACGGCGGCCAACAATACGGTAAATTCAGGGGTTTCGCTCTCGGTAGCGGCGACGACGATTTCAGCAATCGTGGATTCGGCCATCTCATCTTGGGCAAAGCTGGGGACGATAGCCACCAACGCCATCAAAGCGAGGAGGATCACAGAACGGAGAGTACGCATGGGTTTCTTGCTCCTAAAGTTACAAAGACATTGATCTTGTGGCACTTCACAAGGATGATTGAGTTTTATAAGGTGGTTATAAATTTTTTGTGAGTTAAAATCTAGCGTAAGAATAATAGAAATAGAATGATTCCCTAGCGTTTATTAAGAGGCTTCATCCAAAACGTATCAGGGAATCGTATGGGGCGTAGCGCGCTACGCCCCCCGGTTTGCACATAGTCCTTACGACTCGATGAAGCCAATCACCTGCGAAATCACCTCACGATTTTTGAGGATGCTGCGATGTCCTAAACCTTCGGTGAATAGCGGCTGGGCGTGTGGGATGACACGGGTGATGGCATCGGCCAATAACTGGGCTTCTGAAGTCATCCTTGCATTGTAAATGATACTGAGTATCATTAAGAAAATCACCATCCAGAGGATTTTTCAGCATGGCAAGCAAGCGCAAGATCACCCAAGTTAAACCCGGATTCGGCAATAATCGCAGTTTTTCGATGCGTGCCACACGCCGCACCTTCAACCCCAATTTCCAATCTAAGAACATCTATGTGCCGGAACTGGGGCGCACGATTCGCGTCAAAATCACCGTCAGCGAACTACACACCATCGACAAAATTGGCCTCGCATTATTCCTCAAACGGCAAGGTAAGACGATCAAAGGGATTCTATAACCCATGCCTACATCGATTGAAACACGCCTACCGGTCACGGTGCTGTCAGGTTTTCTCGGTGCGGGTAAAACCACCCTGCTCAATCACATCCTCAACAACCGCGAGGGCTTGCGAGTCGCGGTCATCGTCAATGATATGAGCGAAATCAATGTAGACGCTCAATTGGTACGCGACGGCGGCGCGACCCTCAGCCGCGTGGATGAACAATTGATTGAGATGACCAACGGCTGCATTTGCTGTACCTTGCGCGACGATCTGTTGCAAGAAGTCTCGCGCTTGGCGCAAGATGGGCGCTTTGATTATCTGCTGATTGAATCGACGGGGATTAGCGAGCCGTTACCAGTGGCCGAGACCTTCACCTTTGAGGATGAGGCGGGCATCAGCCTGAGCGACATCTCGCGCCTCGATACGATGGTGACGGTGGTCGATGCCGTCAATCTGATGAGCGAAATCGGCTCACTTGAAACGTTGGCAGATCGCGGACTGGGCAATGATGACTCCGACGAGCGCAACATCGTTGATTTACTGATGGATCAGATTGAATTTGCCGATGTGCTGGTCTTGAACAAGTGCGACCTCGCCAGCCCTACCGACCTCGGACGGCTTGAGGCGTTGCTGGGAAAACTCAACCCGCGTGCCAAACTTATCCGGGCGGAATGGGGGCGCGTACCACTGACAGAAGTCCTCAACACAGGGCGATTTGACATCGACGCCGCTGAGGATTTTGAGGAATGGCTCTCAGGTGAGGAACACACGCCCGAAACCGAAGAATATGGCATCCGCAGCATCGTTTATCGGGCGCGGCGTCCGTTCCACCCGATGCGCCTATGGGAAGGCATGACCAAAGGTGTAATCCTTAAGGGCGTGGTACGCTCAAAGGGCGTGTGCTGGATTGCCTCACAACATGACAATGCGATTGTCATGTCGCACGCTGGACGCCTCATCCGATTGACACCGGGCGGGACGTGGTGGACAACGGTAGACGAGACCGAATGGCCGGAAGAACCCGACATCCAAGCGGACATCCGCGCCCTATTTGAAGGCGACTACGGAGACCGGCGTCAAGAAGTCGTATTGATTGGGACAGGGTTTGAGGAGTCGGCGTTACGCGCCGCGCTGGACGCCTGTCTGCTCACGGATAGCGAGATGGCGGCTGGCGTCCGCGCATGGGGCGACTATCAAGACCCTTTCCCACGCGAGTGAGAAAGGGATAATCTAGTAGTCCAAGTCCATCAGGTTTGCGCCGACGTGGTAGATATTGTGATACGAGCCAATTACCCAGATTGTGCCGTCGCCCTTAAGGATACGGCGGCAATCGGTCAGCTATGCGCGGGTGAAGACATCGCTTAATGAGAACTGTGAACACAGTCAGTATCATCCTTACGACTCGATGAAGCCAATCACCTGCGAAATCACCTCACGATTTTTGAGGATGCTGCGATGTCCTAAACCTTCGGTGAATAGCGGCTGGGCGTGTGGGATGACGCGGGTGATGTCCTCTGCGTCGCCGAACGGGACAATGACATCGGCGCGGTCATGCACGACCATCAGCGGAGTCAGGGTTTTCTGGACGCGGGCGGGGTCAAAGTCCGCAATCGAACGGCCAAAACGCCGCCGTCCGGCCTCAAGCATCGCAGCCAAGACGCCGCTGGTCAGTCCTATGGACTGGGTAAAACGCTCCAAGATCGACTGTAGGCGGGCGGGTGCGCCAATCGTCACGACGCGCTCCACTTTCCCCAGACCTTCCGGCTCACCCATCGCAAATAAGGCCGCCGCGCCCCCAAACGAATGGGCAATCACCGCGTACACTGACCCGTGCTGCGCGATGGTTGAGCGCAGTGCTGCGACATAATCGACGATATTAAGCTGCTTGCCGGGGGAATCGCCGTGGGCGGGGCCATCTAGCGCGATGACTCGATAGCCGCGTTCGACCAGTGGCAAGATGAACGCGGCGAGGCCAGTGGCTTCGCTCTCCCATCCGTGAACGAGCATGATGGTACGCTCACCTGCGCCCCACTCCCATGCCCGCAGGATTTTTGAGCCGAAACGCACCTCTAAGGGATTGGCCGACGCCAGCGCATGGGGCGCACGCCGCTGATGGGCGGGAGCGCTGCGCGGGGTGCTGAACAAATCGAACGCGAAACGTCCGGCGGCACGCGGCAGAATCTGAGCCAGCGCGTTGAGGCTAGAGGTTATCATACGGAAGCGGAAAGGCAGTTGTTGGGATTGTGCGGACATGGTACGGGACTCCTGCTTTTTTACAGACCGTTCGGTCTTTTTTTTGGACGAAAATTGACCCGCGATTGATGCGGGTGATATTCAGGGATTCTGAACGGACGCTAGGTTTTTTCTGTGGTTAACGCGCCGCGTAAGACGCCTTGCCAATACGCAATGACGGCGCGTAGCGGGCGCGATGTCCCCTGTAATTTGCTCACCATGACCGCGCCCTCTAGGGCGGAAATCAACATCGTGGCGAGTGCATCGGCGGGCATCGGCAAGACCATTTCACCAGCAGCCTCGGCGCGTTCAGCCAGAATCCGCAGGGTATTGTACCAATCGTCCAACGCTCGTTTCGCCTCAGCTTTGAGGGCGGGGTGCGCGTCGTCGCTCTCGATGGCGGTGTTCAAAATCGGGCAGCCGCCCGCCACAACCGGGTTTTCTATCATGTCGAGATGACTACCCACCGCTGCAATCAGTTTATCGGAGGGACGTTTGCCCGCCTCACGCACGGCTTGGACGAAACGCAACCGGACTTGGTTGTCGGCATATTGAAACGCCTCAACCGCTAATTCTTCTTTTCCGCCGGGGAAGTGGTTATAGATGCCGCCCTTCTCTAAGCCGGTAGCGCGCATGATGTCGGATATGCTTGTGCCACTGTAACCCTGCATGTTGAATAACTCGGCGGCTTGGGCGAGGATGACGGCGCGAGTGTGTTCGGATTTTCCCATGAGATGTAGCCACCCTTTACAAAAAGACCGTTCGGTCTCATATTAGGATATAGCGACTCGGGCTTTTTAGCAAGGGGTCAAATCATCATCAAAACATGGGAGATTCATGATGCTCAACAAACTCAACCTACGTATCGCTAATGTCTACATAGTCAAAGGCGAGAAAAAGACCGTCGTCATCGATACCGGTCAGCCCGGACAAGCCCAGAAAATTATCACACGGTTGGCGCAACTTGGAGTCGCACCGAAAGATGTTTCGCTGATTTTGCTCACCCACGCGCACATCGACCATGCCGGCAGTGCTGTCGATTTACAAAAACTGACCGGTGCGCCATTAGCCGTCCACGCCGCCGATTCTGAGATGCTTCAGCGCGGCACGAATGGCGCGATGAAGCCTATTGGTTTCGAGGCACGCCTGCTCTATAACTTCATCAACGTCCCATTCCCCAAGTCGAAGGCTGACCTGTTTATCGACGAAAACACGGATTTGAGCGCGTATGGCATCCGTGGGAAAATTCTACACACGCCGGGGCATACGGCAGGGTCAGTCAGTCTGCTGTTGGAGGAGGGTAGCGCCATCGCCGGGGATTTACTGCGAGGCGGCGCATTGGGCGGGGCGGTTCTGTGGCATATCCCACGCTACCCCTATTATCTCTATGACGTGGCGGACAAGCGAATCATACGCGCCAGCGTCCGAAAATTATTGGAGGCTGGCGCGCAAAAATTCTATGTCGGGCATGGTGGCCCAATGAGCCGCACCTCGGTTGAAGCGTGGCTCATGCGGGTCGAGGCACAAGCGTAGGGTTATATCAGCGTCTTGAGTAGGGTTTCGGCGGCGGCGCGAGCCTCTGCATTATAGCGCGGCGCGACGCCCAGCCACATCAGCGAATCGTGCATCTCGGACATACAAAGGAGGGCATACGCTACCCGATTGCACGCCTCTGGGCTGGCAGAGGGATAGGCTCGTCCTAAATCCGACGTAAACCCCATCACCAAGTTCTCGAACATCCCCACCAACATCTGCTTAGCGCGTGGATAGCGCGTTTTGGCGGCCATTAAGATGTCAAGGATAATTTTATCGCGTGTATGAAACTCGCGTTCCTCTGCAAACATCTCGTCAAGCACCACTTGGATGAGCGCCAGCGGTTCGATATCTAAGCCAGTGGAGTCGTGCTGCTGCATGATCTGGGTGGTGATACGCTCGATCAGCGCATCAATCAACTCATCACGGTTGCCGATGTAATGTCGGATGATGCTGCGCTTCATGCCTGCTTCTTCGGCAACCTGATCCAACGATGCACCCTCCAACCCATAATTGAGGATGCACCGTTCAAAGGCATCCAACAATTCCTCGCGTCGTTCCGTCGCTAGATTTTTACGCCCCATATCCCCAATCTTTTCTATTGATATGGCTTGATTATAGACATAAATTGTCGGTATTGACAATCTATAAAGCCACTCCTACAATCTTAAATAGATTGTCAATAAAGAAAACCTATTCAAGACTTTGAACATGGAGCATCACAATCATGACGACAATTCAACAACCTCATCCTGATTCTACACGGATTGAAGGGTATGACGCAGCGCGAGCGCTGGCAATTTTGGGGATGATGATCGTTAACTTCAAACTGGTGATGGGTAGCACACAAGATACCGGCGGACTTGCTTTTTTGACCGGCTTGCTTGAAGGGCGGGCGGCGGCCTTATTCGTGTTATTGGCCGGGGTTGGCTTAACCCTGTTATCGCGTCGGACGGCTTTGTCATCCGACGATCAGGCGCGCCGAACTGCGCGTATCAGCATCCTAAAACGGGCGGGCTTTCTGATGGTTTTGGGGTTAGGTCTGTCGTTGATTTGGCCCCCCGACATCCTGCGCTTTTACGGGGTATATCTGACCATCAGCGCCGCTTTTTTATTTGCCCCGGATCGATGGTTGTTGTGGGGCGCGGGTGCGTCGGTGGTCGGGTTTGTCGGGTTGTTTTTCATCTTAGATTATGGGACAGGTTGGGATTGGTCTACCCTGACCATCACCGATGGGTGGACGCCCATGGGCATGATTCGTAGCCTACTTTATAACGGATTCCACCCAGCTCTTCCGTGGGCGGCATTTTTACTGGTTGGGATGTGGCTAGGGCGTCAGGATGTGACAAATCCGGTTTTCCGCCGTCGGATGATGGGCGTGAGTATAGGCGCCTTAATTTTGGCCGAGGTCGCTTCTCTGGCGCTAATCGGTATGACCACCCCGGCTCTAGGCGCAGAAACCGCCGCCCTGCTGTTCGGGCGGGAGGTTTTACCACCGATGCCGCTGTATGTGCTTTCGGCGGGTAGTTCCGCCCTCTTGGTCATCATGGTCATGATAGAACTGGGACGGCATCTGCAAGGGGGGTGGTTATGGCGAGTGTTGGTGACCACCGGACAACTCGCGCTGACGCTTTACCTGTCGCATATCTTGATTGGCATGGGTTTAATCGCCGCGCTCGGCTGGTTGAACAGTGGTCAATCACTGGCGCTGGCAGTGAGCTATGCGGTGGGTTTCTATGCGATCGGGGCAGTTTTTGCCGTGTGGTGGCGACGTAAACAGGCTCAGGGACCTTTGGAGTCCCTGATGCGGCGTCTAACACGGTGATGGGGGATGACTGGAGGGAGACAACCTGAGTTATTTGGTGGCTGCCCCGCCGACCTGATACTCACCCGACGCCCAGACCACCACGCCGAGGCCGCTGGTATCGTCACCTGTCGGGGCGATATTGCGCGGGGCTTGGCCGCCCTCTTGCGCCCATTCAAAAATCCAGCGAGCGTCGCTGATGCTCAGGTTGACGCAGCCGTGGCTACGACGATAGCCAAAATTGTTGTGCCAATACGTCCCGTGCAAGCTGATTGAGCCGTCGAAATATTGCACCCACGGCACGCCGGTTAGGTCGTAGGCGTCAGGTGCGCCAGCCGCGCCGCTCATCCGGTCAGCGGGCAGCGCCGCCCACACCTTATAGACGCCCTCGTTGGTATCCCACCCCGGCAAGCCGGTAGCGATGACCGTGGTAAAGACCGGGGTATCGTTCTCGTAGGCGATTAAGACCTGCTCATACAGGTCAACCGATACCCAGCGGCCTTCCATGCCTTCTGGACGTTCGGCCTTGACCGGCTTGGCGACCACGCGCTGCTCAATCCACTGGTCAGGGCCGACCATATACCAGCGCCAACCGTCGGTGTGATCGACTTGCGCGAACAGGTTGATGCGGTCAAAACGCTCTAACAAGCGCCCGGTTTCGCAGTTTTGCTGCGCGCCGGGGGCGGGAGAAGTACACATCGTGTCTAGCGACCACGCAAACTGATTGCTCAGGCCGTCCAACAGTTGTACGCCGGTCAATTCTGACGCGGGTGAATATTTGAGTTCGCTCTCTTGCATCCAGCCGCCGTCTTGGATTTGAATCCAGCCTTCGGTTGCATCTAACGCGCTGACGAAATGAAAGCCTTCCGGCCAATTCCGCAGCAAATTCCCGCCGGGGGCGTCATACACACCCGCGCCGACCACGTTCACTTTATAGAAGCTGTAGCTACCGAGGGTTTGCAAATCCAACGGGATTTGCGCCACCGTCGGGACGGGGAACGACTCCATCAGGGTCGAACAATCGGACGTGATGCTGGACGGCGTAGACCCGGCGCACGCGGTGAAATCGACCTGTGCTTGCGCGGGGACGGCTAAGATCATCAGGAATAGAGCAGAAAAAAGGATGAGGGTTGGGGTGCGAAAGCGATTCATGGGTGATTTGATGTTCCGTCACTGGCTGATTACCGAATATAATAGCACAAGCCTCTTTTGCGGTTTAGACGCATCGGTCACGCTGCGCCGCCGCACACCCTACGGAAACCCCATGTCCGGTATCTTGTATCTCGTCCCCACCCCCATCGGCAATCTTGAAGACATCACGCTACGCGCTTTACGCATCTTAAAAGAGGCGTCGCTCATCGCCTGTGAGGACACGCGCACCAGCCGCATCTTGCTCCAGCATTATGATATCACCACGCCGCTGACCAGTTATCACGAGCATAACAAGCTGATGAAACTCGATGCGCTGTTTGCGGCGTTGGAACTGGGGGATGTTGCGCTCATCAGCGACGCTGGGACGCCGGGAATCAGCGACCCGGGCTTTGAAT
>Ga0163154_10006509_pt1 | contig 14271 bp, 11 predicted proteins | sample OliLakLV19MP9P1_FD_148649 | JGI IMG/M metagenome (GOLD analysis project Ga0163154, IMG submission 148649) | Freshwater microbial mat bacterial communities from Lake Vanda, McMurdo Dry Valleys, Antarctica - Oligotrophic Lake LV.19.MP9.P1 | ecosystem: Environmental > Aquatic > Freshwater > Lake >... | reverse complement strand
AAAGCAGCCTGACAATCTTGCTTAATCTTTTTCACGAAGTTGTTTCAAAGTCCTTGACACATACCGGATTGGCTTGAGCGCTATGTCCCGCCTATCTTATTACGACAGGTTTAAATGGATTGTCCATGAGTTGTTGCAGTTTTCACGAACCGTGATGTATTATCCCACTTATCTTCATTGGCTGAACCAGTGCTAGGCAACCGATAATGTCAGACGCTTACTTCTTTTTATCCTACTCGACTGCCAATAACGATTTGGCCGACAGATTGGTTGCTGATCTCCAACTAGCTGGTTTGCCCGTCTGGATTGACAAAACTGGTTTACCACCTGGTACTCGAAATTGGGAGCTTCAACTCCGGGATACCCTGGAAACGTGCCGAGCTGTCATTTATGTAGCAAGCCCAGAAGCTCGACGTTCCAAATACGTTCAAGATGAATTGGCAATTGCTGAAACATACGGGAAACCAATTTTTCCCGTGTGGGTCAAAGGCGACAATTGGATTGATTGCGTACCGATGGGCATGGGTAAATTTCAGTTCATTGATCTGCGCGGAAATAGCTATGCATCGGGTATACAAAAACTAATTGCTACGATATCAGGACTTTTAGGTGAGGCTGCCCCTCCTTCATCTATACGCCATATGGTTCCGAACAACGAAGCCATCGATTGGGAAACACTTCGTCAACGAGTATCTAAGTTCACTACTGAGTCGTTGGGTATTCGTTATCGGGCTAAGTATTCCCCAGATTATTACACAGAGCGGCAAGATGTGGTTAATCACTACAATAACTTCTTGAATGGCGATAAAAAGGTATTGGTTATTACGGGAAAGGCAGGTACTGGAAAAAGCAGCTTCGTTTGTTCAATCGCGTCGACCCCCAATAGTGATGCGATTGTATGGCTTCAGGATTGTGCTCATTTGGAGCTATCGCCTGAGGATGGAATAGAAAAATACGTCGCATATTCGTTGCATTTAGGTGACAGCTTAGGTCATTTACCTTTAGAATCGGTCTTAGGAAATGGACGGCAATTAGTCCTTCTCTTTGATGCAGTGAATGAGTTTTCTGGTAGCAAAAGTGATCTGCTCGCAAAACTTGCTATCTTTCTTCGTGAATTGGCGAATTCTAGTGTAAAGGTCGTTATTACATGTAGGCTACCTATTTGGGACAATCTCAAACGCCATTTCACAGTCCCCAGCAATTTTGAGTACCATACGGCTGGACCGAACAGCTATGTAAACATAGAACCTTTTGCTGAAAGTGAAATGCAGCAGATTTATAGGCGTTATCAAGATGCTTATAATATAATGACACCCTTTGCACAATTGTCGGATCAAGTCAAACAATTCATTACTCAACCTTTGTTCCTAAAACTGACAGCGATCGTCTATCGTGGAAAGCGAATTCCGCCAACACTTGCCCTGAAGGATGTTCTTTCAAAATATGTTCGACATTGCTTAGGAGGAGAAGATGATGTAGCGGATTTCAATGCTTCTAAATCGAACGAATATATGGTTCTTCGGCGTGCGATAGAACTAATGTATGATCACGCAAAGAGAGAACTTGAATTGGCTGTGTTGCAGAAAGACGATTACATAGGAAATTATGTTACACTAAATGTTGAATATGCTACACCTTATACAAAATTGGTAAATGAAGGCTTACTTAGTCAACGAGGCACTGAAGCAGACGCCTCGGCAGATGTAGACTTTATGCGTGAAGTTGAACTGGTTTTTGTAACGTATGAACGCGTGTTTGAATTCTTGCTCGCTCAAATTGTCATTGGCGTAGTTACACCAGAGAAAGTTCTAGAGCTTCTCGACATTTCGAAGCGAAAATCTTTCTCGCAGTTGCGTGGTGCTGCAGAGCTAGCTTTAAGCTTTGCAATTGTTCACAATAATTTAAGTATGTCCTCGTTTATCTCACTGGCACATGCCGATCGGCCAGAAAGCCGGCAATTTCTTGTTGATGTGATACAAACAATTCACTCAAGTGGGCATCGTGAAATCGCAGAGGGAATAATTGGCGATCTCTTTCTCGATAAGTCCGAAGATCCGCGATTGGCTAACTTATCGCATTTCCTAGCAATTCAAGCAGCATACCAACTGAAATTGGATAAATATCTTGTAAATGCGCTCTTGGGGCATGAAGCAGCAATTAAAGACGTAGCATCTTTATATCTATATCAAAGATGGAATAAAGCTCGTTTGTCATACGACATAAATGGCGCATATGAGCCTATTAATCTAGTGGTATCTAACATTAAGGTTTTGCGAAACCCTCAACGTAGTATTCAATCACTTTCAGCCTTGATGACACTTACTTTGCACCTTGGTTCGCATGTTATTGATGACCCGAGTTCGTTACTACCGTTGGTGTCCATCTACCAACGATTAATTCGGAGCATTCCTGGTTTAGAACCAAAAACGTCGCGAAATATATTAGAAGTAACAGCTAAATCAATTTGGGATACCATCTTGATACCTGTGTTTTCGCGTACTTTGCGTCCTATACTTGAAGCTATGACTTCAAAAGAAACCTTAGCATCATTCCTGTCAAGCTCTCTTAATAAGCGCGCATTCCTAGATTCGCCCATGCTTTTCGATGAAGCCTCACTCGTTGGACACGAGACCAAGGTTCTAAAGTTGATCACATGGGATAACGATATCGTTGCTTATTCCGTTGTAGTACCACTTATCTGGCATCTCTTTCACGAGCCTGATCTACACTTGCAAATGTTAGAGCAATTATTGTTTGAGAACACAACTAAGCCCCTACGTACTATCCTATTATCCATTTATTCGTTAGCGTTTGCAACTGTAGCGCGCTTAATGAAAGGAATGCACGCAAATCCTTCACTGATCGAAATGCTCCATGATTATTATATACGCGTATGGGAACTCACCGCTGGAACTGAAAGAAATGATGAAAATACAACGAACCATAAAAACCTCTCGATGTTTACCCTAGTTGAAATATTCACAATAGAAGCATTCCAACAACGTGAATTGGGAGAAACGAGAGGGTCGACTTTCATTCTCGACTTGTTAGATAACTCAATCGTTAGTTTTGGGAACGCACAACTCAAGTTTGTGGTGCAAGCACTCCAAAAAGCTGCTTATCAAGGCATACCTGAATTCGTGGTGAAAACTCTGTTGTTGTCAGAATTTCGTGTCGTATGGGAAAGACGTGATTATAGCGCTGTAATAGAAATATTATCTAGCTTGCGTTCGATCTATCAAGAGGAAATTGACAGCGTTCTTCTCAGCAAGGAACCTGCAAACCAGAACTTGTTTCAACAGGTTCGTGTTTCAGCATCCTTGCCCAATACTGCAGATGTGCTTTTTATGAACTCACTTAACTGGATATTGGCACCTGCAGTAGAAATCAACATTACGAAAATATGTGGCAACTTGATGCTCGACTTAGCTGACTCCCAAAGTGTCGATGAGTTTCTCACGAAAGCTCCTCGTACTCTAATTAACGCTCTTTTCGACTTCGATCTGATCAATATAACTCATATCCATTGGAGAAAGATTCATAATCCCGCATGGGATGAGTATGAAAAATGGAAGATATCCAGAGATCTAGACGATAGATACCCCGAAATCCATTTGTACTGGAGTGAATATGTGAAGCGATTCATTGCGGAGAACGGGCGCGGTATCATGTTTGAAAATCCCTAACCTGCATCACTGGAATATATCGAAGTCGTAGGACAAAAAGGGGAAGTCTTGGGCAGCCAAAGATTTGATGCCATTGTTGTTGGTGGACGAGTAGCTGGGGCTTCCTGTGCTATCAACATGGCAAAACGAGGGCTACGAGTTTTGCTCCTTGAACAGTGGGACATATTGCCGCCGATAGTGTCAACTCATGTACTTTACCCATTCGGTGTGGAGCTTCTTCACCGACTTGGACTAAAAGGCAAACTTGAGGAGTCGGATTTCGTAAAATCGCGGAAGACAAGAATTGATTTGTTGGGCGACGGAGGCAAGAAGATTGATGTACAAAGACTAAATGATGTTGACTATATGCTTTGCCCGACCCGGGATTGGCTTGATAACGAGCTACTAGAATTGGCCAGTAGTTACCCGTCCATCACTATTATGCGCAATATGCGTGTTAAGGGTTTAACTAAAGATGACAATCGAGTTACGGGCGTTTTCGGCGTTTATGACAACCAGACAGTCTCTTTTCATAGCAACTTGGTAGTTGGCGCTGATGGACGAAACTCTGTGGTAGCGAAGTGTGTAGGTGCAAAAACACTTCACCAGCAAAAAATGCAACATTCAGTTTATTATGGTTATTATTCAGGTTTTCAGCAGTCAGATGGTCCAATGACTGAGTTTGTCTATGAGGGAAGCGAGATACATTACGCCTTTCCAGTTACGCAAAGATTGACTTGTCTCACGATAAACCTGAGTTCCAAGAATGACTTCAATTCCAATGCCTCACTGGGTGACAGAATTACAGACAAATTCAAGAATGCAAATTTGGGTTTATCAACTGGGGGGATTCGGTTGGATGGGAGAGTAATGGGAATCAAACATAACAACCATTATTTATACGTTCGCCAATGTGCAGGAAAAGGGTGGGCTTTAGTTGGTGACGCAGCAATCCACACCAATCCAACTTTTGGTCAGGGTATTGGTATGGCATTACGTATGAGTGAGAGTTTAGCGCAAATAGCCGCGCTTGGTATAACAAGAACTGGAAATTCTTCCGCTGTGCTGGCGAAATACAGTAGGTGGCGGGACAGAACATTCTGGGATCTTTATCTGCTGAGCGCTTTGATTACAAATGCAGGCGGTTCCCCAAAAGGGTTTTCTAGATACTATCGTAACGAGGTTAACAGGTCGGCAGAATTGGCCGAAATCACGTTTTCAGTAATGAATGAAACCGTCAGCCCTCTTACCTACTTAAAGGAATTATTTAAAACCTCTATACTGAAATTGCCGTATACGAAATCACCAACCGACCGACTAGCCCGAACGCCGATTTAAGTCTAGGCTTATGTGCGTTAAGTCACTCACCTTACACAGCAGAATGAGCTAAACTAACGGGATGAAAAACAGCGAGCTGCTCGACATCTATAGTGACTATCTCATCAGCGCCTTTGGACAAACGACGGCAACGGGTTTGGCGGGTTTGTTGGGGGGGAGCGTGAGCCATGACCAGATCCAACGGTTGTTGGCGCAATCACCGTCAAGGAGTGCCGATTTGTGGCAGATCGTCAAACCGTATGTGCGCCAGATTCAGCAAGACGATGGGGTCATCATCATTGATGACAGTATCGCTGAAAAGCCGTATACCGACGAAAACGAAATTATCTGCTGGCATTATGACCACAGCCAAGACCGCAGTGTCAAAGGCATCAATTTCGTGACCTGTTTGTATCATGCAGACGGATACTCGTTGCCGGTTGGGTTCAGCTTGGTAGCGAAGACGGAACACTACGTCGATAAGAAGGACGGTAAACGGAAGAGCCGTTCGCCTATCAGCAAAAATGAATATTACCGCGACATGCTGACCAATGCCCGGAACAACCAGATCCCCTTCCAGTATCTCCTGAGCGACGTGTGGTACAGCGCCGCTGAGAATATGATGTTCATCCAGCATGACTTGGACAAAGACTTTATCATGCCCCTCAAGTCCAACCGCAAGGTTGCGCTCAGTCTGCCCGCCAAACGGAACGGGCAGTGGGTACGAATCGATAGTTTGACACTCGAAGCGAACACCCCACTGGAAATCTATCTGGAAAGTGTCGATTTCCCGCTGCTGCTGGTCAAGCAAGTCTTCGCAAACGAAGATGGTAGCGTGGGTATTCAGTATCTCGTGTCCTCTGATACGTCCCTGACCAGTGACGGCATGACCACTCTCTATCGTAAACGATGGAACGTGGAACCTTATCATAAATCGCTCAAACATAATGCTTCACTCGAAAAATCACCCACTCAGACTGTCACGACCCAAACCAACCATCTGTTTGCATCGCTCTGTGCCTACATCAAACTCGAATGGTTGCGTAAAACCACTACCCTCAACCACTTTGCGCTCAAGACCAAACTCTATGGGGTGGCTTTGCAGTCTGCTTTTGCGACTCTGCGGCAATTGCAGCCTATTCTCTTGGCTGCGTAAGGTGAGTTAAGTCAGTACTTTCACAGTCACTCAATAGGATCCAAAAATGCACGGTCAAACTACGATCAACGTGACTATCTATCATTGTGACTACTTTGGACACGTAAACAATTCCGTATATCTCGATTTTATGCAGCAGGCAATTTCAGAGCGACTCCCCATAGAATTGCATGCATATTTATCTCCCAAAAGATGTCGAGTTGACTACATCAAACCCATTCTGTTTGGGGAGCGCATTATTGTACATTGTTGGATTACTGAGGCGGCTAGTTTTTTTCAGATCATGAATCAGGAAGACCAAGTCGCGGTAAAGGCACGTATCGAATGGGTCTTTCATCCTGAGCTTGCTAGCAAAGTAAAAGAACTCGACAATGGAACAAGTGTTGAAATGGATGTAAAGAAGTTGAAGAACAATAAGGATGAAACAAAAGGTAAGCCCTTTTTCTTGCCAGTTTATGTGGCGAGTCGGGACCTAACAACTGGCGGGTTTTGCACTACTGCAGCCTTTATGCGGTGGAGTGAGATTGGGTTCGAGTCTGCGGCACAGAAAAGCGGTTGGTCGGCAGGACGGAATCTGAGCCTCAATTGGATTTCATATGCGATCAGTCAAGATCTAGAGGTTTTTGTTACGCCGAAGTGGGATGACGTAATTGTGATCAAAAGTTACTTACATGATGCAAAAAAGATACGTGGGGTTTGGCGACACGACTTCATCCAAAGAGATACAAATGAGTTATTAGCAATCAACTATGTGGGCGGGGCATTTCTAAACCTTCAGGGACAAGTCACGGAACCTCCAACTGGACTTCTGGATGATTGTTTTCAGGGGGAAAGGGCTTAAAGAAAATATTCTGTATTCTGCATAATAGGCGTTAAACTAGTAGATGTAAATTGCGACAAGTGATTCAGTAGCGACGTATAGCATCGTGAAAAATCGCAGTCTACAGATTGAAGCATGAATTGCCCTTCAGACCCAAACATCGAAAGTATCAACCTGTTGCAGGCGCAATGGACTGGCAAATACTGGCGCTTCCTTTGTCACCTGAGCGGTTCTGGATTATTGTATGCTATCAGAGTCATTGTTTCTATTTCAGACAGACTGCCCATATTCCCTCGCACTACCGCCGCGCGGCGACAATACAGATACTGTTGGCGAAAGGAAAGCTGTAAGAAACATGGAAGGTAACGGACTATACTCTGGCAAAAACGGTTGTCGTCGGGAGGTCGTCCATGTGTCTTAAATCAGTAGTCATTGCCGCTGTTCCAGAAGAAACCGCCCGCGTGGTTCGCGCGATCTATCCCAAAGGTAATCTGTTCATGCGCATACGAGATGAACTTGGAACCTTGTTTGAGGACGGCGATTTTGAGGATTTGTTTTCAGACCGTGGACAACCTGCGCTTTCTCCGTGGCGGTTAGCTTTAGTGACCGTGCTGCAATTTATGGAAAACCTGTCAGATCGTCAGGCTGCTGACGCGGTGCGCGACCGTCTTTCATGGAAGTACCTGTTGGGGCTGCAAATCAGCGACCAGGGCTTTGACTTTTCCGTGCTGAGCGAATTCCGCAGTCGATTAGTGACAGGCAATGCAGAGCATCGCCTGTTGAATGTCATGGTCAAAACGCTGAAACAAAAAGGATTACTCAAGGCGCGTGGGCGAATGCGGACGGACGCGACCCATGTCCTGGCGGCGATGCGGGTGATGCGTCGCCTCGAATGCGTCGGTGAAACGCTGCGAGCGGCGTTGAACGCACTGGCAGCCGTTGAACCGACCTGGCTTAAAGCACAGATTGAACCCGACTGGTTCGAGCGCTACAGCCACCGCATTGAAGACACACGTTTTCCGACCAGTCAGGAAGGCCGCCTCGCACTTGCTGAGACCTATGGCAGGGACGGCTTTCACTTACTTGAATCCGTCTATGACGAACACAGCCCGGCATGGCTGCGTCTTGTTCCAATGGTTGAAACGCTGAGGCAGGTGTGGGTGCAGCATTTTGTCTTCATCGACGAAAAGTTATGTTGGCGGGATGCAAAAGCAACCCCACCTTCACTGCAACGGGTGGACTCGCCCTATGAGACGGACGCGCGTTTTGGCAATAAACGCGCGGTGACCTGGATTGGATACCGGGTTCATCTGACCGAGAGCTGCGAGGAGGATCTGCCGCATCTCGTTGTTAACGTTGAGACGACTCCTGCTCCCCCGCCCGACCATCTGGCAACGCTGCAAATCCATACGTCACTAGCGGAAAAAGACCTGCTCCCAAGTGAGCATCTGGTAGACAGCGGCTACGTGACTGCCGAGCATCTTGCGGACTGTGAAGCCCAGTTTGGCGTTGACCTCATGGGTCCGGTTCATCCCAACAGCAATTGGCAGTCGCGCGCGAACACCGGTTTCGACGGGCGTCAGTTTGAAGTGGATTGGGAGCATGAGCAGGTCACCTGTCCGTTGGGCAAGGTCAGTTACAAATGGAATACCTCCCTTGACCCGCGTGGCAAACCCGTCGTGCGGGCGCATTTTTCAAAACGGGACTGTCGTCCTTGCCCCAAACGTGAACTCTGCACTAAATCGACCACGAAGGGGCGCTGTATTACCCTGCGTCCCCTGCTACAACAAAAAGCAATGGAGCGCGCCCGGCAACGGGAAAGTACCGATAGTTTCCGTCACATCTATGCACAACGAGCGGGAATTGAAGGCACCATCTCACAAAGTGTGCGTCGTTTCGACATCCGCCACTGTCGCTACCGCGGCGCAGCTAAATCTTCGCTTCAACATCACGCAACGGCGGCAGCTCTTAATCTGCTTCGCCTTGATGATTGGTTTTGCAGTGTCGAGCCTGAAAAGACCCGCGTTTCTCAATTCGCTCGTCTCGCTGCCTAACAATTCGCCTTTCGCCAACAGTATCCAATACAGCGCGTGACCCTTCCTATCAAACACTAGCAGGCAGTACGCTGCCCCCATCCCTTCGGGACGTGACCACCGAACTACCTGCCTAAAAAGCCGACCCCATCTCCTTTCGCACGAAGCTGACCTCACTGGGTCGGCTTTTTTGTTTGACAGGCTCCTTCCCTGCGCTGTTCCGCATATGCCGAGCGGTTGCGCTCAACGCGCTGGACGCACTCCAGCATATGTGGGAGTTATCATCATGTCTGAATTAAAGAATTCGTTCGGTATTCGTCCGTTTCCCCGTGAGGATGTCTACCCCACCAGATGGGCAGGTGAGCGCACGTTTGCCCAGATTATGGATGACTGCACACCGCTGGCTGCCTACCTCATCCGTCGCTACAAGAAGATCAATCCGCACGAGTTCCCCGACGCGCTTCAGCGCGGCTTCATGGTCGTATGGGAGCGCCTCTCGCAGAATCCGAGCCTGTTCGCGGATGCGGACAAGATCGCAGTTGCAGGCATTGTGCGGTCGAACTTTGGCGATAATTATCACCAGCGGCATCAGCGGCATCTCAGCCTAGATGCGCTGGAAGATCAGGGTTTAGACGCCGCTGACGAATGGATGGTCACGGGTTTTGAAGCAAATCGTACTGAGGTCTGGGCAGCGTGGGCGACGGCAACTGACCTTCGTATCGATATTGAACGGATCATGGGACGGTTGGCGGACATATATCAGAAGATGTGTGAGCCACATGGCTTTCGGCATCTTGTCGCGCTGTACTACCTGACGACGCAGGTTGAATTGAAAGACGCAGCGCTGATCGCGGACATCAACCATCACCACCTGCTCGACAACTACGTCAGCGTTGTCCGCAAAGATGTGATGCGTGAGTTCGGTGAGCTGTACCAGCCGGGTACACGCTGGATCGAGAAGTACAAGCGCGGTCACATGGAACCCGCGCTGCTGATACTGGAGAAGTACGGCAACAATCCCGGCATGATTGCGGCTATCAGGAGTCTGCTGGAAGAAAAGACACCGCCGCAGTCACGAGACGTGAAGGGCTATCACCGGATGCGTGCGCGCCGTGCGCTGGAAGCGGCGTATCACTGCGCATCCTGAGTTGCACGTCTTGGCTGGGGACGCAAACTCAGCCGCTCTTTTATTTTGCGAGGTGTCAAGACCCGTTCACAACCGTCGTGAGTAACGCCCTATCCAAGTGACCGAGAATTTCGAGTTCTTTTTCCAGCGAGCGGCGATTCTGTTCAAATACTTCCTGATGAGTTTTGATGGTAGCTACGATACGTGCTTGCTCGTCAATTGGAGGGAGAGCGATAGGAAGATCGCCGAGTATACTCCAGTTCAGCCGAGGTGAAGAGAACCCGCTTACCGCCTGCCGTAAGTCAACTGTGAGCAGGAATGCGGGTGCATTTCAGATTATTGGCAAGTCAAGCCACCTTTTTCCAGAGGCTGTCAAATTCAGCACTCAAGCTGGCGGAGCGGATGATCAGCATACGGTTGGCGTTGTCACTGCTCCAGCGCATACCCGTGCCACCCAGCCGTTGCTTGTACTGCTTCACACCGCTTTCAACCGTGCCGGACCCAATCGGTAAGCCGTTTTCACGAAACTCAAGATATTGCATCCGCCGCTGGTGGCGCTCAAAATATAGAGCGAGGTCAGCATGTCCACCTTGGTGTAACGCCGCAATAATCTTATGAATACGCCCCATGTAGAGCTGGTCTTTGTGCGTTTTGAGCCAACGTTGGCGCTCTTTGGCGTCGACCTCTTTGGGATAAAGTGCATGAGCCGCCGCACTCAGATGCTCGACAGCATGAAACCAATCCACCACCTGCTGTCCATCGGGACAAATATCTTCGGCTACATCCCAAATCCATACGGCACCATCAGCAACCACGCTGCGGTTGCGGGCAGTGGGTAGCTCATGTTGGACGGCTAAGGCCCATAAAGCGGGCTTGAAGTCGTCTTTCGTGCCCAGAACCGCTGTGTAATGCACGTTGACCCCATGCGCCATTTCGTCTAATTGTTGGGTCTGTGGGTTGCGTTCCAGCCGGGTTTCGACATCAAATACCGTCCCAACTTTAAGTTCGCGCCAGCCTTCGCCCCGAATATTGACCATGCCCCCATCCATTGACACCGCTTTGCGCTGGTCATGGTCGTGGCGGGCATCAGGGAATTGAATGCGTTCCACACTCACCTGCTGGCGCTGGTGCACGACTTCGGCTTGCATCCGCGCCCCATACATCTGGCTTTGTCGCCAGATGCTGCTGTCGGACACATAGCGTTCCCCAATGCGCTCCATTACCTGCTCACATTGCGCGTAGGGCAACAGACCGCTCAGCCAGACCATCTGTTTGCTCAATGCATGGCTAAACCCGCTGCGCGTTAACTTCAGTTGTTCATCGAGGGGGAAAATAGCCTTGCTGGCAGGTCTCACAATGATAATAGGTGCGCTTAACTTCGGTTTCACCCCGTAATGTCACCACCCGCTTGCGGTGTTTGCCTTTGTTTCGCAGTTGGCTCCCACATAGCGGGCACGTCTTGCTGCTTTCCTGCTGCATCCCGATGATTTCTTCTAGCGCACGCTGGCGAAAATCCGCTTCCGATACGCCAACCACCGCCTCAATAGCGCTCAAGGTCATCTGGTCGTTCAGGCGCTCATCGGACAACATCTTGTCAATGGTCGCTTCTGCCTGCGCTAACAACTTCGCTTTCAGGTGATCTCGGTTGGTGGACATGCTTATTCACTTTTGACTTGGTTTCATTTGCCTCCCAGTTTATCCCCTTCTGCCAAAATATTGAAATGCACCCATGATGAGTATATAACGTGAGTTAGGGATAAGGTGGGACACCTTTCGCAGAAGGAGTATGCTTCTGGCTGCCAAGCAAAGAAAGGGTCCCACCGATGAGTCTACTGGAACTGTACTGCCATGTCGATGATTTCTGCCAAACCATCAAACCACAGCTTGAAGCGCAACGGCTTGGGGACGGGAAACCGCATCGCCAACGAGCAACCGACTTAAGCGTGAGTGAAATCATGACGATCCTCATCCACTTTCACCAAAGCCAATATCGGATGTTCAAGGCATACTACACGGAGCATGTTCAGGCACATCTGCGCTCCGAATTCCCTACGCTCGTGGGCTACGCCCGCTTTGTTCAACTCATGCCTCGCGTCTTGCCCTGGTTATGCAGCTACTTGTTCTGTTTGTTCGGACGCTGCACCGGCATCAGTTTCATCGACTCCACTTTCATCGCGGTCTGTGATACTCATCGCATCCAGCAACACAAAGTGTTTGCTGGACGGGGTTCGATGGGCTGGAGCTTTGGCTTCAAACTTCATCTGGTCGTCAATGACTGCGGCGACCTGCTGGGATGTTATCTGACACCCGCTCACCGCCATGATGTCAAAGCGTTGCCCAAGTTAGCCAAGCGCTTGTTCGGCAAGTTGTTTGGCGACAAAGGCTACCTCTCTCAGACGCTGTTTGAGCAACTCCTTCAGCAAGGCGTCCACTTGATTACCAAGCTCAAATCCAACATGAAAAATCGCCTCATGTCCTTTAGCGACAAGCTCTTGTTACGTAAACGTACCATCATCGAGTCCATCACTGACCAACTCAAGAACATTTCCCAGATTGAACATACGCGTCATCGCAGTCCGCTTAACTTCTGTGTCAATCTCATCTGTGGGTTGATTGCTTACTGCCACCAGCCCAAGAAACCCTCCATTCGGCTCGATCTACGCCACTTGAAGACCGTTTCTTATCCCTAACTGACGTTAGATAGTTTCGCGCCTGAAATTGAAGCATTGCTCAAAAATGGCTCAACGCAGCGATTTATTGCGAAGCGCTATAGAACCACTCCCGCCAACTTAAATCGTTGGCTAAAACAGCACCACTTTTCGCACCCCTCAGCTTAACTTGAATTTTTCCAGAGAGAGTGGTTCGCCCAAGATATATTGTACGACGCAGTAGGGCGATCATGTAGTTGAATCTGAGCGTGGACGCGCAATAATGTTGTGCCTTTGCCCGAACGTGAATCCCCAAATCAAACTGCGTTGATAGTTGTCTTTAGGGAGACGACAAGGAAACTCCAACTAGCCCACGAAACCCTGTGTGCCATAATGGAGATACTGTCGTCGAATCGACACAGGATCGATTGTGGGGGAAAATGGGCTGAAAAATGAGAGGTATCCTGATGACTCTGTGTCCTCAATTGATGTCAGATATTCCCGAAGAGACTCGTCGTGTGGCAAAAGCAGCCTTTCCACAAAATAATCTTTACATACACATGCGCGATGCGTTAGGAACCATCTATGCTGATGAGCAATTTGCGGATTTGTATCCCAATGTGGGTCAATTAGCCGAAGCCCCTTGGCGTTTGGCGTTGGTCACAGTGATGCAATTTGCCGAAAATCTAACCGATCGTCAAGCAGCAGAGGCGGTTCGGGCGCGCATTGACTGGAAGTATGCTTTGGGTTTGGAATTGACGGATACCGGGTTTCACTTCTCGGTTTTGAGCGGATTTCGAACCCGACTCGTGAGCTGCCAGTCATCAGAGCAACTCCTCAATTTGATCCTTGAGCGCTGTAAATCGCTAGAGTTACTCAAAAGCCGGGGTAAACAACGGACGGATTCGACCCATATTTTGGCAAGTATTCGGATGTTGAATCGTTTGGAACAAGTCGGGGAAATGCTGCGATACACGCTGAATATGCTGGCCCAAGTCGTACCGCTCTGGCTCAAATCATGGGTCGACAAAGCGTGGTTTATCCGCTACGGCGACCATTTCGAAAACCAGCGCTTACTAAGTGAGAAGCAAGAGCGCGATGTGTTAGCGCAAACGATTGGAGCGGATGGTTATGCCTTACTCCAGGCTATCTATGATGAAGCAGCGCCCTGCGCATTGCACAAATTTGAAGCAGTTCAACTTTTGCAGCAGATGTGGATCTAACAATTCTATCTAGAAGATGATGTGGTTCAGTGGCGTACAAAGGATGACTTACCGCCCAGCCATAAAATGCTGACATCGCCCTATGATCCTGATGCCCGTTACAGCTATAAACGACTGACCACTTGGATCGGCTACAAAGTTCATCTGACAGAAACCTGTGAGGCTGATCTGCCCTGCTTGATTACCCATCTCACCTTACGCAGCAGGATGAGCTAAACTAACGGGATGAAAAACAGCGAACTGCTCGACATCTATAGTGACTATCTCATCAGTGCCTTTGGAC
>Ga0163154_10006505_pt1 | contig 14274 bp, 14 predicted proteins | sample OliLakLV19MP9P1_FD_148649 | JGI IMG/M metagenome (GOLD analysis project Ga0163154, IMG submission 148649) | Freshwater microbial mat bacterial communities from Lake Vanda, McMurdo Dry Valleys, Antarctica - Oligotrophic Lake LV.19.MP9.P1 | ecosystem: Environmental > Aquatic > Freshwater > Lake >... | reverse complement strand
CTCCCCGATCTAGTGACTGGGCATAGTCTGGGTGAATATACTGCCCTCTATGTCGCAGGTGCGATCGGCTTTGCCACAGGTTTGGATCTGGTGAAACAGCGATCGAAACTGATGTCAGAAGTGAGTGGTGGGGCGATGATGGCTTTGATCGGATTCGATCGACCTAGTTTAGAAGAAGCGATCTCCACAACCGCAGATGTGGTGCTGGCAAATGATAATAGTGCCGAACAGGTGGTGATTTCTGGGACTCAATCCGCCGTGCAGAGTGTGGTCGATTGCATAAAGGTGAAACGTGCAATTCCCTTAGCGGTTAGTGGGGCCTTCCATTCGCCTTTGATGGCAGAAGCAGCCGCCCAGTTTGCCAATGTGCTGAGTAACGTAGAGTTTCAAGACGCTCAAATTCCTGTTTTGTCCAACATTGAACCCAGCAATCCCACGAAATCAGCGCAGGTGTTACGCGATCGACTGACGCAGCAAATGACCTCTCCTGTAAGGTGGCGTGAAATCTGTTTGTTTTTGGCATCCGACGGGATTGAGCAAGCGATCGAAGTTGGGGCTGGCAAAGTTTTGACGGGATTAATCAAACGCACCTCGCCGAGTTTACAACTAGTGAATATCAGCACCCTAGCTCAGATTTCTGCTCTATTATTGTAGATATGTCGCGTAATTATCGAGCTACAGGAATCAATCTCAAAGGGATGACGATGGGCGAGCACGATCGCCTCCTGACGATATTGACCAAAGAGCATGGGTTGGTGAAAGCTATTGCCCCTGGAGCGAAGAAATATAGATCGAGTATGTCAGGTCGATCGGGGATGTTTGTGATCAACAACCTGATGATTGCGCCTGGACGCAGCTTCGATCGAATTACCCAAGCCGAAATGCTGCAATCATTTATTGGACTGGGACAGAACTTAGCAAGGTTAACAGCAGCACAATATCTCGCAGAATTAACTCTGGTACAGGCCTTATCAAATCAACCCCAAGCCGAATTATTTATCCTTCTGACCGAGCATCTCGAAAGATTGCAACAGGTGTCAGATCCCATAGACGTTCTAGCGGCGATGAATCATGGCATTTATCACTTGCTGGCGATCGCGGGTTTCGCGCCTCAGGTACATAATTGCTGCTTTACCCAGCAGGTGTTGATTCCCGATCTGGCTAATTCGCGCTGGCAAACTGGGTTTAGCATTACGGGTGGCGGCCTTGTGGCTTTATCAGGTTCGATCGACCCTACCGATCCCAAAATTGGTTATTTTCTCAATGCTGAAGAAACAATGGCTTTACAGGAACTAGCTCAGACCGATCTGTCAGTCAATGTCTCAAGCCTAAATATTGCCACTTGGCTAGTAGTCGAGCGCATATTGCGGGCCTATGCCCAGTATCATTTTGATAGACCGATCCAATCGGCCGCCCTGATTGATAGCTGTTTTACTTTATGACCCACCTGTTCGATCCACCCACTACAACTGACTTACCCGAATTACCCAAATCTCCCAACCCAGAGCCGCCGCAAGAAGATGTGGGATCGGTTTTAGCAAATCCCAACTTTTTGTCGCTTTGGTGCGGTCAGATCTTCTCCCAGATTGCCGATAAGGTTTATTTGGTGTTGATTATCGCGATTATCTCGGCGCAGTTTCAGAGTGAAGGTGAACGGATTAGCGGCTGGGTGTCATCGGTGATGGTGGCATTTACGATTCCCGCGATCTTATTTGGTTCGATCGCAGGTGTATATGTCGATCGATGGTCAAAGAAGTGGGTGCTGGTGGTGTCTAACTGGCTGCGCGGCATCTTGGTAATGAGTGTGCCATTGCTGCTGTGGCTGACCAAAGACATGGAACCGATCTGGGGTTCGCCTGTGGGTTTTTGGGGCATTTTGGCGATCACGTTTCTGGTGTCCACGTTCACCCAATTTTTTACTCCCGCCGAGCAGTCCGCAATTACGCTAATCGTAGAAAAGCCAAAACTGCTCTCAGCTAACTCGATCTATACGACCACGATCATGGCGGCAATGATCTTGGGGTTTGCGATCGGGGAGCCATTGCTAGCTTTTGCTGACACCTTAATCAAACAAGTTGGCAAAGAGGTAGTAGTTGGTGGCAGCTATCTGATTGCAGGGATGATTTTGCTATTGCTCAAAACGGGTGAAACTCCTGCGAATCTCGGTAGCCATGAAACCCATGTCTGGAGCGATATCAAAGATGGTTTGCGCTATCTCCGCGACAATCAACAAGTTAAAGCTGCTCTGTTGCAATTGGTCTCGACTTTTTCGATCGTGGCAGCGTTGACAGTTCTGGTGGTGCGGATGGCAGAGATTATGCCCGAAATTAAAGCCGAGCAATTTGGCTTTTTGCTCGCAGATGCCAGTGCAGGGATGGCGATCGGCGCAACTATAATTGGCAAGTTTGGGCAAAAAATCAGTCGGCAGAAATTGGCTCTGATCGGTTCGATCGGCATGTCAATTTTTCTGGCTGGACTCGCCTTTTTCTGCGATCACCTTGGGCCAGGACTGGTGATGATTGCTTGTGTCGGTGTATTTGCAGGGATGTGTGTAATTCCGATGCAGACTGTAATCCAAGAAGAAACCCCCGAAGAGATGCGCGGTAAGGTGTTTGGTTTACAGAATAATGCGATCAATATCGCGCTCAGCTTACCTTTAGCCCTTGCGGGGATTGCCGAGTCCTATGTTGGCTTGGAGGTTGTGATTTTAGGGCTAAGTTCGATCGCCTTGCTCAGTGGGATCTTTACTTGGTATATCGCCCGCCCCCAAGCCCCTACAAAGATCTGAGATTAATCAGGAGCAAGTTCGATGTTTTCTAAGCAATCTCGAACATTAACAGATTGCCATTACCTGTTCCAATACTGCCTGTCTTGCCCATCGATCGGCATCGAGAATATCTTCTAAATCTGGTTGAGATGTGTAGTTGTGTCGATCGCATGCGATCTCAATTAATTGAGGGATTTGGGTAAATCCAATCTTTTCGGTTAAGAACAACTCAACCGCTTGCTCATTCGCAGCATTTAAAACCGCAGGCATCGTGCCACCTTTTCGTCCTGCGGCGTAGGCAAGTTGCATACAGGGATACTTGCGATGGTCGGGGGCGCGGAATGTCAAATCGCCGCATTTGAGCAAGTCCAAGCGTTCCCAATCTGTGAGAATTCGATCGGGATAAGATAGGGCGTAGAGAAGCGGCAAACGCATATCAGGTAATCCCAATTGCGCTAAGACGGAAGTATCTTGCAGTTCGATGAGCGAATGGATGATACTCTGTGGGTGGATCACAATCTCAATATGGTCATAGTCCACACCAAAAAGATAATGAGCTTCGATTACTTCCAATCCTTTATTCATTAGAGTGGCTGAGTCGATCGTAATCTTGCGTCCCATCGACCAGTTGGGATGTTTGAGCGCGTCTTTCACGGTGACGCTACTGAGCTGCTCTACAGTCAAGTCGCGGAACGAGCCACCCGAAGCGGTTAACAAGATCCGTTTGAGTCCACCTGCTGGCACACCTTGCAAGCACTGAAAAATTGCCGAATGCTCCGAATCTGCGGGAAAGATCTTAACGCCATACTTCTCCACGAGTGGCATCACGACTGGCCCCGCCGCGATCAGGGTTTCTTTGTTCGCCAGCGCAATATCTTTTCCTGCTTGAATAGCGGCGATCGTCGGTAACAGCCCCGCACAACCGACAATCCCAGTAACCACGAGTTCTGATTCGCCATAAGCTGCGACAGTTTCAACCCCTTCTGCGCCAGATAAAAGCATTGGTTGAATATCGAGGTCAGCGATCGACTCTTTGAGTTCATTGAGCTTATTGGGGTTAGCGATCGACACAATTTCAGGTCTAAATTTACGGATCTGTTCCTGAAATAGCTCAACATTACCACCCGCCGACATCCCCACCACTCTAAACCGATCTGGGTACTGTGAGACAATATCGAGGGTTTGCGTCCCAATCGAGCCAGTAGAGCCAAGTAGAGTAATAGGTTTCATATGAGTTTCAAGTTTAAATCACATGATTATCTCACCTTACGCGATCAAGAGTCGTGATGTCTCCAAATGTTTGAGTAGAGTTCCCACTGGCAAAGCTCCCTTGATATGCTGCCAAGGCAGGATTCGATCGACTGACCAAGTTTGATGCACGTAACGATCGAGTGGAGGAATCTGTCCACGTAACTCCTTGAAGGCTCTTTTGTACATACCGTCACTGGGAACTTCGCCACCACTGTAGTCATAAACCAGTCTGAGTAGTCTGCCGATCCGTCGATCGCCACGCGAAATCACTGCTTGGATTGCCGAATCTTTATAGCTTTCGGGGCGGAAATCAATTCCTTTAGGGGCAAGTCGCTTTTGCAGATATTTCAGTTTTTTGTCGGCACTAGAATCAACTCCGATCCACTGCCAAGGTGTGTGCGCTTTCGGGACAAAGGTACTACAGCCAAACGAAATCCTCAACTTAGGGGCAGTCTTTTTAAGCGTGAGTAACATCTCAATTGTTCGATCGATATCATCATCAGTTTCTCCAGGAACCCCAGCCATCCCATAAAGTTTTAACGCACTCAATCCACCTGCTTGGGCATTCACGGCAGCTTGCAAGATCTGATCGTTAGTTAATTTTTTGTTGATAATCTCGCGTAACCGTTCGGAACCACTTTCAACCGCGATCGTTACCGATCGACTATCACGACTAGAAAGCGTCTGCGCCAGTTTAAGCGTGAGTGTATTCGTTCGCACCGAAGCCAGACTTAAGCGCACGGAATCGAATTCTGGTCGAGCGATGTAGTCCAATAAAGTATCAAATTCGGGATGTTGCGTGATCGATGCGCCCAATAATCCCAAACGGTTTGTGACTTTCAATCCTTTGTCGATCGACGGAATTAAACTCTCCTCTGCACTAGGAGTCCGAAACGGCAAAGTCAGATAACTCGCCAAACAAAATCGACACATCTCAGGGCAACTCCGCACCACTTCCACCATGTAAATATTCTCCCACGCCGCTTTTTCGGTAACGACGGTCGAAGCTGAGAGCGTATTTCCTTTATAGGTTTGCTTCTCGATCGTGGCTGGAGTTTGGGGATCGATCGGCTGAATTGACGTAATCTCTCCGTCATCACTAGCGTAGGTCACAACATAGAGACTGGGAACATAGATGCCTGGAATTTGAGAGAGTGTGTGCAACTTTTCGGCACGACTGGCATGACGCACAGTTTGATAAGCCGCCAGCATATTCCCAATCAGATCTTCGCCATCTCCCAGCAAGATAAAATCAAACCAATCAGCGAACGGTTCGGGGTTTGCCGTCAAGACTGGCCCACCACCAAAAACTAGCGGATGGTCATCAGTTCTAGTTTGACTAGAAATCGGCACTTCCAATCGATCTAGGGTTGTGAGAATATTGACAAAATCTAATTCCCATGAAAAAGAGAAAGCTAATAATTCAGGTTCCCTCGGTATTGGCTCATGTCCATCCATAAACCAGCGACTCACCTCAACTTCAGGGCGGGTTGCCAGATTTGCCCACACCACCTGATATCCCAAACTCGTAATTCCCACCGTGTAAGTATTTGGGAAGGCAAAAATTACCTCGATCGCATCGGGATTTGGTGTAGTAGGTTCAAATAGGAGTTTTTCGGAATCGAAGAGATTAGGCACAGAAATTTGCAACAGAGAATATGAGCGTTCAGATCGAGATCGGCTTAAAATTCACAGCTTCACTTGACCATTGATAATCGTGCGTCGATCGCAGATAATTTAGCAATGCTTAACCAGAGTACCAAAATTATCGTGCTTGATGACGACCCCACGGGTTCGCAAACTGTTCACAGTTGCTTGCTACTGACTCGTTGGGACGTGGAAACCTTAAGACTAGGCTTGGCTGACGATTCGCCGTTGATGTTTGTGCTGACGAATACTAGGGCGATCGAACCACAGGCAGCAGCAGCCGTAACAAAAGAAGTTTGTCATAACCTCAAGATCGCGCTAGAAGCCGAGCAAATCGATGATTTTGTAATCGTTAGTCGCTCTGACTCCACTTTGCGCGGTCATTACCCGATCGAAACCGATTCGATCGCCGCAGAATTAGGCCCATTTGATGCTCACTTTCTTGTCCCTGCGTTTTTTGAAGGTGGTCGCACAACTCGCAACAGCGTGCATTACCTGCTGGTGGATGGCGTAGATACACCCGTGCATGAAACCGAGTTTGCCAAGGACTCAGTGTTTGGCTACAGCTACAGCTATTTGCCCGATTATGTCGAACAAAAGACTAAAGGTAGAATTCTTGCTACTGAGGTCGAGCGTTTTTTACTAGCACAGGTGCGAGTCGGTTGTCGCGATCGACTGATGCGTTTACAAAACAACCAATGCTGTGTGGTTGATGCCGAGATTCAATCTGACCTTAACCATTTTGCCAGTGATGTTTTGGCGGTTGCGGCAACGGGTAAGCGATTTCTGTTTCGCAGTGCGGCGAGTTTGATTACAGCTTTGGCTAAACTTCCACCTCAGCCCGTCCCAGCGATCGAAATGTCGAAATATTTGCGTTTCGATCGACCAGGCGTGGTAATCGTGGGTTCTCACGTCAAAAAAACCACTGAACAACTCGAAAAACTCTTGCAAGTAGAAGGTGTGGTTCCTGTCGAGATTGATGTGGCGCGACTGATCGGAGATGATGGCAAGCAAGCTGCGCTAATTTTGGCTGAAACTTGTAAGTCGATCGAGCAAATCCACGCTTCCGACAAAACTGCTGTCGTTTTTACCAGTCGAGCCGAGTTGTCATTCGACAATTCCCAAATCCGCTTGGCTTTTGGTCAATCGGTGTCAGCATTGCTAATGGATATCGTGCGGGGTTTACCTGCGGATATTGGCTTTTTGATTAGCAAAGGCGGCATTACTTCCAATGATGTTCTGAGTTCGGGTTTAGCTCTAACCACAGCAAGGCTATTGGGACAAATCCTCGCAGGTTGTTCGGTAGTCAAAACTCCTGCCGATCATCCCCAATTCCCCGATCTGCCTGTAGTGCTTTTCCCTGGCAATGTCGGTGATGCCGATGCCCTCGCCACTGTTTATCAACGCCTCTCTGTTCCTAAATCTTGACGATCTTGGAACAAAAATTATGCCGATAGTCATGTCTAATTATTCTGAAATAGTGACTTCTCCCGACGCTGACTCTACGAGTACAGCGCGGGCTTCTCAAGATCACTCTTGAGACTTTCGAGCTTCGTAGCCAGTTGTCTAGATATTGTTTCCAATACCCCCGACACCTCGGCTCCACTCGCAATTTCAATACCCGATAGACCACGGGCTTTTATTACTTGGGCTGCTGCAATATCTCTTGGCTTTACCGAACCCCTATGAAGGCATCGAGTAACATGGGCAGCATTCCTTTCTTTTGAGCGGGGTCTTTGGCGGACATTTCACCAATTTGATTGAGATATCCTAGAGCTTTATCTTTGTCGGGTTCGGCTAATTCGGTGGAGCTTTCAACGGCTTTTTGCAATTCTTCTAGGAGTTCGGCTAGTTGTGGGGCTTCGGGTTGGTTGGTTTCGCGGAGTTGTTGAATTGTGTTGGTAACAGTGCCGCTAATGTTGCGACCTGCTACGCCTTGTTGGTCTTTGCCGAAAACGCCTTTATTTTTGTCGCCAATAACGAAAGTATCGCCGCCAGATGTGATGGATTTGTCTGTCATGGTGTCTCCAAATTGGGAATGGGGTGCGTACAGTAATTTTTGCTGTCCGAGTTGGTTAGTTTGATGCTAAATCAGATCTTGTAAATATTGAGAGGTGGGGCGTTCTTTGAATTGTGCCTGTGCTACGGCTAATTCTTTTTCGAGATCAGATCTTTCTAGCTTGTTTTCTAAATCAATTCGATCGAGTTTTTGTTGGAGTTCCCATACTTTGTTTCGTGACGCTTCTAATTGTATATTCATCGCTTGATAGTCTTCGGCGAATTGGGTGCGCATTTCCTGTTTAGGTGCATCGGAAACTGTATTAAAGCGAACGAGCATATCGCCATCACCAATATCTTCAACTCCTTTGAGGGAAATTCCCATTTTGTCATAATCTTCGATCAAGTTATTGAGAGCGAAGTCAAAGGCTTGGGGATCGATGCCATTGCGAAAGAGAAAGTCTAGAGTAGTTGTAAATTGATTGACCAACTTCTCAAAGTCGCCTTGCTCGAATTTTCCGCTTGCGGGTTTGCATTCCTTTTTTGCAAGATCGAGAAAAACATAATCGCAAATAGTATCAGTAAAGATAGTTTCTGAAGTGATCGCCCATTTCTCAATGCAGGCACCTGTTAGATTGGCTCTGCTAAAGTCGGTTTCTATCGCTTTGGATTTGGCTAAAATCACATTTTCGAGAATGGCTTGACTGAGATCGGAACCATTGAGATTGGAACCAATAAACTTAGCTCCAGTCAAATTCACGCCAACGAGATGCAGTGCTGATAGATCGATAGAGCTAAAGTCTTCATTAGTGCCAATCCGCGATATGCAAAGCTTTCGCACTTTGCGAATGCCAAGATTGTCGGAGAACTTACAGCGTATAAAGTGCGAATGAGTCCAGTCAACTCGATACAGGTTTGCATCTGTAAAATCACAATTATTTAAAATAGCGCCTGTAAATATTGCCCTGCTGAGTTTTGCATCATTAAAAGAAGTTCCAGTTAAATTACGAATCTCTTCGATTGCTTGCAACAAGAGAATGCATGATAGAAACAGAAGAAATAAAGAGGCTAGAGAGTATCCAATTCCTCCAGTAACGTTCCCTTTAGTGAACTCACTAACCGCACCCGCAAACGCAACCGTAAACGCAAACGTAACCACAAACGCACCCGCACCCGCACCCGCAGTAACCGCAACCGCAACCGCACCCGCACCCGCAAACGCAAACGCAAACGCACCCGCAAACTTAAACGCACCCGCAACCGCAACCACAACCACAACCACAACCGCAACCGTAAACACAGCCGCAAAACCCGCAAACGTACCCCCACCCGCAAACGCAAACGCAAACGCAACCGCAAACGCAACCGCACCCGCAAACGCAACCGCACCCGCAAACGCACCCGCAAACTTAAACGCAACCGCACCCGTACCCGCAACCGCAACCGCAACCGCAGCCGCAACCGCAACCGCAACCGCACCCGCAAACGCACCCGCAAACTTAAACGCACCCGCAACCGCAACCACAACCACAACCGCAGCCGCAACCGCAACCGCAACCGCAACCGCAACCGCAACCGCAACCGCAACCACGATGAATATCTGTTTGCCGCTCTGACCTGCTTTTACACCAGAAAAATCTGCGCCTTCTAAATTCGCGTTACTAAAGTCACAGCCCCGTATATCTGCCTTCCGAAAATCCGCACCCGCAAGATCTCGCGCCTTAAACGAGCGATTTCGCAAATCCTGATTAGAAAAATCAAGCGGCTGGGTCATACTTTCCAATATTTGCCTTAAATCAAGATATCACCAAACATCATGTTACCAGCACTTCAAAGTTGCCGATCTACGTGAGGTGGATATGATATTTATTCCTGACGAGACGAAAAAAGCAATCCAAGATTTAGTAAATCCTTAATCGCCGTTCCTATGGCTAGAAATATTTTTATGAAGTCAATCTAAAATCTGTTGGGAATCATTTTGTTATTCTCTCTATTTCTGGGTATGCAACCTACAGTAAATTGATAACAAAAGTAGTGATTGCATCGATCGACATTGTAACTGGAGCCTTTGAAGTCGCCGATCGTGTTTTGTGTGGATATATTTCCATGACCACTGGGCTATAATTACAGAAATTCACAAATCCTAAAATAGGCTTAAACTTATGCTAGTCAAGCAACCCCGCTATAGCAAAGAATAATTTGCCCAACGCGGCGATCTGATTTATCAAACTCAAATACGTCCACAAGTTGAAGCAGGTAATCATGGGAAGATTGTGGCAACGGTCATTCGATTAAACTCTAAAATTCTGGAGATGTAAACTATGAAACTAGAAGATTACTTTATCTTTCTCGCTACCAATGACATTCGCCTAAAAAATACACGAATTGGCATTGAAACAGTTTTGTATGACTACATTTACCGTAGTCGAACACCTGAAGAAATCGCCAAAACCTACCTATCATTGAGCTTGGAGCAGGTTTATGCCACAGTTCTCTACTATCTTCTTGACATCCTCCCCACCGCATAGGCGGATGGGGATTCCAAGAATCGCTTCTTGGTCTTTCTGCTTCATAGCAACTGCCTCTACCCACAAGGAGCTTTGGTCTTATGTTCGCTCCACAGACTAACCCCGCAAGCCCTGCGGTTTTATATCACAAGCAAACAAATATTTGTCTGTTTTACGTCTTCCAAGGATGTTTACCATTGCCTCTTCAGCTTTTCCCGGTCTACCATCTTTTCCTCGCCGCCGAATACTGGTGTAGACGAACTTTGGTGTTAGGCTTTATGTCTCCGTTGTCGCGGGTGGGTCAACGACCACAAGCACTACACCACAAGTTTGTTGGCGATTTTCGCGGCATCGAACCGCTCAATCGCCTCGCTATCCCCACCGTGTAGACGGATGGGGTATTCCGCGAATTAGATAATAAACAAGAGATCGGCGAGTACCTCACTAATTGGCTAGAGTGGGGACACCAAATGAGAGAAGAGCAAAAACTCAATCCACCACCAATTTCCGAAAAATTGCGTAAACTTCGAGTAGAACGACTAACATTAGGGAAATCCTATGCAAATCAAGTATTTGATGGATCAAGTCGATCGAACTCGACCTCGAACTGGCACGATGGGAGATGTATCACTGGCTGCGAGTAAGCATTGGAATCGTTGCCTTTGTTTTGTCACTGTTGGGGGTTAAAGGCTTATTCTAGTGACTCAGTAGATTATGGAAATTGCTTCAACCAAAACCTATGCAACCTGATAATAGCCGTATGACAACTTATGGGATGAGTTGGGAAAAAAGGTCACAATCTGCCGTATATGAGTGAAACCATCTATGCTAATGCTCAGATTCAAGCAAAATTGGCAGAGATTAGCCTTGATTTTGGATACGAGTTGCCGATTCTTTGTACACCCTATGAACTTCTCGAAGGTTGATTATGTTACAAGATGAGATTGTAGAAGAGATTCACAGAATTCGTGAAGAGTACTCCCAGTCATTCAATCATGACTTGAGAGCAGTCTTTGCTGATTTGCAAAAGCAGCAAGCCGAAAGCGGAAGAGAAGTTGTAAGCTTGTCCAGAAAGCTAGGTCTAACGACACGTTGGAGCAGGCGTGCGAAAGATCTTGATGCTAGCCACCGCTCAACTTAGCCATTAGACGGTAAACCTGCAACTGCTAGAGGCGGATAAAAGATTCAGATAGGAAACGACGATGAAGCCAACTGAGATCGATCGCCACTTTTGAAATCTAGAGACACTATCTAATTAAGAACTAATTAAAAACAATGGAACCTATTCGTATTTCTTACTTTTCAGATATTCTCTGTGTTTGGGCATATATCGCCCAAATTCGCCTTGATGAATTAACTGCTAATTTTCCCGATCGAATCTCCATTGACTATCATTTCTTTCCTGTTTTTGGCAATGCTCATGAAAAGTTAGAAACGCGGTGGCGAGATAAGGGAGGTCTGCGAGGATATAGCAATCATGTCCATGAAGTCGCTAAGAAGTTTCCCCATATTACCGTCCATCCTGATGTTTGGGTGACAGATACTCCTACTTCATCGACAGCCTGTCATTTATTTCTAAATGCGATTCAACTATTGGAGATCGAGGGAATTATTCCTAAATCAGAGAAACTTTTTGAAAAGGCAAGTTGGACAATTCGAGAAGCATTTTTTACTCAACTTGCGGATATTAGCGATCGACAGGTACAGTTTGCCATTGCGGAGAGGCTAGGTCTACCGATCGATTCTATTCAAAAACAGATCGATAGTGGTAAGGCTTATGCACTGCTATCAAAAGATTTTGAGTTAGTCAAGGAGCATGGAGTATCCGTCAGCCCGACCCTAATTTTTAATGAGGGTCGGCAAAGGCTGAATGGCAATGTTGGTTATCGAGTGATGGAGGCAAACATTCGGGAATTGCTTAATAATCCACCTGATGAACAGTCTTGGTGCTAGCTATAGCCTGTATCAAAGCCATCATTTATTGAGTAAGAGTGCCATCAGCATCGGAGGCAATTAGGCGAATATCAGAATGAATCCAAATTTGAAATTTAGTGATAAACCCCATCCAAGATGGGAACAGTAGTTTTTTGACTATACCGTGTAAGCTAATTCTAAAGGATAGTTAGCCAAGATTAGAACAAGATGCTAAAGGTTGATTACGAACGTTGGGGGCAAAGTACAGAAATTCTCCGACAAGAAGCATTAAGAGCACCACATCCACGCACCCGCGAACGATTGATGGCACTGTACGAAATTAGCAAAGGTAAAAGTGCAACCAAAGTGGGCAAAGCCACTGGGCGAAACCCTCAAACAGTAATGTCATGGGTGCATTGTTACAACGAAAAAGGGTCTGATTCCGTGGAGTTTCAACACACAGGCGGTCATCCCCCCCTTTGTCAAAAATCATTGAGTCAGAATTAGATTGTGTGATTCGTAAAGCCATAGAGGTAGCAGCCACAGCTCCCCAAGAGCGACAAGATCCGCCTGAACCTAGATGGACTCTAAAGCGATTAGTAGCATGGGTGCGCCAACAGTTCAAGATAGAATGCTGCCGCGATACCATCCGCAAAGTCCTCAAAAAACTAGGTTTTTCTTGGAAGAAAGCTCGTAAGCTTCTAAACCCCATCCAAGTTGAGACCTGTAGTTTAAGGTGAAACGTTAAAATTAAGGCTTAATCTTATACTCTGCACAGCTTACAGGATTTTAAAAACCTGCTGAGCAAACTATGGTTTTCAAGATAGACGGGGTTTATACGGAAATTTTCCACATAACATACAGTTCCACAAGACGGCGATGAAAGTCTATCTGTGAGGGCTTTGCGGAAGTTATCTCATGATAGCAAAAGAGATTGACGTTATCGCGCCGTCTGTAGAACATGTGCGTTGAAGCCGACCGTATTCAGGTTATCGGCAATAGACATATAATACTAGCGGCGGCTAAACTTACTGCCGTTATACATATGGATCCTAAAAAGTTTTTTATCGATGATCGGCTGAGAGGAATTTGCGCCTATTGCGGTGGTGTGCCTGACTCACGAGATCACGTGCCGTCAAAGATTCTGTTGGATGAGCCATATCCTGATAATTTACCTGTCGCGGAATCATGCTCTTCATGCAACCAAGGGTTTTCGGCGGCCGAGGAGTACCTAGCCTGTCTTATCGAGTGTGTAGTTCATGGCACCACTACTCCCAACGAGAGTTTTAGACCGAAGATAGCCGCCACCCTTAAAGCAAGGCCAGCTATTGCAGATAAGATTGAGAATGGGAAAAGAATTGATAGCAGCGGTGGTCTGATATGGCAGCCAGAGGAAGAGCGTGTGAGAGAGGTGGTGCTAAAACTCGCTCGCGGTCATATTGCCAATGAACTCAGCGTACAGCGCGTTGATGATCCCGAGTTTATTGATATTTTTCCATTGGCTGGGATGACAAAAGATCAATTGGAGTTATTTTTCTCGCTGCCGTCTAGTCATCTATACCCAGAAATTGGGAGTCGAGCATTTGTGAGCGTATGCTCCGATAAGGCAAATGCTTTTGAAAGCTGGTTCACCGTCCAAAATAATCGGTATCAGTATGCCATCGGGCAGTCCGAGGGCGATTGGGTGAAGATAATTATTAATGGTTATTTAGGGTGCCATGTCGCTTGGAGCTAAGAATGTATAACAATCGCAAGCACACGGACCAAATTTCCGCTGCGCTACAATTTGCCCGATGTTGCGGGCGTTACAGCACTTTGTTTGTTCAGGCTATTCTGATTTGCCTAGCTTATTTGTTTTTCTTTACTTTTTTGATAGATAAGCGGCGAGTCGATCGGATATTCGTTCCGAGCCACCCGATCGACCGACTCGTTCCAATCCATTTTGTTGACAAGTTTGGAGGTAATCCCGATCTTGCAAAGTTGATTTGACCCGTAGAGCCGTCGATCGAAGGATTTCGGGCGTAGCGGCAACAGTGCCAATTGTCTGGACTGACTCACCTAGCAAGCGCATCTGAGCTTCGGCAAAACGATAAGTAAACTGTGGTCCTCGCCCCGCAATTTGAATTACAGGTTTACCCAGACCGACTGCTTGCTCTACGGCTGTACCTGCCATCCCGATCGATAAGTTAC
>Ga0163154_10006503_pt1 | contig 14276 bp, 5 predicted proteins | sample OliLakLV19MP9P1_FD_148649 | JGI IMG/M metagenome (GOLD analysis project Ga0163154, IMG submission 148649) | Freshwater microbial mat bacterial communities from Lake Vanda, McMurdo Dry Valleys, Antarctica - Oligotrophic Lake LV.19.MP9.P1 | ecosystem: Environmental > Aquatic > Freshwater > Lake >... | reverse complement strand
CCTTCACCCAATGAATAAATTTATGGGAGGTCTAACCCTTGGTATCATTTTTACGGCAAGCCTTTTTATTTACTTTAAACCTTTTCAAAAAAATACCATTATTTCAGCGCCATCCATTGTTGATACTACTAACGATATCTCACAAACAAAACTTATTCCCATCAGCCAGGATTCCGCAATACCTGCTGCTATGATAACGATGTCAATCAATACCGGTAAAGTAAACAGAGATTCATTGGTTGCATTTGCCAAATCGTTATTGAATACACCATATTTGTATGGAAGCACAGACCCGTTAAAAGGATTTGATTGTTCCGGATTTATCACCCACGTGTTCAATCATTTCAATATCACTGTACCACGTTCCTCTTACGATTTTGCAAAAATTGGAATCAAGAAAACATTGGCAACCTGTAAAGCCGGGGATTTGCTGCTCTTTACCGGTACCGATCCAAGTGAACGAACCATCGGGCACATAGGCATTGTTATTGACAACTTAAATGGTCAACCGTCCTTTATACATAGCACCAGCGGAAAGGCTTATGGGGTTACCATCACCTCCATGAACAATCAATTTTACCAGGATAGATTGATGGCAGTAATTGATATTCTGTAATCCATTTTCAACAAAATTTAGCTTTCATACTATCCCAAATCAAACTGAGAAAGGATGCTTTCCCGTTTCTCTTTTGACTGAATACCTGCATCTCCCATTCTGACTGGAGGGAGGTCACGGATTGTTCTTTGTAACCTCAAGTATACTGTTGACGCCGATGGTAAAGCTGGCACCTGCCATTACCCTTAGGCTATAAGCAAATGCATGTTGATTTGCTCCAATTGAAACACTGCCATTGGCAATCACCACTTCGGTAAAAGCATCCGGTACTTCCGCTTCGGCCCAGTTGCCGGTATTAAACCAATCATTGTTTATAGTACCGGTCCAACTGCCTTGTTTTATTCGGTTGTACACATCAGCAGGTACTTGCAATTTTGCCAATGCACCTCCTTTCAGGAATCCAGGATTTTGAATGGCAATCATATCGCCGTTCTTGTCAAAAACAATGTGGTCTTCAAAAGTGGCCGTTGTCCATATTACACCACCAGTGCCAAATGTTGCATCAAGGTCGCCATTCAAATCAACCTTAGCAATAAATCCTTTTGTAAGGCCGTTTACAATAGCCTGGCCAAAAATCAGCAACCGGTTATCATCCTGTCCCGTCCACCTATAATTTTCAGGAATAATGCTGGAAGCATCTGGCAGCGACAGAAATTTATTACCATTTGTTCCAAAGCCTGCATTTACAATACCATTCTGCGAAATCAACGTGAAATACAAACCTTTTGTAGCGTTGGAGTTGTTGTTTGAAGCATATTCGGATGCGACTAATATTCCACCAGGGTGTAATTTTATTTGTTTGATGCTGGTAATTTCACCAGTAGAAATAAGTGGGATAGTGGCGATGCCTTTTGTTCCAAAACTTGTATCTGGCATGCCACCTTTGTTGGCATCGCTTGAGCGTTTTACTTTGCAGATGAGTTTTGAAGTAAAACTTTTTCCACCCACATAGGCATCACCGGTTACATTGTTGATAGTGAAAGTTTGAACTTGTCTCAAGGAAGGCAAATAACTGCCAACCGAAATTCCATATTATGATAAACGAAATGGATTTAATATTTACGTGGTGAACTTTAAAGGAAAAGAAACGACTAGTATTATTTTAAGAATAAAATGACGTCCATTTTTCAATGGTGAATGATCAATGGTGAAATTGACCATTCACCATTCACCATTGATCATTCACACTTAACTCAAGGGTTACAAATAGTTGGAAAAATGAACAGGCCCGGTGCTTGTGAAAAACTAAATAAAAAAGCAGGAGTTCTTTTAAAATGAACTCCTGCGTACTACTTCCGTCAAAATTATTTCTGAAATTTCAGCACAGTTCCATCGGTTAGTTTTATATAATATATGCCTGCAGCCCAGTTGCTGATATCCATCCATTGGTTGGACGTATTTAATTTTACCTGTTGCAGTATTCTTCCGTAATTGTCAGTAATTGTGGCAATGGAATGCAGGTGTACCGCATTTTTGGTTTGAATGATAATGTAATTGACTGCAGGTACAGGATATAAACGAACCGTATTGGAAGCCTTACTGCTTACATTAATAATATTGCTGTAAGATATACTGCCGTTCTGATCAATTATTTTAATTCTGTAAAATGCTTTATCCGTAATTGTTGCTACATCTTTGTACTGATAAGTAAATGCATAAAGTGTATTAGCGTTTACATTCCCGATGGCTACAAAATTATTTCCTATTGTACTTTTTTGTATTTCGTAACGGGTGATGTTCAACTGTTCTTCCACTTTCCATTGTAGCGAAACAGTTTGATCGCTGTTGAGTACGCCATTAAAACTTACCAATCGCACAGGTAATGGACCTGCTGCCGCACTGCTTAAATAAAATCCACTAAAGCCGGTTACATAAAAACTTACTTCCCAGTAATTAGCTGTTGCATTCCATACAATACTATCATCTGCCGGATTAATAATTTCTTCTGTACCAGGATAATTACCTGGCGCCGTACCCACACCATGGTACTGAATAATGCGTAAGGCAGCTTTGCCTGCAACATCGGTTGGGTTAATGGGTAAATCGCCGTTAATAATATCATCGCTGTTGTATTGTGTAAAATCGGCTTGCGAAAAATATAGTGTTACCGTAGCAGTAGATGTTGCCGGTTCATTTACTGGTTCTATATCCGTATGCTTTCTGGCTAAAGTGCGACCATTAAAACTAATTGGGGTTGCACCAACCGTTAATTTTGTTTTTATCAACCCGTTTAAAGGCTTACTACCCGATTGTTTTATACTGGTAATAATTTGATTAGTTCCGTTCACCAGCAAAATATTTTGCCAGTCAATATCCATACTATCCTGCACAGTATTTGGCGGCAGTACAAAAAAACCGTTGGGTTTAAAACTAAAAACTTCTTTACCACTGTTGCCATCTTCTGCTACAAAATAAATGTCGCCGTTGGCAGCAGTTATCTGCTCGGGGTCGCTGCTTTGCGCTCCGGGGAAAAGATCGCCAACCATAACCGTACCTGCGGCGGTACCATCGCTTTTCCAAAGCTCTCTCCCATTAGCCGCCGTAGCAGCAGGAAAGTATAAAAAACCGTTAGCTTTTGCAATATCAGAACTAGGAACACCTAATAATCTAACTTTTTCTCCAGATTGCATTCCACTTAGTTCACCCGGTTCAATATCTTTTACCAATACCGTACCTGCAACTGTGCCATCACTTTTCCAAAGTTCATAACCTGTACCTGGTTCAAAAGCAGAAAAATATAAAACCCCATTTAGATTTATAAGGTTGCAAGGAAAAGAGCCTTCGGTGCCAGGATTAATTTCTTTTACTTTAAAAGTACCTGATGTTGTACCATCACTTATCCATAATTCATCGTTGGTACCAAAGTCAAAATCATCAGCTACAAAAAACAATTTATTACCTACAGCAGTTAGAAAACGTGGGTTACCACTTAGCGAAAAGGTGGTAATAATATCTTTTACCAGTTTAGTACCTGCTTCAGATCCATCCGTTTTCCATAATTCCCGGCCCACTTCGGAAGAAGAAAATGCTAAAAAAAACAATTCATTCCCTACAACTGTTAAATAATTGGGTGTACCTCCACCGCCAACATTATTAAAGGAACTAACATCACCCGGAGCAATATCTTTTACCAACACAGTGCCTGCATCTGTGCCATCGCTCTTCCATAACTCAATACCATTGATGCCATTGTTGGCAGTAAAAAAAAGCAGTCCATTAAAGTTTATAAATTGACTGGGGTTAGAGGGAAATGCACCGGGTCGAATATTTTTTACCAGTACAGTCCCGGCAGCGGTACCATCGGATTTCCACAATTCATTGCCATTAGTGCCATCATCGGCAGTAAAGTAAACAATACCATTGATGTTAAACATATTGGCAGGAAAACTCCCAAAAGATCCGGGCCTGATTTCTTTAACCATCACCGTACCTGCTGCTGTACCATCGCTCTTCCACAACTCACCATTGCTTGGTATATTGCTGTACGCATAATAAATGTATCCTCCTGCATTTACTGCCTCACTGGGAAAAAACTTCGAAAAACCTGATTGTCCATCTAACTTAATGGTAGTAGCAGGGGTACCAAAAGTGCTGTATAGTGAATGGTTTTCTGCAACGGTATTTTTAGCTGAAAAAAACAACCGCCCGTTGGCGTGGGCAAAACGTTCTGCAACATGTGCGAAGCCAGAACGACTATACAAAGAAGCCGGATTGTCTACCGCAATATTTTTTAACAGGTGGGTGCCTGCTATATTGCCATTTGTTATCCACAATTCATTATTACTGGTAGGCGGGGTTGCTGAATAAAATACCACATGGCCCGGCATGGCAGTTAAAGTTGCATATTCCCTAAAAAAACTAGATGCTTTTATCAATACAGTGCCAGCTTCTGTGCCATCACTTTTCCATAAACCACCTGCACCATGACTAAAAAGGAGCGTACCATTATTATTAATAAGTCCGGTAGGAATGGATCCCGAGCCTGAACCAGGAAGAATGTCTTTTACCATAATAGTACCCGCTTCGGTGCCATCACTTTTCCATAATTCGTAATGGGAAGCAACCGTGTATCCGATGAAAAATAATATGCCATTTACATTAGTTAGTAAAGTAGGTACGTTAGTATTGATATTGTTTGCGGTAGTGATATCTTTTACCATTACAGTGCCGGCTTCGGTGCCATCACTTTTCCACAGTTCGGCACCATTTACTCCATCTGTTGCTGTAAAAAACAACGTGCCGTTTACATTGGTCAACAGGTCGGGTCTACTACTGTTTGTACCGGGAAAAATATCTTTCACCATTGTTGTAGTAATGCCATCCGTTTTCCATAATTCTGCGCCAGTAATTGAAGATGCATTACCCCTAAAATACATAGTCCCACCTATTACAATATTACTGGAAGCACCTACTTTTGGTAGTATTAACTCTGTTGTACCTAAATTATTTACTCTGTAAAAATTATTGTTATTAAATACTGTTTCAGTAAAATACAGTAAGCCATTGAAGCTAATTAACGAATTGGGGCCATCGGTACCAGCAAAGTTGAGGTTTTCCAAATTATTTACCAATACAGTACCTGCCGCGGTTCCATCGGTTTTCCATAAACCATTATCCTGGCTACTATTGGTATAAGCTACAAAATATAAAACCCCATTTACATCGCAAAGGTGGTGCGGAAAACTACCCGATGGAAAACGAACCAATACATCAATATCCTTTACCATTACCGTACCTGTTGTAGTGCCGTCTGTACGCCAAAGTTCAGTGCCGTGTGTGCCATCTTCAGCATCAAAATATACATATCCGTTACTATATACAAATTCAGTAATACCCGAACTTAATTTTCCTGGATTGATATCTCTTAAAATATGTGTGCCTGCTTCAGTACCGTCTGTTACCCAGGGTTCGTTACCACTACTGGCATCATTGGCTACAAAGTAATTTTTTGCACCAACATTTGTCATATTGGTAATGCTGGATGAGGTATATGTATTGATGCCTGCTATGGTGGCATTTACATCTTTTACAATTTGCTGTGCCGGTAATGCAACTGTAATAAAAAAATTAAAAATGAGGATAAGATAAAAATATTTCATGACGTCTGTTTTTATGTAAAAAATTATTAGGCACAAAGATGCAGTAGTAACAAAAAAAAGGCAATAGCGAATTCGGGTGAAATTTGGGGATTACAGTGTAGTGTAACCAGGCAGCAATTATCTTTAGCACAATTGCGGTAGCAACCAATAATAATAACATAGTAACTTAAATTACTATTTTTTTAAAACTGGTAAATGTTTAAATCTTTCGCCATATCTCTTATAATCACTTTGTTTTTTTTTGTAGCTGTTACTGCACAAAATCCCCAGGTAGATTCTCTGGTTCGTGTATTGAATAAATCAGCAGCAGATACTAATAAAGTAAATCTATATTGGAAAATAGGCGTATCTATTATTAACCACGATGCGCCTGCGGCTATTCCTTATGTTAAAAACGGAGCTGCACTGGCAACAAAGCTTGGTTTTATATCGGGAATGGAACGCTGCACCAATGCAACACCAATAGCATTCTCTTATCATGGAAAATATGACTCCGCCCTTTTCTATAGTAATGCTGCAATTCCGTATGCCATTAAAGCTGGCAATATTAAAAGGCTTTCAATGGCTTACCTTAACCGGGCAGATGTGTTTACCAACCTGCAAAATTTTAGTGCTGCATTAAAAGACTGCGATACCGCAATTATTTACGCAGAAAAGACAAACAGTAGTGATGGACTTGGCCGCATCTACAGCATCATGAGCGACATTTATACAACATTAAAGCAATATCCAAAAGCCATTACAAGTTTAGATAAATCAGATCAGTTTTTTGAACAGGCAAATAACAGGCAAATGATAGCAATGAACTATAGTGAGCGGGCCGAAATATTTGTTTATTTAAATGAACCAGCTAAAGCCATTCCTTATTTTAAAAAAGCCATCAACCTGGCAGATAGCCTGGAAGATATTGAAAACCTTTCTGCTTACTATGGTGGTTTGGCAGAAGCGTTTGCAAAAGTTAAAAATTATTCAGCAGCAGCAGCAGCAGCGGCTAAGCTCGGATTAAAATACGCACAGCAAACAGGGGATACAAAGCAGGAAGGTGTGATGTATGATAATTTGTGCAACCAATATATAATGCAAAATAATTTTGAAAAAGCGATCGAATACGGCCTCAAAGCGTACACTATTTTAAAAGCCGAAAAAGATCTGCTAAGGGAGCAGGTGATTGCCGGTACCCTGTCACAAGCTTATTTTAAAGTTGGTAATACATCCCAGGCATATCATTATTTGAAAATAAGCAGCGAGCTAAATGATAGCCTGGTGAAACAACAGTTTAGCAATGAAACTGCCAGGCTGCAAAGTACTTTTGAAGTAAAGCAAAAAGACAAGGAGATAGAACTATTGAATAAGAATAGAGAAATACAAAAGCAAAAAGTACAAAAACAACAGTTGCTGATGTTGGGTGCTTTATTATTGGCATTGCTTGCTTTAGCGGGTATATGGTTATTGATGAACCGAAATAAACTACGCCAAAAAATGAAGGAACTGGAATTAAGAAACCAGATTGCAGCCGACCTGCATGATGAAGTGGGAAGTTCATTAAGTAGTATCCAAATGCTTAGCCAGATGGCAGCGAAGCCAGGCAACGAAGCCACTCACAAAGACATCCTCACACGAATGAGTAGCAATGCAAAAGAAACCATGGATAAAATGGGCGATATCGTGTGGATGATTAAACCCGGCGAAACCGAAGCTGGTAGCCTGAAACAACGCATGGAACGGTTTGCTTATGAAATAGGTAGTAGTAAAAATATAGCAGTGGCTATACAATTAGAGGAGTTGGACAAATTAAAACTTACCATGGAGCAGCGGAAAAATATTTATCTCATTTTTAAAGAAGCATTGAACAATGCAGTGAAATATTCTGGTACTGAAAAAATAGAAATCGTTGCAACCATTCTGAATAGTCAGTTGACAGTGCTGGTAAAAGATTTTGGAAAAGGTTTCGACAGCAATATGGTACAAAAAGGGAATGGATTAAATAACATGCAGCATCGGGCAAATGAACTGGGAGCATCTTTAAATTTAAGTTCAAACGAAGGTAGCGGCACTTTGGAGAAACTATCTATGGCCGTGTAGCAATCACCCGATTTCGCTATTGCATAACTTTTTTATTTTTCGATCTTTGTAAAAAAATATATCGTGATACGAGTAGCAATTTTTGAAGACAATAAACACCTGAGGGAAACTTTTCAGTTTTTGCTCAGCACTGCGGAAGGCTTCTCCTGTACAGGCGCATATCCTGAGTGCAGTAACATTATTGAACAGCTTTCAGATAATCCGTGTGATGTGGTGCTGATGGATATTGAAATGCCAGGCATGAACGGTATTGAAGCCACCAGGCTTAGCAAGCAAAATTTTCCCGGTATCCATATTTTAATCCAAACTGTTTTTTACGAAGATGAATATATTTTCAACGCCATTTGCGCCGGTGCATCCGGTTATATTTTAAAATCTACCACACCCGATGGTTATTTACAAGCCATCAAAGATGTGCAGTCAGGCGGTTCTCCCATCACGCCCGGCATTGCCAGAAGAGTGCTTGAATTATTTAAAGATAGATTGCAACCGGTAGCTTCAAAAGATTACAATCTTTCCATTCAGGAAAAAAAAGTATTGCAATTGCTGGTGGCCGGCAAAAGTTATAAAATGATTGCGGCGGAATTATTTGTTGCAACAGATACCGTTAAAACGCATGTGAGCAATGTGTATGCAAAGCTGCATGTACACTCAGGTACCGAGGCGGTTTCATTGGCATTAAGGGATAAGATTGTTTAACAATTTTTAATGTTGGCTTAAAGTGGGTAAAAAAGTAGAGATTAAGCCAACATTATTTTTTTTGATTTTTAAAAAATCTTTTGAGAAAATTTCTTCGCAATTAAAATAACTGATCCATCACCACCACTTTATCAATGATTCCTGCACTGTATGCATTTGGCTTCATACCATAGGTGCTGATAAGGGTGTTGATTAAATACTTCTTTGTTGTTGTTTTTTCCCTGAACAGTTCCCTACGCTTTCGCAGCGTTTCCGATTCGCTTTTGGTAAGTTCATATTCTTTGCCATAAAATTTCATTTCACAAATATTGATACTGTTGTCACTGCGGTCTATCAGCAGGTCTATCTGAAAACCGGTTTCCTTTTTAGTGCCTTTAAAATAAAAAGAACTCTCTGTAGAAAAGATACCCGATATACCCAGGGCTTTTTTTATACGGTAGCTGTGTTTAATACAAAGAGATTCAAATGCAAAGCCTGCCCATGATTTATACTTTGGACTGGTACTGGCTTTTATAAAACTGCCTGCCGGATTTTTCTGCGGATTAAACTGGTAATAAAAAACAGAATACTCATCCACCAACCTGTATAGTGTATCTTTTTTTTCTTTATTAAAAGGAACAAAAGATTTTATAAAAGAACTTTCTTCCAGCTCTGTAAGCATACGGGTGAGGCCACCACCATTGGTGATATGGGTGGCATCAATTATTTCCTGCCGGGTGAGGCCTTTTCGTTTTGTTGACAGCACCTTTACAATGGCTTCATAATTTTCATAATTATCAAATAGTGCCCTGTATAAATTTTGAAACTCATTTTTCAATGTGCTTTTTTCACTGAACAGAATCCTGTCAATAGATTCAATAGCCGATTCGCCTTTTTTTACTTCATTCAAATAATAAGGCACGCCACCCAGCGCCATATATAATTGTATGATTTCATAGTGTGGCAACGGGATGCCCTTTGCAGTGAGTAGTTGTTCGGTTTCCCTTAAAGTGAATGGGGCCAGGTTGATGTATTTGGTAATGCGGTTGTGCAGTCCGCCTTTATTATTCAACACATTTTTTATCATCCAGCTTGTGCTGGAACCGCACAGCACAATAATGATGTTTTGGTCAACTGCCCAGTCGTTCCAGAAAAATTCGAAGGCAGGTAAAAAACCTGCCCTGTGATTATCCATCCACGGAAATTCATCCAGAAAAACAACTTTCTTTTTTTTGCTTTTTATGTTGAGCAAATAAGTTTTTAATAAACGGAATGCGTCCATCCAGTTTTGAGGCGTAGCTATTTTTTTAGACGGGACAAGTGCTGTAATCTTTTGGGTGAACTCAGCTAACACCGTTGTTTTGTCTGCATCCTTTATCCCGGTAAAATGAAAATTGAGATGGTCTTTAAAAACTTCTTTCACCAAATAGGTTTTGCCCACTCGCCGCCTGCCCAGTATGGCCACGAGTTCGGCTTTGCTGTTGCGCAGCAGTTCAGCCAGTAATACTTTTTCTTCTTCCCGGCCTGCAAATATTTTTACATCATTTTTCATAATACAACTCTTGTTTATTACTCAATAAAGATACGGCACTAAAATTAATGTTGGCTTAAAGTAGGTAAAAAAGTATAGATTAAGCCAACATTAAATTTATGCTTAAAAATTTTTGCTTTATCCGCTTTCCTGATTTTCCGGTACTGCGCTTTAAAATTTGGTCGTTTTCAGTTTCAGTTTTGGAGTAGTAAAATCAAGTGGAATAAAGGAAAGTAATTTATTTTTTATCGTTGGGTCTATGACCGAAAATCTGTTAATTTTGTTATAGACCTACATCCTAAGGCCTAAGACGCCATGAATATTTCGGCTTCGCTCTGTACTGAATTTGAACGAAGTCCCGATTAAAATACGTGATAAACTTCGCCGATGCCGCTGCCCAAAACAAACAAAAGTTAGCAACCATAAAATCATTTTTTAAATAGCGTATAAAAAATAGTGTTGGTATATCCCAGCTACAGGTGACGTACGGAACCTTGCCTTTTAACTTTTAACTTTCAACCTTACCTTCCCCCCAATCTCCCCCCAATTTCGCTATTGCCCATTCCTGTTTTATTTTTCAATTTTGAGTTCCGGTTACAAGCACTACCAGGAACATTTTTTACAAAAATAAAACAGGTTATGAAACAAATATTTACCATCGCTTTACTGCTTCTGTTGGCAGGTGTTTTAAAAACAGAAGCACAGTTTATTTATCCTAACGATATTTGCAGCGGCGCCATGCCACTTACTATCGGCAACAGCAGCCAGTTGCAGGATACGCTTTATCTGTCTGACGAATTTGCTGATCCTGCCTTATCAACCATTTCCCATTGCAACGGAAGCACTAACCAAATCAAGCATGACCTATGGTTTAGTTTTACGGCAACCGATACCACGCTTTCCATTGTAACAAAATTTTATTCTGTTGATAATAACACAATATCCTACCAGCTTTTCGCAGGAAGCTGTGGCAGCCTTAGCAGCCTGAGTTGCTATGGCACACTGCTCAATAATAAACTTACAGGTTTGGTGATTGGACAGCAGTATTACCTGCGCTCTTATTATCCCAATGGAATTGGTAACGCGTTTTGTAATTTTAATATCAATCTTATTTCAAAACCTGTTAATGATGATTGTACTGCTGCAACGGAGCTTCCTATAATTTCGGCCATTACGGCTGGAAGTACCATGAACCGTTTTACAAATGACCTTGCCACAAAAACCACAGCAGGTTGTACTGCCTCCAACACAGGCTGGAGCACTATCAATGATGTTTGGTATAAGTTTATAGCTACAGCAACCACCCATCCAATTCATATTGGCGCAGATGCTTATCGCACTACCGAATGTTCTGTTTATGGTGGCAGCCTTGGCAGCTTGTCCGTTATTAGCAGTTTTAATTTCTTTGAGTCTTTTGAAGTTAGAACGCTTACCAACCTTGTGCCTGGTGCAACTTATTATGTGAGGATAGGTGCTCCCGGCATCGTTAATTTTCAAATCGGTATTTATAGGGATGTTCCTGCCAATGATAATTGCGTTAATGCCGATACCGTATTAATGAGCAGCTCTTTTAAATGTGAAAATAATTTTAGCATCAGCAACAGGTTAACAGCTACCAATTCAACTGGCAACTGTTCATTACCAGCCACTAAAGATGTGTGGTTTATATTTAAAGCAACCAGTGCTGATATTACTGTGAGAGCGCAACAACAAGGTAGCGTTGCTATAAGACTTGGTTTACTACAAGGAAGTTGTGGTGCATTAACCTGTTTGCTAAACACCAGTAATTCCTCTTTTTCATATTCGGGGCTCACGGTGGGTAATTATTATTATTTGCAGGTGGGTGGTGGCCAGGAAGATAGGCAGGTTTCCATTTGCATATCACCAAAAATATCCAATGATGAATGCAGCGGAGCTGTTGCACTTGCCATAAAACCATACAATCAGCTAAGAAATACGATTGCCTACACTGGCGATGCCACCCAATCAATGCCTGGCTGTACTGGAGAACTTGGAATACAAGACCTGTGGTATCAATTTACTGCTACAGATACTGCGTGTCTGATTACAATAGATGGGTCTGCATTTTTTCAGGTTTTTTCTGGAGTATGCGGAACATTAAATAGTATTTATTGCAGTAGCGGAAGCCAATCGCAACCCGGTGCAACAGAACTAACAGAAAAAATATCAGGGCTTATTGCAGGCACTGTTTATTTTCTGCGATTATCCCCGTTTCACTCTGGCTCTGGAACACTCTTTACTATTGATATAAATGCGCTGCCCGGCAATGATGAATGTGCAGGAGCAACGCCATTGCAACCACAGCAAGGGCTTTCGTATGAACCAATGGATAACAATGGAATTTTGTATGCCTCTGAATCATTGCCGCCATGCATTGCTGCCAACAGCACCAAAGATATTTGGTATCAATTTACTGCAACCGCTTCCACAGCAGCTATCATGAGCAACAGGGAGATTGGTAATTCAGCCTTAGGCAATACAGTAATGGGTTTTCAACTTTATAGCGGAGGTTGTGGCAATCTTACCAATATTGTCTGTTTTAGCCAGGATGCCGTTTTGCACAGGGCGCAAACATTTACCAATCTTGTAGCAGGGCAGACCTATTATTTGAGACAGTATGGCAATTTTGAAAAAAACAGAATCAACATTGTGAATGCACCTGCAAATGATGAAATGGTTGGTGCCATAAAGGTGAGTCCGGCACCTTCCAATGTGCAGTCAATGCCTTCTTATTATTCTCATGGTGCTTCAAAGAGATTTGGAAAGCTATGTGCTGCATCTACCAACATAATGAACCATGATGTATGGTTTTATTTTATTGCGGAATCTTCATCTCACAGCGTTAGCATTAGTTCGGCCAATAGCTTTTGGGCTGAAGAAATTCCAGATTACAGATATAGTATTGAAGCATTTAGTGGGTATGGTGCAGACAGTTTAGCGTTAGTACCAAAGTTTAAATCTTGCGCCAATAACAGTAGTCCACTTTCACTTACAGGACTTACGGCAGGCGATACAATTTACCTGAGAGTAGCCAATAATGCAGCATTTGGTAACACTAGTATTTTTAGTGTGAAAGTGAGTAATTCACAAAATATGAATGAACCCATTGGGGCATTACTTTTAAGCACAATAGATAATTACCAGTTTTCAGTTAGCACTGCAGGCGCTACCCAATCTTTACCGGCGGCGGGCTGTTTAATGCCTGATTTTCCGGATGATGATATATGGTTTAAGTTTACTGCTGCTACAACAATAAAAAGAATTATAGCCGGGCTTGAATCAATAGATGTAACCATGCAGTTGTTCAGCGGCACTCCTGGTAATCTTACTGCTTTGCAATGCAGCAACAATATTATGGTATTGCCTGCATCACTTACAAATGGAACGCAATATTACCTTAGGGTGTACAGCAAGGCTAATGGACAATCCGCTACTTTCAGAATAGGTTTGTTTGACGAAGCCACTTTATCTGCCAATGAATGCTTGAGCAATATCAGTTTGCTGGGGCCTAATTTAATTGCAAACCCACGCTGCGAAAGTGATGAGACGTACCTGCTCCCAACAATCACCAGGGGCACAGGATATCCTGGAAAAAAATTGACGAAAGACTGGTGGGGTGCAAGCTCAGCTACACCTGATACCTGGAATGCTGATTACCCGAGGGTTGGTTTTGGCAATGTACCAAATGATGCTGGTTATGGCTTTAATAAGATACCCCGGAGTGGCAAAGGAATGCTGGGTATGGTGAGTAGTTCGTTTGGTAGCGAGTGGAGTGAGTATGTAAGTGGCAAACTAAAACAACCATTAATAAAGGGTAAAACTTATTTCGTTTCATTTTATATAAATTTTGCTGATGACCGAAATAACACAGCATTTAATATCGGCGCCCTTTTTAACAACGACAGTATCCGTAATACTTTGGGAACAAATCCATTGGAGATTACACCACATATTTCATTTAATGTCGACAATTCAAAAAAAGAAGCCTACGGCTGGCGGAATGTATGTGGTTATGTGTATGCCGACAAAGCTTATTCCTATATTACCATTGGCAATTTTGGCGACCTGATATTGTACAGCGGCATAAACTATACCTACTTATTTTTAGATGATGTTACGGTTGCGGAAACCACGCCGCAAGTATTGCCTTTGCGCCTGCTCGAATTTAATGGCAGGATAAATGCCCAACAGCAAAGCGAACTACAATGGATAACTGGCAGCGAAACCAGCACAAAACATTTTGAAGTGC
>Ga0163154_10006502_pt1 | contig 14276 bp, 16 predicted proteins | sample OliLakLV19MP9P1_FD_148649 | JGI IMG/M metagenome (GOLD analysis project Ga0163154, IMG submission 148649) | Freshwater microbial mat bacterial communities from Lake Vanda, McMurdo Dry Valleys, Antarctica - Oligotrophic Lake LV.19.MP9.P1 | ecosystem: Environmental > Aquatic > Freshwater > Lake >... | reverse complement strand
CTAGGACTAACATGGTTAAATTAAATCTTAGGTAGCTTATTCTAAAATAAGATTGGTTCTACTGGTTGTTAAATCAGAATATAAAGTCGTCCTGAAGGACGAGGTTTTAAACCCAATTTTCCGATAAGAATCGTATGGTAGCATTCCTTAGAAATAGCTCGAACTTTTATTAAAAATAGCAGACTTAAAATTAAATAAATTAAAATCAAGTGAAGGTATAACACGTTTACGCGGGAAATTTTTTTGGTGGCATTGAGACATTTTTTATGACCCTAGCAAAAGGGCAGTGTTTATCTGCTGAGATGGAAAGTTTAGAGATCGGAAATTCTAAAATGAAACCTCACTTTGCTTTGTGTTTTGCGGGAAGATTATCTGAGGAATTACGATCGCAAAAAGTCCCTGTTCATCTACTAGGTAATGTCAGATTTAGTAATATTTTGACAGTGTGGCGATCGCAGCAAAAATTAAAAGAATTAATTAATCGCAAAAACTTTGATGTGGTAATTTGTCATGCTTGTTGGAGTCGAGCTATTTTTGGCGGAGTGGCAAAAGCCTTAAAACCGTTAGTATTTTGGTGTCATGATGCAATTTTAGGCGATCGTTGGCTGGAAAGATTTGCCAAGTTAGTTAAACCAAATCTGGCGATCGCTAACAGTGAATATACCTTAAGATTTTTGCAAGAATTTTATCCTAATGTTCCGACTCATATCCTTTTCTATCCTGTATATCCATCGCCAATCATGCATAAATCCCCACAAGGGATTTTTAACTTGTTAGCCCACAGCAAAATCTGTGAACTGCCTCATATAGCTTGAGTGAAAGCCATTGACAATATTTTGTTTGGAAATTCCCATCTCTGCAAGTCTAGCGGCTATATCAAACTCTGTACCGTTATGTTGAATCCATATTTTCCCATCCTTGATGTCTAGATGCAGGACACAACCATATATCCGCCGCTTGTTTCGCCACCCAACATGAGCTAATTGATAATGATCGTGTACGGGATCGAAAATTAATTGTGACTCAATTTCACTATCTTTAGAGCCATAATTCGATCCATAATTTGCTAGATTTGTAAGTAAATCTTGAATTATTTGTTGATATTGATTTAGTCCTGCCATTTTACGATCGCTACCTCTTCAGGTAGATAGATTGCTAATTTTAGTTGATATTGTTGAATTATCGTTTGGATAAATGGTAGCTGAAAAAAGGAATCATACGTACTTAAGGGAATCGCCAGATATAATTTATAGCCAGCATATTGTGTTTGCATAAGCAACCGATAGTTAAGATATTGTCCCAGTGCTGTATGAAACTCCGAAACTGCTGATCCACCTACGAAGCTTTTAATTTCAAGTGCAATTTTATCATTTCTGCGCTCTGCAGCAATTATGCGTTCTGCGCCCAAATCTACATAAAGCGAACCTAAACCAAACTCAAGAGACAAAGGATCGTGGGTTATTGTCCAACCATCTTTTATTAGGGCTGTCTTAACAGAATTACGGAAAATATCACGGGCAGACATAGTCTAATTTAGTTTAGATTTAGTTTTAATTTAAACTAAATAATTTAGAGATTGGCAAAGCTTAAATCGATATAACAGCGATCGCTAAAAACTTATTTCCTTAAAACTAAAATTCCCATTAGTCCAGCCAAAATCGGATAATGAGTTGCTTCTGAAAATTCTGCGGCGATCGCTAACTTAACTTGCTCGGAACCGATGGGAAATCTTTCTAAACTGGGTAATAAATAAGCATATTCCTGTTCTAGATTCCACAACTTGGCAATGGGAACCACGAGATTGTTAAGATAAAAGTCCTGAAACTGTTGAGTTGAGATATTTTGAGGACGATGAAAATCTAAGATTGAAACGATTGCATTGGGTTTAAGCACGCGGTACAGTTCGGATAAACATTTGGGAATATCAATCACATTTCGCAAGCCGTAGGAAATTGTCGCGCCATCAAACATACAGTTCTCAAACTCCAAGTTCAGCGCATCGCCCTGTTGCCAAGTTAGATATGGTTGCAGATGAGGTAAAGATTCGGTACGTTTCCGCGCGATCGCTAGTTGAGATTCGGAAAAATCTACACCAAATACTCTTCCAGTTGAGTTATCAGCCCTATTTTTATTAGCAACTTTCCGCGCTAAGGCGATCGCCACATCTCCACTACCACAACAAAGATCTAAGAATGTATCCCCCGCCTGAGGAACTGCCCAAGCGATCGCCATTTTTTTCCAAACTCGGTGCTGTCCGAGACTTAACACGTCATTTAAGCGATCGTACATCGGTGCAATTTGATTAAATAGGTTTTGAACCTCTTGTTTTGATGGTTTTTCAGTGGGTAATATAGAATTCACACTCATAAAAATATTAGGTAAGGTCTAAGAACGATATCTAGCGCGCTGCAAATTCTGCCAAACTTTTAACGGCTGGAGAAATAACCGCGATCGCCGCCGCCGCTCCAACAAAGGTAAATGCAAGATTAGCAACGCGATCGGCAGCCCTTTGATAACCTTCACTTATTTTGAAGAAAACTTCTTGGTTCATTGCCAATTTCTCTTGACTAGCCCTTAATTCTTCTAAATTAATTGTGAATTTATCTTGGTTCACACATAAGTCTTTAATTTCAGCCTCTAAGATTAAGAATTTTTCTTCAAACTTGTTTAGAATTAACTGAGTATTTTCGTCTGTCATAAAATAAAACCCTTACATAGTTTTAATGTTTTTTTGATGTTAACAAGGATCGAACAAGAACGGAGAGGGAGGGATTTGAACCCTCGATAGCTTTCACCATAACAGTTTTCGAGACTGCCGCATTCAACCACTCTGCCACCTCTCCCAGTAGTCTAACTTTGTAGTTTTTATAGTTACTTTACAGTTAGGTATTGAGTTTAACATTAGTTGCTTAGTAGCAAATCAAGAAATCTGAGATAATGAGCGACAATAATCAGCAATTAGTAATGAAGTATTCTCAACTTAGTATAGTCAGAGCCCAAAAGGCATTAATGTCCTCTCCATTTACGCTTAAATTATTAAGTGATATGACCAGTCAAGGGATTGCATTAAAAGCGATCGCTGCCGCCGAAGGCTTAAAAAATGGCTATCTTACCCAATCTGCTAACCTAAAAATGGTTGAAAATTCTTTATTATGGTTGATTGATGTGGGAGTTTTACGCCGCGAGGTTGACGGTCAGGGTATTACGGATAGTTTTAGGTTGACTCCTTTGGGCTATGAAATTTGGGAAAAATGGCAATCCAAACAAACTTTACAAAAACCTCTGCCCACCTGGCGCGATCGCCTTGAGAATTTGTTTAATCAATCTATGCGCTTTTTCTAATTTTTTTTAGATTTAGATATTAGATTTAAAGAATACTAAAACGGAGAAATTATGGTTACTAATCTAGAATATTTGACCGATAGCGAGGGCATACTAACTGCAGTAGTAATACCGATTGAGCTTTGGCGACAACTTTTACCCGATGAAGATTTCTCATTAGAAACAATTAGCGAGGCGATCGCCGATTATTGTCTTAATAAAGCTATGGATGAAGGTAAGAAAACTAAGCTCTTTGACCGCAATAAAGTTCTTAAATTTTTAGAGGATTAGTGTGAAAGTAGAATATCGTCAAGCCTTCCTAAAAGATCTCAAAAATCTTAAAAGCTCACTTATATTTCACCGTATATTTGAAATTGCCTTCACAACTATTCCTAACGCCGAAAGCCTAGAAGAAATATCAAATATTAAAGCTATGCAAAGGATATCCAAACCGCTACAGAATCAGGGTGGGAGACTATCGGATTGTATTGAGGTCTATGATGATTTTGTTGAAGTTATCCGAACTCTTCATCGCAAAGATTTTTATCGCTATTTTCCTTAAGATATTTCTTGAGTAATTTCTTAGATAGTATTAACTTCTCAGATAACATTCTTTGACAACATTCTTTGACAACAGGAATTGGAAACATTGATCTATTGGCACAAGCATTCGCTTAAACTCACAGGCTCGGAAGTATGGGAATCTCTATTTATAGATGAAGCGATCGCCACTCTTCTGGAAAGCCCCGCCCAAGTTTTATCTAAGACATCGCGTTATTCGATTGCTGCGGCTAAGCCTCAAAGAATCTGGACTCCAGAGTTAGGAAGCATCTTAAATTGTCTAGAACAGATGCAGACGCTTAAAAATACTTCTAATCCTGATGATTTACCTTTTATCGGTGGATATTTAGGTTGGTTGGGATACGATTTGGCATGGGAAATTGAGAAGTTACCCTATTTAAAACCCGATATTTTACCTTTTCCTGTGGCTTTTTGGTATGAGCCTGCAAATTTTGCCGTAATCGATCATCAAACAAATGTTATTTGGCTAGGAGCAAGTAATAGAGGTGATTTAGAAGAGATGAGCGATCGCCTCGTTAGTTATTCTAAAGTTCAAAAAAGCAACTTCCAAAATAGCCTTCCTAAAGTTATTCCTAATCTTAAAGAGAGATATTCCCAAATCAAGTTTGAAACCGATCGCGATGCATATATAGCCATGGTAAAACAGGCACAGAAACACATTCTTGCAGGTGATATCTATCAGGTAAATTTATCTTTACGGTTTTCGCTTTCTATTAATAGTGGAAATGATGAAGAAAATAGGAATAGTGGTTGGGATACTTACAAACAATTGCATCAAATTAATCCTTCGCCTTTTGCCAGTTATTGGCGTACGCCGTGGGGTGAAGTGATAAGTGTTTCTCCCGAAAGATTGGTAAGTTTGCAGGGCGATCGCCTAGAATCTCGACCGATTGCTGGAACCCGTCCCCGTGGATCTACGCTTGAGATGGATAGATTTTATGCTCAAGAACTAATGGCATCGGCTAAAGAGCAGGCAGAACACATCATGTTAGTTGACTTGGAACGCAATGATCTAGGCAGGGTTTGTAATTGGGGCAGTGTGGAAGTTGATGAATTATTGGCGATCGAAAACTACAGCCATGTCATGCACCTAGTCAGTAATGTGATTGGCACGCTCCAACCTCAACTTTCAAATATTGATGTGATTAGGGCAGTATTTCCGGGTGGAACGATTACAGGCTGCCCCAAAGTACGATGTATGGAAATTATTGAAAACCTCGAACCCGTTCGCCGCAGTCTTTTTTATGGCTCCTGCGGTTATATTGATAGTCGGGGGAATTTAGATTTGAATATTTTAATTCGGACGTTGCTCAAATGTGGCGATCGCCTGTGGGGACAAGTAGGAGCGGGAATAGTTGCCGATAGTATTGCCGAAACCGAATGGTTAGAATCTTTACAGAAGGCTCAAGCAGCGTTTGCGATTCTGACTAGGTAGAAAAGTTCTTATCAGTTAAAGATCGGTTAAAAAATTGATATAGAATGTCTTTATATAAAAATTCTAAGAGAAACGCTGTGAATTATCGTTTACCTGTGACTGCTGCCTTACTCATCTTGGGTTATGGATTTAATTTAGTTAGTGGTATGGCTCCAGTGTCTCCGGCATATGGTCAAGCCTTAATTCCTCATACAATCAAACTTAATTTCGGTAATGTCGAAGCCCAAGCCCTAGCCCTTGCTAGAGATGCCGCCCAGTTAGCGCAGTTTCAACAATATGATTTAGCCCTATCTCGTGCCCGTCTAGCCGTACAGTTGTCACCGCAATCCTACCAAACTCAAGCAGTATTGGGTACCGTATATCTCCGCACCGAGGAATATCCTAAGGCGATCGCTTCTTTGACTGCGGCTCTAAATCTTAAAAAAGATAATTCTTCGCTGCTATTTACTTTAGGTGCGGCATATTTGCGTAATTCTAACTATCAACAGGCGATCGAGAAGATCAAACAAGGCTTGGTTCTAACGCCTAAAGCACCTACTGCCATCTTCGATCTGGGCAATGCTTACTTTTTAACCAAACGCTATGACGAAGCGATCGCCGAATATAACAATGTTCTTAAATTGGAAAATAAATTTTGGGCGGCAACCAACAATATCGGGCTAGTCGAGTACGAACGCGGCAATGTTGACAATGCAATTAAAAGATGGGAAGAGGCGATCGCTCAAGGGGAAACCATCGAAGATAAAGCCGCAGAGGCACGTTTGGCTTTAGGTACTGCTTTTTACGTAAAAGGAGATCGTGCCAAAGGCTTAAAGATTGCTGAAGATGCCCTAAAAATTGACGTGCGCTATGGCAAACCAGAATTTCTCAAAGACAATCTTTGGGGCGATAAATTGCTTGCTGATGCCAAGGCTATACTAGCTAACCCAGTCTTAAAGATCCTTGTCGATCAAAGCAATATTCCCACGACCAAAAAACCTGCTAATTCTTAAAAAGTTTTAGATCAATCCTTCGAGTTTGCGGCGCATGATTTCAATCTCTAAAGCCTCAGCCGAAAGGTTTGCATTGTCAAAATCATCCAAATCAAAATTATTCAAATTAAAATCATCCAAACGATCTGACCGATTAGAGCGATCGAGATGACTAGATCCATCTTTTTTCCATTCGGTTTTTTCGTTAGCTACAGGAGGAATCGCCAGTTCATCTTCTTGAATAATGTTTAATCCTAAGCCCGTATCTTCGCAAATTTCGGTTAATTCTTTGAGGTCGATGCTTTCAGTTGTGGCACTAGGGAAATCCTGCGCTTCGAGCAGTCCTGCATATCTGATCGCATCATCCTCTTGAGTAAAAGCCAGAACGATATTTTTACCACCTTCTAACCGAGTGTAAATACCTTGATTGTCACGATCTGCATTAAATAGTAATACCCACACTTTCATTTTGTCTTTCCTTCCTAATAATCTTAAATTTAGCAAATGGTGAAATAGAAATTTATCGGCACAGGCTCGACTCGATCGGCAACGAATTATAATCGGGGTCTTAACTCTTCTGAACCAGAAAAAGATAGACACAATTATTAATTTTTGAATTGCTATTGCCTCATCACTTTCGCTCAGTTTATCAAGATCTTTCTCGAAACCATTTGTTGATTCAATTAAAATTTTCACATTGAATGCTGATTTTATATTTAGCTAATTAGTATTACGATACCAAAAAAATATGTTTATCAGTCAAAAATTCAATGCTCGGCTCTGATATAAATTCTGAATAACTAGATTGGGTCTACATCTCATCCCAATAGTTAAGCTTCAAACTATACCTTTAGACCTGTATGCGAATGGTGAGTTAAGAAGTAGTATTAGCAGCTAGAGCACAGTCATAAACTTGTTGAGTCTGGATGGCTAGTGGTACCCAAGAAAATCGCTCTTGTAATTCCTTAAATGCTCGGTCTGCTAACCTAGCACTGTATTCAGAATTTTGCAAAACCTCAATAATTCCTGCGGCTAGAGATTCGCTATTATTGACGATGGTAACTATGCCAGTTTTACCGTGAGTAACAACTTCTGGAAACCCGCCCGTATTTGAGACTACTACAGGAACTTTGGTGGCAAAGCTTTCTAGGGCAACTATCCCAAATGGTTCGTAAAGGCTGGGAAATACGGCACAGTCAGCGATCGTTTGAAATCTAGTTAACTCGATATCTGACATAAATCCAGTGAAAGTTACCTTATGGGCAATGCCTAAATTCCAAGCTTGTTGTTTGAGAGAGTTAGTATCACCCGAACCGATAATTACAAATTTAACATTGCCCTGCATGGCGGTCACTACGCGAGTTGCGGCATTTATAAGTAAAAATATACCTTTTTCGTGTGTAATTCTACCTACATAGTAAACAATTTGTTCTGGAGGCTGGGCAAACTGCGCTCGCAGTTGAGCTTTATCAAAGTCGAGGTTTTGAAATTTGAGCAGTCGATCTTGGCTTAAACCATTGTAAACCACATCAATTTTAGAATCGGGACAACTAAGAACGCGGGCAACTTCGGAACGCATATAATTTGTACAGACAATAATTCGTGTGGCTTTTTCGGCTAATCGCATTTCTTGTTTGTGAATGTAGCGCTGAGTACCGTTATGAATACCATTATATCTACCATATTCTGTGGCATGAATGGTGGCAATTAGATACAAGTTAAATTTTTCAGATATGGCGATCGCTGCTTCCGCTACTAACCAGTCATGGGCATGAACTAATTGAAATTGCTGATTGTGAATGCTGATTAGATCGGTTATGTGGGCATTCATGGCAAAGTTCATATTGCTCACCCAATTAAAAAATTCGCGATCGCACTTAACTACAACCCGATGGACGTGGATACCATCGATTAATTCATAGCTGGCACTACCTTGGACTTCGACTGTTATTAAATGTACTTCGTGATTGAGTAAAACAATCTCTGGATAAAGTTCCGCGACATGGCGAGATATGCCCCCAATAATGCGAGGCGGAAACTCCCAAGCTAGAACTAGGATTTTCATGGAATCGGTTTGTGTTGAGTGTAAGTTGATTGGACTTATTACATATTTGCACATCACGTCCAGCCTACACATTCATTCAGGCTCAAAACTCGATCGCTTGCGTAAAAATGAAAACCGAGTCTGCACTTTATCTTTCTGCAATCACTTTAAAGCCCAAAATTTTGGAGCGATCGAGATTTTGATATAAATTCCCTCGTTTATTGGCGATCGCGACCTAATATCTTTTAATAACTTAAGGACAAATTAGGCTAAAGCAGTGCTAAAGTTTAGAGGTATTTTCTTCAAGTCATATCAAAACAGTTACATCAAATCACTGGCATTAACTGGTATTAAATATTAGGCTTCATTTAGGATTAAAAAGGACTGAAATCATGAAACTAAAGTCAACCTTCATAACCTTAAGTTTGATATCTGGAGTAGTATCTGGCGGTTATAGCTTACCTGCGATCGCCGAAAATATCGAACATATCAATCGGGCTTTATCGACCAATCAATGTCAAAGATGCGACCTTAGCAGTGCGGGTTTAGTATTTGCCAAGTTAGCGAATGCCGATTTAAGTAATTCCAACCTCCGCGAAGCCAATCTCAGTCGGGCAGATTTAAGCTTTGCCAATTTAAGAAATGTTGATTTTCGGGGCGCATCTTTGTTGGGAGCTAATCTGAATGGGGCAGATTTATCGGGAGCAAATTTAAGTAGTGTGGATTTAAGTGGTGTTAATTTTAGTAATGCCAATTTACAAGGCGCGAATCTAATGGGTTCCGACCTGCGGCGGGCATATTTTGTCGGGGCGAATATAACAGGCGTTAACTTTAATAATACATTTCTTAGAGGAGCAATTGGAATTCCCACTAATACAGTTAAAGCCGAAGAATATTACGCTTGGGCAACGGATGAAGACAAAAGAAGTAATTACAAACAGGCGATCGATTACTATAACAAGGCTGTAACTGTAGATCCTAAGTTTGCGATTGGCTACATGGGAAGGGCAATTTCTTTAAAGCAATTGGGTGATGTAGAACTAGCAATTCAAGATGCAGATCGGGCATCCAGTTTGTTCGAGGCGCAGGGTGATAAAAATGGTACTAAGATCGCTAAAGAATTGTCTGAGGCTATGAGAAATCCTCCCTCAGCCCCTGGTACCAGTTTTGGTGATATTGTCTCTGGTATTGGTTCGTTGTTTTTACAGTTTTTACTTCGATAAGTTGTTATTAATTTATTTTTAAAGTATTTTTTCTCAAACAAATGAGAAGTTTGTTTTACAGTTATGAATCTTTTACCTCTAGTCTCAAGGTTTGGGCAGAGCGATCGCCATTGTCAGAATGGGCAGATTTTACTGTAGTCAAAAAGCTAAGATTTCAAATTATTTTTAACTTTAATCCTTCTTCATTTAAACCTCCAGTAATTATTAAAGGTAATCAAAATCAGCTACAGAGTTTAATTGTAAATATTACCAGTTATGTAGATAGATTATTAAGTTCTGATTATTTCAACCAGAATATTCATCTGAAGTTATCTCACAAATTCTCTATTCCTAAGCTTAAAAGTTTTAGTAAATTAGAATTTAGCACGTTAGAACTATTTGATTTAGTTACTAATTTAGAACTTTTGACAAATGAAGTTGAAATCTTGCCAGCTTTAAACATAAATGTGATTAATGTATCAAAAATTAAGCTTATCAGTCCAATTTGGTTAAAAGTAGCAGCCGCCGCGATCGCCACAATCGGAATTACCACAAGCACTATTAAGTTTTTATCACCCGAACAATATGCACCTCAATCTATTGCTACTTTGGATTCATTAGAAGAAGCAATTAAAAATTTACCGAAAAACTCATTAGAAGATTCGCCAAAGAAAGATTTAAAACAAGAGTCTAAACTCCTACCAAATTCTCCTCCATTAGCAAAACCGCATAATCTGACTTCATCTCTTCCTAAATCTCAATCTAGATCTCAGCCTAAAATTTCTCCTAAAATTTCTCAGCCAGATCTAAAATCTCTAACAGGCTCTTTAAAGAATAATGGGGCTACAGTTAAAATTCCGACTCGACTTCCGACTCAACTTCCAATGGCTCCTCCAGCCAAATTACCAGCTAAATTATCAGAATTTCCTCAAACTCCACCCATTCTCACCAGATCGGAACCAAAACCTCAGTTAATACCTGCAAAACCGCCATCAGATTCCCTTAAATCCGATACATTGGCAAAGTTATCTCAACCCCAAAATTCAGTAAAGACACCTAAATCATCCCCAAAATTTTCTACGGATAATATATCACCAACACCCTTAATCATAACTCCCAAAGCTTCCGAACAAATACCTCCTGTTTTAAATGATTCCATTCCAAATAATGTAACTCAGGAACTCCCCAATCCTGAGACGAGACAAAAATCGCAGAGCTTAAAGTTACCCGCGACATCTACTCCGCCTCTTGGACAAAATGGTCAAACTACACAAGCTTTGAGAAGAGATAGCGATCGCTTTACTTCTAAAAGTTCAAAAGATAAAAATCTGAAGATCGAAGTAACTAAAATAGATGGCTCGGTTTTACCTCAAGATTTACTAATATATGAGAATAAGATCGAGATAGAATCATCAAAGTTATTGGATGGAACTACTAAAGCCATAAATATAACGGTAAGTATCCAAGTACGCTGGCAAAATCGCCAAATTACTGAAATTAAGATCCAGCCCATGCCTGAAGCTTCATCTGAGATCTCATCTCAATATAAGCTAGAACATAAAAAAATAAACTCAGAATTAACTGAATTTATCGAGCGATCGCTTTTTGAGACATTCCCAGATCGAGATGGCAATCTAGAAATTAACCTCAAAATATCTTCCTAGATTAACTACCAAGTTTTTCCATTTAGCTGGCGCGAAGGCGGTCTACCTATTACCGTTATGGTAGCGGGAGTAGTTAAAGAAGCAGGCTGGGAATTAGTCTGATATTTATCAAGCGATTTATTAAGCGGAATTTCGGTAATGGGAATTAGTTCGGGTTGCTCTCTCAAAGCTAGGTCTCTAATTGTCCGGGCGATCGCGCGTTGGGTTAATTGCCAAACGATGTTACGTCCTAGTTCTTGCGTTTCGGGTTTTATCAAAATCTGCCCTGCTAAAGGGACAAATTCCAACGGTTGGAGGTTTTGATCTGCGGAAATTGTCGTCCACACGCTCATTAGTCTTTGCAGGCTAGATGAATCAGGATTGGCACCGTTGGTGATGATGTTTTCCTTTTTAGCTACATCTCTATTAAAAAGATTGGCAAAAGGATTAGTGAATGATTTCCCAATGCGGCTAAATGCTTCTTTCTCTATCCCTTTAACAATTTCATCGGTGAGGCGATCGCGCATATATTCTCCCCGTTCTGATAGTAAAAAATCACTAACTTGATGAATGGTCTCTTTGAGATCGTAGTCTTGATTAGATTTGGCATTTTTAAGTAGATTCTCCAATCTCGCCCATCGAAACTCGCCATCGCTAAATAGTAATTCTTTAAGTGAATTGCGTAACTCTGGATTAGTATCGGTTAATAAACGATTGGCAACGTAGGGATAAGCCACGCTCAACACCTTGAAATTAGGATCGACATTTAGAGCAATTCCTTCTAAGGTCACCAGCGATCGAATAATCAACGCATAATAGGCAGGCACCTGAAAAGGATACTCATACATAATTTGTGAAAGCTGATCGGTCATCTCCTTAAAATCTAGCTCTGCCACGCTGGAACCCAAGGCGGCATTAAATACTCGTGCCAAAGCAGGTGTTATTAAATCGAGATCTACAGTGCTAGTTAAAAATCCTAACTTTACATAATCTTTAGACAAAGCCGCAAAATCGCGATTTACTAGATGAATAATTGCCTCGATCAAGCCATACCTTTGCTCTGAGTTTACCTGACTCATCATGCCAAAATCTAAATATGCCAGTCTGCCGTCGTTCATTACCAATAAGTTACCCGGATGCGGATCGGCATGAAAAAATCCCTGATCCAATAATTGCCGTAAAGAGCATTGCACGCCCACTTCAATAATGTGCCGACTATCTAACCCCATCGATTTAATTTTTTCAAGCTCGGTCAGCTTTGCTCCTTCGATCCATTCCATCGTCAGAACGCGACGGGCTGTATATTTCCAGTAGATTTTAGGCACATAGATTTCATCGATACTCCCGTAATATTCAGCAAATCTATTGGCATTTGCACCTTCACAGGTGTAGTCCATTTCCTCAAAAATACGAGTGGCAAATTCTTCCAAAATACCCACGAGATTACTATGGATAAACGTAAATTTTTGCATCACCCAACCAGCAATTCCGCGCAAAATATACATATCCAAGCCAATTGCCTCGTTTATATCTGGTCTTTGCACTTTAATTGCTACTTGTTCGCCAGTTCGCAGCCTGCCTTTATATACCTGTCCAAGTGAAGCTGCAGCGATCGGATTGGGAGAAATTTCAGCGTAGATTTCTTGTGGAGTTGCGCCTAATTCTTCGCGAATAAATTGAAATGCCAGCGCGTTGGGAAAAGGCGGAAGCTGATCTTGCAATTGTGCCAACTCATCCATATAAATAGCTGGTACGATATCGGGGCGGGTGGAGAGAGCTTGACCGATTTTAACGAATGCAGGTCCCAGTTTTGTTAGAAGTTGCCGAATTTGGATGGCTCTTTGCTTGGCTTTACGCTCGGTTTGTTGAGTTTTACGATCCCACCACAGCGAAAAGAATAGCGTCAGTAAAGGCAAAAATATATTTAAACAACGCTTCCAGACTTTAAGCGGTAGTCGTTTGTAGTGATTGGCGATCGCCTCAGCATCGTAACGGTCTAACTCAAACTTGTCAGGCATAGTTAATCTAGGTGGGTTAATTAATTTAAGTAATTTTGCGATTCGATCTAAATTTTGCGATCTCTAAATTTTGCGATCTATATAATCATAACGATCTGGGCAAACTATCGGTGCAAACTATCTATGCAACTGATCACCATCTTAGCAGCCCAGCAATTCCAAATTCAAAATTTGAAGCTCATAATGGCAATTCTTATTGAAAATATCGCCACTAAAGTCTCCAGTTTTTTGTATTGAAAAATTAGTAGTAAAAGAAATAGATAACTAGGGTAGGCGATCGCTCTCACTTAAAATCTCACTTAAAATTAAGACTTACAATTAAAATCGGGAACTGATTCTAATATCTTCCTAAAAACTCCACCCTAGCTCTGCGGTTAGATGTATTATCTGTATCTCCTAAAATTGCAATTTGCTTAATACATCTTCTGTTTCCATTTAAGTCAATCCAACGGGTTCTTCCGCCTTGTCTGATATTTTCAGCAACTCTAAGTCGCTCTACCTGTCCATTTCCATATTTGACATACAAGCTTCTGATATCAATATTACCTACTTTAGCTCTTAACTGAATGGCATTATAGGCAGGCTTAGGACAGCTATTGATATTAATCGAATCTAGGTCATTTTCGCGAAAAGAGAGTCGAGTAGTTCCTAATAGGCGAGTATTGTCTGCTAAGGCGGCTGGAACTCCAAACAGGAGAAAAGATAAAGCGGCAGGGATCATGAGTTTTTTATACATATTTTTATATTTTATAAGGTTTATAATTAGTAGACCATCCTGAATAAATGCTCTAAGCCTTGAGCAAAGATATCTCATATTCTCAGATCTTATCTACTTGATGATTGACGTGACATCTCAATTTACGTTCCACTCGTTAATAATCTCTCAACATCTTTTAGACTTACTTTTAAACTAAACAAAGGATCTTAAATAGCTACTCCCTTCCCAGCATATAATTAGATCTAAAAAATGGGGACATTTATGAATAGGTTAGAGCAACTACGTGAAAAAAGCTTTGATAAAGAAGAATGGCAAAAATTATTTTACAAATATCAGCAAGAA
>Ga0163154_10006501_pt1 | contig 14277 bp, 11 predicted proteins | sample OliLakLV19MP9P1_FD_148649 | JGI IMG/M metagenome (GOLD analysis project Ga0163154, IMG submission 148649) | Freshwater microbial mat bacterial communities from Lake Vanda, McMurdo Dry Valleys, Antarctica - Oligotrophic Lake LV.19.MP9.P1 | ecosystem: Environmental > Aquatic > Freshwater > Lake >... | reverse complement strand
GATCATAAAGAGTAATTTTTTGATCTATTATGCTATGAGAGAGTAGTGCGAGAGAAAAAACAAATAGAAGTGCAATGTATGTATTGACTCTTTGGTTCATTTTGTAATTTTACTATATAAAATAGATTTAAGAAATTAAAACTGGGGATTAAAAAGATTTATATTTAAATACCAAGATTATAGATTTTTTTGATTTCGGAACTGGAGAGACTAAGGTTCTTGAATAATTACCTTTATTTTATTTAGATCGGTTGGAATATTTGCCCAAGGTGGAGCAAGTTCTCCTGAACCAGATTCTATAATCTGACTATAGGACTTGAATACATCTTGGGTTTTAGATAATGATAATCCTTTGAGTTTATTTTTTAGCTCATCAACAGGTATTGTGCCTATTATTTTCATATCACCTTTTGCTTTAAATACTAAAGCGCCCTTTTTACTTGGAGAAAAATCTTTGAGATTAGTTATATTTACATCTAGTGACTCTAAACCAGGTACAGTATAAGCGAATGAACCAAACAAACCCGTAGTTTGTAAACCAGCAAAAGTTTCAATCAATTTTGTTTCTGGTAAAATTATTGCATAAGTAGTACCCTCTAAACTAACAGTAGCTGTATTAGAATCAGTACCTCCAACTACGGGATTTGCAAAAGTATTAACAAAATTCTTATCGTACATTATATATCCTGATGGAATAGAAGATTTGATATCTTTAGAAAGTAGTTCTGTAATACCAGCTTTGAGTTTTGCTGTAGTTGATGCGAGAGTGGAAGGGTTAATAATTTTTTTGACACCAGAAAAACCTCCACTAATAGCAGAGACGGGCTTTCCATAAACAGTGGTATATTTTGTTTGTCCAAAATAAGCAACAATTTTAAAATCGGTCATCTTGTCATTTTGGGTAATGTTATATTGCTGACCAGATTGATCGGCAGTAATATTTGCTGTAATTTTTCCAGGAATAACATCATTTGCAGGTTTTGTATATCCCGGAATAACGATCGAACTACTTAATCTGTATACGAGACCATTATCAGCAGATAATCTTGTCCCAGCTATTAATCTTATAGACTGATTGCTAGATAAATTATAAAACGTAACTTTTCCTACTGCTTTGGTATTTGTTATCGGACTGTTTTTAGCAGACACGGTAGTCGTAGCGTAACGTTTAAGAACGACAATATCATAAGTTAATCCTGTACTATCCGTTGATCCTTGCGCAACATAAGTACTATTTACAGAAACAGGGATAATCTTTGGAATTATTGTGAATGTAGCTTGAGAATAATACGAGGAAGCAAAATAGGCTGTTCCTGCAATTATAGCCAAAGCAATTAGAGTAATAATAGGCCATTTATAAAAAGAACGATTTGATTTTTGGACAATTATAGGTGGAGTGATAGGTATTCTTTTTGCTATTGGAAGATTTATCCTGTTTATCTCAAGATTGTAAGTGTCTTTTGGAATAGATTTGGCACCTTTTAATTCCTCGACCTCATCTTCTTCCTTTTCAATAATCGGCTTTTTTACAGGTTTAATAGTACGAGACGGGACTGAAACTTCCCGTATCGAACGTTTTTCTGCTGGAATTATATCTTGTATTCTTCTTGGCATGAATTATTTATTCTATTTTAGCACAACATTATCATTAAGACTGTGAATAGCTATAGTATATAACGCTGTCAAAATTTTTATATCTGTTAAATGGTTGAATGAAACTCTATTCAGTAAATCATCTAAGGATAATGTGTAAATTGATACTCCTGGAATTGACTCTTTAATAACTTTAACAAAACAAGCATTGTGAGTGGAGCAATTAAGAATTACAGAAGTTGGAGGTTTAATATTTAATTCTTTTTCTTTCAAAAGACCCTTTAATTCACCTAACCACTGTTTAGAAATTTTTTCAATAGCAATAATATTTTTCTTATTTTCTGAATTATATAACTTATTATCAGCGTAAAGTGCCAATAATGAATCTGCTGCCTGCAAACCATTACCTGTCTCTTTTGCAACTTCCTCAATTAAATCTTTGGTGCCAAAATCATATGAACCAAAAAAGATACAAGCCTCTTTCCTAACTATTGATACATCGGTATTATTACCATGAACGTGAATCAGGCAATAATTTTTACCTGGTTCCAAAACCTCTTCTATTCCAATAAATTGAAGCAGTAAAGAGGAGTGGAAGTAGATTTTATTTTTATTCACAATCTGTTTACATTGGAGAATAAAATAATCGAGCATATTTGAATTAATCGTAGAAGCTGTAAAAGAAACTTCCAAATTCCTAGAAACTTTGTGTTCCCAGTCGGTAACTGAGTAACTATTCAACTTAACATCAAATATTTTTTGTTCAATAATTTGCAATAATTTATTAGACTTAGTTGAACTTTTATTATCTACATCAATCAGATCAATAATATATTTTTGAGTAATTTCGGTCTCTTTTTCAAATTGTTTCGATAAAACTTTTGCGTCAGATACAATCCACGGTGAAGATAATACGTAATGAACCGAATGAATCTTTTTGTGAAGATGGGTGAATTCATTTATATTGTCACTATGATGTATAAATCTTAAAGCTGAGTCTATTACTTCTTTTATTACTACCAGTGCTGATTTTACAAATGAGGAATTATCGTTACTAGATTTTATATTAATTTCAGCGCTGTAAGTAAAAATAACTTTTGGAATTTCATGATCAGCAATAACAAGCGTACCCTGAACAATAGAGCTTTGAACATCCAAAATAAGTACTATTTTATTATCAACTTTATTGGAAGAGAACATTAAATATATTATAGCACTTTTATTTATTCAGTTGTTCAACAAAATCCACAAGGGTAAACCCTACGGAAAATTAGACTAACCTAGTACAGCTTTTATCCTCCTAACCCCTGCCGAAATAGCCTCTTCTTTTTGGATTTTGAAATACCACTTACCCTCTCTACCAGCTAGTTCACTAGTATTTTTTACATGAGGACCACCACAAAACTCTTTTGAATAAGCCGTGGCCAAATCATCACCGATAAAATAGATAGAGATCTGCTCACCGTACTTTTCTCCGAAGAAATGTTTGGCGCCGGTCTTCTCTGCTTCTTCACGAGACATAATCACATTGTTCATTGGTAATTTTTGGGCAATTTTTTCATTGATTATATCTTCAACTTTCTTCTTTTGTTCATCGGTCATCTTGCTGTCATAAGCAAAGTCGAAGCGTAGGCGCTCATCTGTAATATTGGAACCTTTTTGCATTACCCCATCACCCAAGACGTCAAATAGAGCCTGATGGAGTAAATGGGTTGCAGTGTGATATTTGACAACCATTTCATCATTTGCATCAGCTAGGCCACCTTTGAACTTTTGTTCGGCACCAGCACGAGAGAGTTCTTGGTGTTTCTTGAATTTTTCTTTGAAATCTTGTACGTCAACGGTTTTACCTTTTTCTTTAGCTAATTCCAAAGTCAATTCTAAAGGAAAACCGTAGCTTGAGAATAGAGTGAAAGCATCTGTACCCTTTTCAAATTCTTTTAAGCCTTGATTCAAAGTTTCTTTGAAACGGATCTCTTCTTTTGATAATTCAGATTTAATTAATTCCTTTTTATTTGTAATTTCATCATAAATACCTTTATAAAGTTCAGAAATTACATCAACAAGTTCTAAAATCTGACCATTTTCATTTATACCCAAAAGACTAGCATGTCGAACGGCTCGACGAATAAGTTTACGTAAAACATATCCACGATCGGTGTTGGAAGGAGTCACACTATCTGCAATCAAAAATGAAGAAGCGCGAATATGATCAGCGACAATTCTAGCTGATTTTAATTCTTGATCTGTAAATGAGGACTTACCTAAAGTTTTCTTACCAGAAAGTTCAGCAATTTTTGAAATCAAAGTTCCGAACAAATCAGTATCATAAATATTATCAACTCTCTGTAAAGTCATAGCTAACCTCTCTAGTCCTGCACCAGTATCAACTGAAGGAGAAGGTAGGTTGCCAATTATTTTCCCATCCTTCTTTTCGTATTGCATAAAGACATCGTTCCAGATTTCGACAATATCACGCTTAGAATCAGCGTCGATAAACTCCTCTTTGCTAATTCCTTTGCCACCAAAACGATTTTTTATATCATAATACATCTCAGAATCTGGTCCGCATGGACCATTTTCTCCAGCTTCCCACCAATTTGAACTAGCTCCCATGAAAAATATCCTTTCGCCGGCGATTTCATTTTTTTCAAATATCTTTTTCCAGATACTTTCTGCCTCATTGTCTCTTGGAGCATTCTCGTCACCTTCGAAAACTGTTACATAAAGCCTGCTCGGATCCAAACCAAGACCTTCTTCCTTTGATGTCAAAAATTCATAACTCCAATTGATAGCATCTTCTTTGAAATAATCTCCCAAAGACCAGTTACCTAACATTTCGAAAAAGGTAGCGTGGGTTTTGTCACCAATATCGTCTATATCTACAGTTCGAAGACATTTTTGTGAATCGGCTAGACGCTTGCCCAAAGGATGAGGTTTGCCCAATAAATACGGAATGAGGGGTTGCATTCCGGCGGTATTGAATAGTGTAGGATTGGTAACACCTTTTTCATCGGTGGTTATCAGAGAAGCAGAAGGGATGACTGCATGCTCTCTTTTCTTAAAAAACTCTAAGAATTTTGCTCGGATTTCACTTGATTTCATAAGACGATTTTAACATAAAAGTACCCTGAGGTGAAACTTGTCGAACAAAGTTGAGAGACCTCAGGGTAAAAATAAAGTAACCCCTCACAACTCTGAGCGGCGCTTTTCCAGCAAGGGTACAATCACATCAAAGAAGTTGAAATCAGGATTCCTTTAAGTGTCGTGTGAATGACTAAACTGTTTACTGCATGGGCACTAGCCCCAGTCTTGGAACGTGATCCACCAAAGATTTTCCTCATAACCACTTGGGGTCGAATGGCTCGTTCAGCCGTGTTGTTCTCTGGAAGAACACCCTCATAATCAACGCAGGTGAAGAGTACGACTTGATGATGTCTCATCCTTTTCTTTACCTTTTCAACCAATGGTTCCGTGTATTTCTTTTCAATCAGTTCAGTAAATCTTTTTTCTAGTTTTCCTTTGTCTCTGTGACTAAGTCGAACGAAAGCGCAAAGCATTGTTTTTCAGCCTAGTTACATTGATTTGGAGTCTGCTTTCAGAGTTTAATTTACCTCTCATTTGTACCCCTATTTTACCAAAAAACTCTTGCAAATTATAGGTATTTATCCACAGGGGTTACTCAGAGTTGTGAGTTGTTACAAAATAAAAAGTGTTCAAAAAATGGCTAATTGTCGAGGTCACACCTCTGCAAAACCTCAAAATCTTTCTTCAGATTCCCAAGGTTATTGGGATTATACACAGCCATGCATGGATGATAAAGAGTAACAATTTTGACATTACTATAACTGGCCTTAGCAGGATAAACTTTACCATGAGCCTTACCTATCGGTTCCAACTCTGATCCTTTGTCAAATTTATTCATAATGTAACCCATAGCATAACGACCGAGACTGACAATAATCTTCGGTTGGATAATCTCTATTTGTTGATCGAGAAAAGGTCCGTAAACCCTTATCTCTTCTGCAGTCGGATCTCTATTTTCAGGAGGACGATCTTTGACAATATTTGTAATGTAAATCGCCGAACGTTCGATACCAACATGTTTCAATAACTGATCGAGAACTTTCCCAGCGGCACCACAAAAAGGTTTGCCGGTCTTAGCTTCATTCCTTCCCGGAGCCTCTCCGACCATCATGATTTTTGCATCATGACTTCCCTCTCCAATCACTGGAAAATATTTGTTCTCAACTCTGTAATTGTATAATGGCGACTTCTTCAAAACCAAGATTTGATCCTCGATTTTATTCAAGTGTTCGGTTTTTGTCATTTATTTGGCTTGTTCAATAACAACTTGGGCCTCAATCAAAATCTTTTCTTGATCTTCAGGTTTGATACCTATTTTATCCAAAACTTGTGGGTTACCGACCAAATCCAGACAAACCATCATATTCATCACTGCTAATTCCCTTTTTTGATCACGAGTCAAAGTGGTAAGGCAAGCTATCGGATGCAAACTATTTTGATTTATCAATTCATGCAGATTGTCTTTATCTGGATAATTCCAACCAAGCAATTTCATCTTATTGCATTCACCGTAACGAATAGCTTTGTCAGTGAACTTGGTATTAGTTATGAGCCAACGTTCGGTTAACTTTCTTTTTTTACCGCCATAATCGTATTCATTGTCAGTAATGTCATCGTAACGTGCTTTTACATATAGACTTATTTTCAAATCTGATTTCAAACCAAATTCATTATGATATTTAGCTTCTACCATAGCCAAATCATTATCTTTCCAAGCAATAACATCTACTTCATGCTCAACACATTTTCCAATTACAATTTGATCTGTCACTGATTCATAACCCCACATCTTGAAAAGTCTAGCGACAAACTTTTCGAATGGAAAACCATCTGGCCCAAGATCAATCATTGCTCTTCGAACAGAATATTTTGCTGCAACTTTTGTAGAATGTTTGCGCAACAGATCGAAAGCTCGTCTATAAAGTTCGTTAGTAGTCATACCATCATGAATTTCTTTACCGATCTCATCCACAACATCTTCGATTATTTCTAGTGATGCCCCAACGCGTTTTAGCGAACTAACTAGCTTTTCTTCTTCGAATAATTGTTTTGTTCCATCTGATTTTGTAATTGAAATAAGGTGATTCATGTATATATTGTACAGGAAAAAGAAAAAACTGACACCTTTGCTATATCCTCTAACAAATAACACCCCCACCCAAACATTTTTCTCCATTATAAATAACTAGAGACTGTCCGGGAGTCAGTGAATCCTGTGAATTTTCAAATTCTAAAATTGTTTCGGTAATACTAGCTGATACGATTCTAATTTTTTGTAAAACTTGACGATAACGAGAGCGGGCAAGAAGTGTAAAACCCGATTTTGAATTAGTAATATCTGGCACCTCTCCACTAACCCAATTTACATTAGAAATTCTAACTTGTTTCTCACTACCAGGAAGTTTACCGTCAATTTCTTTATTTGAAACTGTAATTGTATTTTTCTCAATATCTTTATCAATCACGAAATATGGTAGATCGTTCGGAGTTTTATTAGTTAAAATAAAACCTCGTCTTTCCCCTTTTGTGAAAAATAAAGCTCCAGGATGTGTCCCGATTACTTCTCCATTTTCATTCAAAACATTACCTTGTTCAGTCTTGATGTAATGTGACAAAAACTCTTTTACATCCACTTTACCGATAAAACAAAGACCTTGGCTATCTTTTTTTTTAGCATTAGGTAAACCTAGTTCTTCCGCCAGTTTTCTAACTTCGGGCTTGGTTAAGTGACCAACGGGAAATAAAGTACTTGGTAAATCTTTCTGATTTAGAGTCCAAAGAAAATATGATTGGTCTTTATTTTTATCGATACCGGCTAGTAGATCAAATCTTACTCCATCTCCATTTTTCAGAATTTTTTCTAATTCAATACCCGTTTTGTTTACAACTTTCTCTACTCTTGCATAATGTCCCGTAGCAACAAAATTAGCACCTTGTTCTCTGGCCCATTTCAAAAATCCACCAAATTTCACATAACGATTGCACATTACGTCTGGATTAGGCGTTCTACCATCTTTATATTCACGAATCATATAATCTATAACATCTTGTTTATATTCTTTGACCAGATCAAGTGTAATAAACGGGATACCCAAATGGGCCGCAACTCTCATTGCATCTCGACGTTCTTCCTTCCAATTACATTCGATCCAATCCGGTTGCCAGACTTTGATAAAGACACCCGTAACATCATGCCTAGCCTTTACGAGCAAGCCAGCTGACACTGCGCTATCGACGCCACCAGATAAACCGACGAAAACACGCTTTTTTGAAGCGATGTTTGCGACATTTGATGGTTGGCTTTTTTGACTTGACATAAAGCCGATATTATCATGATTATGGATAGCTCACAACAAAAGCCTAATTTTGTAATACCAATTTAATTTACCTCAAATATTTATTCTTATTGGCTACGTGACCGTCGTGATCGACTGCATAATGAGTAGTCCCTTTCTTATCTGACAAGTAAAATAGATACTTGGTCTCTGTTGGTCTCACGGTCGCTTCGATCGCTTCCAAACCAGGGTTACTAATCGGGGTTGGCGTCAAACCTTTGTTTGTATAAGTATTGTAAGGTGTATCGGTAGTCAAATCTTTAACTGTAAGTGATGCAGAGTCCTTACTTAAAATATAATAAAAAGGCGCATCAACCTGAAGGGGCATGCCGATCTCAATCCTCTTCCAGAGTATTCCAGCAACAATTTTTCGATCTTCCATACTAATTACCTCTTTTTCTACAATAGAAGCCATTTTTATAACATCTTCAAGTGATTCACCATACGCTTGGATTGCTAATAATTCTGTTTTAATTTTTTGTTTAAATGTATCTCGTAACTGAGCCACAACATTTTCTGGACTTATACTTTCGTAAAAGAAATAAGTGTCAGGGAAAAGATAACCTTCATAAGGTTTGGCTAAAACCAAAAAGGTGTCTGCATCAAAATCAGGAATAGCCTTTTTCAAGACTACACTCATCTGTTTTGCTGTTATACCCTCGAACAGGGTCACTTTCATTTTTGGTACTTCTTGAATACCCCTTACTAATCTGTAAGCAATACGCAAAGCTGATTGTGGTTCTTTGAATAGATAATCACCAGCTCGAACTTGCCTATGGCCAGAAAGTAAAACCACAAAAACTTTCAGTGCAAATGGTGATTTAATTATATTTTCCTTACCCAAATTATCAGCCACTTGAGAAAGGTACTGACCTGATTTTATTGTTATGATTTTTCGATCTGGAAAATTTCGCGGAGCAATTGAGGTATAGATAGTTATAAAAATAAATAAAACAATTAAAAAAATAAAACTAAAAAAAAGTTTCTTGATCCTAAAGGTTGGTTTTTCTTCACTGGAATAATTATTTTCAATCATAAGGTTATACAGGCAAATGCGTTATACAGGCAAATTACCTGGGGCTTGTGCTTTCTTCGATGGTACACGATCCAAGTTTGGTGTCTGTGCTACTGAACCAGGGAAATGGTAAATCGTTGCCAATTCTTCGGTATTTAGAACAAAATGTTGATGTTGAAACGGAGCATAAAAGAGAGATCTTCTCTTATATGCCATTAGGGCCAGCATACCGTATTTATTTCTTCTGAAATCTCGAAAATCCTGCCAAGGATCACCTAATTTAGGGTGCCAATAATTTCCATTTGGCTTAAAACCATTCAAATGTTCATAGTTGAAATGTTTCATGTTTGCAACAATACCACCAATTACAAATGGAGCATTGAAAACTTCTTTTTTAGCAACATAAAGACATCGTATACCAACGTTAAATGCTGACTTGGTCATACGCCTTTCGATTGCTGTTGCAACTTCTTTTTCAACTTCGGTTATTGTAGGCAATTTCGAAAAACCGCTATCTAAATTAACTTCTCCAGAAACTTTTGTTTTTGGATTGCGAATCAATATTGTATTAATCTCTTTTTTTGCATCAATTGTCCAAGAATCTTCTTTTTCAAAGAATTTACCTTTTACTTTCCTATCTTTTATATGAGCTTGAATAAGAATCTGCATCCAAACCTGTTGATTGGGACCAACACTGCCTAAAAATTCAATCATAGGCAAAAGTGGATCAACTTTGAATTCTTCTTTTGGATCTTTATCCAAACCATAATCGATATATGTTTTAATTGGGTAAGCAGAACTTTTATTTGAAAGCTTAAATTCAGCAGCCCAAATACGAATAAGTTTTGGATCAAAATGAACAGTTTGAGCATAATCTGGAACTTCTTTTATTTCTATTTCTGGATACTGTGAGTACAAAGCAGACATAACACCTTGTTTACGTTGATCTTCTGTCCAAATATAAAATTTGACTGAACCTTCTACTGAAACAAGTTCAAGAGAAAACCATGGTCTTGTATCACCTTTCCAATATTGAGAATAATTACTTCCGTCAGATGTGTTATGCAAAGAATTCAAAAAAACCTCCATTGCTTTTGGTGATTTCCAAGTATCTTTTGGAAGCTTCAATTCCAAAACTGTGTACTTGGTAGCAAGGATTTTTTCAGCACGAACAAAATCGACCCATAATCCCCAAAAGATCTTACCTAGCAAAATAGCGAGAAAGATCGGAGCGAAGGCAAAAATAAATTGCAAAGACTCAGGAATAAAAGTCGTTTTGAATAGATTTGTAACTGAGGCAACTGTGATATCTACAGGCATGCCACAATTATACCAAAGATCTCAAAATTTATTAAGTTCTATTTATCTCCAACAGGAGTATACTTGCTATCCTTATCCCTTTTGAAATATTTTGGATTCTGTAAATTTACAATGATAGTGTTCTCTTTGACATATCTTTCTTTCATTACCTTGTCTATAATCTCCTCTTTTGTCATTGCGCCATTCTTGACCAAGACTGATTTGATAACATCTCTCACAACTCCTGGAGCGTAACCCCATTCTGCTAGAGCGTAGAGTCCGCGACCAACTAGTACAAAACGAGAGTCCTTGATAAGTTCGTTGTGAGTTGTTGCAACGTGAGCCTTTTTATTGAACATTATTCCGATCTGTTTTGCAACTTCACGAAAATGAATTGGTGAACCATGTTTTCGAATAACTAGAAAAGCATAATCTCTCATGCCTTTGGTTTTGATATTTGGAGAAGCAGAAACACCCCAATCGCCTAGTGGATTTTTACCAATAGCTTTTGAAATCTGTAACCATCTTTTGACAACTTCTTGATTCTTATATTTTTCTGAAACATCTTCTAGATGAGTGAGAAATTTATTAACCATTTCTGATTCTGGCAAAAGATCTTGATTGTTCAAATTGGAATAAAGCTTTCTCAAAGCTTCTTCAACTTTTTTGGCCAAAACCTCATTGACATGCCAACGATGACGAAAATCATCATCCTCTTTGAATTTACGGAAGGGTTCACCGACAACAAGCAAGAAATAGATATGATTTTGCAAACTCTTGTCTTTTGTAACATGACCTAAAAAATCATCCTCAACTACAATACCACCCAATGAATGTAGGAGAGTTTCTAGCTCTGTAAACACTGCTTTTTCCTTTGAATATTCAACAGATTTACGGATATTTATTAGAGCATAATTCTCTATCTGGCGTACACGTTCACGTGTAATACCGTATATCTGACCAATAGCATCCAAGGTCATTCTCTTGTCTTCTTTACCAAGACCGTAACGATATAACATAACTTCGCGGGCTCGATCAGGAAGAGATGACAAGAGCCTCTTTACGGTCTGCTTTGGTTTGAATGATATAGTTGTTGTGGCCATTTACGTTAATTAGTGAGTAATAATTGTTTATAACTATACCTATGTTTTATCATTGTCTTGTAATAAAGTCAAGTTACTACGATATTTACAAGTCTTTTTGGTACAACAATTATTGTTATAATTTTTTTACCTTCGATCCACTTCTTTACTTCTTCTACTTCTTTCGCTTTATTTTCTAATTCATTTTGATCTGATGATACAAGAGCGGTAAATGATCCCCTTACTTTTCCATTAACTTGAACCATTATCGTAACCTCATCATCAACCGCAAGGTCTGCATCATATTTTGGCCATTCTGTTATGTGAATTGATTTTTTATACCCAAGCGATAACCATAATTCTTCGGTAAAATGAGGTGCGAAAGGTGCTAATAATTGCAATAATAATTGGTAATTTTCTTTAGAAATTTTAGATAATTTTTCCAAATCATTTACTGCTATCATCATTGCACTAATTGCCGTATTGAATCTCATTGCCTCAATATCATCAGTAACTTTCTTTATAGTTTTGTGGATAATTTTGTTCGCAAACTTTGAGTCTGGTTCTGTGAGGTTGCTAGGATTTATTTCAATTTGTTTTTTATTTTTTATGTCAGAAACTTTTTCTTTCAATTTCCAAACCTTTTCGATAAATCTCCTTACTCCACTTATGCTTGTTGTACTCCAAGATATCTGCTGATCAAATGGACCCATAAACATCTCATAAAGTCTTAGTGAATCTGCACCATAATTCTTCACAATTTCATCTGGATTTATCACATTACCAAATCTCTTTGACATTTTTCTTCCATCTTCTCCCATGATAAGTCCTACATGTTGAAGTTTTATGAATGGTTCGATAGTTGAAACGATACCAATGTCAAAAAGGAATTTGTGCCAGAAACGAGCATAGATAAGGTGACGAGTAGCATGCTCCGCTCCTCCGACATAAGTATCAATTGGTGACCAATATTTCTCTTTTTTAGTATCAACTAATTTCTTTGAATTTTTTGGGTCTTGATAGCGTAAATAATACCAAGATGAACCTGCCCATTGTGGCATAGTGTTTGTCTCTCTTTTTGCTTTACCTTTGCAAACAGGACATTTTACATTTACCCATTTACTGATAGCGGCTAATGGAGATTCGCCTGTACCTGTTGGCTCATAGGATTTTACTCTTGGCAAAACTACTGGCAGATCTTTTTCTGGTACTGGCACGATCCCGTTACTGGACGGATTTATCAGTTTACAATTCTCACAATGGATAACTGGGATTGGTTCACCCCAATAACGTTGCCTAGAAAAGACCCATTCGCGGAGTTTGTAGTTTGTAACCCACGTACCGCCAACAAAGGTTGTGATTTCTTGCATAATTTCTTCTGATTTTCGACCATCGAATTGAGCGGAATTAGTTAGTGTAGAATAACCAATAAATGGCAATTCTGTACTACTATTTACAACTCGCTTATTTGTTAAATTAAACTTCTTGGCAAACTCCCAATCCCTCTCATCGTGAGCTGGTACCGCCATCACTGCGCCTGTACCATAATCAGGTAAAACGTAATCAGCAATCCAAACTGGAACCTCTTCATTGTTCGCAGGATTAACCACCTTTATACCTTTCAATTCGACACCAGTTTTTTCTTTCTTAGCATCCGTCCTTTCTATTTCACTAACATTTTTTAATTTTGCAATATAATCTTCTATTTCTTGTTTATTTTCTATTACAGCCAAAAATTCCGACACTAGTTTGTGTTCAGGGGCCAAAACAAGATAAGTCACACCGAACAATGTATCTGGTCGTGTGGTAAAAACTTCGATAGAACTCACATCGTTATAATCAGTTCTGTCATTCCCGCGAAGGCGGGAATCCATGTCCAAAGATTTACCAGTTTTATCTTGGATTCCCGTCTTCGCGGGAATGACAAGATCAACTTTTGCATTTTGCATTTTGACCTTGAACTTTATCTCCGCACCTTCACTCTTACCAATCCAATTTTTCTGTAAAGTTTTAATAGACTCTGGCCAATCGAGTATATTCTTTCCATCAGAATTCTTTGCCTCCAAATCATTCAATAATCTCTCAGCATAATCGGTAATCTTTAGAACCCACTGACGCATAGGTTTTTTCTCCACAAGCGTGCCACAGCGTTCACAACGACCATCTTCTACGTCCTCGTTAGCTAGACCGGTTTTGTCTACCGGACACCAGTTTATTGGCTCGTATGATTCGTAAGCCAAACCTTTTTCCAAAAGTTTGAGGAATATCCATTGTGTCCATTTGTAATATTTTGGATCAGTTGTATTTACTTCCCTAGACCAGTCATAATCAAAACCAAGAATTTCTAATTGTTTTTTGTATCGCGCAACATTTTTCTTGACCGAATCGACGGGATTGGTTTTTGTTTTCAAAGCATAGTTTTCTGCTGGCAAACCAAAAGCATCAAAACCCATTGGGTGTAAAACCGAGTAACCATTCATCCTTTTGAATCGAGAAATAATGTCGGTTGCTATATAGCCTTTTGGATGACCGACGTGCAAACCTTCACCTGATGGATATGGAAACATATCCAAAACATAAAATTTTTCTTTCTTTGAATCTTCTTTTGAACTATAGATTTTTGAACTTGCCCATTTCTTTTGCCATTTGGTTTCGATCTTGGCTGGATTGTAGGCTAAAGATGAGGCTAGGGTTACCCTCACCCTCAGTTGTTTGCTTTTTCGAGCTTTTGTTTTAGCCTTTTTCATCTGACAATCATAGCTGAAAGTAGACTTTGGCGCAATTTAACTTTTAATATTATAGGTATAGTGTTTATTTAGAATAGCGTTAGAAAAAACAGGAAACATATACCATAGAAGCTCTGAAG
>Ga0163154_10006500_pt1 | contig 14277 bp, 12 predicted proteins | sample OliLakLV19MP9P1_FD_148649 | JGI IMG/M metagenome (GOLD analysis project Ga0163154, IMG submission 148649) | Freshwater microbial mat bacterial communities from Lake Vanda, McMurdo Dry Valleys, Antarctica - Oligotrophic Lake LV.19.MP9.P1 | ecosystem: Environmental > Aquatic > Freshwater > Lake >... | reverse complement strand
ATTGGTTAAGAAAACATTGAGTACACGTACCCATATTTGTAAATGTGGCTGTGGATTAGATAGAGACTTAAATGCTGCACTGAATATACTGGCGATTGGATTAAAAAATACGGTAGGGCATACCGAAATTTCTACGCCTTTGGATGAGTCGGACCTCTGCCAAATAGATGTAAGTCTATCTGGTAAGTTGTCTCGTTGAATTAGGAATCCCCGTGCTTTAACATGAGGAGTGTCAACCCTCCACCAATTATTAGTATTAAAATTAATATTAGAGTAGAGGGATAGAAATAGAATTAGCGATTATAAGCAGCTATACACTTATCTACAAAAATTTGAACCGCATCGACATTTTGCCAGCCTTGAATTTCTGTAACCTTCTTTTCGAGGTTTTTATAAGTGCGGAAAAATTCGGCAATTTCTTCTAAACGATGGGGCGCAATATCTTCTAAAGATTTTACATGGGCATAGCGGGGATCTTTGACAGGTACGCACAGTAATTTTTCATCGCGATCGCCACCGTCAATCATAATTAACATCCCAATCGGACGAGCGGCAATAATACAACCGGGGAAAGTAGGCTGATCCATAATTACCATTCCATCCATGGCATCGCCATCTTCTGCTAGGGTATTGGGGATAAAGCCATAGTCATAAGGGTATTGCACTGAAGCATACAAAACGCGATCGAGCGCAAAAGCGTTTAAATCCTTGTCAAATTCGTATTTATTCTTGCTGCCTGCAGGAATTTCGATCACAACATTGAGGACACCGGGCTTGGGTTGAGCGGGAATTAGAGATAAATCCATAAATTGCATCCATTAAATAAATATATCGGAAAACCTTGAAGATATTGACATTCCCACCTATAAATCGGGGGATTCTCATCTCATCCAGTCCACTTAACCAAAATTCCTTGCGGAGTCCTAGCCAGAGATGGTTCTGTCCTTGAGCTTTTTACTCCTTTGCAGAAGTCAGTTTCGGCATGTCCTACCGTACTGTTGAAATCCAAAAATTTTGGTTCTCTGTACTTGGGGCTTAAGCTTTTTACCGATCAGAGCTTTCCCCAATCGAACCCATAGCCTAGTTTGCAAGGCGCGTTGGTCTTTCGACTACCACCATCTTTTTAACGTGGTTGAATACCTTAGCCACGGTGGTAATATATCACAGAAGTGATTATGGTCAGACCAAAAAATTATCTCTGTCTTTGTGGAAACACTTAATTTATCTAAATAGTCACCTCAATTCTGTTGCTGAGCGTAGCCGAAGTATCTCATCAGTAAACCGATGGCGAGGATCTTCTTGCAGAAGAAAGATAACCTAATACCAATATCTATAATGCAATCTTTGCTAACGACATAACTCTAAATTGTAGTGAGATGATAGTTAGATTTTTAACGATAGATTAAGCAACTCTTTTTATTAAAGATTCCGCTCGCCGTTTAGCCGTTTCATTATCAGGGGCGATCGCCAATGCTTGTTGGTATGCTTCTAGGGCTTGAGGAATTAATTTCTTCTTTTCATAGACGTGACCGAGATTATTAATAGCCACCACATATTCAGGCTGAAGGGCGATCGCTTCTTTATATTTTTTAATTGCTAGGTCAAATTGTTGTTGCGAAAAATAAGCATATCCCAAGGCATTATGTACTTCTGCCATATCTTCACCGCCAGATTTGAGCGACTTTTCAAACTCTGAAATAGCCTTGACATAGAGTTTTTTGCTGAGATACACGCTACCAAGTCGGTAGTATTCTTCGGGCTCGCCTTTGGCTTTTTGTAATTTGGGCTGTAAATCTGTAATCACTGCCTCTAACTGTCGATTTTTGTAAATTTGTCTTAAAACTAACCAGCCTAAAACACCTAAAATTGTAACTAAAGTTGTCAAGTAGGCGATCGCCAATAAACTATCCATAAAGATTCTGTTAAATTTTGCCTTTTTTAATCCTATGTTAAATTACTCTATTACCTAGGGTATTTAATCTAAATTAGTAAAGTACGCAGTGATACTTGATATGTCTAAAGTTGATAACAAAGGATAATTTTCTCGATCCAAGTCACAGGTACGCTTAAAATAGGTCTGTAAAATAATTGGTCATGGCTCGTAATAAATTATTTCTTACCACTCATATCCAAAAAATTTAGAGAAAAAGGTACAAGTTTTATGGCTTTCAATCTTGGTAAATCAATAGCTTTGGCGATGTTGACAGTGCTACCCATCTTATCTGGGGGCGAAGTTGCAGTAATGGCTCAGGACTACTTTGGGGCGATCTCCCGCTCCAGAGATAGTGGAGACAAAGGCTATGCGTGGAATTTTCGGACTAGACAACAGGCAGAACGAAGAGCTAGACAGGAATGTCAAAATATCTCAGGCTCAGACGATTGCCGTGCTTTACTATGGTTTAAAAATGCCTGTGGCAGTATTGCGGAGGCTTCTAATGGTGGAGCGGGAACGGGATGGGGTACTAGCGAAGCATTAGCCGAGAGTTATGCAATTCAATCTTGTCGAACTGTAGGGTCGAGATGCAAAGTTGTGAGAACCTTTTGCACTGATTAGTTTCCCGATGAATAATTAATACATCGCTTAATATTCAGATACCGATCCGAAGCGGCAACATTTAAGATTTCTGGGATTGCACCTAATCTTGATATCATCATTAGGTGTCATAATTATTAAGAGTAATCCCAAACGCTTATCATGGCAAATGAAGGTTTTAATGTATTAGTAGTTGATGATAGCGAGATGAATCGCGATACCTTGGGTCGCCGCTTAAAACATGATGGATTTACATCTGAAATGGCGGCTGGAGGTAAACAAGCATTAACTATGCTCAGATCCAAACCTTTCGACTTAGTTTTGCTAGATATCATGATGCCAGGTATGGATGGTTATCAAGTTCTTAAAGCCATAAAGTCGGACGAGCATTTGTGTGAAGTTGCGGTAATTATAATTTCGGCAGTTGACGATCTCGATAGCGTCATGAGATGTACGGAACTTGGAGCCGATGATTATTTGACCAAGCCCTTCGATCCTATTTTATTGCGTGCGGCGATCGCCCGTTCCTTAAAGCGAACTCCTACAGTTATTACTAAACCTGTCAAGCAAAAAGTTACTACCCTACAACGAGAGACCCCTCCACAACCTTCCCCTTTATCTATTGCTCAACCCGACATGACCTTACAAGCAATTGTCACGCAAATTGTCAATACAGGTCAACTCTCTCGCAAATCTTATATGCACTTTAGTAAGGCAATTTTTAACGGATTATTTTCTCCTGCTGCCATGACTCAAATTGAATACAGTCAGATCGATATTATTTTTACTTATCTACAATCGGGGCGGATTAAAGTTATTGATTGAGTTCCAGACTACTTATAGTTTAGGCTCAAAAAATAAATACTTGATAACGCCCGCCGCCACGCTTATAAATACGGCAGTGAGTGCGCCTCTACTAATAAATTCCTCATTCCCTAACCTTTTGTCAATTCCTATAACTTTCTCTTCCATGCGCTTAATTTCACCGCTAAGTCTTTCTTCGACGGATTTGATATCACTTTTTAATTCCAAGAATTGCAGATCTATCTTTTTATCAAGATTGGAAATGTGAATTTTAAATTTTTTATCTGAGCTTAGAATTAACTCTTTTAATTCCTGATTTGTAGGGTCACTCATAATTGGGTTACTTTTAGAGAATCAGGATAGGCAATTAAGATATATTGATTATATGACACCGATCGCCCTCTCCCAAAATCCTGAAAAGTTACAGATAAGATTAAAAGAAATTCCCCAAGAGTCGGGAGTTTATATGATGCGCGATCGCCAAGATCAAATTCTTTATATCGGTAAGTCTAAAAGCCTGAGAAATCGAGTGCGATCGTATTTTCGGAATAGTAAAGACCTCTCCCCTCGGATTGCGATGATGGTGCAGTTGGTCTACGAAATTGAATTTATCGTCACCGATACCGAAGCCGAAGCACTGGCACTGGAAGATAATCTGATCAAAAAGCATCAGCCTTATTACAATGTTTTGCTTAAAGACGATAAAAAATATCCTTACGTTTGTATTACTTGGTCGGATCAATATCCTCGAATATTCATTACGCGGCGGCGGCGAGGTGCTGAAATTAAAGATAAATACTACGGTCCCTATGTCGATAGCCACAATCTCAATCGCACATTGTGGATAATTAAGCGGATATTTCCACTCAGACAAAGACCGAAACCTCTATTCAAAGACCGTCCCTGCCTTAATTACAATATGGGATTATGTCCAGGCGTATGTCAAAAATTAATCAGCCCAGAAGATTATCATAAAACCATGCAAAAAGTGGCAATGATCTTCCAAGGTCGGAGTCGAGAACTGATCGATACTTTAACCGAGAAAATGGATGTCGCGGCAGCAGCTTTGGAATTTGAGAAAGCAGGATATATTCGCGATCAAATCAATACTCTTAAGAATTTGGGAGCAGATCAGAAGGTTTCTCTGCCCGATGATACCATTTCTCGCGATGCGATCGCCTTAGCACAAGATGAGAACTATACATGCATTCAGTTATTTCAAATCCGTGCGGGCAGGTTAGTGGGAAGATTAGCGTTTACCGCCGATAGCCAAAGCGAATCCCCTGAGATGATCTTGCAAAGAACTCTAGAGGCACATTATCAAACCTGCGAACCCGTAGAGATTCCTAACGAGATTCATACCCAATTAGAACTGCCTGAAGGTGATATTTTATCCGCTTGGTTGAGTCAAAAGCGCACGCGCAAAGTCACGATCTCTACTCCCCAAAGACAGCTAAAAGCCGAATTAATTGAGATGGTCGAACGTAATGCCCAGTATGAACTTGCTCGTATTCAAAAACAGAGCGATCGCAATTCTCAAGCACTAGAAGCATTAGCAGAAATTCTCAACTTACCCAGTCCTCCCCATCGGATTGAAGGCTATGATATCTCACATATTCAAGGTTCTGATGCCGTTGCCAGTCAAGTAGTATTTATCGATGGATTACCCGCCAAGCAGTATTATCGTCATTACAATATCAAAAATCCTGAAATTAAAGTCGGTCATTCCGATGACTTTGCCAGCTTAGCTGAAGTGATAGGCAGAAGATTTAAGAAGTATGGAAATATAGCTGAAAACACGTCTGAAAATTTACAGGAGCGAGATCCAGATTTACCCGATTTAGTGATGATTGATGGCGGTAAAGGACAACTCTCATCGGTAATGGAAGTGATTACCCAACTGGGATTAGAGGAAGATTTAAATGTAATTAGTCTTGCCAAAAAACGCGAAGAGATATTTCTACCCGGTGAATCCGATCCCATCGGTGCCGATGCCGAACATCCGGGGGTACAGTTGCTAAGAAGATTGCGAGACGAAGCTCACCGTTTTGCCGTAACTTTCCATCGTAAAAAGCGCACCCAAAGAATGCAGCGATCGCATCTCGATCAAATTCCGGGATTGGGACATCATCGCCAAAAACAGTTAATTGCTAAATTCCATTCGGTAGATTATGTCCGCCAAGCTACTCTGGAACAAATTGCCGAGACACCGGGTATAGGTGCTAAACTTGCTCAACAAATTTACACGCACTTTCACCCCAAGTATGAATCACTCAATTAATTAGGTAATTAGGTTGATTAGTTAGTTGTAACCTAAATTAACTAGCAATTAACTGGCAATTAAATAACCAAATTACTACCTTACCGAAAATATAAACGATTCAGTTAGCAGACGCAAACCTCATTTCTATGATTATCTCAGTCCCAGCAATTACTAAACTAAATTAAATTAAACTAGAAAAGCTTATGTTCAAAGTAGTTTCATGATTGTAGTATTTGTTAATCCTATAGGGGCATTGGGTGGAGCCGAAAGAATGTTACTGGCAATGATGTCAGCACTACAGTATGAAGATCCAGAGATAGAGATTCATTTAATTGTGGGTGGAGAAGGTAGTTTAATCGAGGCGGCGCAAAAGTTGGGTGTCAAGGTTAAGGTTTTAGTAATTCCCACTCAAGTTCATAAATTGGGAGATAGTGGAATTAGAGGTAGCAAGATTTTAGGCGGGATAAATATATTATTTCAAGTCTTACTAGGATGGTGGGCGATCGCCAAATATTTAAAACAATTTCGAGTTGTAATTAGAGAAATCGACCCTGATATTATCCATAGCAACGGGATTAAATCGCATATCCTGACCGCAATGGCAAAGGTGAAATCGCCTGTAATCTGGCATATCCATGATTTTTATAGCACCCGTCCATTTATCGCATCGGTTTTAAGATGGTTTAGTAATCGCGCTGAAATTGGCATTGCTTGTTCGGAATCTGCTGGAGAAGATGCCCGCCAAGTTTTGCCCAAACTAAATATCAAAGTAATTTACAATGCCGTTGATATAGATTATTTTTATCCTAGACCCTATAGATCATTGGCATTAGAGGGGATAGATACTTCTACTGTAGCCATCAAGGTCGGTTTAGTTGCCACCTTTGCCCGATGGAAAGGACACGATATTTTTTTAGAAGCTGCCTCAATTATTGCCCGCGATCGCCCTAGCTTAGATATTCAGTTTTATATCATTGGCGCACCCATTTACGGCACGAGTGGCTCTCAATTTTCCCAAAAAGAATTAGAAAACCTCGCCTCAGATTTAGGAATCGCCGATAAAGTTAAGTTTTTAGGCTTTCAAGCAAATATGGCAGATATTTATCTGTGGTTAGATATCGTAGTCCATGCCAGTACTGCCCCCGAACCCTTCGGTTATACGATTGCCGAGGCAATGGCTTGTGGTAGACCCGTAATTGTGTCCCGCTCAGGTGGAGCCGCAGAACTATTTTCAAATGACGTGGAAGCAGTAGCAGTTAATCCCGGTGATGCCATGACTTTAGCGGTGACAATTCAATATCTAATTCACAATCCCAAACAATGTCAAATCCTTGGCGAAAATGCGCGTAAAAAAGTCGTTAAAGCCTTCAGCCAAAATCAATTAGGAAGTCAAATTATCTTAATTTATAAACTCTTAGCCCAGCCATTTTAAGATGCTTTCAATAAATGATTTTAATAAACTAAATCGCTACAATTAGAAAGAGAAAGTAAAACTGATTAAATAATATATGAATCTATGGCGATTATTTCTTCTAGTCAAAACTCGGAAAAGCCTGCTAAATCTCCTGCTAAATCTAAAGATAAATTAGGGGATAAATCAAAGGATGAATCTGTAGATAAGTCTTTTGGGGCAAAGGATAAATCTATAAATCTACTTCAACCCGAAGCGACAACAGAGGAAGAGAATGCTGAATCGGAAGTTAAACCCGAACAAAGTATTCGCCCTCAAAATCTTACTGACTATATCGGACAAAAAGCTTTAAAAGAACTGCTAAATATTGCGATCGCCGCCGCAAAATCTCGTAAATCCCCTTTAGATCATCTTTTATTTTATGGCTCGGCAGGTCTAGGAAAGACATCATTAGCTTTAATTGTGGCAGCAGAAATGGGAGTGCAATGCAAAATCACCTCAGCCCCAGCTTTAGAGCGTCCCCGTGATGTGGCAGGATTATTAGTAGCTTTGCAACCAGGAGATATTTTATTTATTGATGAGATTCATCGACTGCCTAAAGTTACCGAAGAGATTCTCTATTCGGCAATGGAAGACTATAGATTAGACGTAACAATTGGTAAGGGAACTTCGGCGCGGATTCGCAGTGTGAGCTTAAATAAATTTACTCTAATTGGAGCGACAACTAGAATTGGGGCATTATCTTCACCTTTACGCGATCGCTTTGGCTTTATCCAACATTTACGATTTTATGAAATTGACGAACTCACCGAAATTGTCACCCGTACTGCCAAACTTTTAGAAACAGTAATTGATTCCGAAGGAGCCGTCGAGATTGCCCGCCGAGCTAGAGGAACTCCGAGAATTGCCAATCGCTTATTAAAACGAGTTCGTGACTATACTCAAGTTAAGGCTAATGGAGAAATTACAGGGGCGATCGCCAATGATGCTCTAGAACTTTTTAGTGTCGATCCGCGCGGTTTAGATTGGATCGATCGCAAGCTTTTGACCATGATGATCGAAAACTTTGGCGGCGGACCTGTGGGCTTAGAGACGATGGCAGCCTCTACAGGTGAAGATACTCAAACTATTGAAGAAGTCTACGAACCCTATCTTTTGCAAATTGGCTATCTCAATCGCACTCCCAGAGGTAGAGTTGTGACACCTGCGGCTTATCGCCATTTAGGATTTTCGGCACAAACCGAACTCTTATCAGGTTAAAATGCTGACTGATTCGATCAGATTATCAACTAATATTCTTTCGCTTTGTCCATCGGGATAAATCATGTAAATAGCACTGCCGTTGGTATAGGCGATCGCTCCATCTTGAGCCAAATCATAGGAAAGTACACCTTCAGCTAATAGTTCGGGAATTCCTGTTTCAGCTTGTTTTACTAATTCCCAATTACGAGGCACTAGCGCGGGCGCATCAGCATCGCCAAAGTTTTTATCCTTGAGCATATCGGGCGTAATCCATTCTCCCCATGCTTTAATCAGTTTTGGCTCTACTTTTTGATTGGTACCTGCTGACATTAAGGGCTTACCCGTATGCATTTGCGAGAAGAAATTAAGCCATTGAAATATTGCATAAACCAACTTAACGGGAATCAGTAATATGTCTTTCAATAGATTGAGAGGATTAAATTGAGGGCGGCGATCGCGGAAAGGTCGGCGAATATAGTACAGCATTCCATCGTAGCCAATTTGCGGAGATAACAGATCGGACTTAGGATCGGAGGCTAAGGTTGTAATTTCTTGGGTATCGAAATCTAATTTTTCAATTCTAAAAGGCGTGCGATCGCCCACATATCCTTCTTCAACTCTTCCCAAACCTGCCGACTGATAAACCAGAGCTTTATTTTTATTGGGTATCCATCGCGGTGCTAAATCTAAAGAATCACCTTCAGTTACATCATTAGGACGGGCTGAGTCTATAATCATTGTGGCAATATTAGCGATGCCCGTGGGATAAATGGTTGTGCAGGCTATGAGATTCTTTTCAGCATTAAAATCTAAATGACTTACCCGAAAATTGGAGTTGTGAAATAACCGATTCTCTCGATTATGAGATATATCAATGGTAAAAATCCCACCTACTTCTCCAGCTTCCAAGGCATAAAGTAACTTTCCCGCTTGTCCTTTACACATACTGGTAATTGATACAGGCATTGTTGGTTCGGGTTGGTTTTGCATCCGTTCCATCGCACCAGGGGGCATCATCATCTCCATAATGCCCTTATTATTCCATGCCTTTTTGCGTTTGATTTGCAGAAGTCGAGTTTGTAATGTCTGCCCAAATTCACTTTCTACTTCCTGAATGGCGGCATCATCAAACTTAAGATAAAGCTTACCTTGGCTTATGTAGGCAATGTGCGAATTTTTAGTCATTCTTATAAAGCTCAATAAAGCTTAAATAAATGTTTGAGAAAATTAAATAAAATTAAATAAATGTTTAAGTTGTGATTTAAAACAGAAGTATATCCTAACTTAATCTTCATCATCTTCATTCATCTCTTCATCCATTTCATCTATCTCTTCTGGCAAACATTCTAAAATATCTAATCCTTCTATTGCAAATTTAATCTGATTATTAAAAAACTCTATATCATCTTTACTCCCTCCATCTTTCCTACCCAATTCCTTTAAAAGTATCTTTTGTAAGCCTAAAATTATTTCAACTTGTCTTTCTATTAATATTTTCATTACTCAAACTCCATTATTCTTAAATTAGTCTTGATAAAAAGTTTACAGCAAAATGCGATCGCACCCCAATCTCTAAGAGAATCTCTAAAATCCTTAATCTTTAAAAGACTATTTTTTCAGCAAGATCTGATTAAAAGATAATTTAATAGATATTTATTTTCCCAATTATTTGCGATCGCTCTTCAATTAAAAATTTTGTCTAACGAGAATAATCGATCTAATTGGAACAAGTTACAAGATAAACACTTCTTCATAAAGTAGACTAGATTAGATCTGACAAAACATACAATTGGTATGCTCAAAACAACATTAGGCGGACGTTATAGTATCATTAGTCGCTTGGGAGCAGGTGGATTTGGTGAAACATATCTAGCCGAAGACGTACAGTTGCCAGATGGACACATGTGTGTTGTTAAGCATCTAAAGCCCCAATCTACAGATCGAGAAGTTTTAGACATAGCCCGAAGATTATTTGACAGCGAGGCTAGAGTTTTACATAAGCTTGGTACCCACGATCGAATTCCGCGTTTACTGGCAAATTTTGAAGAAAACCAAGAATTTTACTTAGTTCAAGAATTTATTGAGGGACATGGACTAGATCGAGAATTGCCCCAAGGTAAAAAGTGGAGCGAGGCACAGGTAATTAATTTATTGCAGGATATTTTAACAACTCTGGAATTTGTGCATCAACAAAAGGTGATCCATCGCGACATCAAGCCTGAAAATCTAATTCGGCGTAAACAAGATGACAAGATAATTTTGATTGATTTTGGTGCGGTTAAGCAAATTTATACTCAAGTTATTACCAATTCAAAACGGGCTAAATCTACAATTACCATTGGCACTATGGGTTATATGCCCAGCGAACAGGCAAACGGATATCCTCAGATTGGTAGTGATATTTATGCTGTCGGGATAATTGCGATTCAGGCACTCACTGGTTTAGACCCTGAGTTTATTCCCAAAAACCCCGATACTTTAGAGCTTGAATGGGTAGATTTAGCCGAAGTCAGCCCCGATCTAGCTTTAATTTTAGACAAGATGGTGCGGTACGACTTTCGCCAGCGTTATATTTCCACTAATCAAGTATTAAAAGATTTAGCATCTATAAAATCTACTGAAGAAATTAGTGTAGAAATTAGTCCAATTGTTCCTGTAACTCAGTTAATTCAGCCCGCCCAAATCCTGTTAAATAATCTAGATAATCAAAAACTGATTCAAAATTCAATTACTGCTGTAGATATTTCGACTCAAGCAAGTCAATTAGATCTAATATCAGGTTCGATAGAGTCAACATTTATTGAGACTCAGAATAAAACTAAGATTAAACCAAAATCACAAATATCTCCAACCCAAATTTCAAGTAGAGTCTTACTTGGCTCGGCGATCGCGACTTTAGTTGTAATTAGCACCTTAGCAGTTAAAAGACTTTATCAAGTCGATAATGTAGTTGTCTCTAACCCCGTATCCGATCCTGTAGTTGATACTCCTAAAAAAACTGAAGAAGGGGAACTTCTGCGCCAACAAGTCCAAATACAACAAGTCCAAATATTTGAGCAAATCCAAGCAAAAATTAAAAGCGGCTCCGATCTTAAAGAAATTGAAACTATAGCTGCAAAGATCCCCAAAACTAGCCCATTACAAGCTAAAGTCGATTCAATATTAATTGAATACAGAAAACGATGGAATCAAAATAAAACGGCTTTTAATGAAGTAAACTCGGCTTACAAAATCAAAAAGTGGAGAATTGCTCTCAACGCCTACCGAAAAATTACTATTCCTTATTGGCAGAAAGAAGCAAAATGGATAGCTAATAAAGCTAGCACAGAGATTGCCGCAGCCCTTGCGCCTAGACCGATAATCCGTAGAGTTTTAACTGAACAAGTTCCTATTAATACCCCCAATGAAAATACTTACACTGAGCCTCCACAGACTTACTATGAACCACCTTCCCCACCTGTAAGCGCACCTAGACTTCCAGAAAAGTTTTCTATTCCTGAAGCTCAGTAATGCACTTAAGGGATAGTTAATCAAAAATCAAATTTAGAGTTAAATCAAATCATGAATTCAAAATTATTAAAACTAACAATCACTGGTATCTTATTTACAGTTTCAGGACTTGTTTCGATCCTATTCACTCCTAATGTGATTCGGAGTCAATCGGTTATTGCCTGTGATATTGGTTCATTACCGCGTCAAGCAGCTAACTATAAGCTCAGAGGTAGTCGATTATTACGCTTAAACAATAATGAAGAAGCCCTAGATTGCTTCAGGCAAGCTGTTGCCGATCGCCGTGGTGACAAAGATCCAGAGATATGGAATGGACTGGGAGTTTCTTTAGCCCGCCTAAGAATGTTTGAAGAGGCGATCGCTGCCTACGACCGAGCAATTAGGATTCGTAATGGGGTTGTAGTCGATCGAGTTAATCGAAAGGGAAATAGTAACCGTTTGGAGCCTCAAGATTATTATATTTTCTGGTTCAATAAAGGTACAGCCTTGGGCGACCTCAATAAAAGTGAGGAGGCATTGGTAACTTTAAATAAATCGATTACTCTCAGATCTAACTATGGACCTGCTTGGTTTTATCGTGGGGTTTATCTGCGGAGATTAGGTCGTAATAATGAAGCGGCGATCGCCTATACCAAAGCTACAGCTTTTGCTCCCGAACTATCTTATCCAAAACTTTATAAAGAGCAGATTTCGGCGGATGATTTTGTGTTCTGGCAAGGGCAGGGAGTGGGCTATACTCGCATTGGTAGATATAAAGAAGCAAGAGCTGCATTTAAGCGTTCTGAAGAAATCAGACAAACTCAGCCTAATATCGCCATCGCCAGTCAAGAGAACTATGTATTTTATTATGAAGGCGTTAAACTTTTAGATGAAGGTAATAATCAAAAGGCACTTGCTGCTTTCGATCAATCCACCCAAGTTAAACCTGATTTTGCCGAAGGATGGCACGCTAAGGGAAATGTCCTTGCTAGTTTAGGTCGTTATCAAGAAGCGATCTCCTCCTACGATCGAGCCATAAAATACGATCCTAATTTACATAACTCGTGGTTTGAGCGCGGAACCACTTATTCTCGTTTAAAACAATCCAATCAGGCTCTAAGTTCCTATCGTAAAGCAATACAAATTACAGGGAACTTTGCCGAAGCATGGCATAACTCTGGCAGAATTCTTTACGACCTAAACCGCTATCCCGAAGCTTTAACCGCTTTTAATCGGGCGATCGAGGGCGAACCGTTGCGAGGTGGAGTAGATCGATATGAATCTCTATTTGGGAAGAGTGTAACTCTGTTTGCGATGAAGCGATACCCAGAAGCAAGCGTAGCTGTAAATGAAACTTTGAGGCTCAATCCTAATTTTAAAGGAGCTATTGCATTGCGCGATCGCCTTCGGAGCAGATAGTAACTGAACTTAACGACATCCTGATTCCATTCCATAAAGTCAAAAGTTGGAGCATTTTTTAATCAATAGGACTTACGCAGCGTAAAAAGAAAACCTATATTTAAAGAGGTTTTGGGGCACAGACCCGATTGAGGGCTTCGCCCTTAAACTCCCTCCCGATAAGTTTCTGTAAATTTGAGTGCGTAAGTCCTAATCAAAATATGTAATCAAATAACCATAGATAAAAATCTATTTATATTCACGTAATTATTGATTTTACTCTATTTGGCTCTGACTATAAGATATCTATATTAATCAATCAATTTGACTAACTTTCAAATCTAGATTCTTAGTCTAATTTTTCATCTAATTTTTCATTTATATGAGTTGAAATTGCTTTTATCTGTTCTGTATCTCCGATTTAAAGATTGGTAAGAAATCGATCGATAGGCGATCGCAGCCTAGTTTTCCCATGCCTTAATTTATCGATTATTTATCCATTTAAATTTATCCATTTAAAAATAAAGAGTTAATAACTATGTCTAACAATATATTTAGCAATTTTTCACGGCGGCGGTTTATAGCCGTATCAGGGGCAACTGCTTTAAGCTCAGTTTTACTCAAAGGATGTGGAGGGAATACACCTGAAACTACAACGAATGCTCCTGTTACAACTAATGCCAGTGGTGATGTAGAGACAACTAAAGCAAAGTTAGGATACATTCCGATCGTCGAAGCTGCTCCAATGATTATAGCCAAAGAGAAAGGTTTCTTTGCTAAATATGGCATGACTGACGTTGAAATTTCAAAACAGGCAAACTGGGGTGCAGCTAGGGATAATGCAGAAATTGGCTCTGAGGGAGGTGGTATTGACGGTGGTCAGTGGCAAATGCCTATGCCCTATCTTATTTCTATGGGTAAAATCACCAAGGGTAATAAAAAAATCCCCATGTATGTGTTGGCACAGTTGAATACCCACGGCAATGGCGTTGCGATCGCTGGCAAGCACAAAGGTAAGAAAGTGGGCTTAAACTTAAATGATTCTGGCGGCTACATCCAAAAGCTCAAGGCAGATGGTAAAAAGTTTATAGCTGCCCATACCTTCCCTCAGGCAAATCAGGACTTTTGGATTCGCTA
>Ga0163154_10006499_pt1 | contig 14279 bp, 16 predicted proteins | sample OliLakLV19MP9P1_FD_148649 | JGI IMG/M metagenome (GOLD analysis project Ga0163154, IMG submission 148649) | Freshwater microbial mat bacterial communities from Lake Vanda, McMurdo Dry Valleys, Antarctica - Oligotrophic Lake LV.19.MP9.P1 | ecosystem: Environmental > Aquatic > Freshwater > Lake >... | reverse complement strand
TGCAAGAGTACAGCGAAATGAATTTCTCTGCTGGGGGCGTTCCGCCGTGCCGTGCTTCGCACTCTCAAGGCAAGAGAATTTCGTCCGTAGGACGGCTGTTTTTGAGTCGGGTACGTTCTTGTACCCGACTTATGCAAGAGGTCTATTGTAAATTTCACCTCGCTTGCGGCAAGCATTCCTGTGTCTGAACTCGTCACACTCTTGAATCAGATTTTCAGCACGTTCGACGACCTGACAGAAAAGCACGGACTGGAGAAAATCAAGACCATTGGAGACTCGTACATGGCGGTTTGCGGACTGCCGGAGCCGTGTGCTGATCACGCCCTCGTGGTTGCGGCAATGGCACTGGAAATGCGTGACGCCGTGAACCAATTCCGACGCGATACGGGCGAACCGATCCAACTGCGTATCGGCATCAATTCGGGTGCAGTCGTTGCCGGAGTGATAGGAATGAAAAAATTCGTCTACGATTTGTGGGGCGACACGGTCAACGTCGTGCATCGGATGGAGACTCAAGGATACGCCGGACAAATCCAAGTATCCGAAGCCACGTACCTTCACTTGCAAGACTCTTTTCAGTTTGCGGAACCCACCGACGTGGCAATCAAGGGCAAAGGGCTAATGCGGGCTTATCTCCTGCTCAGCAGAAAACACAACGGTTGAATAAAATCGTTAAGAATACGGCAGGAAATTCGCTTGAGCATGGGGAATACAAGGGCATATCATCGTCGGAGAGGACAAACCCTTATGCCTATTGCGGCAAACGACAAAATTCAACTCGCGATTATCGGCGTCGGCGGGCGCGGCTATGGCGAGCATATTGATTGGTTCGGCAAACACGACGACGTGGAAATTGTCGCGGTTTGTGATGTGCATGAGCCGTATGTCACTCGCGCCGTCACCAAACTCGGCGGTAAAGCCAAAGGCTATCACGATTATCGCAAACTCCTTGAAGACGACGCGATTGACGCCGTCGTTGTCTGCACGCCCCCGCAATGGCACGCGATTATCTCCGTCGAGGCGATGATCGCGGGCAAAGATGTCTATTGCGAGAAACCGATGAGCCGCTTTCCCAACGAAGCCAAACTCATGGCGGAGACCGCGCAGAGATACGGGCGCATCACGCAGGTTGGAACACAAATCCACGCGACGGAGAATTATCACAAGTGCGTGGACGTGGTACGCTCCGGCACGCTCGGACAACTCATCGCGATCAGCAATTTTTGCACCATGAACGACAATTCCGAAGGGCTTGCCGCGCCGCCCGATTCCGAGCCGCTGCCGGGTTTGGATTGGGACGGTTGGCTTGGTCCCGCGCCGAAAGTCCCGTTCAATATTGCCCGTTTCCGTGACGGAATGCACCGCTATTTCAAGGATTATGTCGATTCGTGGCTCCATGAACTCGGTCCGCATATCGTGGATTTGCCCTTTTGGGCGTCCAATTTGTCGTGTCCCGTCAAGGTTTCGGCGACGGGCGGGCGATACGCGACAACGAGTATCGCCGACGTTCCCGATACTATGCACGTTGTTTGGGAGTTCGAGAAGCCCGATCTGGTCATGACATGGACACTCTTGCAGCAAAGCTCTTATACATTCGGTGTCGGCGAACCCGGAAGCGGGCGCAAACTCGGCATTGTGTTTCATGGTAAAGAGGCGACGCTGTCGGCAAATTATGGCTTGTGCGAAGTGCGCGACACGCAGGGCAAACTCATTGAAGGCGTCGAGTATCCGAGAGCGACTCAGCGTTCGCCGGGACATGAGCGCGAATTTCTGAACAGCGTGAAGTCGCGTGACGAGTCTTCGTGCAGTTTCGCCGCGCATTTGCCCCTGCATACTGCGTTGAATTTGGCGCATATCGCTCTGGAAACGGGGCGCACACTCCATTTCGACGCCGATAAATGGGAATGCACCGGAGACAAGGACGCGACAAAACGGATGCAGCCGCAATATCGCGCCCCCTACAAACTGCCGAAAATATAGCGAACGGTGCGAAAGGGCAACATGGACAGTTGGCAGATCATGTTCGACGAAGCAAACCGGATCGTTCAATCGGCGCAAACGCTTGAGGATGCCATACAGCAAATTGTCGCCTCTGCTCGCAACAATACCGATGTTTTTGACGAACCCGACTATTGGGAGCGGGTGGAACAACACGATTTTCGTAAATCTTTCACGGCAGTAATGGATTGGGCAAGAGCAGGCTTGTTGGAGTTGGAAGAAGGCGAGGGCTGTGGGTATCTCTATTTGGATTTGGGAGATTGCCCGGAAAGTTTTTATTTTTACTATTTGGGTGGCAAACAGTGGAACGGAGAATACAACACCGAAGCCGAGGTCATCTTCTCAAATTCCGTACATGAATTGGATGATGCTGTTCTCACTTGGAACCGAGAAAATACCTCGTGCGATTTTCATGGCGATAACGGCTATTTTCTCTGGCTGGTTTTCGGTTCGTTCGCTCTGGTCACTGTCTTGCGAGACCGTCTGCTCCGTCAGATATTTTTGCGAGGGCGAGAGAGAATGGAGATATACTCTGGATTTGAGGGATTATACTTTCCTTTGGTGCGAGTGACTCCTGCGGGTGTTATTCATTCAACATCTGCGCTGAGAGACACAATAGAATGGCAAACGGAGAAGACAGGTCAACTTGAACTCGACCTGTCGGATTGAGATTTTTTGAGAAAGCGACTCGTTATGTCCCTGATGCTCGATGAGATTTATGAACAGCCGCAAGCCGTTGCCGCCGCACTGGAGCGCGGCAGCAGTACGGCGAGTGCGCTATCGCAGGATTTGCGCGAACAGAATATCCGCCACGTCGTTATTGCCGCACGCGGAACCTCGGATCACGCCGCTGTCTATGCCAAATACCTGTTCGAGATCGTCTGCGGCGTTCCGGTGACGCTTGCCGCGCCGTCGGTATTCACGCTGTATGATGCGCGAGTGGATTTTGCGGGGTGTTTGGTGCTGGGTATCTCGCAGTCGGGGCAAGCCGCCGATGTTGTGCAGACACTTTCCGCCGCCCGCTCGTCCGGGGCGATCACCGCCTGTATCACCAACCAAGAAAACTCGCCTCTGACAACTGTTAGCGATCACGTTCTGCTGTGTCATGCGGGCGAAGAAAAGTCGGTTGCGGCTACCAAAACCTATACGACTTCCCTTGCCGTTGTTGCTCTCGTCGCCGGATTGTGGGCGAACAATAATACTCTGCTCAACAGTCTGCGGGCTGTTCCCGATTTGATTCGCACGACGCTGAGTCTCGACGAGGAAATCGCGCAAAAGGTGGAACGCTATCGCTATATGCCCGAATGTGCGGTTCTGGCACGCGGATTGAATCAGGCGACGGCGATGGAAGCCGCCCTGAAAATGATCGAAACCAGTTACCTGATCGCCAAGGCGTATTCGATGGCGGATTTTCTGCATGGTCCTGTTGCGATTGTCTCCCAAGGGTTTCCGTGCTTCCTCTACGCACCGGATGGACGCACCTATCCGGCGATGATCGATCTCGCCCTGAAACTCAAAGAGCGCGATGCCGAACTCATTATCGCCGCGCATTCGTCGGAGATTCTCGAACTCGCCACAACGCCGATTGCTCTTCCTGCACTCTCCGATGAACTGGTCAGCCCCCTGCTCTGCATTGTTCCGGGGCAACTCTGGGCGTGCCACTTGTCTCACGCACGCGGTCACAATCCTGACAAGCCGCGTGGTTTGTCGAAGGTCACAATTACGAGATAACCAGATTCCGGGTAGAGATCACGTACCCGTCTAAAAAACAGTCGTCCTACGGACGAACCCATTGGCAGTTTCTGCCTCTCTTGAAAATCACTGCCCGCTATCCGTGTTATGGTAAGGCGACAACCTTACAATTTGTGCGTCCGCAGGACGTCTGTTTTTTAGACGGGTACGTGATCTCTACCCGAAATTATTTGACCACTATGTTTACCCGCATTTGGGGCGAAGTCGTTCATATCGAAGCCGAACGCGATGGCATACAGAATATTACCGTTCAAGTTGGTGATGAGGTTCGCCGTGCCATCTGCTATCCTGAACTCACTGGCAGGGTTGAAGTCGGCAATCGGGTTCTGCTCAACACCGTCGCCGTCGAACTGAATCTCGGAACCGGCGGCTCTGATTTTGTTATCGCCATTGCCGACACAACCATTGAGAGCGAGCCGCCCGGACACCTTATTAAACTCCGCTATACGCCTCTGCAAGTTCCGGTTCTCGCTGTCGAAGCCCCCGAAAGCCCGCACCATAACATTATCGCTCAGTTTGAGACGTTAGCCGGGACGCCTGTCGTTTGCCTCGAACTTCACAGTCAACTTGCCGCCATCTGTGCCGCCGCAAAATCGCTTCGCAATGTCAAAATCGCTTATATTATGACCGATGGCGCGGCACTGCCCCTCGCCTACAGCCGCCTCGTTTCCGAACTGAAAACCGCTAAACTTCTGGATACGACTATTACTATTGGGCAAGCGTTCGGCGGCGATTACGAAGCGATCTCGCTCTTTTCGGGGCTTGCGGCGGCAAAAGTGGTCTGTGGGGCGGACATTATTATTGTCGGTCAAGGTCCGGGAAATGCCGGAACAGGAACTGCACTCGGCTTCTCTGGCATCGAACAAGGGATCGCGGCGAATGCGGCGTACAGTCTCGGCGGCGTGCCGATTGTTGTGCCGCGCCTCAGTTTTGCCGACGCACGCGAACGGCATCAAGGCATCAGTCATCATACGCTGACGGTTCTTTGTCGCGTTGTACTCTGTCCAGTCATTGTGCCGTTTCCTGTCTTGCCGCAAGCGCAAACAGACGTTATCGCTCAACAATGGCGTGTAGCACAATTTTCGCAAGTCCATGAGTGGATAACAAGAGAGGCAGACACTGGTTTGCTCGCCCTCGAACGAAGCGGAATTGCGGTTACGACAATGGGGCGTACTCTGGAACAAGAACGCCCGTTTTTCCTTGCCGCCGCCGCCGCCGGACTTGTCGCCGTTGAGCGTCTGCCCTGATTTCTCCTCCTCAATCGTCTGCTCGCCATCAATCGGGAACCTTCTTTTTGGGTATTTCGTCCTTGTATCGCTCGCGCCGGAAGTGACGACGGCTGGAAGCCTTATTGAAGACGACCTCGGATCATGCAGTCCGCAGGAATGGTTGCAGGAGAAAACTCGTGAAGATGAAGCTAGGATTGTTGGGAGCCACGCTGCTCCTCAGCGGGCTGTCATTATTGTCAGCACAAGCACAAAAGCCGCCAAAAGCCGATCCGCAAATGCAGGCGGTCTTGGATCAACTCAAAGCGTTGGGCGGCAAACCGATTGAAAAACTGACGCCTGAAGAGGCACGCAAGCAGCCGACCCCCGCCGATGCGGTCAAGGCACTGCTGGCAAAACAGGGCAAAAGCACCGCCCCCGAACCCGTTGGCAAAGTTCAAGACATGATGATGCCGGGCGCGGCAGGAAATATTCCTGTGCGTGTGTATACACCAATGGGCGAAGGTCCATTCCCCGTTTTGGTCTATATTCACGGCGGCGGCTGGGTAATCGCGACGATAGATACCTACGATTCGACGCCTCGCGCCCTCGCAAATTTGGCGAAATGTATGGTTGTTTCTATCGAATACCGCAAGGCTCCCGAATACAAATTTCCGGCGGCACACGAAGACACTTATGCCGTGACCCAATATGTGATGAAGAACGCAGCAAGCATGAACGGCGACCCGAAACGTGTGGCGATTGCGGGCGAAAGCGCGGGCGGCAATATGGCGTCGGCAGTCTGCATGATGGCACGCGATAGAAATGGAATGATACCTATTCATCAACTGCTGGTCTATCCGGTGACGGGCAAAGATATGGGGACACCTTCGGCAAAACGCAATGCCAAAGCCGCTCCGCTGAATGTGCCGATGCTGAAATGGTTCGTCAAGCATACGCTGGCGAGTCCGTCCGATATGAAGAACCCCTATTTCGCGATCATCACCGGAAACCTTAAAGGTCTGCCGGACACAACGATCATCACCGCCGAAATCGATCCGCTCCAGAGCGGCGGCATGATGTATTCGGAGAAGCTCAAACAGGCGGGTGTCAATGTGCGATTTATGAACTATGACGGCGTAACGCACGAATTTTTCGGTATGGGAGCCATCGTAGACAAGGCGAAGGAAGCCAACAAATTCGCGGCGGACGGCTTGAACACCGCATTCAAGAATACGACAGCCGGACGCTAACGATTCGTTCTTCCTTTTGCCCCCTCTTGCACCGACGGGAGGGGACATTTTTGTTGTCTCTATGCAGCATCGAAAATTTTGCTCAACGGGAGGGCGAAGCCGGGCAGTAAGTTCTCTTCTGTGAGGGTGTCGTCAATGGAAAGGGTCTGTGGGTTTGCGCCTTTGCTGTGAATAGTGAGGGTTTTGCTTGACGGTTCGACTGCCCAAACGACCTGCGAACCGGCACTGAGCCACTGCACGATCTTCAAGGCGAATGCGCGGCGGCGGTCACTGGGCGAGCGGGTTTCGACGACCAGATCGGGCGCAATTCGGAGATAGCCCGTCGGCGGGATCACAATCTGTCTGGAATTGGAGATAAACGCAAAATCGGGCGCGATAGTCGTATCGGGATTCTCTTCGACCACAAAGCGGGTTTCGGCGGCGAAGCACTTGCCGAGATTGTGCTGTTCCACAAAAACGGTAACATAGGCGGAAACCAGCGCGGTTTTATTGCCGTGTTCGGCACTGTTGTTGGGCATGGGGTAGAGTTCTCCGCGTATGAGTTCATAGCGGGCGTCGTGCGGCATCTCTTCAAGGTCGGCAGTGGTATAGACCCGTCTGCGCTTCGGCAGAGCGGAACCCTTCGGCGGCTCAAGGACAGTCATTGTGTTTCTCCTGTCGCGGCGAACAATTCGGTGTTTCTCTTTACCTTATCGTAGCAGACAAACCAGCAAGCGTCAACAACAGTTCACATTGAGTTCTTTTACTCAACGATAAATCGATGTTGGCGGGCATAAGCCTCAAGCCTTATATAGATTTCGTCCTCGTCACAGTAGTATTGCTTGTCGAAGTCCCGGAATTCTTTGGAGAATTGTGGATGCGTCTCCTCAAACTCCTCTAATTGGAGATAACGCTCGTTTTGATCGGCGGGAACCACACCCTCTGGAAAAATGGCGGCGAAAGCGGCTCGTGCGATGCGTGAGGCATTTGACGCACCCACTTGCTCCAAAGCCCACAAGACATTAAAAGCATAATCGCTCGAAGAATTGACGAAATACTGATGAAAGCCCCCATTGTCTACCTCCATATCCAGCAAATAGACACACCAGAAATTCTGCTCTTCTGTTGAAAGCCCCGTATAGCCATTCTTTTCCTCTTGCTCCATCAGAGCAAGCCATGTCTTATAGACAGGGTGATTGTTCATCTCATTATATATGATTGGTTCCCGTTCAATACATGGCGTCGGCGAGTGCGGGATGATCGATTCGACATAGAGGAAGCACAGAGATCACTATCAAGATTCTCTGTACCTTTTTTATGTCTTTTGTGCTTTTTTGCGGCGATTGGTTTTTCTTCGTGTTCTCCGTGGTTCTTTTGTCTGGTTCAGCGATTGGGGACACGCAGAGGGCGTTCGTTAGGCAAGACCCAGCCGAGGCGACGGGCGGCAATGATAGCTCCTTCGTGGTTTCTTGTCGCGGCAATTTCACGCTGCATCCGCTGAATCGTGAGTTGATCACGCTTGATACGGGCTTCCCATATCGTGCTTTGCTCCCGAACAGTGGCGGCAGATACAAACGGATACGCGGCTTTTAATCCGATCCATGCACTGAAAACACAAATGAACGCACAGCACAACACGGTTCCGGCGAGACCGAAAACCGAACGGCGCGAAAATGAAGTTGTGGGTGGTACGGGGGCGGCGATAACACTCACCTCAAACGGCTATACCTCTGCATCGTCACAGGGTATGCACCTCGATCAAATTTGTTGTGCCGGGATTATTCACGGGAACGCCGGCAGTCAAAACCACTTTGTCGCCTTTATTAGCAATTTTTGATGACAGCGCGGCGTTACGGGCAACAATCAGCAGTTGTTCGGTGCTGTTGACCTGCTCCATCAAAAACGGGCGCACTCCCCATGACAACGCCATCTGCCGATAAGTTCCCGATTCACACGTCAGCCCCAAAATTGGAACCGACGGGCGATACTGTGCGACCCGGCGGGCAGTGCCTCCGCTGGTCGTCGCACAGATGATTGCGGCGGCTCGAATTTGGGTGGCAATTTCCACTGCGGCGCGTGCCACGGCTTCAGTGGTATTGACGGCAGACTTGAAACGCGAAAGATAATTTTCATCGCCGCAAAAACTGTCTTCGGTTCGTGAGGCGATCCGTGCCATGGCTCGCACCGCAAGAACCGGATAAAGTCCTGCCGCCGTTTCGCCGGACAGCATCACCGCATCGGTTCCATCTAAAATCGCGTTGGCAACGTCTGTCGCTTCGGCGCGGGTTGGGCGCGGCGTGGTGATCATACTCTCCAGCATCTGCGTTGCCGTAATCACGGGCTTGCCCGCCTGATTGCACCGTTTGATGATCATCTTCTGCACCAGCGGAACCTCATCGAACGGCATTTCGACACCCATATCGCCGCGTGCCACCATGATGCCATCCACGACGGCAATAATTTTGTCGAGATTTTTGACCGCCTCTGCCTTTTCGATTTTGGCGATAAGCGGGCGGCAAATCCCCAGTTCGCCCATGATCTGCTTGAGCGGCGCGAGGTCTTCGGCGGTTCGCACATACGACGCGGCGACCCAATCTACGCCCTGCGCCAAACCAAACCGCAAATCGTCTTTGTCTTTGTCCGTGACGGCGGGAATGGACAAATCCGCGCCCGGAACCGTCACGCCCTTGCGCTGTTTGATCTCACCGCCCGCTACGCATTTCGTCCAAACGATGCGCTTCGGGGTGTATTCATCGCCTTCCAAACGTACCACTTTGAGCGAAATTTTGCCGTCATCAAGAAGAAATGTACTCCCGACTCGCACTTCCGCCAACAATTCAGGAATGGGCAGAGGCAATAATAACGCGCCGCTTGTATGCGTATGGGTTTCGGTTCCGCCTTCGGGCAATGCAGGGACAAAGCCGATTTCCTGCCCGCGCTTGAGCAGGAAACTCTCCGCCTTAAAGTTGCCGAGTCGCACTTTGGGACCTGACAAATCCTGCAATATGGCAAGTGGTCGCCCCATGCGTTTGCTGATGTCGCGCAGATCGGTGATCACTTCGCCGTGTGATTCGTGTGTGCCGTGCGAGAAATTCAGGCGGGCGACATTCATCCCTGCGCTGAGCAGGGATTCCATGACGCCGCGTTTAGTACTTGCCGGACCGATAGTACAGACAATTTTCGTCCGCCTCAAATCACTCTCCCTGTGTTGCGTTGGGGTCGGTGGACATTCCGACAAGAACCGCTCGAATAAACGGATCGCTTTTCATTGCGGCTTGCATTTCGGCGCGTTTGGCGGCGTCCAAGTCCGTCAGTTTCACATCCGCCTCAGCCATTCGGAGTTGTTCGGCGTGTTCCTCGAACTCCTGCCATTTCGCCACAAACTCCGGGTAAGGCAGTGTCTCATGCCCAAAACGATTTGTGCCGATAAGATACCACTGATACTCGCGTTCGTACTCCATACAACCACCCCCTAACCCCCTCCTTCACAAGGAGGGGGGATCAAAAACTTCCTCCCCTTACATCGCTCCCTCGCAAGGAGGAATCAGATGCTCCCTCCCAACGCGAACCGCTCGCAGAGGAGGAATCAGATGCTCCCTCCCAACGCGAACCGCTCGCAGAGGAGGAACCAGATGCTCCCTCCCCCAACGCGAACCGCTCGCAGAGGAGGAACCAGATGCTCCCTCCCCCAACGCGAATCTCTCGCAGAGGGGGAACCAGATGCTCCCTCCCCTGCGGAATTACCTCGCAAGGAGAGGAAAATTTGACTTCCTCCCCTGAAATGAAGCCTTCGAGAGAAGAGGAACTTCTGACTCCCTGCGCGCATCCCTAACAAGGCGGGAATGTATTGGCTCCCTCCCCTTACGGAAGGGGAGGGTTGGGGAGGGGTTATTTTTTGATATTATAGAACGCTTTGCGCCCCGCGTAGACTGCCGTATCTTCGAGCATTTCTTCGATACGGAGGAGTTGATTGTATTTGGCGACACGATCCGAGCGGTTCGGTGCGCCGGTTTTGATCTGTCCGGCATTGGTGGCGACGGCGAGATCGGCAATGGTCGAGTCCTCGGTTTCACCGGAACGGTGCGAAAGAATCGAGGTATATCCTGCTGTTTTCGCCATCTCAATCGCGTCCAAGGTTTCGGTCAATGTGCCGATTTGGTTGACTTTGACGAGAATGGAGTTCGCGATTTTGTTTGTGATGCCGCGCTCCAATCGGGTCGTGTTCGTCACAAAGAGGTCGTCGCCGACAAGCTGAACGTGTCCGCCGAGTTTGTCCGTGAGCAGTTTCCATGTGTCCCAGTCATCTTCCGAACAGCCGTCTTCGATAGAGATAATCGGGTATTTGTCCACCCAGCGCGAGTACATTTCAACGATCTCTTCGCCGGACAAGATTTTGCCTTCGCCTTTGAGATTGTATTTGCCGTTCTCGTAAAATTCGGTGGCGGCGCAGTCCATTGCCAGCGAAATTTGGTCGCCGGGAGTGTAGCCCGCTTTTTCTATGGCTTCGACAATAATTTTGAGGGCGTCTTCGTTGGTTGGCAGATTGGGAGCAAATCCGCCTTCATCGCCATAGCCGGTTGACAAGCCGCGAGCAATCAGGACTTTGCGAAGAGATTGAAAAACTTCCGCGCCCATCCGCAGGGCTTCGGAGAACGAAGGTGCGTTGAGCGGAAGCACCATAAATTCCTGCAAGTCTACGTTGCTGTCGGCGTGCTGCCCGCCGTTGAGGATATTCATCATCGGAACGGGCAGAACGTGCGCGTTGACGCCGCCGATATATTGGTAGAGGGGCAGACCGAGCGATTCCGCCGCCGCCCGCGCCGTCGCGAGCGAAACGCCGAGAATGGCATTCGCGCCGAGATTGCTTTTGTTCGGGGTATCGTCCATCTCCAGCATTCGGAGGTCAATGGCACGCTGCAGGGTCGCGGGCATTCCGGCGATTTCGGGACCAATTTTGTCATTGACATTGTCCACCGCGATCAAAACGCCTTTGCCCAAGTATCGCCCTTTGTCGCCGTCGCGGAGTTCTACCGCTTCGTGCGCTCCTGTAGATGCACCGGACGGCACCATCGCTCGCCCCATCGATCCATCTTCGAGATGCACTTCCACTTCAATTGTCGGGTTGCCGCGTGAATCCAAAATCTCACGGGCGATTACGTCCTCAATCAAATCACTCATTTCGACTCTCCTTCATGTCCTCAAAACTCTTGTCCCTGTGCATCGAAGTTTTAACTCCGGCAATTTATCAATAGGGAGACTATTCGCGGAATTATGACACATTCCCGAATCGCGTGTAAACGCTTTCAGAAAGAATATGCAACAAATTTGCGTTGACTCGTTGAAAAGGTGGGGGTTATGGGAGAAATTAGCAGTACAAGAGAGTCGGGTACAAAAACGTACCCGTCTAAAAAACAGGCGTCCTGCGGACGCACAAACTGTAAGGTTATCGCCTTCCCATAACATCAATGGCGGGCAGAGCCTCTCAAGGGAAACGTAAATCTCTCAAGCGGTTCGTCCGTAGGACGACTGTTTTTTAGACGGGTACGTTTTTGTACCCGACTCTCTTGTACTGCTACTTACCGCACCAAAATCTGCGGCACATCGGAGGCGACGACGCGCCCGATCACGGCTTGAACGAGGGTATTGTTTGCCTTGAGTTCGGCGAGCAGTCTGTCAAGATGAGAGGGCGCGACGCAGATAGCGAGTCCGCCGGAGGTTTGCGGGTCGAGGATGAGACTGAGCCGCCATGCTGCTACATTGGAAGCAACTTGCAGGGCATCGCCGAGATAAGCGCGGTTTTCCTTGTCGCCGCGTGTGACGTTACCCTTCGTGACTTGGTTTTCGATGTCGGGCAGAGCGGGAAGCGCGGCACTGTCAATTTCGATAGAGACACGGCTTGCCTTTGCCATGTGATAGAGATGCCCGATCAGCCCGAAACCCGTCACATCGGTTGCGGCATGGATCGGCAGTTCGGTTCCGATACCGATGGTTCGCATGGCTTCGGTGGCTCCGGCGTTGAGCATCGCCATACTGCGGCAAGCGGCGTCCAATATCGCGGGTTCGCACTCGTCGAATTTGGCAGAGGTCGTAATGATTCCGGTTCCGAGCGGCTTGGTGAGAACGATCACGTCGCCGACTTGTGCGCCCGCGTTGGTGGTGACATGGTCGGGGTCGATCAAGCCTGTCACGGATAATCCGAATTTCGGTTCGCTGTCCTCGACGCTATGACCGCCGACAAGAGACGCGCCCGCCTCCGCGACTTTGTCTGCCCCACCCCGCAATATCTCAGCGAGTTCATGTGGATCGCGCTCATTGATTGGGAAGCACAAAATGTTCATAACGGTAATCGGTTTGCCGCCCATCGCGTACACGTCCGAAAGCGAGTTCGCTGCCGCAATTTGTCCGAAGAGGTAGGGATCGTCAACAATCGGCGTGAAGAAGTCCACCGTCTGGACGAGGGCGAGGTTCGGGGCAATGCGGTAGATTCCGGCATCGTCACCCGTCGCAATGCCGACCAGAAGGTTCGCATCGGAGGGAATTTTGAGTTCACGCAAGACCTGCGTGAGTTGGGCGGGACCAATTTTGCTGGCTCAACCGGCAGAACGCACAAGATGGGTCAGCCGCTTGCGCTGATCAACGGGTTCGGACATATCGCGTTCCCTCCTTTCGATAAACTCTCTCCTTTTTTATCCTGTTCTTTCGGTTTGCGAGGGAGCCGGAGGCAGACCGCGCTCGGCACGGAGCATTCGGTTTTCCACTTCTAAAAGCAGTTGTCTCTGTTCGGATTCGTGGCGTTCCTGCGTGTGCTTCATTTGATACATCAATTGTTCGACCAAATGGGTAAGTTGAGCAAACTCCAATTTCTGCTGGCTAATCTGCTGATGCACCTGCCCCATCGCAAGATGAACCTGCAATCAGTTCCTGACGATAATCTGCCAACTCACGACGCGCTTCCTTGAGTTCATCGCGCATGGCTTTGATATCTTCTTTGTTCTGCTTCGTATCACTGGTGAGCGAAAGAATCTGCTTGCCGACATCAATGACCTGCTTCACCATTGGGCGACCAGCGCCTTCATCCGCTCCAGAACGGCGCGATTATCTTGACCTTGCGCGACGGTTTCCTGATACCACTGATCATGTTCTGCCTTGAACTTTTTGGCTTCTGCTTTATAGTGCGCCGCTGCCTGCTTGATTGCTTCCGTTTCGGCTTTGATGTGATCAATTTTGATTTGATCTTGTCGCATGATTTCGTTGAGGCGGTGCATCTCCACCATCATTGCGTCCCATTCGGCTTGTTCTGCATCCGACATTTGGGGTATGGATTGTAACAGCGTATCGCTCATGGTTCTCCTCCTATCCTATTATATCATAACATACCCTTTTCGCGAGGTCAATCGTTTCAGGGCTTTTTATATTCCAAAATGCCGAACAAGAGCGTTCCGGCAGGAAGAGAATGTGACTGTGCCGCCGTGCAGGATTTCGGCAGGTTCGTGCGGAATTGTCGGCTATGCGTTATTCTTGGTCGCGCCAAAAGTCGGGGATTGTGATTGCGTCCGCAGTCGTGTTGATCACGCTCGGTATTGGGGCAGTTCTGACTCGATCTGATGTTCCTGCCTCAAAGGTCGGGCTATTCTATCTCGCCGATGGGATCGCCGCCGGAATCATGCTGGCACTGATCACGCACATTCGCCGCGCTACAGTTATCTATCTCTGCCTCGCCGGATTTCTCTTCACGTTTCAGCCGTTGTTCAGTCGGATGCCGATCTATTGGCTTGTGCCGGACAGGGTTTGGGAATTGCTGCCGGAGACGGGCGTCACGTTTTTGGGGGTTGTGCCTTCGATTATGTATGTCACGGGCTTGGTGGCGACGTTCTCACTGATGGGTTATCACGCCGCCGATCCCGTTCCAAACCTCCCCCAACCCCCTCCTTCGTAAGGAGGGGGCTTTTATTCTCCCTCCTCTTCGTAACTTTAGTTTCCGGTAAATTGCGTCACCTTTGAGCCTTTGAGAGTGACAGGTGTCAGACATTTGCCCTTCATATGGCAGTGAAACCGTTCTTTATTTACTCTTTGCCTGATGATCAGGGCAACT
>Ga0163154_10006498_pt1 | contig 14279 bp, 10 predicted proteins | sample OliLakLV19MP9P1_FD_148649 | JGI IMG/M metagenome (GOLD analysis project Ga0163154, IMG submission 148649) | Freshwater microbial mat bacterial communities from Lake Vanda, McMurdo Dry Valleys, Antarctica - Oligotrophic Lake LV.19.MP9.P1 | ecosystem: Environmental > Aquatic > Freshwater > Lake >... | reverse complement strand
ACCTCATCCCCAACCCCTCTCCTGAGAGGAGAGGGGAGTCAATACGAGGCAGTGTGCGTCTGAAAGACGCTTGTTTTTTCCAGACGGAGGTTGAAAACCTCCGGTGCGAGAGGGGAGATTGTAACATACACGAGGGGCTTACGCCGCCTTTGCACCAAAGAACCCAAAGGACGTTTTGCCCAACATCCCAATCCACTGGCACATTTTGTCAGTGGCATCATCGGCAGTGGCAAGTGTCAAACCTCGGCGATTGCCAGCAAGGTTCCCGATAGAACCAAACTTCAAAGTCGTATCCGACCATCTCTTCGCGTAAAAGTTCGGACGGCTGATCCGCGGACATAGTTTGCTCCTTCGCGTTGGGTTTGTAATGGTGATATTAGATCTCTTGCAAGGGTCCAGCAGAATAAATTCTTCTGTTGGGGGCGTTCCGCCGTGCCGTGCCTCGCACTCTCAAGGAGCCAGGGAATTTCGTCCGTAGGACGTCTGTTTTTGAGTCGGGTGCGTGATCTCTACCCGACTTCTGCAAGAGGTCTATTCTATCCGAAGCAGGGAAACAGGGAACAGGACAATTCAGAAAGACAGCCTGTTATGCTGCTGCACTTCCCTATTTCGCCAAGGCAAACACTTTCGCCGGATTTTCGACTGTAAGCCGTTTGATGGTGGCATCGGTAGTTCCTTTCGCTTTGAGAGCGGGCAGGAATTTGTCAGTCAGGAAGTTATAGTCGCGGATTTTGCCGCCGTTGGATTCTCCCACCCAGTACCAGCCCGCGTCCATTGAAATCAACAAACGATCTGGGCGTTTTTCGAGCATCGGGGCAATCCGTTCCAGCGGCTCTTCGAGAGTTCCCCAGCCGATGCCGTCGAAGGAGACCCACGCCCCCTGCTCTGCCACTTCCAAATTGAACTTGCTGCCGTGTCCGTCGCTGTGCGCCACGACAAACCGCCCCGGATCGCCTTTCTCTTTGGCGAACAGTTTGACCGCTTCCAACCCTGCCGCCCCGCCTCCTGTGTGGCAGGTGACGGACAAGCCGGTTTCGCGTGATGCCCGCGCCGAAGCCCGCACGATTTTGGCGTCAATCTCGGACAGCATTGCATTCTCGCCGGAGATTTCATCTATGCCGATTTTGATGAAGCCGGGCTTGACGCCTGTCTCTTCGATGCCGTCTTGGGCTTCCGCGATCCAGCGTTCCGCCAACTGCTCTGCCGTTTCGCTGTAGGCGTGTTTTGGGACAAATTTATCGCCCGCGCCGCCATAATAGCCTGTATTGGTGAGAATTTGGAGGCCGGTTTCCTGCGCCAATTGCTCTAAGATTCGCGGGTCGCGCCCGATATACGCCGGAGTGCAGTCTACAAAACTCTTGATGCCGCGCTCTTTGATTTGCAGGAGATTGGGCTTCATTGTGCGAATCACTTCCTCAACCTTCCATCGTTCGCGCTTTGTCTGTTCCGCGCCGATAAAATCGCAAATAATGTGTTCATGAATAAGGGCGAAACCGAACTCTCGCGCCGAGATTGTCCCTGTCACGGTTTGGATCATGCCTTTGGTTCGCTTTCGTTGTTGGGCGTCCGCGCTTCCAAGAGCAGTGAGGGCGGCAGTCGCGGTGGTATATTGGAGAAATTGTTTGCGGTTCAATTCGGTGTGCATGGGGTTCGCTCCCTCCGTCTTTTGCAGTACCTTGCCAGATTTACGCACTTGATGTTAGTATACATTCAACCCACCCATTTTTCGCCACTGAGTCGTATCTGTAACTGTTGCAGGTTGTTGTAGTCAACTGCCAAAACTGCCCTCGTCGGGTACTGAAAGTACCCGCCTCTGTGTCCTTCGGACGAGCGTCCTGCCGGACGCATCATGCAAGAACGGAACGATTTTTTTGTTGAGAGTCCCTTAGTTGCAAACACTGGCGCGAACTTACGCCAATGAGTGAAGAAAACTCCGTGTTTTGTTTCAGTTTGCATAGAGACTTTGTAGGCTTGTCCTACAAAGAAGAGGCGGGGACGCCGCCTTCGGACGCCAACGAGAGTGCACTCAGGCTATGCGTAGTCCGAGAAACAAGAAGCCCCTGCGTTTACGCATGGGGTCGTCACAAGAATAGTCAGCAGGGGCGCAACAGGACGCAACATCAAGTAGAAAAGGTGAAAGAGAGATTAGACCTCTTGCAAGAGTCCAGCAGAATAAATTCTTCGTGCAGGTCTCGTTCCGCCGTGCCGTGCTTAGCACTCGAAGGGCAGGGGAATTTCGTCCGTAGAACGTCTGTTTTTGAGTCGGGTACAAGAACGTACCCGACTCTTGCAAGAGGTCTATTGAGATTTCATGATAGGGTTCCTCCGTGAGAGCAGAACGCATGGTCTACAAAGCGACACTCTCTTTTTTGCGGCGTTGTATAACGATTCCTGCTTCTGCGTATAAATCGGAGAGAAATTTTCGTGGGAATGATGGGAGGTGGAAGTTGAGGGCATAGCCGAAACTGATTTTCTCGGATATGCCCCCAATGCGGAGGGTTAGAGGGAGTAGATTTCGCTGTATTTGCTCGTCAGATAGTCCACATAGTAGCAGGACGTGAGCGGCTCGCCTGTCGCTTTGAGGATCAATTCGCTCGGCTCGAATTTGCTGGCGTGCTGGTGAATGTTGGTTCGCAGCCATTCCAGAATGGGTGCAAATTCTCCCTTTGCCATCAGAGCGTTCACGTCGGGCAAAGCCTTATTGATCGCGTTCCAAATTTGTCCTGAGACCAGATTGCCGAGCGTATACGTGGGAAAGTAGCCGATCAAACCCGCCGACCAGTGAACATCCTGCAAACAGCCTTTGCCGTCGTCGGGCGGCATAATTCCGAGATACTGCTCCGAAAGCGTGTCCCATGCGTCGGGCAGATCGTCTATATCCAATTTGCCGGACAATATCGCCGATTCCAACTCGAACCGCATCAAAACGTGCAGATTATAGGTCACTTCGTCGGCTTCCACGCGCACCAGCGATGGCTCTACATTGTTGACGGCGCGATAGAACTGCTCGCTCGAGACTGAACCCAACTTCTGCGGAAATGCCTCTTGAATCATCGGGAACGCCCAGCCGACAAACGCCCGACTGCGCCCGACCAGATTCTCCCACAAGCGTGATTGGCTCTCATGGATGCCGAGCGACACGCCCCCCGCTAAAACCGTTCCTTCGAAATGTTCCGGCGAACCCTGCTCATACATCCCATGCCCTGCTTCGTGCAGACTGGCATACATCGCTTGACTGAAATACTGCGGATCGATGCGAGTCGTCAGGCGAACATCGTTGCGGTTGAAACCGGCGCAAAACGGATGTGCGGCTTCGTCTTGCCGTCCCCGCTTGCGATCAAATCCGATAGCATCAATCAATTTCAAGGTGACTTCGCGCTGTTTGTCGCCCGGAAAATCGCCATGCACAACGCTGTTATCTACAGGATTGCTGCTGTCGGCGATGGCGTGCGTCAGTTCCACCAAACCCGGCTTCATCTCGGAAAACATTTTGGCAACGTCGGCGTGTTTCATGCCCGGCTCATAAAGATCGATCAGCGCGTCGTAAATATGGTCGGTATAGCCGAGGCACTCCGCTTTTTGGCGCGTCAGGTCGAACATTTTCTTGAGTGACGGCGCAAATCCCGCAAAATCGGCGTGTTGACGTGCCTTGACCCAAACCTCATGTGACAGCGTTTCGTGGCGGGCGATTTCGGCGACAAGTTCCGTCGGCAATTTGGTGGCGATGTCGTAATCGCGACGAGCCTTTTTCATGGTGCGGGCTTCGTCGCTGTCGGGATCGAGCGCGGCGGTTTCGGCTTCGGCGGACGCGATCAGATCGCCCATCTCTTTACTTGTGGACATTTCATGAATCAGTTCGCTCAGGGTTGCCAACTGTTCAGCACGGGATTCGGCGGCTGCCGGGGGCATAAAGGTTTGCTGATCCCAGCCGAGTAAACCCGCCGCTTCATTGAGGCGGATAATGCGCCCTGCGTGGGCTTGAAACTTCTTAATGGCGTCGCTCATATGTTTTCCTTTTCGACTGCGAAATATGGGATTTTGGAGGCATTTTGCTACTCTGCATTATATCACGAATGACGGCGTAAATAAGTGCCGTAACAGGGCGATTTGAGAGAAAATTCAGGGGTTTTGCGTTCCGTTTTGGGAACATTGAGCGGAGTAGATCAGTAGAATCAATAAGAAGTAAATAGTAGACGCACGTCTTGATTTCTTCTCGGAATAAGTGTATACTTTTCTACATCTTATTTGGACGTTTTTGCTGTGAGGAACTGAACATGAAAGCCATGACAAAAAAAGACCTTGCTCTATCAATGCACGCTTCTGGTCGCTCCGTCGAAGAGATTGCCAATACCCTCAAATGTTCGCCAAGTTATGTTGCCAATGTGCTGGTTGGGGCAGGTAAAAAGAGCGACTATGCCGACCTTTATACCAACAGCACCGCACAGAACGAATATGCACGGATGTTTCAGGGCGTATTGCGATTTAAGAATGTCGAAGCCGCCACGCAAGCCGTCGAGCGGATTGATGAGTTGTTCCACCAATTTGCCCGTGACCGGGATCGGCGCGGACAGCATCAGGCGCAGTTGATGGCACTGATCGGCAAAAATCGCGCAGAGGGAATCGGCAAAAACGCCGAAGCCAAAGTATTCGCGGATTGGCTCCGAACCCATCTCGACACAATGGAGGCTCCCTTGCGCGATGTTCAACCGCCGCTCGCCTTCGACACCGAACCAACCGACTATTCCCAAATCTCTCCCTATGAGGGCGTAATGGCGTTCGCCTGAGAACAGGGGAAAGTAGGATAGAGGCACAGAGGGAAATATCTGATCCACGAAACACACGAAAAAAGACGAAAAAGAACACCAAAATAATTCCCAAATACCAATGAGAAGCACAGAGAAACCCACTAAGAATCTCTGTGCTTTCTCTATTGTCTCTATTATCGGGGTGTTTTCTCCCCCTGTCCCCTGTCCCCTTAATTGACGGGTTTGCCGTCCATCAGTACCTTGTCAGTGAGGGCTTCGATCATTTTGATGCGCCAGCCTTGCGGGGTTTTTGTCCATGTATCGCGGGTCGTACTCATCGAAGTCATGACGTGCATCTTGCCCTGCGGGTCTGTGACTTTGCCCTTGAGCGTCATACTGGTTTCAGACTTTGCCGTTGTGCCTTTGACCGTGAGTTTTTTGATGGTGGTCTTGAAGGCGTCAATGGATTGAATCGCAGCGAGTTGCTGCCGCATCAGCGTATCCATTTCTTTATAGTTCATGGTTTTGCCGCTGACCTCTTTGTAGGTTGCGTCAGGCGTCAGCATCTTCATCAGTTTGGCAACATCTTTTTTGCGGTACAGGGCGTCCAGTTTGGCATAGATCGCTCGAATGGGCTTTTCTTCGCTCTTCTGGGCGTATGCTGTAAGCGTGAAGGGGAGCAAAATTGCTGCTGCCGTCAAGGTCAAAATGGCGTTGCGTCGTGTCATCTGTTTGTTCTCCTGAGACTGAAAGAGTGTTGGTTTCATTGCGTTGCCGCTTTTACGCGCTGATGGTCATGTTTAGTGTTTCAGAGGGATATTCGCGGTAGGCAATAGAAATTCCTGCGGGTATGACAGGGAAATTGCACAAAATGCGCCTATCAATTCGACCGTGGGATGTTTACCTTTCCAAGTCATCGGGCGAGCAAACTGGAGAACAGTGTTCACGCTCTCAAGCAAATCGCCGTTCCAATGTTGTTCCAGACGTCCCCAACAGCGTTCAATCGGGTTGTATTTGCGGTGATAGGGCGGAGAATAAGCCAACGCAAGCGTCATGCCTGTCTCGGCAACAAACTGCACCACACGCGACAGAAACTAGGTGCGGCGACTGTGACACTCCTGCCCATTGTCGAGATTGAGGAGAAGCGTCCTCACCTTGGGAAACCGCGCTTTTCGGTTTGGACAGTCTTTTTTTGGCAAGCTCTTCTGCACCCATTTCGGAGGATAGCCCAAGCGATTGAGCCGTTGACGTATCCCTTCTTCGCTGACAGTCAGGCGGGTATAAAGACGGTTGTTACGAAACTGCGGGTCGGTTTGGCTCTGTCCAGTGATGTCGGCGAGCAGAGGAGGCAGACGCCGAACAGACTTGGCTGACCCTGAGCGTCGGGGCGGCAGCAATGGCACTCGATACGCACGACGCGGAAACACTGCTCGCTCACGGACAGTTCGCGGTGCGCTCTGCACAATCGCAAGGCGGCGACCAAGTGTGCCGTTTCTCGACAACCTTTCGCCCTTCGGAATAAAGTCTGCTCATTTTATCAAGCGGAGCGGTGGAAAGAGAAACGGACGTTTCTTATCATACAGACCATCGCTCCAGACCATTGCGCCGCGTGTATAATTGTTCTTGTCGTTGGCAAGGACAGTGAAGCCGAATTTGCGTTTCTCTTCTGGGGGCGTCATGCCCAACTCTTGCCACGGGATCGCCGCCTCATAAAACGTCCGCGAACCGTTCCGTTTGATAGCAATCATCGCCTTGTCACAGCGACCTGCCGGATGCGCGTTTGTGCCGCGTGTCCGTAAGAGATGTGTCTGCCCGTCCCCTGCAAGTGCGAAACAAAACTCCATATCGTCCGCGCCATACCCTTGCTCGCTGTTGGTCAGCATCGGGTCGCGGGTCACGGCGAACACTACCGAGTCGCCCGTTGTCGCCAGATTATCCAGAGAGGGAGACTCGAACGTCGCATCGGTGACGGCACAAGAGAAATAGAAGAACGATTCGTCCCACTTGGTATAAGCATACGCCGAGAATTCTTTCGCATTGCTCCAACTCATTCCCCGCACTTGATCCTGCCGTCCCATTCCCATCGGAGCCGCATCCGTCCACTCCCCAAGTTCACCATCGATATTTGGCTTGAGCGTCGCATAGCGGCACAGATACGGAACCCCGACGAAGATTTGGGCAACTGCAAGCGACTGTTCCCCATAATTGATGACAAGATGTTCGAGATAAACTCCGGCGTCCCGCTCACGTATTGTCACCGGCACGGTTTGGACGCTCCCGTTGCCTTTCGGCAGAATGAGAGGAAGCAAATCGTTTCCTGCCGCGATATTCAAGGTGAGATCGATCTGACTGCGATTGACGAGAAGAAGGCGCGTTTCTGCTGTGCCTCCGGGATTTTCGAGATCGATGCGCGGCGTCATCAGCGTGGTTTTGAGTGCCGCAAGAATTCGCAGTTCAAGCGAAGATCGCACTCCATTGACCGCCAAATTCACAAACGTCGTCGTATCCTCCGCGACAACGGGAACCTTGATCTGATACCGCTTGAGTTGAGGCTTGTTGGGCAGAAGTTTAGCAACGGAAACGGAGCGTAACCCTTCCGTAATCAGTCCTGCCAGTGTCCCCGTCATTTCGGCTTTGCCGCTCCATGCTTTCGGAGTCGTATTGCTCAGAAGTGCATCGAGAGTAATCATTTCCCCTGCGCGGCATACCAAGCGATCACACGTCAGCGAGGCTTTGATCGTCGGCAGGGAATGCGGACGGATTTCCAGCAGAATCGGACTATCGGACAGCATGATCAGATTCAGTTCCAATTCCGTCGTCGAGGTCGTATCTGAAACGGCGACAGGACGCAAGACCCATTGCTTTTTGCCGCTTTTCGCCAGAAGTTCGCTCCATACCGAGAGGTCATCATAACGCGAAATTCTCCACCCCGACGCGGGAACATCGGGCAGATTTTTGAGGCGCAAGGTCACGGCACGCGGCGCAGAATTGTTTCCCTTGGTTCCCATCAACAAAACGGAAACGGATTTGCCTTTGCGGGTCACAACAGTTTTGACGGCAGGATGAGAAGTCGATTGCACCAGCATTCCGCTCGAACGCTGGCGCAGTATCAAGTCTTTGCCCTGTTTTACCTGTTCGCTGCCGTCAAAAGGAACAGCAGTGTTTCCAACAGTGAAACCGGCGACTGCATTCGGCATCGAGCCGGAAACAAAGGGCAGAACAGCGTCCCAAACCGTGGAATGCGTTTGCCCCTGCACTGTATATGGCAGGTTGAGCCAAAGCGTCGTTCCTTTGAGCGTTGGATATTTCGCCAGCACTTTGCGCGTCGCTTGGATATGCCGCGTAATCTCGGCGGCATTCGATTCGTCGCTCCACGCCAGCGAATCACACGGAATTTTCTTGTCTATAAGCATTCGCAAAAATCGAGTGGCTTCAGGAGTCTCCGGCAGCGGCGATGTTTGATTGTCATAGTATTGTCCGGTAAAAAACCCAACCGGCGAAGTCGGTGCAAAGCGACGCACAACGCGAGCAAACTCTGCATATTGCTCACCATCATCACGGAAATTGCCATTTAATTCCCAGCGTACAATTCCATATTTCGGTGTGCTGAGAGTTTTGAGAACTGTTTCCATCTCATTCGGCAAGAACGCATCTGCGTCCAGACACAAAATGATGTTGACGCCCAACGCTTTCAACGAGGGGAAGAGGGCATCGGCATCCTCCAGCAATTGCTTAGCGGAACCGTCTGCATTGATACGCACAAATTCCGCGCCGGTTGTTAGCAGAGTTTTATCGAGGAGCGAAGATTTGTCGAGACGTACATTTTGTGAAATACCGGAGATACCAAGCCAGAGTTTCGGCGTAGATTTAGCAAGCGAAGCCGATGCGTCGATCTCAAGAGCAATTGCTTCTTTTTGGTAGGATTTCGGCAAAGTGCCGGTGAGATTGAGCGAGATGACTTTTGGGGCGGGGCGCACCATTGGGAGCCGAGGGACAAGAACCGGAACCGACTGCGCGGCACACATACTCATACCATACCACAGCAAACCCATGCCGCAGACTATTCGTGATCGGACACTCATACGTTTCGCCTCAATGAGAAGGGGAAAATTTGTGCCGCAGCCCGGAAAAGAGCAGAGATGGCTGCGTCTGATCTGAATTATCGGCAGTGGAAGAAGGACTCGGCAGGTGTTCGCAGAAGAACGCCGTCACGAGATTACGGGCGTCGTCGCGGTAGGGGCGATGAATACGCCGATGACCGGAGCGCGGCAAAACCACCAGAGATTTAGGGATACCGGCGGCTTCGTGCAGGGCTTCGGCGTCTTTTGGCGCGACAATGGGATCGTCGGAACCATGCAAGAGCAGCAAGGGACGCGGTGTGATTTGCGAGACAACCGAAATCGGCGCGACTTCGGAAATGGGAGCCGGAAACCAGCCTTTTTTCAGCGCGACCCGCAACATATACCACTGCGCCAATGGACGCAACATTCCGAAATGATGTCGACAGCGTTGGGCAATCGCACTTTCCAGCGAAGCAAACGCGCCGTGCGTCGCAATGGCTTGAATGCGCTTGTCTTGCGCCGCCGTCATGATCGCGGTGGCTCCTCCCATCGAAAACCCGAAAACTCCCAGCGGAACCCCTTCGAGTTCAGGGCGTCCTACCAAACAATCCAAAGCACCGAGGAGATCATTGGGTTCCGCATAGCCCGCCGAGCAGAGGGTTCCCTCGCTCATGCCGTTGCCGCGAAAATCAAACAGCAACAGAGCAAATCCGGCTTTATAAAGCGGTTCCGCCCAAAACAGTGACTGCTGACGGTGCGCCGACATCCCATGACAGAGAACAATCGCCCCACGCGCAACCGTGTCCGCTCCGACAGCCGGCACATACCAGCCCGAAAGTACCACGCCATCACGGGAGGGAAACGTCACATCTTCATAAATTGCCCCAAATTTTGCAGGCGTTTTCTTGAAGCGACGACGAGGCGGATGCGTTGCGATATAGGCAATCAGCACTGCTCCCGCCAAGACCCATGTAATTGTGCCAAGCCCCGCAAGAAAAGCGAGCAATGCGCCCCATGACAAAGACAACGTCGTTTCGGCTCCTCAAACTGTATAGCAACTATTCTACCCGAATTTACGCGGGAAGTGTGCGATCTGCGCTGGTTTGGCGTTCCTCTTCCTTTTCGTACCACTCTTGAAAATAGCGATAGACGACAGGAATAGCAGCGGCAACCGGCAATGCCAGCAACGCCCCAAGAATACCCATCAGAGTTGCGCCAATCAGCAATGAAATGATGATCACGGAAGGCGACATTTTCATCATTTTGCCGTAAATACGCGGAACCAGAAGATGGCTTTCGACTTGATGGTAGAGGGTATAAGAGACAAAAACGATGATCGCCGCGTTGGGGCTAATTGTCATGGCAACCAATGTTGCCGCACCAATACCCACAAAAAACCCGACAATCGGCACAGCATCGGCAACCGCCATCAGAAAGCCGAGCGCGAGCGGCTCCGGCACGCCTGCCAGCCACAAAACAATATAACTGAAAACGCCCGCAATAACGGAGGTAATCAGTTGTCCGCGCATATAATGCCCGACCTGTTCGCTGATCTCCCCGAACATCTGCCGAATCAACAGGCGGTTATAGCGGGGCAATAAGCCCATCATACTGGAAGCTACACGCGGTCCGTCAATGAGCAGGTATGTCGTCAATACCGCCACAGTCAATATCCCCGTGACGCCGCTCACGACCGAGATAATCACTGTCCATGCGCCGGGTCCAAGATTGGCGGCTTGTTTGGAGAGGTCAAGTGTCGAGCCACGCAGTTTCATCGGTAGCCCATTCTGTTTGGCAACCTTTTCGGCTTGAATGAGATACTGCGGCAAATTCTCCAGCAAATTCTGTGCCTGTTTGATAAGCGGAGGAATCAGATAGATCAAGGCAATCGCCACACAAGCCACAAATCCAAAAACAATGACCGAGATAGCCCAGCCGCGAGAAATACGTTTCTGCATTCGGCGCACGGTCGGTGCAAAGGTCGCGACCAGCATCAGCGAAATAATGACCAAGATGAGAACGGGCAGCGATTGCACGACAAGCCAGAGCAGAATCAACGACGCAACAACTTTGAGGAAAAGTGTAAAAAGTTCCTTGCCCATCAGTTTAACCGTCTCATGAGACAGGGAAACCGGTTGAACCAAAACTTCACTCGATTTCTCTTTTACTGCTACAGAATTCCCATTGTCACTGCTCATTGCGTGTCTGCTCTCCCTCATAACAAAGCGGAACAGTCAGCAGTGACTGTTCCGCAAAATGTTCGGCACTCGCTGCGTTTTAGTAGGTACGCTTTCCGGTCTTATCGTCTACATTATCGCCCGTCAGCGTGTCGGCTGTTTTCTCCATGATACCGCGAGTATCAGTGGAGCCGTCTGCATTGCGCCCGCCGGTTTGCACACCGGGAACACCATTGTCAATAACGGGAGCCGCCGTCGTATCCACAATGGGATTCTTGACAATAGGCTTGCCAGTCTTGTCGTCGGTACGGTCACCAGTCAAGGTATCTGTCGTTTTCTCCCAGATTCCGCGAGTATCTTGCGTACCATCTACTGCACGCCCGCCAGTTTGTACGCCGGGGATGCCATTATCAATGATCGGGGCGACAGAGTTGGGGTCGCGATAATTCGAGTCGGTCAGCGTTGGATCGACAACTGCGCGGTTGTCATCGAAGTTGACTCCATTGCCGATACCTGAAACATTATTGTCGTTGTCAATGCGATCAACAACCCCTACAGCCGCGCCGCTCAATCCGGCTCCGGCGACTCCGCCGACAACCGCACCAATCACTGCACCAACGGGACCTGCCATTGCCCCTGCGATTGCACCGGTTACCGCTCCGCCAATACCGCCCAATGTTGCGCCCTTCTCGGCGTCATTGTTGGGGTCGTTGTCAATCCCATGTTGGATCCTATCGTGTACCTCTGGCATTTGAGTATCTCCTCGTGAAGTTTCTTTAGAAACGGGCGGGACTATAGAGAAATGCCGCCCGTAAAAATCGAACAAAATGGTGTTTTTTGGTTGTGTTAGTTGGTACTGCTATTGCGACTAAAGAGGCGCAACAGACCAATCACAATACACGAACCGATGAACGCGACGATAATGCTCGGGATGTTGATGCCGCTGGCACCGCCCCCACCAGAGAACATCGAGAACGCCCATCCGCCTACAACCGCACCAACAATACCAAGAAGCGTGGTTCCAATCCAGCCGCCCGGTTCATTTGCACTGCCCGGCATCGCCATCTTGGCGAGCAAACCGGCAATAATACCAACAACAATCCATGCTATCCAACTCATTGTTTTGTCTCCCTCTTGTGAGTTTCAATTCTCACTAAGCCTCATGACTCAGTGCAAGTGTCAATGGATATAGAAAAGTGTCCGCGCATTTCTCCTCAACAGAGTCTGTTAAGGAGAAACACCCGGACACTCATAGTCCGAAAACCGAGATTGACAATCCACGAGGCCAATTCGGTGTATTCGCTTTTTGGGGTTCCATTGTGTGGAACAGGTGTCAGACGCAACAGGCGAGCGGGTTGTTCCCAAAACTTTTGAGAATTTTTTTGCTCGCTTTTCAAGAGGCAAATCAGGCGCGAAGCGTCTCCAAAAGAACGGATTGTGAACAGAGTCGCGGTACATCGCCAGTAGGAGTGCGGCGGACATATTGCCCGTCAGATTGCAAATCCCATGCCTTCGAGTTGTCCGTCAGTTGTACGCGCAAAATACCATCTTTGATCTGATTACGGAGGGTTTCGCTCAACACCGGAACTACAACCTCGACCCGTCGATCCAAATTGCGCGACATCCAATCGGCACTGCCGAGATAGACCTCTTCCGCGCCGCCATTACGGAAATAGAAAATGCGGCTATGCTCCAAAAATCGTCCGACAATGCTCATCACACGGATATTTTCGGAGAGTTTCGGTACGCCCGGACGCAGCGCACACATTCCCCGCACGATCAAATCGATCTGCACGCCCTTTTGCGACGCGGCATAAAGCGTTCTGATAATCGAATCGTCAACCAGCGAATTGACTTTCACCACAATGCGTCCGGGATTGTCGGGTGTATGGCGTGCGATTTCCCGCTCAATCATCGCTGTAAAACGGCGGCGCATCGTCACGGGCGCGACAAGAAATTTGCGGTACTCGTCTTGATGGGCATATCCCGTCAAAAAGTTGAACAGTTCCGACGCATCGGCTCCGAAATCCGGTTCGCAGGTGAGAAGGCTCAGGTCGGTGTAGATTGCCGCTGTTTTGGGGTTATAGTTGCCCGTTCCGATATGGAGATACCGACGCAATCCTTCTTCTTCCCGTCTTACAACGAGCGTCACTTTGCTGTGCGTTTTGAGACCAAGCAAGCCATAAACGACATGGACGCCCGCTTTCTCCAGCTGTCTTGCCCATGAGATATTGTTCTTCTCATCGAAACGTGCTTTGAGTTCGACAAGGCACGCCACTTGCTTGCCGTTGTCTGCGGCATCGATCAACGCTTCCAAAATCGGCGAATCGGTGTTGGTTCGGTAGAGAGTATGCTTGATCGTGAGAACACTGGGGTCGTGTGCGGCTTCACTGATAAACTGGGTGACATAATCGAACGACTGATACGGGTGATGAATGAGAATATCGTCTTCTCGTATCGCCTTAAAAATGTCGGTTTCGAGGCGCAAAGCCGGAGGCGTTCCGGCGACAAACGGCGCGTCTCGCAGTTCGGGAATGGGCAGACCGGCAATGAAGAAAAAGTCTGCCAGATTGAGCGGTCCATTGAGATGATAAATCTCTTCTTCTGCCACATCTTCCAGTTCATCCACTAAGGTTGTAAGAATCGCTTTGGGAATGCTCTGCGTCACTTCCAGACGCTCGACGCCTCCCTGCCGCCGCTGGGTGATTTTCTCCTCGATGAGTTCCATCAAATCGTCGGTATCGTCTTCATCCAGTTCAAAATCGGCATTGCGGGTAACTCGAAATGGATAAGTCGCCTTTACGGTCATTCCGGGAAACAGCCGGGAGATATGAGCGGCAATTACTTCTTCCTGCAAGATAAAATTCCATTTTGCGCCCGGAATTGGGACAAGGCGGTGCAAAATCGGACGCGAAGGAACCTTGACACGAGCGAATTTGTCGCGCCCTGTGACCGGATCGTACACTTCAACGGCGAGGCTCAGGCTCAAATTGGAGATATAGGGAAACGGGTGTCCGGGATCGACGGCGAGCGGTGTAAGGACAGGAAAAACTTCCTCCTCGAAATACTTCTCCAGCCATTCGCGCTGTGCTGCATCGAGGTCTTTGTAAGTGAGAAGGCGAATCCCGTTTTTGGCAAGCTGCGGCATCAATTCGTGATAACAAGCGTACAGTTCTTCGAGCATCGGCTCAAGTTTCGCCTGTATCTCCCGCACGCGCAAACTGATCTGAACATCGTTGAGCGGGTGTCCGTTCTCGTCGCTGCGACTCCGCATTCCCGGCACATAGATCATGAAG
>Ga0163154_10006497_pt1 | contig 14280 bp, 11 predicted proteins | sample OliLakLV19MP9P1_FD_148649 | JGI IMG/M metagenome (GOLD analysis project Ga0163154, IMG submission 148649) | Freshwater microbial mat bacterial communities from Lake Vanda, McMurdo Dry Valleys, Antarctica - Oligotrophic Lake LV.19.MP9.P1 | ecosystem: Environmental > Aquatic > Freshwater > Lake >... | reverse complement strand
GCTCCGGAGTTCGAGCAGCGTCGCGCGGCGAGCAAGTTCAAGGCCAACTCCAAGTTCGCGCGCGCGCCCCGCGGGCACATCGCTCTGCAGGATCATGGCGACGAGACGTGGTTCCGGAACGTGCGCGTGCGCGACCTCTCCGCGCTCGACGAGCGCGCGGAGGACGTCCTGCCCGCGGCGGGGCTCGCGGGCTGGACTCGGGTCGGCGACGCGGTCTTCGAGCGTGTCGGTGACGAGCTCATCGGGCGCTTCGGGCCGGAGCAGCGCCAGAGCTTCCTCGTCTCGGAGCGTCAGCTCGGCGACTTCGTGCTCGACGTCGAGCTGCGTTTCGACAGCCCGGGCAACTCGGGTCTGCAGGTGCGCAGCCACGTCGTTGACGGGCAACTCGTGGGATATCAACTCGAGGTCGATCCGTCGGAGCGCTCGTGGTCGGGCGGCTTGTACGAAGAAGGCCGCCGTGGCTGGCTCGACGATCTCGAGGACGACGAGGTCGCGCGCAGCGCGTTCCGGCCGACGGACTGGAACCACTACCGCATCGAGTGTGTCGGGCCGCGCATTCGCGCGTGGGTCAACGGCGTCGAGACGTGTGACCACCTCGACGCGCTCGAGCTCGTCGGCTCGCTCGCGTTCCAGATCCATGGCGGTGATCCGGACATCGCGCTGCGCTGGCGAAACGTGCGCCTCGTCGAGCTCGGCCGCCACATGTGGACGCCGCACACGGGCCACGCGATCCCGGGCCTGGAGATCATGCCCGGCGCGCGGCACTGGCTGACGTCGTTCGGCGACGCGCTCGGTCTGTCGTTCGAGGTCTCGGGGCCGTCGGCGACGCTGTGGGTCGGCGCGACGTCGTTCGAGCTCGCGCGCGCGAGGGGCTGGCAGAAGGACGGCCGGACGACGGTGCAGGTGTTGCGCGCCGGGACACGGTGCGCGGTCGTCGTCGGCGGCGTGATGCTCGGGAGCGTGACCGATTCACTCGCGCTCGACCCCGACGGAGCGCCCTGGTGCGCGATCGCCCTGACCGTGCCCCTGGGCGACTCCGAGGCCGTGCCTACGAGCGCCGGAGCGGTGACCGCGTGGCGGGAGCTCCGCGCGGCGCGCTGAGTCGACCGGAGCGTTTGCCGCGTCGGGTTTGACGAATCGCCACACCGTGGTGTTCGATTGACCGGGGCGCCTGCCAGGCTATTCCCCGTCGGTGGACACTAGCCGCCGATCGCTCCTGCTCCCTCCTGCTGAGCCGAATTCACATGGCACACACACTCTCTCGCACCTCGAGGTTCTCGAGCGTCCCACTGCTCGCGCTGGCGACCTCCACTGTCGCGAGCGCGCAGCTCAGCATCGCCACGAATCTCCCCGGCACCTTCACCGACATCTCCGGCACGGGCACGTCATTGTCGTTGGCCGACGACGCAAGCGCGTCGATCACGACGACCGTTGGCAACGCGCTCCTGCCCGCGGGTTCGGTAGCGATAGGCAGCAACGGCGCTGTGCGCTTCAACGGGTCCAGCACGGCTCTCGGGTTCACCAACGCGGCTCTGCCCAGCACCGGGGCCTTCGGCGGCAACCAGTGCCTCCTGCCCTTCTGGGACGACATCAACACGCAGTCCGGGGCCTTCGGTCAGATCTACTGGCAAGAGATCGGCGGCGTGCTGCTCGTCGGCACCTGGACCCCCGCCGGCGCCCTGATGACCGTCGGCTCGAACGTGGCGGGCCAAGGGCTCGTGTCACAGGGCGGCGTCCTGACCATTGCAGGCCCGAATGAAGCGCTCGACAACCCAGGCGCGGGCTGCGGCTTCGACATCCGGCTTGCGCAGCCATGCACGGAGTTCGGCGTTTCGGTGTGCTCTGCGTCGGCGGCCAGATCGGGCGTTACAGCGGGCCCGGCCAGATCAAGAATTCGGGCGCGACGGGGTCGTTCTCGCTGCTCTTGAACGTGAACCAGATCCCGACGCCGACCGGGTTCGTGGTCGCGGTCGTCGACCAGACCCGCAACTTCCAGTCGTGGCACCGCGACTCGCTCGGTGGCGTAGCCACATCGAACTTCACGAACGGCCTCGCCGTGACGTTTCTCTGATTGGTACGTCGCGGGGTGAAGACCGCGCGGCACCCCCGTTCGACGACTACTGGGGTCGTTAGCGCTCGCGACAGCGCGGCGGCCTCCAAGGGGAGATGAGGTCGTCGTAAGAGCCGCAGCTTGGAGCGCTGCAAGGCCACTGGCGCGCCCGAATGGCCTTGCGAGGATGGACGAAGGGTGGCAGCTTGCTACAGGGTCCGGCACTGCTGCCGACCGCCCGTTCCGACCCCTCCTCCTATCTCACGCGCCCGCTACCGGGCCAACTTCCTGAGCTCTCACATGACGAAGTCTCGACTTTCACAAATGGCCATCGCTGCGCTTGCGACCGCCGGTTTCGCGTCCGCGCAGGACGAGTGCGCGAACGCCGTCAACCTGCCGCTTGGCGTGGCGACGGCGTTCAACACCGCCGGGTCGACCACGAGCGCGCCGGCCTGGCCGTGCGCGGCGGGTGGTTCCGACATCTGGTACAGGATCACGGTCGCAACGGGCGGGGCTCTGAACATCAACACCTGCGGTAGTGGCTACGACACGGCGCTCGAGCTCTTCTCGGGCACGTGCGCCAGCCTCACGTCCCTCGCCTGCAACGACGACTTCTGTGGTCTCCAGAGCACGCTGAACGCTGGGGTTGCCGCCGGCACGTATTTCCTGCGCGTCGGTGGCTTCGCCTCACAGACGGGCGCAGGCACGGTCATCGCCAATATCGCCCCTCCGGCCACGAACGACGAGTGCACGACCGCGCTGGCCATCTTGGCCAACACCCCGACGGCATTCGACACATCGGGCGCGACCACGGGCGGCAATCTCTTCCCGTGCGGGTTCGGCGGGTTGCCGGGCTCGAGCGACCTCTGGTACCGGTACACGGCGACGAGCAACAACGACGTCTCCGTGAGCCTCTGCGGCTCTGGCTTCGACACGATACTGCAGGCCTGGAGCGGTCCGTGTGGAGCGCTGAATTCTCTCGCCTGCAACGATGACTCGTGCGCACTCCAGAGCACCGTGCGCTTCTCAGGCGTCAGCGGTCAGAGCTACTACATCCAAGTGGGTGGCTGGAACGGAGCCGTTGGCGTGGGCACGGTCGAAGTGACGGAGCTTCCTCCGGCGACGTTGACGATGGTCAGCAACCTGCCCGGCACGTGGATCGACATCTCGGCGACGGGTGCGCCGCTCAACCTCTCCGACGACGATGCCGTCGACATCGCGACCACGATCGGCAACTCGCTCTTCGCCGCCGGCACGGCGCGCGTGGGCAGCAACGGCTGTGTCCGGTTCGCGGGCGCTGGCCAGTCGCTCGGGTTCACGAACGCGACGATCCCGTCGGGGGCCGCGTTCAGCATCGACAGCCAGGTGCTGCTCGGATTCTGGGACGACATCAATACGCTCGGCGGCACGGTGGGCAACATCTATTGGCGGGAGACGCAAGGTCGCCTCATCGTCCAGTGGCAGGCCGCGGGCTTCTTCGCCTCGCCGGCCACCGAGACGGTGACGTTCCAGATCCAGGTCCCCAGCGGCACGGGCAACGTCAAGGCCCAGTTCCTGTATCAGGACGTGTTGGGCGCGCGCGCTGCGGGCGGCGGCAGCGCGACGATCGGCTACCAGTCTGGCGCTCCGGCCAACCAGAACGACGTGGAGTGGAGCTTCAACTCGGCCTCCGTTTCGAACGGCACGGTGCTGTCGCTCGTGGAAGGCGGCGGCGGCGGCGTCGGCACGAACTACTGCATCGCGAACGTGAACTCGACGGGCCAGACCGGCCTCATCTCGGGCACGGGCAGCGCGTCGGTCGCCGCGAACAACCTGACGCTCGCGGCCTCGCGCCTGCCGAACAACGCGTTCGGGTACTTCCTGACGAGTCTCACCCAATCGATCACCCCGAACCCGGGCGGCAGCCTCGGTGTGCTCTGCGTCGGCGGCCAGATCGGGCGCTACAGCGGGCCCGGCCAAATCAAGAATTCGGGCGCGACGGGGTCGTTCTCGCTGCTCTTGAACCTGAACCAGATCCCGACGCCGACCGGTTTCGTGGTCGCGGTCGTCGGCCAGACCCGTTACTTCCAGACGTGGCACCGTGACTCGGTCGGGGGCGCCGCCGTCTCGAACTTCACGAATGGCCTCAACGTGACGTTCCAATGATGTGATCGTAATGAGGCGCGGCGTCGTCCGCGCCTTGCCTCGGCTGCCTCCCGCTGAGTCGACCGCGCTCGCGAGAGTGCATCGGTCCCCGGCGGTGATTTCAACCCCACTTCGAGACACGTGCAAGCCAAGGTAGAAAGGTTGGGGGGGCGCTACTTGGCCGAACACTGTGGAACAGCAGGATCCGTTCGAGACCCTCGGACTTGGCTTGCGGAGACAGCGTAAGCGTGACACCTTAAAGAGAGGCCAAGAGGCCTCATCCGTTCCGACTCCTACGACTTGGCGCCAATCTGCGCCCCCAAGCTCCGACCATGCGATTTAACTCTCTCTCTCTCGCGGCCCTCGCGGCCGTAACTTGTACGGGCTTCGCGTCCGCCCAGTGCACCGGTGGCATCTCCACAGTGGGGTACATCGGAACCAACATGGGCAACGTAGGCGGCGCGATCTACTTCAACTTGACGGTCACCAGCGCGGTTTCGATCGGCGGCATCCTGACGAATTACACCGCCGCGGCGGGCAATCCAGTCGGTGTCACCGTTCACACCACGCCGGGCACTCACGTCGGCAACGAGGGCAACCCCGGCGCCTGGACCCAGGTCGCGATGGACAACGGCGCAGCGACGTCCTCCGGCACCGATACGCCGACGTCGATCAGCTTCGCGTCAGTGCTCAACCTCGCACCGGGTACGTACGGCATCGCGCTCGTCGCCTCGGGCTCGGCGCACCGCTACACCAACGGTACCGGCGCCAACCAAGTCCACACGAACGGGGTCTTCACGATCTCCGCGGGCTCCGCGACGAACGTCCCGTTCACGACGCCGGTCTTCACGCCGCGGGTGTGGAACGGACAGCTCTGTGAGAGCGGGCCGACGGCCCCGGGCACGAACTACTGCATGGCGAACCCGAACTCGACCGGCCAGACCGGCTTGATGTCGGCCAGCGGCTCGAACGTCGTTGCGAACAACGACCTCACCCTCGAGGCGTCGCGCCTGCCGAACAACGCGTTCGGCTACTTCCTCACGAGCACGACCGAGGCGTTCACCCCGAACCCGGGCGGCAGCCTCGGTAACCTCTGCCTCGGCGGCGCGATCGGCCGCTATACCGGTCCGGGCCAGGTCCAGAACTCGGGCGGTACGGGGTCGTTCTCGCTGCTCATCAACCTGAACCAAGTCCCGACTCCGACCGGTTTCGTGGTAGTGACGGCCGGCAATACCCGCAGCTTCCAGTGCTGGCACCGTGACTCGGTCGCTGGTGCCGCGGTGTCGAACTTCACGGACGGCTACCGCGTGATGTTCCAGTGATGTGCCACCGATAGGTGCGAGGAGCGCTCGAGCCGCTCCTCTGCCTGTCCCTCGCGCCCCCCGTGTCCCCTGGCGCTCGTGAGAGCGCCAGGGGACACGGGGGGCGCGGCTTGGATCAAGCGGGCGCCCGATCCCGTCCTGCGACGGGTGGTACGAGTCCGGGGATCGGGGTTGACCCCGAGCCATACGGGCGGCGACGCTCTTGGGTCGGCCGGCCCTAGCCGAAGTCACTCCGACTCCCACGGGACCTGGCCAGGAACCACCATCGATGAGCTCCACTGCAAAAGGCTCCTCCTTGCACGTCGCCGCCCTGGGCGGGGACGGCGTCGGCCCCGAGGTCGTGGCGGGCGCGATCGTCGTCCTCGAGGCGACGGCGAAGCGCTTCGGCATCCGGCTGAAGGTGGACCACGGACTCGTCGGCGGCGCGGCCATCGACGCGTGTGGCAAGCCGCTGCCCGACGAGACCCTCGCGCTGGCGAAGGTCGCTGACGCGGTCCTGCTCGGCGCGGTCGGTGACGCACGCTTCGAGAATCGCCCGCACCCGGAGCGCGCCGAGGCTGGCCTCGGTGGCCTGCGTCGCGGCCTCGACCTGTGGTCGAACCTGCGCCCGATCCAGGCGCGCTCGATCCTCGCCGCGGCGACGCCGTTCCGGCCCGAGGTCATCCAGGACGTCGACATCCTCATCGTGCGCGAGCTCTCCGGCGGCATCTATGTTGGCGGCCCGCGCGGTCGCGAGGGCGAGCTCGGCCAGCGCGCCGCCTACGACACGATGCGCTACGACGAGCACCAGATCGCGCGCATCGCGCGGGTCGGCTTCGAGGCCGCGCGCAAGCGTCGCCACCGGCTCATCTCCGTCGACAAGGCCAACGTCCTGCAATGCTCGGTCCTGTGGCGCGAGGTCGTCAATGAGGTCGCCATCGAGTTCCCTGACGTCAAGCTCGAGCACCACCTCGTCGACTCCTTCGCAATGCGCCTCATCACACACCCGCGCGAACTCGACGTCGTCGTGACCTCGAACCTCTTCGGAGACATCCTCTCCGACGAGGCGTCCGTGATCGCAGGCGGCCTCGGGCTCCTCCCGTCCGCGTCGCTCGGCGGCAACACGGGCCTCTACGAGCCCGTGCACGGCACGGCGCCCGACCTAGCGGGCCAAGACAAGGCGAACCCGATCGCGACGATCCTCAGCGCCGCGATGCTGCTACGTCACACGGCGCGCAACGAGGCCGCGGCGCAGGCGATCGAGGCCGCCGTCGACGAGACGCTGCTGGCGGGGATCGGGACCTCCGACTTGCGTCACTCGCGCAAGGTCGTCGGGACGATCGAGCTCGCCGAGACGATCGCGCAGCGAGTCGTCGCGGGGCAGGCCGTCGCGGGTCGCTGAAGCGACCATTCAGCGTAGCTCGTTCACGGTGAACGGCTGGATGCGGCCCGCCGTGACGCGCCGGACCTCTTCGACGAGGTCCGGTCCGATCGGCTCCGCGCCGTTCCCCCACGACCGCCGCACGAAGGTCGCCACGGCGGCGAGGTCCGTCGGTGTGCCCTCGAAGCGCGGCATCTCCTGGTCCCACGTCTCGCCGTCGATGACGATCGGCCCACCGAGGCCGTGCAGCAGGATCTTCGCGAAGCGCGCGGGGTCGCCGAGCGCCCACTCGGAACCGCGCAACGTCGGCGCCTTGCCGGGCTCGCCGCCGCCGTGCGCTTGATGGCACGGGGCGCACACGACGGTGTAGACCTCGGCGCCGCGGTCGAGCCACGCTTGCTCCGTCTCGGTCAGCGGGCGCACGGGCGGAATCTCCACCGCGCCAGGTTTGCCCGGCCAGGTGCAACCCTGATCGATCGCGGTGAGGAGCTCGAGGTCGTCCGGCGCGGCGGCCGCGACGCGGGCTGCGAGCACGGGCGGCATCCGTGACAGCGCCAGCGGGCGTAACTCGCCGGTCGGGCCCTTCTCGCGCGCAGCGAAGAGGCCGTCCAGGAGAGGTTTGCGCCACCAGGTCGCGCGCCCCGGCGGCTCCAGTGCGAGCGCGAGCACACGCTCCGTGTGCTCGACCAGGCGCTCGCGGCCCACACACTGCGCCAACGCGCGCAAGAGGTCTGCGCGACCACTGCGATCCTCGCGCCAGCGGTCATCGGCGGCCAGGCGCTGGAGGAACGTTTGCTCGCGAAACCGAAGCCCCGAGACGAGCGCTGTGCAAACGTACGCGCTCGAGAGGTCGCCAGTCGCGAGCGCGACCAGCCAGCTGTCGCCGGCCACGGATTCCGCGGCGCCGAGCGTCAGGATCGCTTGGTGGCGGACCCACGCGTCCGTGTCGACGAGGGCGACACGCGCGACCTGATCCAGGAGGTCGTTGCCCTGCAGTCCGAGCCATTCCTCGGCGACGCGCAACGCGGCGTGCCGCACGCGCGGATCGGGGTCGCGCAGCGCGCTCCCGATGACGTCCGCCGTCAGCTCGTCGATGCCGTCGAGGATCCACAGCACGTGCACGCGGGTCCGCGCGTCCTTCGCGGTGCGCGCGAATTGGCGCAGCTTCGTCGCGATGTCGGCCTCGCCGTCGAAGTCCTCCACGAAGAGCCGCTGGGCGATGTCGCGCACGGCGCCGCTCGGGTGGGAGAGCGCAGCGATGAGCTCGTTCCAGGTCGCGCCTGCGAGGTCGGGGACCACGTGCAGCCGCGCTTCTTCGCGCACGATCCGATAGATCCGCCCGAGGCCCACAGGCGCTGCGAGACCGCGCTCATCGACCTGTTGGCGCAGGAACGAAGTCATGTAGATGCGGTGTTGGATGATGCCCCGCTGGAAGTCCGCGACGTACAGCGCGCCATCGGGGCCCGTGACGGCCGCGACGGGTCGGAAGCGCTCGTCCCGCGAAGTGAGGAAGTCGCGCTTGTCCACGACGATGGGCTTGCCGACGAGGCCGATCCCGTCCGCGTCGTGCTGCAGGTCGTAGCGCTTGACGAGGTTCCCGGCGGGCTCGCATACGAAGACGTCCCCCTCGACGTCCTCCCCCAACGCGCCGCCGCGGTACACGACCGGAGCGCACGCAGCGGTGCAGTCCTTCAGCTTGAAGTCCGCGCGCAACACGTTCTTCTGGTAGCCGCGATTGACACCGGGCGTGATGCGGCTGGGCCAGGTCGACATGTCCGCGACGAGGCGCACGTTCGCGCCGACGAAGCCGCGTTGGTTCGGGTTGCGCCGCGCGTACGTCGATGCGACGACATCGGCGCGCAATGGGTCCGAGTTCGTGTTGTAGAACAGGCGGCCGACGTCGTCCTGCGAGAGACCCCATTGGCCTCCGCCGTTTGTGCGCCGCGTGGTCCATTTGGCGCCGATGCGTCGATACTTCGTGCTCCAGTTGGCCAGGTGGTACCAGTTGTCCCGTCCGTACAAGAGGCCGTTGATCGCGTGCTCGGGGTTCTCGAGGCCGTCGACCCTGGGTTCCAGGACCTCGCGCGTGTCGAACTTCCCATCGCCGTCGTCGTCGCGCAGGAACACGAGCTCGGGCGGCGCAACGACGAGCGCGCCGCCCTCGCACGGGTGCACCGAGCGCGGCATGACGAGGCCATCGGCGAAGACCTCACGCTGGTCCATGACTCCGTCACCGTCGGTGTCGGAGAGGATCGCGATGACTCCGACGGGCTCGCGCTCTCCCTGGCCCGTCGCTTCGGGCATGTACCCCCGCATCTCAACGACCCAGAGCCGCCCGCGCTCGTCGAAGACCAGTTGCACGGGGTCCACGACGAGCGGCTCGGCCGCGACGAGCTCGACACGGAAGCCGGGGTGCACGGCGATGCTGGCGAGCGCCTCGGCAGGCGTCAGAACGGGCGCCGGGGGCACGGCGAGGTCTTTTGGCAGGGGTGGCTGCTCTTCCCCCTGTTTGTCGCCGTTCTGTGCGCGCGCGGCGCTGCTGGCGAGCAGCAGCGCTGCAAGGAGGCCGGTCACATGGTGCACGGTACGCAGGAGCATGGGCGCGCCAGTGTCGCACACGGTCGCGCAGAACGAAACGTGGGACCTCTCAACCGACCGCCACCAGCACATCGATTTCGCGCGCCAGGACGAAGTCGTTGCCAGTGAGGCCTTTTGCATCGTGCGTCGACAGCCGGAAGATGACCTTGTTCCCGCCAGTGAGCGCGAGGTCGGGGTGGTGGTTCTCGCGCTCTGCGGCCTCGCCGACGAGGTTCAAGAGGCGCAGCGCAGCGGGAAAGTCGCGCACCTCGACTCTGCGTTCGATCGAGTCGCCGTCCCGGCGCCAGTCGGGGAACTGCGCGAGGAGCGCGCGGAGCTCGTCCTCGGAGAGGCGCGGCGCGCCATGGCGCGCGTGATTGGGTACGTGGGTCATCGGTCAGTCCTTGGTGGTTCGCACCGCATCGTCTCAGAGGGTCTCGTCTCAGGGGGTCTCGTCTCAGAGGGTCTCGGCGAGGCGCGCCTCGACGGCGCCGACGGGATCGTAGCCCATGAGCGTCGATTGCATCCTGCGTGCGTTGGCGCGGTAATGCGGCTCCTCGTGCACTGCGACAAGGTCTTGGACCACATGCCGTGGGCGTAGTCGCCTCCCCGCGCCCAGGGCCTCGATGCGCACCGCGTGGTCGAACTGGTCGTAGTCATGGGGCCAGACGACCATGGGCACTCCCCCGGCGAGGCACGCGTATGCGACGCCCGTGCCGCCGTGCGTCAGCGCCAAGTCGTAGTGCGCGAGGCGATCGTCATATGGGATGTAGTCGAACCCCTGCCAATTCGGCGGCACGTCCCTCACATTGCCGATGCAGTCGGTGAGACTGGGCATGTCCTCGCCGAGCGTCGCGCGGCCGATTGTGTAGTGGAAGCGCCATTCGGGCAGGGCGCGCGCGGCGCGCATCGACAGCTCCGCGGCCCTGCGCTTCGCCCAGACGAGGTGCGTCCCGAGTGAGACGAGCACGTGCACCCGCCCGTCCTCGAAAGCGGGCTCGCGCTCCGGACTTGGGCGAGGAGCGCTGGCGAAGACTGGACCGACGAACTCCAGCGCGCGCGGCCAGTCGCTGCGTGGCAGCTCGAACTCACGCGCGCCCAGCGCAAAGATGTGCTCGGGCGAGTAGACGACTTCCGTACCATCCATGCGGTGGATCCGGTCCACGCCCAACGGCTGGAGCTCGGGCCCCACGAGGCGCGCGAGCGCGCGTTTGGCGTTGTGCACGACGAAGTTGCCACACCGATCGCGGACGCGCGACCACCACACGCCGTGAGCACGCCAGCCACCCAGGTATGCCGGTGTGCCGGTGCGCGTCTCCAGCGCGCACGGAGACGGTGTGGTCGTCCACCAGCGCACGCCGAGCTCATGCGCGAGATGGCCGGCAAACAGAAGCGTGAAGTCGGCGATGACAATATCGGGTCGCTCGGCGCTCCAGATCTGCTGCAACTCGCTACGCAGGTCGAAACATAGCGCCAGATTCTGCCGTAGCTGACTCAGCATCCGATGCGGGGCGCCAGCGATACGCTTCGCCGTGTTCGCGATCGCGAAGACTTCGTCTGCGCGCTCGCCCAGCAGCGGCACGAACTCGAGGCCGAGACCCTCGACACTCGCCCGCGCGCCTGCGGTCGAGAGCACGCGCTGACGCGTGAAGCCACGCGCGGCGAGCCCGGACGCCAGCGCGAGGACCGGGAACAAATGCCCAGCGAACGGCGGAGCGACCCAGTCGATGCGCAGCTCGCTGCGGGGCCTCAAGCGGCACCCCCACCGGGCGTCGACGCGACGAGGAAGTGCAGCACGTTGGAGAGCCCCGCGACGGGCGGCGGCACGCGCCTCTGCGTCTTGGGTCCTGCATAGGGAAAGTAGGGCCACACGACCTCCTCGCGAGGGATGCACAAGCTCTCGAGGAGGCGCTCTTCGGCGTCAATCAACGCACTCGAGAAGGGGTCGCTGGCCCCGGAGAGCCAGACGATCTTCGCCGCCGTCCGCTGGTGCACGGCTCTGCGCGCGAACAAGATCATGCGTGCGCCTCGCTGCTGCGCTTGACCTGTCGATAACGCCCATCGCGCTCGACACGGATCAGCCGGGAGCGCCAGCGGATCGTGGACACGAGCGCGGCGTGCAACCAATGCAGCGGCAGCAAGAGTTCGCTGGCGAGCGACAGCGCGAGCGAGCGCGGCGGCAGCGCTCCAGGTCGTGAGCACAAAATACGACGTTGGACGGCGGCCAGTGTGAGGTGACGCGCAAAGAGCACCACGACGCCGATCTCAGCGCCCACTCGCCCGCTGAACATGCCCAGCACGACGATCGCCAACAAGACGGGCGGCGCACCGAGGAGAATGCCCAAGCAGACCCGTCTCGCGAGCGGTTGGTCGCGGAGCAGCACCCGGGCATACACGAACCAGCGGTGCATCTGCGCGCAGTAGCCCTCCATTCCGTCGAGCGACGTCCGTAGCGAGAGCGCGGTCGCGCCTTGGTGGATCCGCCAATCCTCGCCACGGACAAGGCGCGCCAACGCGTAGTCGTCGCAGAGCTCGCCGCGGATGCGCTCGAACGCGTCGAGCTCGCGGAGCGCGTCGGTCCGCGCAACATAGAACATGCCGTTGATCGAGAGCGCGCCGAACCAGCGTTGGAGGGCGAGATACGTGAAGCCCGAGTTGTCGTTGACAAAATGGGCCAAGAGACCGTTCGCCACGCCTGGCAGCACGTCGTAGCTCGGCAGGCCCGTGTACAGATGGACACGGTTCGTGGAGACTTCCGTCGCTGATCCCCAGCCGGGTGCGCTCAATGCCATCAGCGCCGCGACGAGGTTCGCCTCACCGATGACCGTGTCGTCGTCCAGCACGGCGAAATAGGTCGTCGCGACGTCGGGCAGCGCCAGCCCCAACTTCTTTGTCTTCGGGTTCTCGTCGGGCTCGGGCGGCGGGCACAGCCGCACGGTCACGCGCGAATCGAATGCCGCGAGTTGATCGGCGACCTCGCGGCCGACCGTGTCGCGCTCGTCGACGAGCCAGAGGAATCGTGCCCAGAGCGGTGTGCGCTGCAACGTCTCGCGCAATACGTCTTGCAGCGCCGGGTCGCCGCCCAGGATTGGTTGGACCACGGTGACCAACGGGGTACCCGGGTGGTCGCGCGTTGAGGGCCACGCTCGGACCAGTGCCAGGTGTTCGGACTCAGAGCGCAAGCGCCGTAACGTCAGGGTTGCCCGCGTCGCGAGGGAGGCAAGGTAGACGAACGCCGCGGCCAACGCGGCGCCCTCCAGTACGGCGACAAAGGCGGTCATCGGCGCGAGAACGTACGCGCTGCGGGGTCGTAATGCACACCGAAGCGTGCGAGCGCCTCGGCGCAGTGCGACGGGACGATCGCGACCTGGGGCCGCGCGCGGTGGAGCTCTGTGAGGTCGGCCAGCGTGCCGCGATACGCGTGCCAATCGTCGAACAAGAGGCGCGCACCCGCGGTCGGCATACGCTCTTCGCGATAGCTGCGGCTACTCCAGCACGCATCGGCGCACAGGAAAACCGTCTCGCCGCGCGAGTCGCGCACGAACAGACCGAGTTGCCCAGCCGCGTGACCCGGCAGCAGCACCGCCCACAGTGAGCCATCGCCCAAGAGATCGACGCCGCGCTGGAACGGCGCGCATTCACTCGGCAGCGCCCCGAAGCGCTCCAATTCGATCGGGGCCGCGCGCTGGTCGAAATCGGCGGGGATCAGCTCCGACAAGAAACCGCGGCGCAACGCGCGCAGTCCGCGCAGGTGCCCGACCGCGCGCCAGGCCGCGTCACAGTAGAGGATCTTCGCGCGCGGGAAGTCGGCGAGACCCGATACGTGGTCGCCGTGAAAGTGCGATGCGATGATCAGCTCGACGTCCTCGGGCCGAATTCCCAGCGCGCGCAGTTGGTGCGCGGCCTGGTCCTTCGGGCGCAATGTCACGGGTGTGACGATGCGATGGAATCGCTCGGGAAACCGCTGCGTCGCGTTCAGAAACGCATGGGAGTAGCCCGTGTCGAAGAGGATCGGTCCGCGCTTCGGATGCTCGATCAGCGCGAACATCGCCGGGAACTGCATCGGCCAAAGACGCCAGTTGCACAGGACCGCGTGCTCGGGGTGTACGCAGTGTCCGGCGGCCATGAGCGTCAAGCGCGCGGCTGTCATGCACGCGCACCATTCCTTGCCGCGAGGAAACGTGCCACACCCTCCTCGACGGAGACGCTGGGCCGATAGCCGAGGTCGCGCCGCGCCGCCGAGATGTCGAGCGTCGTGTCCGCCGCAAGGAGGGCAACGGTGTAACGCGTCAAGACCGGCTCACGCCGCGGCACGAATGTGCCATGGAAGAGCTCGAGCATGTGCGCCACGACGCGCGCCGTGCGCCGACCGATGCGGCGCGACGGCGGTGCGAGGTGCAGCTCGCGTGCGATGCGCTCCAGGAGCGGCCACAGGGCGACGGGCTCGCCGTTCGTGATGTTGTACTTGCGGCCGACGACGTTGTCGCCGGCATCCAGCGCGCGCTCGACCGCTAGGGCCGCATTGTCGATGTACGTCAGGTCGACGCGGTTCGTGCCCGTGCCGATGACGGGCAGCCGTCCGCGCTCCAGTGCGCGCAGGAGGCGCGGGAAGATCGTCGTGTCACCGGTACCAAAGAGCGCGCGTGGGCGAAGCGTCACCGCAGGAAGGCCCGCGGCGACGGCGCGGTCGACAATGCGCTCCGCGGCGAGCTTCGTGCGGGTGTAGTGGTTCTGCGGCGGCGGTAGGGGCGCGTCCTCGCGTACGTCGTGGCGGTCGGAGCCGTCGAAGTACAGCGCGGGCGTCGAGACGTGTACGAAGCGCTCGACGCGCGCGGCGAGCGCTTCGT
>Ga0163154_10006495_pt1 | contig 14284 bp, 13 predicted proteins | sample OliLakLV19MP9P1_FD_148649 | JGI IMG/M metagenome (GOLD analysis project Ga0163154, IMG submission 148649) | Freshwater microbial mat bacterial communities from Lake Vanda, McMurdo Dry Valleys, Antarctica - Oligotrophic Lake LV.19.MP9.P1 | ecosystem: Environmental > Aquatic > Freshwater > Lake >... | reverse complement strand
CTCCGCGGGCGTCTGGATCACGATCGTCGGGCGCCCGGTGATCATGGCGCCGACGGGGACGATTGGCGCAGCACAGGTCGTCCAGTTCGGACCGGATGGCATGCAGCCCGCGCCCGAGAAGATCCAATCGGCCTATCGCGCCTGGGTGCGCGCCTGGGCCGAGCAACACGGCCGCTCACCCGAGCTCGCGGAGGCGATGATCGACGAGCGCATGATCGTGCGCCGCGTCCGCGACGACGCGGGGGTCGTGCGCCTGATGACCGGCGCGGAGTGGGACGACCTCGTCAAGCAAGGGCGCGAGCCCGAGCTCGTGTCGACCGTGTCGCGCGACGGCGAGATGCTGACGCTGACGGCCACGGAGGCCGTGGCGTTGGGCTTCGCGGAGGCGATCGCGGTCGACGAGGGTGAGGTCCTCGCCAAGCTCGGTCGCCCGGGCGCGCGTGTCGAGCGCCTCGAGCGCTCGCGCTCGGAGGATCTGCTCGGCGAGCTCCACCGCCTGCGCCTCTTGCTCCTGTTCCTCGGGCTCCTGCTCGGCTACATGGAGCTCAAGACACCCAGCTTCGGGGTCGCGGGCATCCTGTCGGTCGCCGCGTTCACGCTGCTGTTCGCGGGGCAGTACCTCGTCGGGCTCGCCGACGTCCCACACCTCGTCCTGGCGGGCCTCGGGATCACGCTCATCGCCGCCGAGCTGTTCATCATGCCGGGCTTCGTCTGGTTCGGCCTCGGGGGGGCGCTGTGCCTCGTCGGCGCGCTCATCGCCACACAGGTCGGGCCTGGTATGTCGTTCGAGAGCGCCTGGGACCGCGAGCTCCTGCTCGACGCGACGTTCGAGCTCGCGCTGACGGCGTCGCTCGCGCTGGCCGGGATCTGGGCGGTCTCGCGCTTCCTGCCGAAGACGCCGGTGCTGGGCCGGCTGGTCCTGGCCGGTGGGACCGGTCTGGCCGGGAGCGAGGTCGGCGACGCGCTGCCCGAGAGCCGCGACCTGTACGGCGCGCGGCCCGGCGCGCTCGGGCGCGCGTTGACGGCATTGCGCCCGGTCGGCAAAGTGGCCCTCGACGGTGACCCGCCCGGCATCGACCACGAGGCGAGCGCGCCCGGGACGCTCCTGGAGCCGGGCGCGCGCGTGCGCGTCATCGCGGTGCGCGCAGGGCGGCTCGAGGTCGAGCAAGTCACGGACAAGGTGGGAGGCACGCGCGCATGACGCCGATCATCCTCTTGTTCGGGCTCGGCCTCCTGCTCATCGTCGGCGAGGTGCTCATCCCGAGCTTCGGGGTCCTCGGCGGCGGGGCCACGCTCTGCATCCTCGGCGCCATCGGCTGGGCCTATTCGATCGATTCGGGGCTCGGCACGCAGCTCCTCGTCGCGGCGGTGATCCTCGTGCCCCTGTTCCTCGTCTTCGGGTTGAAGCTCTTCCCGAAGAGCCCGCTCGGCCGGCGTTTCACCGCGACCGGCTATTCCTTCGCCGACGGCCGCGGCGTCGACCGCCGCGACGATGCACTGCTCGGCGCCCACGGCGTCATCGTCGGGCCGTGCCGCCCGGCGGGCATCGCGACGCTCGCCGGCCGCCGCGTCGACGTCGTCAGCCGCGGCGAGGCGATCGACGCCGGTGAGGAAGTCGTCGTCGTCGAAGTTTCGGGCAATCGCGTCATCGTCGCGCGCGTCGCGGCACAATCTCCTCTCACCCAGAACCCCCGACCCTGATGATCCAACCCGTCCTGCTCGCCGAGGTGGCGCTGCCGCTCAAGGAGATCGGCCTCGTCTTCCTGGCGCTGTTCCTGCTCGTCTTCCTCTTCCTCTTCCTCAAGTACGCGAAGCTCTACATCCAGAGCGTGCTGGCGGGGGCCAACATCGGGCTCTTCGACATGCTTGCGATGAGCCTGCGGAAGGTGAACCCGACGACGATCGTCACGGCGCGCATCAACCTCGTGCAAGCGCGCATCACGGACATCACCGCCCGCGACCTCGAGGCCCACGCGCTCGCCGGCGGCAACGTCCCGCGGGTCGTCACGGCGATCATCTCGGCGAACAAGGCGGGCCTCGGGCTCGACTTCAAGATGGCCTCGGGCATCGACCTCGCTGGCCGCGACGTGCTCGACGCGGTGCGGACGAGCGTCACGCCGAAGGTCATCGATTGCCCCGACCCGTCGAAGGGCAAGGCGGAGATCGCCGCCGTCGCCAAGGACGGCATCCAGGTGCTGGCGAAGGCGCGCGTCACCGTGCGCACCAACATCTCACGCCTCGTCGGGGGCGCCGGCGAGGAGACGATCATCGCGCGGGTGGGCGAGGGCATCGTGTCGACGATCGGCTCGATGACGACGCACAAGGACGTGCTGGAGAACCCCGACAAGATCTCGAAGACGGTGCTCGCGCGCGGCCTGGATGCAGGCACGGCGTTCGAGATCGTGTCGATCGACATCGCGGACATCGATATCGGGCACAACATCGGCGCGCGCCTGCAGGCGGACCAGGCCGAGGCCGACAAGCGCGTCGCGCAAGCGAACGCCGAGAAGCGCCGCGCGATGGCCGTCGCCGCCGAGCAGGAGTTCATCGCGCGGGTCCAGGAGAACCGCGCCAAGGTCGTCGAAGCCGAAGCCCAGGTCCCGCTCGCCATGGCGGAGGCGCTGCGCAACGGCCACATGGGGGTGATGGACCTCTATCGCCTCCGCAACATCGAGGCCGACACGCGCATGCGCACGAACATCGGCCGCGAGGACGACCCCGCGACCAAGGAGCAGAAGGGGTGAGCGCGCTCGCGCCTTACGCTCCGCACTGGCCGCTCGCGCTTCAGGGGCCGGATTCGCCGAATGGCAACATCCTCGGCTGGCTGATCGTCTTCTTCATGATCGTCTGGCCGATCATTCGCGGCGCCATCGAGGCCGCGAACGAGCGCCGCCGGAAATTCGTCGAGCAAGAGCGGCTGCGCGGCCAGGCGGACGGCCCCTCCGCGGGCCCCACAGCCGGCCCGGCCGCGCCGACTGGCCGCCCGAAGCTCGAAGGGCGGGACCCGTTCGAGGCCATGCGGCGAGCCATCGAGCAGGCGCGCGGGGACCAGGAGCGGCAGCACGACGCGCCCCCAGTGCGTCGGGCTGCTCCTCCGGCACCGACGCGTTCGGTCGCGCCCCAGCCGCAGAAGTCGCGGGCGCAAAAGGCGTACAAGGCACCCCCGGCGCCCCACGAGCGCGAGCGCCGCCCGGTCGTGCGCCCGGACACCTTCGGCCGCGATCCGTTCGATGACAAGCAGCTCGAGCGCCCGCTCGTGAAGGACGTGGACCTCGCGCGCGTGCCCAGCGAAGGGGGCCAGGCCACGGAGACGCCACAGCGACGCCGTGCGCCCGCCCCCGAGCCGCCGATCGACGCGCCGACGCCGGTCGTAGAGCCGCACCTGGGGGCGCTCTCGTCGCGCGGTCGTGCCGTTCCGGTCGGCGGGTTCGCGCTCAAGCGGATCGCGCAGCGTGTGCCGTCGCCGTGGGCGCAGGCCGTGCTGTACGAGGAGCTCCTGGGACCCCCCGTCGGGCTGCGCGAGCCGAGGTTCTGAGCCGATGGCAAAGTCCCACGGTGGCAAGCCACGACCTGCCGCCCGCGCAGCGGCCCGCGGCGTGCGCCACTGGCTCCTGAAGTCCGAGCCCGCGGTGTTCTCGTTCGACGACCTCCTGGCCGCGCCCCACCGGACGACGGCCTGGGAGGGGGTGCGCAACTACCAGGCGCGCAACTTCCTGCGCGACGACGTGCGCGTCGGCGACCTCGCGCTATTCTACCACTCGAACGCGGCGCCACCGCGCGTGGCCGGGGTCGCGGAGGTCGTGCGCGCGGCCTACCCCGATCCGACCCAGTTCGAAATGGCCTCCGAGTATCACGACCCCGGCTCGGACCCGGCCGCGCCGCGTTGGCTCGCGATCGACATCTCGGCCCTAGCTGCCTTGCCCGAGCCGGTGCCGATCGCGGCCCTGAAGGCGCAACCCGAGCTGGCCGCGATGGCGGTCGTGCAGCGCGGCCAGCGGTTGTCGGTGCAGCCGGTCACCGCCGACGAATTTGCAGCGGTGCTGCGGTTGGGGGGCCTCGATGCGCGCGAGTTGCGGTTCGGGCACTAAATGACGTAAAGGTGCCGGGGGCAAACACTTGGATGCCGTTCAGGTCGTTGTGTGCCCGCCCTGTGGGCCCCTAGAACGCGGCTCTTCGGGGTGTCCTGGCTTGATCACTCTGGTGGAATGTGCCCACCTGGGGGCCTTACAGGGTCCCCCGCCCCTGCCCCGAACCCCCGTTCCCTCTCAGCTCCAGGAAGCGACCACGCCATGAGTCAGAACTTCGAGCAGCTCGTAACTGCCGTCAACGCGGCCCGCGCCGACGTCGAAAAAGCCGAAGCCGGCAACAAGGCCGCCACGTCCCGCGTCCGCAAGTCGATGCAGGACATCAAGAACCTCGCGCAGGACATCCGCAAGGAGATGCTCGAGGTCCGCGACGGCGGCGGCACAGGCACCGGCACCGGCACCGGCGGCGCCGCCAAGCCCTGACGGTGCCCGCGCGGGCCCAGCCCGCGAGGTCCATGCTGCACGGCGCGCAGGCGCTCTCGGGTACACCCCGAGAGCGCCTGCGCGCTCTTTCACGGCGACAGGCCGCGCCCCGAGCCATCGAGCACGAGCACCCGCCGTCCCACGACGTCGGCGCGCTCCAGGGCGCGATAGAGGTGCGGAAACGGCGCACCGCCGCGCGCGGCTTCGATCACCACCGCGTCCGCGACACGCTCGCCGTCGAGGTCGAGCGCGACGACCTCGCGCGCGCCCGCGAAGTGCGCCGCCAGCGTGCCCGCGAGCTGGCGCTCGAACGAGAGGTGCACGAAGCCCTCGGCTGCGAGCGACGGCGGCGCCCACGGCGTCGACCAGTCGTGCGCGTCGTGCGCGCGGCGCTCGACGAGGTGCACGAGGCGCTCCAGCGGCGCGCCGAGAACCGCGAGGGACGCCTCGCACACGCCGGCCTCGGCGGCCCTGGCGCCCAGCAGCGCGAGGGCGCTGCGGCCCACCGCGCCCAGCGCTTCGGTCCACTGGTTCACGTAGAGCTCGACGTGTTGCCAGAGGACCGCGTCGGCCTGCTCGGCCGCGTGGCGCCGCATCGTCGGCAGCGTCGCCGCCGGGTGCGCGCGCGCGAAGGCGAGCGACGCGCGCAGTCCCGCCTGCATGCGCCGCGCGACCTCCTCGCCGACCGCGCGGCGCGCGACGATTCCGCCCAGGGGCAACGGCGCGCCCGTCACGCGCTCCCACACCGCGCCGAGGTCCTCGATGAGCGTGAGGCCACGCGTGACGTAAGTGAAGCGGCCTTCGTGGATGCACACGCCGAAGTCGGCCTCGCCGCGCTCGAGCGCCGGCATGATCTCGGAGAACACGACGTGCCGCGGCGCCGCCGCGCCCGGATGGAACAGCCGGTAGAGCAGCGCCGCGGTCGTGTGCGCACCCGGGCACAGCACGCGTGAGTCGGCGCCGGGCCGCGCGCCAGGCTGCGCGCCAGGCTGCGCAGCGGCGAGCAGCAGCGGCCCGTTGCCGAAGCCGAGGGCCGAGCCGCTCGGCAACACCACGAGCTCGCGCGCGTGTTGCAGCGCGAGGTGGAAGCTGACTTTGGCGACGTCGAAGCGCCCCGCGAGCACGCCGAGGTTGAGCTCTTCGACGTCACAGAGCTCGAAGTCGAGCTCCAGCCCCGGCGCTTCGACGGCGCCGGTCAGGAGCGCGTGGAAGGTGAACGTGTCGTTCGGGCAGGTGCTGATCCCGACTCGCACTCGCCGGCGCGGTGCGCTCATGGCATGGCCTCCGCGAGGACCTCGAGCGCGCGGACGCGCGCCGCCGCGAGCGCTCCATCGACGTCCCACCCGCGCACGTCGCGGTCACCCGCCAGGTTGGACCAGCCACGCACGACGGTCAACGGCACACGCGCGAGGTGCGCGGCGAGCGCGACTCCGAAGGCCTCCATGTCCTCGCCGAGGGCGCCGGGGTGACGCGCGAGGCGCCCGGCGACGTCGCCTGCGTCGCGCGCCGCGGCCATGACCGTCAGCAATACCCCTCCGCCGCCATGCAGCGGCAGCTCCTCGTGCACCGCGCCACGCTCGTCCTGCCACTGCGGGAAGCCGACGTCGGACGGGAGCAGGTGCCGCTGCCCTGCGCCTGCGCCGATGCCGTCGACGCGCACCGCGCCGAACGTCTCGGCACCCGCCCTGCGTGCGCCGTAGCTGCCCGCGATGCCGACGAGCACGAGGTGGCGGGGCCGGTGGGCCAGCGCGAGCGCCATCGTGCGCGCGGCCGCCGCGAGCGCGCCGAAGCCGACGAGCTCCGTCAGGGGCACCACACGACCCGGGGCCTGCCAGCCACCCAGCGCAGCGAGCCGCTGCCGCTCGAGCTCGGTGGGCACGAGCACGAGCACGGGGCCCTCTGCTCGCGCAGCCGCCGTCATCGCGCTGCGTCCGGGCGCGGATGAGTGACGTCCGGGCGCGGCTCGCCCGCCGGGGACCAGTGCTTCCAGACACCGTCGCGCGCGCCGTCGAGGTACGCGCCCTGCTGCGCGATGCGCCCGTTCGCGTGCAGGTAAGTCCAGGGACCGTGGCGCTTGCCCGCGCGGTACTCGCCGCGCGCCGTGCCCCCGTCCTCGTAACGCTCGTGCCAGACACCCGACTCGAGGCCGTACTCGAACGGTCCGCGGTGGGACTCGTCGCCGTCCTCGTCGAAGTAGACCAGCTCGCCGTGTTTGACCCACTCCCCCGAGTGGAAGACCTCGGTCCCCCGCGCGCGCACGACGCCGCTCGGCCAGGTCTTCTCGAGCGGACGGGTCGTGCCCTCGGGGGTCGGCGGTGGCCCGCAGCTGGCCGAGGCGAGCGTCAGCACGAGCGCCGCGCCCAGCACGGACGCTACGACTGCTTGCGCAGCCAGGGTGACATGTTCCGTCCGGGGCACAGCGTGTCCTTCCAGTACGAGTGCGGCTTCACGGCGGCCGCCGGTAGCTTGTAGTGCCCACGGATCTCCGCCACCATCCGGTCGAGCGTGGCAATCGCTGCTGGCGAGGGTCGTGTGTCCTCGAAGTCGCCGAGCAGGCAGATCCCGACGTTCTTGGGGTTATTGTTCCTGCCGGACGACGCAGTGCCCGAGTGGGCGCCCTGCCAGTCGAGGCTGCGGCCCTCGAAGACCCGCCCGACGGGGTCGATCAGGTAGTGGTAACCGATGTCGCCGTAGCCACGGTTCGTCACGTGGTCGCGCTGGATGCGCTTGACCGCCTCGACGCTCTGCGAGAGCGACCCGTCGCCGCCCGGCAGCGCCGAGTGGTGCACGGTGATCCACGAGTACGCGCCACGGTGTCGCGTGAGCTCCGTCGTGCGTGGCGGCGCGGCGCCCCATTGGGCGCGCCCGACGACTCCTCCGGCCACTATGGGCGTCGGCTTGCCCTGTACCGCGCCCGACCCGGCTTGCGCGAGGCCACGCTCGGCGCGGCGCCGCTGGAGCGTCGACGCGGCGGGGTCGGCGAGCACGCGCTGGAAATCCGCCGCCGCGCGCGCGATCCGCGCGGACGCGTTGCTGGCCGAGTTCGGCCCAGTGGCCACCCCCTCGGCGCTGAAGGAGAGCCGGCCCTCGGCGAGCTTCAGGTAGGCCTCATTGCGCCAGTGGGCCGAGGCGCTCGGGTTCTGGTCCAGCCACTGCTGGACCTTGTCGAGCGTGCCGGCGCCCATGGCTTCGCGCGCCCAGGTGGGGGCCGTGCCGTAGGCCTCGCCGGCGTGCTCGCCGTTCGGCCGCGGCGCGATCGCACCGCGGCTGGGCGGGGCCCCGCAGGCCGCGATCGCGAGCAGGCCGGTGAGCAGGAGCGTTGGGGTCCGCAGCGCGCACAGGCGCCGCGCGCCGAGCGCTGTGACGGCGCGCGGGCTGCGCCAGCCGACCGCAGCGCAGGGGCTCGTCAGAGGATATTCACCAGGGCCTTCGGCCCTGGTGAATATCCTCTGACGAGCCCCTGCGCCAGCCGACCGCAGCGCAGGGGCTCGTCAGAGGATATTCACCAGGGCCTTCGGCCCTGGTCGTCGAGACACGGTCGCGCATAGACGATGGGCGTACCGAATCATGGGGGTGTGATTCAACGTTCGCGCGCGGATTCGCCCCACGCCCGCGCCCTCGCCCCGGGATTCGCGTGTTTCGTACGCACTCACTGGGTTGGCCCAGGGCCGTCGGCGTGCCACCTTCTAGGCATGTCGACGCCCCGTTCCTCCGTCGCGGGAGGCCCGCTCCTCGTTCAGCTCGCCGCCCTCGGCGCCGCGCTCACCTTCGCGCCCGCCTCGGGCGCCGCGCCGGGCGCACTGCCGGGCGCACTGCCGGGTACCCTTCCTGGCGCACGGCCGAGCCTCGCTGCGCAGGAGCCACGGAGCCAGGACCCCCGCACCCAGACGCCGGGTGCGCTGGACGACCAGGCGCTCCTCGCGGCGGAACGCGCCGAGGCCGACCTGCAGCGCCGCCGGGGCCGGCACCGCGACGCGCTGCGCATCCTCGAGGACCTCGCCGCGGACGGCGAGGAGGACGCGCTGACTGCGGCGGCACTATCGCGGGTCCGGCGCGACCTCGCGGAGTACACACGCGCCGAGGCGGACGCGCGCCGCGCGCTGACGCTCGCGACCGCCGCGAACGACGCCGCCGGCCTGCGCGCAGGCACCGTCGAGCTCGCCGAGCTGCTCGTCGAGCTCGGCCGCGCGCGTGAAGCGCTCGACGCCCTCTCCGCGCCCGCAGTCGCGCTGGAGCCCGCGACCGACCCCTCCGCGGCCTGGCTGTTCGCGCGCGCCCTCGCGGAGTCCGGCGATCTCGAGGCCGCGCGGCGCGTCGCGCGCACGGGCGCGGCGACCGAGCCCGCCGAGGACGACTGGCGCGCGTGGCTCGACCGCGGGCGCTGCCAGCGCTGGGTGGGCTTGCTCGAGGTCGCCTCGCGCTCGTTTGTCCATGCCGACCGCGCAGCGCGCCGCGTCGCGGGCTCGTCGACCTCCGAGCCCGACGTGCTCGTCGCGTTGGCCGACCTCTACTTCGAGAGCGAGCGCGAGGTCGAAGCGCCGGGCAAGCGCTCCGCTGGCGCGCTCTACCGCGAGGCGCTGGCGCTCCACCCCACACACGAGGCCGGCCTGCTGGGGCAGTTCGAGCTGTTCCGCTACAACCGGCGGCGCGTGAGCAAGTCACCCGAGGAGATCCTCTCCGAGCTGCTCACCATTGCGCCCGATTCGATCGCAGGGCGCCTCGCCTCGGCGACGGCGGACCTCGAGGACGGGCGCCTCGTCGCGGTGCGTGAGCACCTCGATCGTCTACACACGCTCGCGCCCGAGCGCCGCGCCGTGCGCACGATCGACGCGACGCTCGCCTGGGTCGAGCACCGCCGCGACGACTGCGCGGCGCTGCTCGCGCGGCTCGCGGCGGAGTCGCCGCTGGACTCGGCGCCCGAGCGCTTCGTCGGCAAGGCGCTCATCGAGCTCTATCGCTTCTCGGAGGCCGTGCCATTCCTCGAGCGCGCGGTCGAGCGCGACCCCGGCGACCACGAGGGCTGGACGCAGCTCGGCGAGGCGCTCGCGAACACCGGCCGCGAGGATGAGGCGCGCCAGGCGCTCACCCTCGCGAAGGAGCGCGCGCGCGGGCGGCAGGACGCGTTCCGCAACAACCTCTTGATGGTGCTGGAGCGCATGCACCGCGAGCACGTCGTCGAGCCCTTCGGAGAGCTCACGTTCTCGTGGCGCCCCGACGCGGCCGAGGTGCTGCGCACGTACATGCTGCCGTACTACGAGCAGGCGCGCGAGGAGCTCGCGGCGCGTTACGGTTACACACCCGGCCCGACGCGCATCGAGGTGTTCAAGAACCACCGCGACTTCTCGGTGCGATCGGTCGGTTTCGAGGGCTTCCCGGCCCTCGGCGTGTGCTTCGGCCCCGTCGTCACGGCGCTGTCGCCCTTGTCGGAGATGCGCGGCACGTTCTCGTGGGCGCGCACGGGCTTCCACGAGTTCTCGCACGTCGTGCACCTCGGCCTGTCGAACAATCGCTGCCCGCGCTGGATCACCGAAGGCCTCGCGACCTGGGAAGAGGTGCGCCGCAACCCGACGTGGACGCGCAACATGCGGCGCGACCTCGTCGACGCGTACCACAACGATGACCTCATCCTCGTGCGCGACCTGAACCGCGCGTTCCGCGGGCCGCGCATCCTGTTCGGGTATTACCAGGGCGGGCTCCTGTGCGAGATGCTGATCGACCGCCACGGCTTCGCGCCGATGGTGCGGCTGCTGCAGGCGTTCGACCTCGGCGCGGACCTCGACCAAGCGTTCCGCTCGGTCTTCGACACGACGCCGGAGGAGGTGGACGCGGCCTTCAAGGCGTTTGTCGCCGAGCGCATCGCCGGCCTCGCGGTCGAGCCGCGTTGGTCGCCGGCCAAGGTGCGCCGCATGCAGCTCCGCCTCTCGCCCGAGCCCCCGCGTGATGGGCCGCCGCGCGACGCCGCGCTCCTGGAGGCGTGGGCGAACGACTGGACGACGGTCGCGTGGTGCGCGTGGCAGGACGGGCGTCGTGTCGACGCGGACGATGCGCTGCGGCGTCTCGCGCGGGTCGGCGCAGCGCCACACCGGGCACGCTTCCTGGAGGGCGAGATGGCGCTCGCCGACCGCCAGGTCGACCGTGCGCGCGAAGAGTGGCAGGCCGCGCTGGACGCGGGCGGCGTCGACTACCGCGCGCTCGTCGGCCTGGGCACGCTCCTCATGCGCGTGCGCCCGGACCTCGAAGCGGCGAAGGTGGTGCTGGAGCGCGCCGCCGAAGTCTTTCCGGGGTATCCCGACGCGGAGCTCTCCGCCGAAAGACTCCTGATCGAGCTGTACACACGCCTGGAGGACGAGGATGGCGCGATGCGCGCGCGCGAGCGCTGGCTCGCGTGGGAGTCCGGCGAATACGACGAGCGAATCCGCGTCGCGACGTGGCACGTCGCGGCGGGCCGCGACGCCGACGCCGTCCGGCTCTACGCGGAGGCGAACGAAGTCGACCCGTTCCGCCGCGACTTGCACGCCGCATGGGCGCGCGCGCTGCAGCGCCTCGGGCGGCACGAGGAGGCGCTGCGCGAGTTCCGCGTGGCGCTCGTCGTGCCGGTCGAGCTCGATATGGACCACAGGGTGTACACGGGGCCGCTCGACGCTTTGCCGCCGGGCGCCAACCCCGAGCGCCTGCCCGAGTCGCTCCTCGCGGGGCTCCCGCCCGAGCAGGTCGAGTACCGGCGGCTCTCGGCCGCGGACGAGGCGGCGCTGCATCGCGAGCGCGCGACGTCTTTCGAGGCGCTCGGCCGCGCCGACGAGGCGCGCGCGGCGCGCGCGCTCGCGGACTCGGTCGAGGCGGGCACCGGCGGCGCGCCGCCCGCGAAGGGGCGCCCCAAAGAGGAGACACCGAACCCCGAGGCTGGCGGCGAATGAGCCTCTTTGTCGTCCTGGACGGGGTCGACGGCTCGGGCAAGAGCACCCAGGCGGCGCGGCTCCACGCGGCGTTCGGCGCCGAGGCGGTACGCGACGGTCGGCCGGCCCCGGTGCTCCTGCGCGAGCCGGGGACGACGCCGGTCGGCGAGCGCATCCGCGCGTTGTTGCTGGACCCGGCGCTCGCGATCGGCGCGCACGCGGAGGCGCTGCTCTTCGCGGCGGCGCGCCGCGAGGCGCTCGAGCGCGTTGTGGCGCCCGCCCTGGCCGCGGGCCGCGACGTCGTGTGCGACCGGTTCCACCCGTCGACGTTCGCGTACCAAGGGGTCGCGGGCGAGGTGGGCGAGGACCGGGTGCTCGCGCTCCTGCACGTTTGGGCGGGGGCGCCGGCGCCGGACCTCGAGCTCGTGCTGGACGTCGACCCGCGCGCCGCCGCGGGGCGCCGTGGGCGCGCGGTGGACCGGATCGAGCTGAAGGGGCTCGGGTTCCAGGAGGCCGTGGCACGCGGCTACCGCCGCTACGTCGAGCGCACACCGCGCGCGGTGCTCATCGACGGCGCACAGTCGATCGAGGGTGTCGGCGCCGCCGTGCTGCGGCACATCGCGGCGGCGCGCGCGCGCGCCTCGGAGGTGAAACTTGGCCACTAGGAAGGCGCCCGCTGCGCGGGCCGCTGTGCCCCGCGGGAGAGAGAACGGCGACGCCGACGAAGCGGCGCGCGCCCTACGCCCGCCCGTGGGCCACGACGCGGCCCTCGAATCGCTCTTCGCGAACGCGCGCGCCGGTCGCCTCGCGCACGCGCTGCTCTTCGCCGGGCCCGAGGGGGTCGGCAAATTCCTCGCGGCGCGCTGGTTTGGCGCGGGTCTCCTGTGCGAGCACGGCCCGGACGCGCCCTGCCTCGTGTGTGGCCCGTGCAAGCGTGTGCGCGCGGGCACCCACCCCGACCTCTTCGTCGTCGACGCGTTCGCCGAGGGCTTCGACCGCCTGACGATCCACTTCGTCGCGCGGCGCGAGCTGCGCTCGGCGGAGGTCTACCAAGGGCCGCCGATCGAGGAGTTCCTGAACCTCCGCGCCGCCGAGGGGCGCGGCAAGGTGGTCCTCGTGCGCGAGGCCGAGCGCTTGACGGAGGAGGCGCAGAACGCGCTCCTGAAGACGCTGGAGGAGCCGCGACCGGGGGTGATCCTCGTGCTGGAGTGCTCGGCGCCGGCGTCGCTCCTGGCGACGGTGCGGAGCCGGCTCATGCGCGTCGATTTCGGGGCGCTGGAGCCCGCCGCGCTCGCGACACTCTTGGCCGAGGAGCCGAGCGTGGCGGACCTGGACGATACCGCGTACACACGCCTCGTCCGGCTCGCCGCCGGGTCGCCAGGACGCGCGCTGCGTCTCGCGCGCCGCCGGGTGCCTGCGATGCGCGCGCTCTTCGACGAAGCGCTCGCGGGGCGGATCGGCCCGAGCGCCGCTGCGCGCGCGCTCTGGGAGCTCGACGGGGACTTCAGCGCGCGCACCGAGGCCGCCGAGCGGCGCCTCTGCGCCGAGACGTTCCTGGACCTCGGGCTGGAGGTGCTGCGCGACCTCGAGCGGCGTCGCGCGGGCCTCGCCGCGGACGAGCTCGTGCATGGCGACGCCCCGGAGCCCGCGCGGAACGGGGAGGCCACCCGCCGGGGCCGGATGGACGCGTGGATCGCCGCGCGTCAGGATGTCCAGCGGAACCTCGGCCCCGAGGCGCTCGTCGACCGAGCCCTGAATTCTCTCAGTTCTCCCTGACGCAGCCCCTGACGGGCTCGCGTGATCCGTTCCGCTCTGAGAGCTCCACCCATGGACCCCGTTCGCAAGGTTTGGAAGGCAGACGGCCGCTACCGCCTGGAGGCGTACCAGTTCTTGTTCGACGCGCTCGACAAGTCGGTGCGCCTCGCGGGCAAGGTGGAGGCGCAGGGCCCCGAGCGCCACATCAGCGGCCAGGAACTGCTCGCCGGGATGCGGCAGCACGCGAGCGACCTCTTCGGGCCGCTCGCGGCGCAGGTCTGGCGGACGTGGGGGATCAAGTCGACGCTCGACTGGGGGCGCATCGTGTTCGCGCTCGTCGAGGCGAAGCTCCTGAACCGCCAGGACACCGATACGATCGACGACTTCGCGAACGGCTACGACTTCGACGAGGCGTTCGTGAACCATTACCGACCCGAGCTCCCGCGCGAGCTCGGCGTGCGACCTGCCCGTGACGGCGCCTGACGCCCGTACAGACACTCCCGCGTGCTCGATCGACTCTCCAAGAAAAAGCGCAACATCGGCCTCCTGGTCGTGCTCGCGCTCATGGGCTGGTTCTTCTGGACGATCCGCTCCGTCCTGAACCCGCTGATCCTCGGCTACCTGCTGGCGTTCGTTCTGCATCCGGCGGTGCTGCACCTCGAGCGCAAGCGCGGTTGGACCCGACCGCGCGCCGTGAACGTGATCTTCCTGGCCGCGGCGCTCTTCATGACGATCACCCTCGGCGGGATTTACATGCAGGGCCAGCAGATCGTCGAGAAGGTGTCGGCCGCGAACAGCAAGGACGACGTGCTCCGGCGCGCGGAGCACGAGGTCAATGAGTTCCTCGTGAAGGCGCGGACCTGGTCCGATCGGCTGACGGGCAGGTCGTCCGAGGAGGACGCGACGGAGGAGGAGGACGGTGCGGAGGACGACAAATCCGATGGGGCCGCCACGGGCGAGGCGGCCGAGCAAGTCTTGCCGCCGGCAACCGGGGAGTCAGGCGCTCGCGAGCCGGGCACTCGCGAGCCGGGCACTCGGGAGCCGGGGGCCGCGGATCCGGGGGCCGCGGATCCGGGGGCCGCGGATCCGGGCACTCGTGAGCCGGAAGCCGCGGAGCCAGAATCCGCG